>Ga0182027_10005931_pt1 | contig 18430 bp, 23 predicted proteins | sample 712E1DmetaG_FD_121300 | JGI IMG/M metagenome (GOLD analysis project Ga0182027, IMG submission 121300) | Permafrost microbial communities from Stordalen Mire, Sweden - 712E1D metaG (Illumina Assembly) | ecosystem: Environmental > Terrestrial > Soil > Wetlands > Permafrost | place: Sweden... | reverse complement strand
TGTTTTAAAAATGCATCAATCCAAGCTTTTCCTTCTTCAAAATTTAGATTAGATTTTAAATTAGCAATAATTAAGCGCTTACTCATATGGTATCATTATACGGTATGAACAAAGACTTTCTCAAGGATCTGAATAAAGAGCAAATTGAAGCTGTTATGCAAAAAGAAGGGCCTATGATAATCTTAGCCGGAGCAGGATCCGGAAAAACAAGAGTACTTACATATAAGGTTATATATTTAATGGAAGAAGATATTGATCCTATAAATATTCTCATGGTTACTTTTACTAATAAAGCAGCAAAAGAAATGAAGGAAAGAATGCAAAATTTTTTTACAAAAAGAGGTGAAGATTTTTCTAATCTTCCGGCAATTTCAACCTTTCATGCGCTGTGCGCTAAAATATTAAGAATTGAAGGAGAAAGAATTGGAATTCCTAAAAATTTCCTAATATACGATAGCCTGGATCAAAAAGATGCAGTTAAGGAAGCGTTTAACCTTCTTGGAATATCTAGCAAAGAATATAAACCGGGCTCGATCTTAAATGCAATATCTGAGGCCAAAAATGAATTAATAAATCACGAAGAATATTCCAGTATTGCAAGAGGTCGCTTTCAGGAAGTTGTTGCTAAAACCTATGTGGTTTACCAAAAAATTTTAAGAGAAAATATGAGCTTGGATTTTGACGATTTAATATTAAAAACTGTTGAACTTTTTAAAAAAGAGCCAGGGGTTTTAGAAAAATATCAAAATAAATTTAAATATATTCTAATCGATGAGTATCAAGACACAAATCATGCACAATATCTTCTAACAAAACTTCTTTCTCAAAAATGGAATAATATTTGCGTTGTCGGTGATTTTTCACAAAGCATTTATAGCTTTAGAGGCGCAGATTTTCTAAATCTTGCCAAATTTAAAGAAGATTTTAAGGGTACAAAGACTTTTTCACTTTCACAAAACTACAGATCAACTCAAAAAATTTTAGATGCGGCTTCATCGGTTATATCAAAAAACAATACTCATCCCGTTTTGAAACTTTGGACCGAAAACAAAACTGGAGAAGAAGTTTTTGTATATGAAGCTCTGAATGAACAAAAAGAAGCCGAATTTATAATTGAACAGGTAGAAAAAATAAAATACCAATATCCCGATTTAAAATATAGTGACTTTGCAATTTTGTATAGAACCAATGCCCAATCAAGATCTTTAGAAGAAGTTTTTATACATAGGGGTATTCCTTACATTATTATTGGCGGAACCAGGTTTTATGAAAGAAAAGAAATTAAAGATTCCCTTGCATATTTAAAGGTTTTAGCAAATCCAAAAGATAAGGTTTCTTTAAAAAGAATAGAAAGATTAGGTAAGGGTAGATTTGAAAAATTTTTGAGGATTAAAGAAAAATTTGAAGAAAAAAATATTGAAGATGAGAAAACTATTAATATTTTAGACGATGCTTTAAAAGAAACTGATTATTTGTCGCTTTATGATGAAAAAGATGAAGAAGATTTGGCAAGACTTGAAAATATAAAAGAACTTAGATCTGTTGCAATTGCTTTTACAAATATTAACATGTTTTTAGAAAATGTATCTTTAGTTGAGCAAGAATATATGCCTGATAATATAAAAGACGACGATGGAAAAAAAGATGCGATGAACTTAATGACTCTTCATGCAGCAAAAGGATTGGAGTTCCCAGTTGTCTTTATGGTCGGTATGGAAGAGGGACTTTTTCCGCATAGTAAAAGCGTTATGGATAAAAACGAACTTGAAGAAGAAAGAAGACTTTGCTATGTTGGTATAACAAGGGCAAGGGAAATATTATTTTTAACATATTCTAGAAAAAGACTTTTCTTTGGACAGAAGACTACAAATATAGTCTCGAGGTTTATACTAGAATTGCCCGAAGGAACACTTGAAAAAAGTTTGAATAGGACAGAAAGTGATGTTCCTGAATATCTATGAAAAACTTACATCCCTTACAATCAAAGAAGTGGGGAGATTTTAGGGAAAAAACCGGGGTTAAAGTCATAAAAATTGATGATTTACAGATTACGATTCATAACCTGCCTCGTATAAACTATAAAATTGGATATCTTCCAAAAGGGCCTGGGATAACGCAGAAAATGCTTGATGAACTTTTTGAGATTGGCAAAAAAGAAAAATGCATCTTCATTCAACTTGAACCAAATATTGAAAAAAAATCCGGTGAAGAATATAAATTTAAGAATTTAGTTCCATCTGCACACCCTCTTTTTACAAAATACACTTTTGTATTAGATATTACAAAGTCAGAGGATGAACTTCTTAAAAATATGAGTCAAAAAACAAGATACAACATAAAAGTTGCAGGAAAAAAGGGAGTAAAAATTTTAGAAGATAATTCTGATAAGGCTTTTAACGAATATTTAAAATTGACCAAGGAAACTACAACAAGACAGAATTTTTATGCACATTCGGAAGACTATCATAAACTTATGTGGGAAACTCTAAAAACGAAAAACGAAAAAAATAATGATGAATTAACGGCGCATCTTTTTAAAGCAGTTTACAATGGGGAAACATTAGCTGCTTGGATTCTATTTGTTTTAAGAGAAACTTTATATTATCCTTACGGTGCATCCAGTAGCAAAAACAGAGAAGTTATGGCTTCAAATCTTATGATGTGGGAAGCAATAAGATTTGGCAAAAAACTAGGTCTTAAAAAATTTGATATGTGGGGGGCTTTAGGACCAAATCCAGATCCAAAAGATCCATGGTATGGCTTCAACAGATTTAAAGAAGGCTATGGAGGGAAACTTGTTGAGTTTGTCGGAAGCTATGATTTAATCATTAATAAAAAATTGTATTTTCTTTTTAAGCTTGCCAATAATTTACGGTGGGTTTTATTAAGATTTAGATAACATAAAGTCTTATTCTGTTTTTCTTGTCGTACTTTTTAAGCGGCAAATTTATTTCATATCTGTAACTTAAGATTTTTGTTCCCTTTTTTAATTCTTTTTTAAATTTGGGGATAAGCCTGTCAAGAGTTTTAGGAACGAGGTATACAAAAATAATATCTGCATTTTTTAAATTTTCCTCAAAGAAGTTTTTCCTTTTTACTTTAACTTGCGCTGAAACTCCATAAGATTTTAGAAGCAGTTTGGAAATATAATATCTTAGTAAATCAATTTCTAGCCCAATACCCTTTGCCCCGAATTCTTTTGCTGCAATCATAAGGGCTGTTCCATCTCCCGAACCTAAATCGTAGATTAAATCTCCCTTTTTTATTTCCGCAAGTTTGCACTGTACTCTGGCAACCTTTTTAGATGTCCTCCACCACGGAGCCCAAGGGCTATCCGGTGGCCAAACCATAGACAAAATGAAAAGCAAAAATACAATAATTAAAATAAGAACTAAATTAAATACCATTTATAATTTATAAATTAATTTTCCAATGATAAATTCTTTTGATATATAACCAAAATCCTTGCTGTCTAAACTGTCATTTTTATTATCGCCGCTAACAAATAATTTTCCGTTTTTAACTTCCTTAATTCTTTTTATTAAAACTTCTCCGTTTTTTTCTTTAAAAGCAACTATATCATTAATTTTAGGGTTTTTAAATAAGTACAAAAGTCCGGATATTAAAATTACATCCCCATTTTTCAACAAGGGTTCCATGCTGTGACCTAAAATCTTATACTTTTGTAAAAGAAGCATTATCTATGAAGAACAATTTCTCCACCGGTTGGATAAACAGACTTTACTCTGACCGGTTCAACATTTTTAGTCTTAAAAAAGATTTCGGCAATTTCTTGAACCCCGGTGAGAGCTGCTTGAGCCGCTTCTATATTTATTTCCTGTCTTGCCTTGGAAGTAGCTTTTAAAGTCTTAATAAATAATTCGTTTAAATTGGCATGCTGTTTGAAATGTTCTTCTTTAAAATAATCATTCTTTAAAGTATCCAACTCTTCTTCCAGAAGGTCGGCGTGCTCTTCTTTAACATGAGTCATTCTGGCAATATCATGAATCATCTTTTTTGGGTCATCATTTTTAAGATCTGTCAATAACTCTGTCATTCTTACAATTGTGTGGGCGGCCCGCTGTAAAACGTAAGGGTCGTAAATTCCACAAGGGATATCGCAATGTGCGTAAGCAATTTCCAAAGGTAATATTTTTATTAAAGTTTTTACAACCATCTTATTTCAATCCTTCTGTCCAGGTGACTAAAGCTATTAACAATTCTTTTATTTTTTCTTTCGTATGCTCGTCCGTTAAATTTCCCTGTTCATCAAATTTATCTTTAACGCTTGAAACAATAACTTCAGGCCTATTGAGAGGAACCATATTTATGCATATCATCATTTGTCTTAGGTGATACTGAGCTCTTGCTCCTCCCAACATTCCTATCGATTCGCTCATGATTGCAACCGGTTTTTCTTCCCAAGAGTTATCGCCGTAAGGTCTTGAACCCCAGTCAATCGCGTTTTTTAAACTGCCGGGAAGCGAATAATTGTATTCCGCTGTCGAAAACAAAATCGCATCCGCCTGCTTAATTTTGTTTTTGAAATCTTGGACAACGACCGGCATTTCGATATCAGGATTATACAAAGGGAAATTTCCGATATCTGTAATCTCAATTACAGTGCCTTCGGGAGCTAGTTTTTGTGCCTCAAATAAAAGTGCTTTACTATATGAACCTTTTCTTAAGGTTCCTCCAACTCCAACTATTTTCATATTTAAATTATACACTTAATAAGCTAAAAAATCGCTTAAAAATACCTTGAGATTGAAAATTAACGCTAATGTGTTAAGCTTAAGTTATGAGCCAAACGTCAATAGAAAAAATAAACGAGCAGTACCCAATTAAAAACGTTAACGTGATCCATAGGTCTAGGCTATCAAAGCTTGATAAGCTCGCAATTTTTGTTACAGAAAAAATCGGAACAATGGGATTTTTCTTTATTATTTTTACCTGGACTGTTATTTGGCTAGGGTGGAATATTATTGCTCCCAAAAATTTAAGGTTCGACCCTTACCCCGCTTTTGTCTTATGGCTTTTTATTTCCAACTTAATTCAATTACATTTAATGCCCCTTCTTATGATTGGACAAAATATTCAGGGGAAACATGCTGAGCTTCGGGCCGAACACGATTTTGAAACAGATAAAAAGTCTGAAAAAGAAATAGAGACAATTCTAAGTCATTTAGAAAATCAGCAGAATTTAATACTTGAAATATTGAAAAGAATAGAGAAATTGGAAGAGAAAAAATAATTATCGAGCTAAGTTTCTAAATCTTAGTTTTGGATTATCTCTCGCTAATTGCCTGTCTTGAAGTCTTACAAATCTTTTTTCTATAATATCTTTACCTTTTCTATCTTTCTTGTGAATCAACACCTCAACAAATGCACCGTATGTAGATTTTCCAATCACCTTTATTACTTCTCGTCCTTTTTTACCTTCCCCCATGGATTTTTCACTTATTTCAAGATTTTGCTCAAATTCTAAAACTTCCTTTGCTAAATCTTCTGCCTGAACTTCATTAAATGGCAAAACGGGACGATCGTTCCTATATGTAGCCGCGTATAATACTGTCCCCTTTTTAAAAAGCGGCTTTCTTACATATGATGGCTCAGGTTGAACCTGTGTTTCCAGAAAACCCTGCTCCTGAGGATCAAGCATTCCCGGCCCGCTCATAAGAGGTTTTCTGCCCCTATGCGTTGGTATATTTATTCCCCCAAGAATATCTCTTTGGGTAGGCTCGCCATACCTTCCTCTTCCATGTGCTCCTTCCCTTGATTCGCTCACAGCGAAATTATAACATACATTGAACCTAAATACTTTTTCCTGTACCATGAATATATGCTTGATATTTTATGCATTGGAGACGCAAAGATTGATATATTCTTGCAGATTAAGCCGGGGAACCCGCAGGTCGATCTTGATAAAGAAAAAAATAAACTCCAAATAAGCTTTGGTGAAAAAATTTACGTAGATAAATACGTACTAGGAACCGGCGGAAATGCAACAAATACTGCTGTTGGGATTTCAAGACTTGGATTTAATACAGGAATTGTTGCTGAGATTGGAAAAGATGAATTTTCAGGAAAGATTCTTAATAATCTTAAGACGGAAAATGTAAATACAGATTGTCTTTTACAAACCGATACGGAAAAAAGTTCTTTCTCTATTATTTTAAGCTACAACGCGGAAAGAACAATTTTTAGCGAGCATGTTGAAAGAGATCATAATTTTAATTTTGAAAATGTTAAAACAAGATTTGTTTACATTACAAGTCTAGGAAAAATATGGGAAAAGGCTTATGAAAAAGCCCTTGAGTATGTAGAAAAAAATAACTTAAAACTTGCTTTTAATCCTGGGACTTTGCAAATTGAAAAAAAAGGAAAAGTTGTAATGGAAATTATTGAAAGAACAGATTATTTATTTGTAAACAAAGAGGAGGCAGAAGAAATTTTGTATGGTAAAGAAGTTAGCATGGGTTTAAATGGAACAAGGGCAATAGAAAAACTTCTGTATGGATTGAAAAGTTTGGGCGCGAAAAATGTAATTATTACAGATTCTGACAATGGATCTTATTTAATTGATCAGGAAAATAATATTTATTCTATCGGCATCGCCCCCTCTAACATAGTTGAAAAAACAGGAGCCGGGGATTCTTATACCGCCGGATTTTTAGCGGCAATTTTAAACGGTCTTTCTCCAGGGGAAGCGATGATTTGGGGATCGATAAACGCGGCAAGCGTTATACAAAAAGTTGGTGCAGAAGAAGGACTTCTTACAAAAGATGAACTAGAAGAAAGAATAAAAGAATTTAACAATTTTTATCCAACTAAGCTATAATATTTCCTCAATTGGGTCTTTATGAAAAATATATTAAAAATTATTAGAATCTCAAAACCTTTACATCCATTAATTGGTCTAATTTCATTTTTAATAATAATTTATTCAATCCTAGGCCTTGCCTCACCTATCTTATCCAAATTAATTGTTGATGAGATTGTCAAAAATATACAACATAAACATCCAAACATTAATTATCTCGCCCTTTTAATCTTCTTTTCCTTTCTGGCAAGTATTATATCTATAATCTTAAGTTCTATTAGCGACAGACTCGGAGACTATTTAGCCGGAAGGCTTAGGCAGTTTTTGACCGAAAAATTTTACTACAAAGTTTTAGGCCTTCCACAAAGTTATTTTGACTTAGCGATTTCCGGAAAAATAGTAAACCAACTAAATAGAGGTATACAAATAATTCAGGATTTTGCAAACACAGCTACTAATTTTATACTTCCGTCAATTCTACAAACTGTTTTTACAATTGCAATTCTTGCCTATTATAATGTACCAATTGCCGTCTTTACTTTCCTGCTTTTTCCCATATATATCGGGCTTTCATATTTTTCCATAAAACAATGGGGAAAATACGAGGAAGAAAAAAACAAAATAGAAGATGTGACCCGTGGAAGAATTCAGGAGGTAATATTAAATATACCCCTAGTAAGAAGTTTTAACAATCAGTTTAATGAATTTAAACAAGTTGTTCAAAACTTAACAGAAATCAACAAACTTTACGATAAGCAAAGCAACACTTATCATCTTATAGATTTTTTAAGAAATTTTAGTTTAAATATAATTCTTCTTTTAGTTAATATCGTTGTGTTTTACGGAGCGTTTAAACAAAGCTTAACTTTGGGAGAAATGGTGTTAATACTCCAGCTTATAGCACAAATAAGAGGTCCCCTTTTTGCAATGTCTTTTATTCTTTCAAGAATTCAGGCGGCGGAAAGCGGATCTAAGGAGTTTTTCGAAGTATTAAGCGTTAAGTCAACAGAGAACTTTGAAAATTTTGAAAAAATAAAAAAGTTAGAAGAAGCAACAATTGAATTTAAGAATGTATCGTTTAAATATAAGGACAGTAAACAAATTTTAAATAATATTTCTTTTAAATTAGAAAAATTTGAAAAAGTTGCCCTGGTTGGACATAGCGGTGCCGGAAAAACAACAATAGTTAATTTAATTCTAAAATTTTATAATCCAACAAAAGGCAATATATTATTAAATGGCAAAAGCTATAAAAATCTAGACGAAAATTTTATAAGAAACAATATTGCCTTAGTTTTCCAGGAAAGTGAGCTTTTTTCCTCAAGCGTTAAAGATAACGTTTCGTATGGAAATAAAAATGCAAACGAGAAAGATATAATAAAAGCTTTAAAACAGGCAAACGCCTACGATTTTGTTATGGAATATCCGCAAAAAATGGATACTCTGGTTGGAGAAAAAGGCGTAAGACTTTCCGGCGGACAGAAACAAAGAATTCAAATCGCAAGAGCAATTCTTAAAGACAGTCCGATAATAATCTTGGACGAGGCAACGAGTTCTTTAGATTCAAAAAGTGAAAAAGAAGTACACGAAGCATTAGACAATCTAATGCAAAAAAAACTTGTAATAATAATTGCTCATAGATTCTCAACTATTCAAAATGTAGAAAAAATCATAGTAATTGATAATAGTGTTATCCAGGATTTTGACACGCCCCAAAAATTGGCAAACAAAAAAGGAATATATTCCGAACTATTACATTATCAGATTGAAGGAAATAAAAAACTATTGGAAAAATTTGACTTGCAGTAATTTATTTAACGCTTAAAAGCTCTATGACAAAAACAAGAGTTGAGTTTGGAGGAATTGCATTTCCCGCTCCCTGGTCTCCGTATCCCAAACTTGGGGGAATAATAAGTTTTCTTTTTCCTCCAACTTTCATTCCAACAATTCCCTCATCCCAACCTTTTATCACTTGCCCGACTCCAATTTGGGTTGTAAAGGGAGTGTTTCTGTCATAAGAGCTATCAAATTTAGTACCATTTTCTAAAGTCCCAATATAATTAACTGTTACCGTATCTCCGGATTTAACTTCGGCGCCGGTTCCCACCACTTCGTCAGATATTTTTAAACCATCTGCTGCTACTTGAAAATTATCCATAACTGCTGCTCCTGTTGCTTGTGTCGGAGTAACTGTTATTATAACACTAGTTGGAGTTGGTGTCTGAGGATTACTTTGCGAAGGATTTAGATTTATCGAAGAAGGCGATTGAATTTTTTGGTTGTAAAGAAAATAAACTCCTACTCCCCCAAAAACAACAACAACAATAATTATTAATAAAGGAATTATATTTTTCGACATAACAAATATATTACTATAAACTTAACAATTAGTTAAGTGGCAGATTTTTAAGGCAGGAAATTGTGAACAAAAGAATTAGCAATTGAAAGAACTATTCCAAAGATTAAAGCCCAAAGAAATCCATCTACCTGAAACCCGGGAACAATATGTCCGACAAACAAGATTATTAGAGCATTTAAAATAAGATAGAAAATGCCAAGCGTTAAAATAGTTATAGGAAGAGTTAAGATAACCAAAACGGGTTTTACAAATGCATTTATTATTCCCAGAACCAAGGCAACTACCAAGGCAGAAGTAAAATTTGCAACATGAACACCGGGCAAAATATAAGCAACGCAGAAAATAACCAGTGCTGAAACAATCCAACTAATTAATATTTTCACTTCTTAATTATAAATACGGTCGGAAAATTAAGCAAGTCTGTCAAAGATTAAACCAACCAGAGAAATTTTAGTATTTGGATTACTCACCCGATATTTTGACTCGCCAAAATTAATAGCGTCTTCAAAACGACCTTGAAAAATAGCTTCTTGAATTGCTAATACATTTGGATCCCTATCAAGCGGCAGTGTAGAGTCTCTAAAGTAATCTCTGATGCTAAAAATAATATGCTCTGCCAACTCATCGGGGTGCGCCCAACGAATAATTTCACCTTTTTGTCTGCGTATATTCCACCAATTTCTACTTTCTTTCCTAACTAATCCCAAGAATCTGGTCGTTCTCTTAACTCTGTTTCTGTTACCATCAAAAGGAGTATATTAAATAGGGTTTAATTTTGTCAATCGCTTTTGTTAAAATTAATTATGGAAAAAACATCGGAAATTGCAACTTTTGCCAACGGGTGCTTTTGGTGCACCGAAGCAATTTTTAAAAGATTAAAAGGAATTATTTCCGTAAAACCGGGTTATGCAGGAGGAAATGTTAAAAATCCCAGTTATGAACAGGTTTGTTCAGGCAAAACAGGTCATGCGGAAAGTATACAAATTGAATTTGATCCAGATATTATTCCTTATGAAAAAATCTTGGAAATTTTTTGGCATACACATGATCCAACGACCTTAAATAAACAAGGAAACGATATTGGAACTCAATATCGGTCTGCCATTTTTTGGCATGGGGAAAAACAAAAAGAGGAAGCAATAAAATCCAAAGGGAATTTAGAAAAAGAAAGAGTTTACAAAGATCCGATTGTAACAGAGATTGTTCCTTTTACTAATTTTTATGAAGCAGAAAATTATCACAAAAATTATTTTGATAAAAATAAAGAATATCCATATTGCACATACATAATAAACCCAAAAATTCAAAAACTCATGGAAGAATATGGAAAAGACGTAAAAGAAGAATACAAAAATATATCAGAAACCTAATATCTTAAAGATCTCCTTTAAAATAATCTGAGTATTTATTGATTCTTCTTTTCCCGCGTTAATATCTTTAGAAATTTTATAAATTAAATTAAGAACTTTTGGAGTATTTAAATCATTATCCATAAAAGCTTCAAACTCTTTAATAAAAACTGTTGAACTTTTAACACCTGTTAATTTTTTTGTTAATGCTTTTTCTATTTCAAGAGTCTTTTTTTGAGCTTGCGCAATTTCCGTATCCCTAAATTCCCAATCTTGTCTATAATGATGGGATAAAAGCATGAATCTTATTGCGCTTGCAGAATATTTTTTAAGAAGGTCTGAAACTAATACTAAATTTCCAAGAGACTTTGACATTTTTTTATGCTTGTAGGAAATAATACCCGTATGCATCCAAAACTTGGAAAAAGGTTTTTTTCCCGTAGCTTCTTCCGACTGTATAATTTCTGCCTCATGATGGGGAAAAATTAAATCTTTTCCCCCACCGTGAATATCTATTTGTTCTCCTAAAGAATCTATCGCCATAGCCGAACATTCTATGTGCCACCCGGGCCTACCTTTTCCAAACGGACTTAAAAATGAAGGAATATGCTTAGGCTGATCCATAAAACTTGCTCTCCAAAGCGTTATATCCAACTGGTTTTTTTTGTTAGGATTTTGCGTATCCTCATCATATTCATTAGCAGTTTTAATCATCTCAAACTTATTTAATCCGGAAAGTTTTCCGTATCCACTGGCTCTTGATATATCTAAATAAACAGCTCCATTTACTTTGTAGGCGGCATTTTTTTAAGAAGTTTATTAATAATATTAATCATATTATTAATCTCTTTGGATGCGTAAAGATAATTATCAGGGACTCTCCAATTGAGTGATTTCATATCTTCTAAAAATCTGTTTGTCCATAAAGTTGAAAGATCCTGCCAATTTATTTTTTGCTGCTTAGCTCTTTTTAAAATATCGTTATCCCTATCATTAATATCTGTAACATTTTGTGTATAATTTACCCTGTATCTTTTAAACTCAAGATATCTGATTAATGCGTCAAAAGAGATATAAGTAAATGCATGCCCCAAATGAGTTGTATCATAGGGAGTTATTCCGCAAACATAAATACTCACTTTATTTTTTTGAAAAGACCTGAATTCTTCTTTGGCTTTCGAAAGAGTGTTATAAAACTTCATTATGCAGATTATTATTGTACATCAAATTTTAAAAAAAGTTGTATAATCTTTTTATGAAATTTTTATTTGCATTTGCTCATCCGGACGACGAAACATTCTCAAGCGGAGGAACAATTGCCAAATTAACTCAAAAAAAACATAAAGTTAGCTTAATTACCGCAACAAAAGGCGAAGCTGGAGAACTCGGTAATCCACCAATTACAACAAGAGATAAAATTGGAGAAACCAGAGCGGAAGAATTAAGAAAAGCAGCGAAAATTTTAGGAATTTCTACGATTCATTTCTTAGGATTTATTGATGGAAAAATAAGATTTATAAGAAATAAAAATCTGGAGGGAAAAATTTCATCTATTCTTAAAAAAGAAAAGCCGGATATCGTTATAACTTTTGATAAACTTGGAGGTTCTAACCATCCTGACCATAAAGCAATTTCCCGGGCAACAACAAAAGTTTTTAAAGAATATAAAAATCTTGCCAAAAAAAATGTAAAGCTTTATCACACAGCAATGCCCAAAAGTTTTATCAAAAAATTTGAAAAGGAAGGTTTAGGATACAACGCATTTGGAAAAGTTAAAGGCGTAAAAGATAGTGACATAACAACGGTTATAAATATAGAAAATTCTTTAAAAACAAAAATAAAAGCACTCAAAGAACACAAAACTCAACATCAGGATTGGGAAAGATTTTTAAAAAGAACGAATATTGCGGATTTAAAAAATGAATTTTTTAAACTTATTGACGAAAACGAATTTACCTAATGCAAAAAAGGCATTCAAAAGAATGCCTTTTTACACTAAACTCAACTTTTCATTACTGCCCTTGTGAAGGGGTAGTTGGTGGTCTAATTTGCTGCGGATTAATCTGAATATCCGAAGCAGTTACTGAACCGTCGGAATTAGAATTTCCAACAACCATTACAGTATCTCCTGATTTAAGATCAGACGAAGCAGCTGTCTGGGTTTTTACATAAACTGTGCTTGATGAAATAACAACAAGTTTAGTTGTACCATCCTGTTGTTTTATAGTCATAGTGTCATTTGCAATACTTAACACTTGCCCTCGCACAGGAGTGACTCTTTGTCCCTGACCGCTACCGGCACTTGCACCAAAACTTCTTCCCGCGAATTGACCCATACTTCTTGGTTGGGATTTTTGATATTGCATTCCTGCAAAAAATCCACCTCCTAACGCAACCAAAATTAAAACTACTGCCACAATCATCATTGTATCTTTATTCATTTTTATTCACCTCCTTTAAAAAAATTATTCATACTTTTAACTCAAGATTTCGTATCTATTCGTATCTTAAAGCTTCAATTGGACTTAAATCCGCAGCTTTTTTTGCAGGATACCAACCAAATATTATTCCTATTGCACCAGATACGCCGATTGCCAAAAATATTGCATAGAAAGAAATCGTAAAAGGCAAACTTATAAGTATTGATATGCCAAAGGAAAGTAAAATTCCCAAAATCATTCCAACAATCCCCCCGCCTATCGTCAGGATTATTGCTTCGATAAGAAACTGTGCAATAACAATGTTATCTTTTGCTCCCAATGCTTTTCTTAAACCAATTTCTCTTGTTCGCTCAATTACGGTAACAAGCATTATGTTCATGATTCCAATTCCGCCGACCAAAAGGGAGATTGCGGCAATTCCTGCAAGAAGCGCCGTAAAAGTACCTGTTACGGAAGAAGCAGCGCTTAAAATATCCGACTGTGAAAACATCGAAAAATCTGCTTGGGTAGGACTATTTATTTTATGTCTTTGCAACAACAGATAGCCCGCGTCATTTTCCGCCTGAGTTATAGAGTCAGCAGACGCCGCCGACATGGCAATGCTGGTAACATAATCTATGCCAAAAACTGTTTTTTGAGCTGTTGAAATCGGAATAAAAACAATGTCATCTTGATTGGCAAATCCTGTTCCACCTTTTGAAACAGTAATACCAATAATTGTAAAGGGAATTTTATTAATACGGATTGTCTGTCCGGTCGGATCTCCCCCGCCAAAAAGATCGCTGACTACAGTTGGTCCGATGACTGCCACGTTTCTTGTTCCTGTAACATCCTGATCTGTTATAAACGTCCCCGAACTCATGGTTACATTGTGAACGCCCGAATAGTTAGCTGTTGCTCCAATAATGGAGGTGTTGGTATTATTTCTTCCGGCGGTAATTTGACCACGCCTACTGACTTCGGGTGAAACTTTGCTGATTGAAGAAAAATTTGCAGCAGTAATTGCGGTAGCGTCATCAAGTGTCAATGTCTGACTGCTGCCAAATCCGCCCTGAACGCCTCCCGTAGTTTGTTGCGATCCGGGAGAGATGGTTAGTAAATTTGCTCCTAAACCCTGAATTGAATTTTGAACAGATTGTTGTGTTGCCTGTCCTAAAGAAACTAAAGCAATAACTGCTCCAATGCCGATGACAATTCCCAGTCCCGCCAATGCTGTTCGCACTTTGTTAAGCGTTAAGGCTTCAAAAGAAGATGCCAGTAATTCAAAAAAATCCATAATCTATTTCTTTCCGTTTTTTACCTCTTTTTCTATTTTCCCGTCTTTAATATAAATTGTTCGTTGGGCATACGCGGCAATTGAGGATTCATGAGTAATAATGACAATTGTATGACCTTGCTTTTGAAGGGATTGAAAAATCTTCATTATCTCCTCTGCTTGAACAGTTGAAATATTACCGGTTGGCTCATCAGCTAAGATAATCGCGGGGTTCATTGACAAAGCTCTGGCAATTGCTACTCTTTGCATTTGTCCGCCGGAAAGCTGGCTACTGGTATGAGTCATTCTGTCTCCTAAACCCACTTCTTTTAAAAGCTCTTCTGCTTTCTTTGTTCTCTCCTGCTTAGGAATACCGGCATAAATCATGGGAAGCGCAACGTTTTTGACTGCCGTTGTGCGGGCCAGGAGATTAAATGACTGAAAAACAAAACCGATTTTTTTATTTCTTATTTCCGCCAGTTGGTCTTTTGATAATTTGCTTACGTCTTGTCCGTCCAGAACATAATTGCCCGATGTAGGCGTATCTAAAGCACCAAGGACATGCATAAGAGTAGATTTCCCGCTACCAGAAGGACCGACTATGGCTACAAATTCACCTTTTTTAATCGAAAAAGAAATATCGTCAAGAGCAATTGTCTCAACGTCTCCAGTATAGTAAATTTTTTTTACGTGCGAGATAGAAATCTGTTCCATATTTATCTTCCTGAAGCACCAGTTGCTCCTGTTCTGGTTGTACCGCCTCCACCGCCGCCAAAACCACCGAGTCTTAACCCTCCGCTGAATGGGGACGTCCCTGTTGTTGAAGTTGTTGATGCTGTCGAAATAACACTGGTTACTATTGTTTCTCCTTCTGATAATCCCGAGGTGATTACGGTTTGGGAATCTGACGTGTCACCGGTTTGAACCGAAACGGTTGAAACCTGCCCATTCTTTAAGACCTTGACCGTTGAAGTTGTCCCAACGGTCTGTACCGCTGCTGAAGGAATCAATAAGGCATTGTCATCTACCTTAGTAATAATATTTGCAGTTGCGGTCATGTTTGGCAAAATACTTGCATCAGAGGTATCATCCAACTGAATTACCGCCGGATAAGTAGTTACGCCCGAAGTTACTGCCCCGGTTGTATTTATGCCCATCACTTTCCCTGTAAAAGTTTTATTAGGCAAAGCATCAAATGTAATAGTTGCCTCTTGACCAATCTTAATCTGCGGAGCATCAACCTCCGCAAGACTGACTGAAACTGCTGTCGCATTTCCCGTAATAATCGAGGCTATTGCCTGATTTGATGTATTAGTCGATGATCCTGCGGTCGTATTGCTTGAGCCAATTTGCATGCCTTTTGTAATTATTAAATCTCCGACTACTCCATTTGTTGAAGCAGTGATTGTTCCGGAAGTTAGTTGATAAGCAAGCGATGCATTATTTACATTTGCCTGACCCTGAGCAATAACATTTGACTGATTTATATAAGCTGCTTGCGCCGCAAGCCAACTCGCATCTTCCTCTATATAAACAGGGTCTTGTTTATCTTGGTCTGTTGGATTTGCAATCCCCTTATCGTTTATAAATTTTTGGTTTGCCACAAAAAGAGTATTTTGCAAAGAATACATTTGGGCGTTTGCGCTTTGTAAACCATTTTGGGCAGATAAAAGCGCTGAATATGCCTGTGCCTGGCGCTGTTGTCCGGCAGTATCTAGGGTAACATCGGCAATTTTATCTCCCGCACTTACTATTTGTCCCGATTTAACATAAACATTGCTGACAATTCCGCTAGCTTGAGTAACAATACTTACTTTATTAGCAACCGAAACTTGACCCGCTTCTGTTAATGACACAACTAATGTTCCTTTAGTTACTTGGGCTGTTTGGTATTGCGGTTGCGTACTAGAAGAAAAAAACTTACTGAATATAAAAATAACAACTATTACAATAATTACCAATATAGGTGTAAGTTTTTTATGTTTTTCAGCAAATTTTTTTATTGTATTAAGAAAATTTTTCAATAAATTCATATTTTTATTTTATAAACAGTATCTGAGAAATTGCTTAAATTAAGCCTCAGGAACCGTAATTGTAAAAATCGTACCTTTATTGGCAACACTTACTGCTCCAATCGTCCCTTTATGAAGGTCTACGATTCTCTTTGCAATAGATAAGCCTAATCCGTACCCTTTAACTTGTTGCTTGGTACGGGACTTATCTGCCCTATAAAATCTGTCAAAAATATACAAAAGATCATCTTTTGCTATTCCTATACCATTATCCTCTATTTTTATATTAATTTTCGAATCAGTTTTAACTGCAGTAATATTAACTGATTTATTCTCCTTACTGTATTTAACAGCATTATCGAGTAATATTACAAAAAGTTCAACAAAACTTCTACTATCGGCTTCTACATAAAATTTTGGTGCGTTTACCTTAATTACTATATTCTTTTTTATAGCCATGGGTTTAATTTTATCAACTGCGGCTTTAATGATCTCAGGAAGTAAAACTTTTTCAAATTGAAAGTAGCTATTGGGTTTTTGATACTGTGTTATTTTAATAAGCTCATCTGAAAGAAACTGCAAGTTATTCACATCTTCCAAATTGCTGGATAAAACATTTTTTGCCTTTTCTAAATCAATTTTTTTATCCCGTAAGTTTACTTCGATTGAAGTTTTAAGCGAAGTCAACGGTGTATTTAACTCATGCGATGCATCTGTAATAAATCTATTCTGCTCATCAATCATGTTCCTAATCGGACGAAGAGTTCTTCCTGCTAAAAAATATCCTAATAAAGCCGAGAGCATTAATATTAGAAGATTAATCCCTGCCAAACCTTCAATTACTCTTAATTTTGAAGCCTGTATAAGGGCCGGGTCCGCAGGTTTTGGAAGAGGAAGAACTTCCGTATCCCAAACAGGTCTTTGGATATATCGCTCTCCAAGGTCGGCGGGATGTGTGACTCCGAATTCATCTATTCTTACTATTCTGTCAAATTCCCTTGTAACACCAAGATAAATAAACACGCTGAAGAAAAGACTTATAAACATTATTATCAGTAAATACCAGACTGTTAATTTAATTCTTGCGGAATGAAACATATATTATCCTATTTTATAACCAAAACCTCTTACTGTATGAATTAAATCTTTGTTATTTTTAAAAGGTCTGTCAATTTTGTTTCTTAAATAACCTATAAAAACCTCAACCGTATTTGGCAAAATATCAGAATCATAACTCCAAACGTGACTTATTATTTGCTCTTTCGTCAATATTTTATCTTTATGTTTCATAAGATATTCTAAAAGTGAAAACTCTTTTGCCGAAACGCTTATCAAAACATTTCCTCTTTTAACTTCATATGAATTTGTATCAAGAGTCAAATCTCCAACTTCTAATAAATTTCCCACTGATTTCTTTGGTCTTCTTCCCAAAGCCTTAATTCTTGCTAAAAGTTCTTCAAACGCAAAAGGCTTAGTTAGATAGTCATCTGCACCGCTATTTAACCCTTCAACCTTATCTTCCAGCTGACTTTTTGCCGTAAGCATTAAAATAGGAGTATGATTTTCCTGTTTTCTTAAATTTTTGCAAATCGTCATCCCGTCCATTCCCGGCAAAAGCCTATCTAGGATTATTAAGTCATATTGCTCTTCGGATGCCAAATCAAAACCGCTTACTCCATCATAAGCAACATCTACTACAAAAAGCTCCTGTTCAAGGCCTTGTTTTATAAGGTTTGCAATTTTATGTTCGTCTTCGACAATGAGGATTTTCATGAACCGATTATATCATTAAATTGCTTAAAAATAGCTGAAAAAGAAGCTTAAGATTTAAAGTCCTAGGAGAAGTATTCCCCCAATAAGAGCTATTAATATTCCAAATATTCCTATGTTAACTACTATTGACGAAGGTCCTGTGGGAGCAAGTGTCGGCTGAACAACTGTTGGCGTTGGAGTTGAACTTGCTCCAGGAACCGGCGTTGAAGTTGGAGTAGCTGTTGAGCCAGGAGGTGTTGTTGGAGTTTCGGTTGGAGTGTCTGTTGGAGTTTCGGTTAGGGTTTCGGTTGGAGGAACCGTTGTTGTGGTGGTTGTTGGAGGAACCGTTGTTGTGGTGGTTGTTGGAGGAACCGTTGTTGTGGTGGTTGTTGGAGGAACCGTTGTTGTGGTGGTTGTTGGAGGAACCGTTGTTGTGGTG
>Ga0182027_10005930_pt1 | contig 18435 bp, 9 predicted proteins | sample 712E1DmetaG_FD_121300 | JGI IMG/M metagenome (GOLD analysis project Ga0182027, IMG submission 121300) | Permafrost microbial communities from Stordalen Mire, Sweden - 712E1D metaG (Illumina Assembly) | ecosystem: Environmental > Terrestrial > Soil > Wetlands > Permafrost | place: Sweden... | reverse complement strand
GGTTCTCCTCCCCCAAATTCCGTGCCGCAGCGCAGGTCCGGCATTTGGGGAGGGCAGGGTAGGGCTAGGGGTAGGTATTTTCAAAATAACTACTCTTGTGAGCATACTCCCCTTCCTTCTTAGAGAAGGGTCGCGTAGCACTTCCGTGATTGGCTTCCTCCCTCCCCAAATGCGGTTCCCTTCCGCATTTGGGGAGGGACAGAGGGTGGGGCTTTTCCTGCCAGGAAGTCGGGGGTTAGGTCTGGGTTAGGTCTCATTGAGGCGAAGAATTCTACGATCACAAACCGGCTTTCAAAATACCTACCCTTATGGGGAGGTTGGGAGAGGGGCTCTGCGTAACATCAGTTATTTTAATCAAAAACGCCGTGCTAAATATTTTCGTGATCGAGATAGTACTAATGGGGGAATCCTTTAGGTTTACAAAACCGTTAATATGTATTAATATAGGGTTAATATGGTACTAATACACCTCACACGGTCACAAATTGCGCTTTTAAGAAAGCCACACTTTGCCACCGCAATTTGTGCCCGTGCTCAGTATAGTATATATCAGTTTGAGACCTTTGTTGAACACCAAACTGGATGATATTGTACTTGTTTTGCGTAATTCACCTTACTATTAAATATAATACTATCTTTGCACTTTTGAGGTCAGACCATCATATGTGCTGGTTGGAGTTATCATTGAACCGCCAGATAGGGTGCCAAAACTTAAAAGTGCAAACATATTGAATATCATTTTTATAGGGCGTTCGTCTCCTTATCTATGTTTTAGTGGTTTCAAGATCAAAAAGGTGAAGTCCTATATTTGAGGTCCCTATGGAAAGATACTAAAAGCTACATACTAGGAAAGGAAGGTGCTCATCTCACATTCAAGAAGCCATCCCTGTTGATTTTTACCCTTTCCAATATAGTTCATAAATTCTAAAACAAGGAGTTGCAATGTTAAGTAAATCCGTGGTTACAAAGATCGTGGGCAGTATAGCGCTTCTAGCCCTTGTCGTGATTGGTTTGAACCCAAGTAATATCGCTTGGGCTTCCTCAGGGAGCGCGAGTGTTGGCGTAGTTTCGGCCAACGGTGTGACGGTTACTCCTAGCGGCCCGGATGCGACAGCAGCCAGGGCTTGGACTCAGCAAGAGATGCTTGCTGCTAAGCCCTATCCGATGGATGCAGGCGTAACCTCTGTTAAGCCGGTTGCCAGCCTTTCAGGCCCCACCGGCCCTGCGGGTGTGGTTGCAGCGGGTATGCCTCAAAATAGCAATAACGCCTTGTCTCTTGGAGATAGTTTCGTTTCTTTGCCAGGTGTTGATACCCTGGCCGACGCTTATAGCTATCCACCCCCATATACTCGCCAGGATTTGCGGCAAATCACTACTCCCTACAGCAGCCAACCCTTCACTAAGACCGGCAAGTTATTCTTTAGACAGGATTACGCTAATTGGGTTTGTTCAGCGGCTGTGATTGGAACTAGTTATGCCAGCCATGCCATCATCACTGCCGGACACTGCATCAATGATGGCAATAACGGCTTAAGCTCAGACCATGCCGGCTGGTCATACAATATGGTCTTTATTCCGGCCTATAATAATGGGATTGCGCCTTATGGGCAGTGGACAATTATCTATTCGACGGAGCGGGCTTTCACCTCTTGGACATACGGTGGTGATTTGGCGCGCGATGTGGCGGGTGCCAAACTTAATAAGTTGGGTGGTTATACAATAACCCAAAAGCTTGGCTGGTGGGGATTTGCCTGGGATCAGGACCGGGTAAATTCCTGGTGGGAGATGGGGTATCCTGCGGAAGCCCCATTTACTGGAAAATATATGATCTCATGCGAGTCTTCCTACGCATATGACAGCCCCTTTGGTACAACCCCCGTACCGATGGGTGTAGGCTGTGACGAGACTGGCGGAACCAGCGGCGGTCCATGGGTGATGCGTATGGGTACAGGCAGCTACATCAATAGCGTGAATAGTCATCGGCGGACGGGATACGATTATGAGTTATATGGTCCCTACTTCGACGACTCAGTGCATACTGACATGTTTACCCTGCTTGTCGCACCCTAGCAATCACAGTTACATGACTCGCTAGTTGTATGGAAAGAGAAGGTCAATCGCTTCGGCGGTTGGCCTTCTTTCTGATATAGGCTCCCATTCAATTGCGCGATGAGCGGAGATAGGTTGAATTCCGAAAACGAATCGGGTATTTCTACCGTCTGTGGCTCGAGCCAGCGTGTCATGTCTTCATTATAACGGCTGAACACCTTGTATCTATAAAACTTACCGCCGCTTGTTTGAAGCGGCGGTAAGGTCATAAACACTACCTTACTGGTTGAAGTGGCCTGTAAGGTCGGGAACGATCAGCTCAGCCCACCCAGGCACTTGAAGGGATGCAATCCCATCTCCCGGCGGGGCGACCATTGTGAGCGTTGGTGATGTTTTGAAGTGCCAGACCGCTGACCAAAGGCTTGCCACCTTGACTGTGTTGGTTGCACGAACGCGCCAATAGTAGGTCGTGTTTGGACTGAGCGACTTGGTAAGTGTGTAGGTGGATTTACTGAGCGAGGTCGCATCCACGAACAGCGTTTTAAATGTGCTGCTGGTTGATACCTGAACTTCGTAGGTATCATTGGCAGGTGTTGAATCTGTCCAATCCAGGTTTGGTTTGGATAGTTTGACCGTACTTCCGTTGGTTGGTGTTAATAACCTCGGCACGCTGGGGGTTGGTGGGGTGCTGCAGGTATAAATGCGTACATCATCCACCACCCAGCCTAGACTGCTGCCATATAAGGCGGTACCGGTATGCCAGGCGAACTTCACAGATTTCCCTGCCAGGGAGGTGATGTTATATCGCGAGGCCACGTAACCGTGACTCTCTTTCACAAAACCGGAACGGCCATGGAGTGGATTATTGAATCCCATCGGTTCACTGCTGGTGATCACACCGTTATAGTTTACACCGGCACTGAAGAGCGGTTTTGCATCGATCCAGGTTTTGCCGCCGTCTGTGCTGTATTCCAGCACACCGCCATTGTAATTATTTGTGCTATTGTAGGAAAAGCCAAAGGCATGCAGGAAATATAAATAGGTTTGCTTGGGATTGATATAGACGCCGGATCTCATCATCGCAACGCCGTTATTTACCACTGTCCCATCGAGTGCATGTAGGGAATAGGTGCCTGACGCGGCATAGATATTCGATAGTACCCAGGCTTGTTGGCCGGTGGGGTCGTTAACAAGTACGCCCTGCCATTTGGATATTCCATGTTCGAAGTCATCGAAGAACAGGTCAGTGTTGGCTTTGGCGGTTCCGGCCGGGCAGAACGCGGGATCCGGATTGTAAGTGGGATTCGGCGAGAGGTTCATCTTTACGGCATCGCGGGCATTGCTTACCTGCTGGCAGTCGCCGGAAGTGATCCCCTTTGAGCCGCCCACCAGGTCCAAACAGCCTTGATAGAGTACGTTGTAGAGATCGGCATAATCTGAACCGGATGTTAGCAGGTTCGTTTGTACTTCATAGTAGATGGCCAGGGTCTTGTCTATTCCTAAAGCCGATACGGTTTTGCCGTTGAATGTGCCGCCGTTGATCAGGAGATAAGCGGCTTTGTTATTGACACCGTTGTTGTGGTGTACGCCGCCCGCATCATCGGGTCCCGTCTGGTAAAGCGGGCTGGTCATGCTGTCTGGGTCGCCGAACTTGGGTGGGTTGCTCATGCTGCGGGTCGCACCTAGACCTGTGACATCTATTCCGAACAACCAATTTGGATCGGGCTGACCCAGATTATTTTTCTGCTTGAACGATTCTCCCCAGATATCCGAGAGTGATTCGCTGATTGCGCCACTTTGGTAATAGTCAAGTAGGTTGGAACTATACTGAATGACTCCATGTGTGAATTCATGCGCAATCACATCAGGTGCGTTGGCAAACCCATACTTATCTCCGAAGACAACTTGCGAACCGTCCCAAAAAGCGTTTGCATATTTGTTCCCATAATGAACAGTTGCGACCAGAGGTGTGTTATTGTCGTCCAAGCTATGACGCCCTGCTTGGTTGAGATAGTAATTGTAAAGTTGGGGCAGAAGGTTATTTACACTGACTGCATCCAAGTCTGGATTGTAATTGCCGCAGTTAGGCAGATGGTTGCATAATTGCCCTGGTAGAAAACCTTGGAAATTATCTTCAGTATATATGGAAATTATAGGCGAAAGTGTTTGGCTTATAGAACCTTCATAAGCGCCGATATCGCATGCTGTGCCTTGTGGGCGGCTGACTCCGCGCTGATCCGTTGCGGCACAGGCGTTTCCTCCGCTCCCGGGTGTATCCGGATTTCCTGCATCGATGGCTGAACTGCCGGTTAACAATGGATGGATAAGGGCGGTACCGGTATCGTTTGCAAGCTGTCCTAAAAGAACCTTGATGGGTGCTTTGCTGGTCCCAACCTGGTCGCCTGTGGTGGGTATGAAGGAACAGTCCGTTCCATCCCCGATGATGTTATAGCCGCCCGAATGGATCGTGCCATAACAATCCTTCCCAACCGGCCCGTTGTTTCCTGCGATGATCGAATTGGAAATTGTGACTGTCCCATCCGCCACGTAGATTCCACCGCCTGCTGTTGGGTATTGGTCGTCAGTGACGAAATTATTCGCAATGGTCACGTTGTTGAGGGTTGCAGTGCCGCCATTGATATAGATCCCGCCGCCTTTTGTTGCGTGGTTGCCGGATACGGTCACATTAATCAGATTCAGGCTGGCTCCCACATCATTGAAGATCCCGCCACCGAGACCATAAACAGAAGTGGAGTAGCTTATATTCTTTGAATTGTAAATGGTGACGCGCTGCAGGGTCAAATTACCCTGGTTCAGCACGCCTCCATTTTCAAAGGCGAAACCTTCCACGGTTGCCGTTATATGAGGGGATACGGTCAATGCAGGTTGACCCTCATTCCCCCCACCAACCCATCCTAAAACTCCATCCTGAGCGGTAAAAGTGTTGTTCCAACCGCCGTAGATCTTCAGATTCTTTCGAATATTTAGATCTAGTTGTACCGCAACAGATGCAACGAAAATTGTCCCCCCCGCTGGTGCTTTAACGATTGCGCCATCGACAGTTTGGCAGGCAGTTACCGGTGTCATGCAATTATTTAGATCGTTTCCTTTACTAGTTACGTACCAAACAGTATTGGAAAGGACGAAGTTTGCGGGAGATAACCCTGATGCACTTGCGGCCACGCTGTAACTCCCAATTTGAGAGTTGGCAGTGAAAGTGGTGCTGACCGCGACGCCACTGCTGTCTGTTGCGGCTGAAGTGGTATTCGTGCCGTTAGCAAATGTTCCGCTGGGCCCAGATGGCGGGGCAGTGAAAGTGACTGGAATGCCAGAAACTGGATTCCCCTGGCTATCCACTACGTATGCAACCAGAGGCTTTGCAAAGGTTAGATTGATTCCCGTCATTTGGAGATTTCCGTCCGATGTCCCTATGGAGCCTGCTGCTCCTGAAGGAACGTATTCGTAAGCTCCGATATCGCAAGCACTGCCTTGAGGGCGGGACATACCCCGTTCATCAATGGGTAAACAGGTGGCTGGATTACCCGCGTCAATGGCAGGGCTTCCGTTCAAAAGCGCGTGATAGCCTGGGTTTCCGATTGAATAGCTTGAGATCAGGGGATTCTTATTTAATTGATCACCTGTGCTGGTCGTCAAGGTGCAGCCGGAGATGTTGCCGATGAGGTTGTGATCCGAAGTGCTGATGGTTCCCGAACAATCCGAACCGCTGTCGGCTGTGTTCCCAGCGATAATGCTGTTCATTATGGTTAAGGTTCCAGATGCCAAAATTTTTATTCCGCCCCCCGGTCCTTTGCCTGCCGGGATCGTATTCTTCGTAATGGTGGAATTGGTGATTGTTCCACCGCCTACGCTCAGTCCACCGCCTTGATTGCCGGTAATAGTACTATTATTTAATGTAAGCGTATTAGCGGCAATACCAATACCACTATTGCCTTGAACGGTGCTGTTATTTAGCGTCAGATTTCCAGAGGAAACACCCTCTCCGCTGTTGTCGATTACAGCGCTATTGTTTAGGAATAGCGATCCCTCGCTATAAATCCCGCCAACGGAGCCGCCACCAACGTCATAATTGGGATTGCCATTCTGGATTTGAAAGTGATCTAAAGTGGCATTACCGGAATTAAAGACACCTGGATATTTATACTGCCCGTCAATGAAGGAGAATCCGTTTTGGGTTGTAAAAGTGTTGTCCCAGCCCCCGGATAACGTAAGCGTAAGATTGCTGGGAATGTATACAACATAATAGTTGGGATCAGAATAAGTGTAAGATCCGGTTGCAATATAGATCGTGTCGCCCGACTTTATTCCCGATTTATTTATGGCGCCTTGGATGGTCAGGCATGGGCTGGCTTCGGCTGCACATGAATTGGAGTCGCTTCCGGTGGGTGAAACAAACCAGCCGGTATTGGCGAGGGTAAAAATTGATGATCCGCCTAACCCTGCGGCCGTCGCATTTACAGCATAAGTGCCGGCTCGTGAGTTGGCTGTGAAGGCGGCGCTGATCGCAATTCCGTTGACGTCTGTCGTAGCTGTGGTTGTATTCGTGCCGGAATCGGAGAAGCTGCCACTGGGTCCGGATGTGGGTGCAGTAAAGGTTACAGCTATTCCGGATACCGGGCTTCCCTGGTTGTCTACCACATAAGCAACCAGGGGCTTTGTAAAGGCCGTGTAGTTTCTTGCGGTTTGTCCGTTCCCATCCGAGATTCCTGTGGAAAACGCTGAGCCTGAAGGCACGTATTCATAAGCGCCTATATCGCACGCGCTGCCTTGTGGTCGGGAAACCCCACGCTGGTCGGTGGATAAACAAGTGGGCGGACTGCCTGCGTCGATGGCTGGGCTGCTGCTTAATAGCGGGTAGTATCCACCCGCCCCGATGGGATAAGGCGATAACTGCGGGTTTGTCGCAATAGCACTAACAGTGCAGCCACTTGTATCACCGATAATACTGTGATCAAATATATTGATGGTTCCTTTACAATCTGGTCCGGTGGATGCTGCCGTGTTGCCCGCAAGAATCGTGTTGTTCAGCGTAATAGTGCCGGTGGTGGTGTCAAACAATCCGCCGCCGGAATTAGTCGCACTGTTGGCGGTCACGGTTGAGTTGTTCAGGTTCAATGAACTGCTGCCTGAGATATAGATTCCACCTCCATTTCCGTAGATGCCTGAACTATTGTGACTGATTGTGGAATTCTCGATGCTGATCGACCCTGAGAGGATATATACCCCCCCGCCGTTATAAGTGGTGTTTCCGTTATAGACAGAAAAGTGATCGAGTAGCACGTTTCCGGTTGTGTTTACTGATATATCGCTGTATTTATTCTGCCCGTCAACTGTGGAGAAACCGGATTGGGTTGAGAAGGTGCTATCCCAACCGCCGTAAATGCTGACATTCTTTGTGATCGAAACTACATAGCCGGGAATATCTGTATAAGTTCCCGAAGCGACCAGAATGATGTCTCCATTTTGTGTTTGTGCTTTATTGAGTGCGCCGTTGATGGTTTGGCAGGGAGAGGCCGCTGTGTCGCAAGTGTTGGAGTTGTTGCCCGTGGTTGCAACGAACCACTTTAGATTGGACAATGCGAATTCGGCGACTGGCAAACCGGCGACCGAGGCTTCTACATTGTAACTGCCAAGTTCTGAGTTGGCGGTAAATGTTGGAAAGCTGGCAATCCCGCTGTTGTCGGTCAGCATCCAGGTGGTGTTGGTCTTGGAATCGGCGAATGTGCCGCTGGGGCCGGAAGATGGTGCGGTAAGGGTAACCGTTGCATTTTCGATTGGGCTTCCTTGGCTGTCTGTAACATAAGCGATCAGAGGGGTTGCAAAAGGAGTATTGGGTGTTGTATGCTGGTTTGAACCGCTCGTAATTCCTACAATGGCGGCTGAGCCGGGAGTTGGGACATATTCATAGGCACCGATGTCGCAGGCGCTCCCTTGAGTGCGTGGCAAACCGCGCTGATCTGTGGATAAACACGTGGCCGGATTACCCGCGTCAATGGCCGGGCTTCCGCTCAAGAGTACATAATAGCCCGGATTTCCGATTGTATAATTCGAAAGCATGGGATCAGTATTTAATTGATCGCCTGAACTGGTTGTCAACGTACATCCAGAGCTGTTGCCGATGATATTATGATCCGAAGTGTTGATGGTACCCGAACAATCCGAGCCGCCACTTTTGGTAGCATTTCCCGCTAGGATGCTATTCTTGATTATTACAGTTCGTCCCCAATAGCTGTAGCTTATTTGGATTCCACTGGCCGTGTTCTTGCTGATCGTGGAATTGAGGATCGTGGTTGCTTGAGCAGAGTAGTTATTGTTAATGTCTAGCAGGATACCGCTTCCTTGATTGCCGGTGATGGTGCTATTGTTTATTGTGAGGGGTTTGTTGCCATAAATTTCGATGCCTCCTTTGCCGTTATTTTCGACAAGGCTGTCGTTCAAGGTTAATGTCCCGGAGGCATAAACACCACCAGCATTGGTGGTGGGAGTATTTTGACTTACGACACTATTGTTTAAGGTCAAACTCGCACAATCATAAATGCCCGCCCCAGTACCGGTATAACCGTTCTGGATTCTAAAATGATCTATTATTATGATACTGTTGCTGCAGTTAACGTTACTGGTTAGACCGCCGCGTGCATTTTGTCCGTCGATGATGGATAGGTCGTTCTGTGTACTAAAACTGGCATCCCACCCTCCGGAAAGAGTGATACTTTTCTCGATGGTTACCACTGGAGAGGTTCCGCTTCCTGTATAAGTTCCCACCTCGACATACACGGTATCTCCATCTATAGCCTGCCCAATCGCATAATTGATCGTCAGGCATGGATTGAGCAGGACGGTGCAGTCACTTGTATTACTGCCGGTCGTAGCCACATAGCGCGATGTGCCGCTTGGGTCTGCGCGGCCGACTCTTTGGATTGGCGCAGGCTCTGTCTTTGTGATCGAGGCAGAGATCGCTGGTCGCATATCACGTGTTGTATCTTTTACCGTGACAGCAGCCTCTTGTACATTCGACTGTGTTGGCAGGTATGTATCGACCTGGTTGAAATGTAAACTTACCTCACCATTCATGGCATTGACCAGCACCAGTTCGTTGATCGGTCCCCCGCCTTTGGATGGAGTCACATCCATCCTCCACGTTAATTCAGGGGCAGACATGCTGTCGGATCGCAGCAGGCCTTCATCGAAGATCCACAAAGCAGGAGCGGATGCTTTGAGATCGGATGCGGACTTTTGATAAGCTTGTCCCACAGCTTCAAGCGCTGCTTTCTGTGCGTCGTCCGTGGAAATAGTGGGAGTTATGGATAAAGATAAATTGGGGGAAACCTTGCCGCCGATGGAATACAGATCGCCGTTAGTATTGGTATTGACGATCAACTCACCGGCCAGGACGGGCAGTCCCTTGTACATTTGCTGGTAATGGGTCACCACCCGGTTCCCGCTGGGATGATCCGTGCGCATCACCTTCAATTCCTGTGCGGGGTTCAGTATTCCGAACTCTGCGCCGAAGTGTTCGATCAGCGACATGGCCGGGTCGAACTTGCTGGAGGCACGGCTCGGCAGGAGTTCGATGGAGGCGCTGAACGGCTTGACTCCTAATGCTTGCGCTGAGGCGGGTTGAGTGCTGTCACTGCTGAGGAAAGTCAGCTTGCCGGTGCTCGGGTTGGTCACGCGCTTGAGATTATCTTGGCTTGGCTGGTTGGTGCTTGCGCTGACGGTCTCGGCTTTGACCAGCGAGAAGGTCATGGACAGGATCACCATGCAGGAAAGCAGGCTGAAGGAGAGTTTTTTGTTGGGCAGCATACGATAACCTCCCGATGGAATGGATGGTGTTTTGATGGGAGCGCCCTCGCCACGAATAAAATTCATGCGGGGAGACACAGGATTTTGCCTGATGGCAAATAGCGCCTCCTCGTATCCCAAACCCATAACTTTAGTTAGCGCTTCTCTTTCATTATACTACGCAAGAGACAATGGCTTATGCGTTACGATCTTTCAATGCTGTTGAAATGGACGGAGCCATATCATGGGATGCCGCGCAATCTGGCTCAGCCAGCGGCTCCCATCGCCAGAGCGAACCTTTCAACTTTCTAACCTTTCAACTTTTCAACTTCCAACCTTCCAACCCTCATCCTTCTTCCTTTCAAGGTTTCAGTGCGCGTGTCGCAATATAGGTTGGCGTGTATTCACTGATGATAAGGTTGCGATGCGTATCTTCGAAGAAGCCAATCAAATGAAAGCCTGCCTCCACCTGGCCTCCCAGTTGGTCATCGAGGGAATGGCTGTGCTCCAGTGGCCAGTTCTTCTCCATCATCTTTTTCATTACTTCAGGGTGTTCTGAGTCGGCGTAGGGCAGTTTATACGCAACTTCCAGCGCCCCTTGTTCGGCCTTATCCATATCGAACAAATAAAAAACAGGATTCATAAAGCCTGCCAGCAATGTCCCGCCGTGACGCAGGACGCGGAAGGCTTCCTTCCAGACCGGCCTCACTTCGGGCACGAATACGTTTGAGACCGGGTGAAAGATCAGGTCGAACGATTCGCCCTCAAACATGGAAAGGTCGCGCATGTCGCCTTCGACGGGTTTGATGCTCAAGCCCTCGCGTTCCGCCACCTCACGCTCACGCTCCAGTTGGCGCGGCGAGTTGTCCAGCACCGTTACGTTCGCGCCGGCCGCCGCAAAGATTGGCGCTTGTTGTCCGCCGCCGCATGCCAGCGCCAGCAGATCGATTCCCTCCAATGCCGGAAACCACTCATGCGGTACGCGCTTCTGTTCGGTCAGTCCCACCTGCCATTCCCCGCGCCGGGCGGCCTCGATGGTTTCATGGCTCGCGGGGATCGTCCATGGACTCCCGCTTTCCACTTCATGGTCCCATGCTTTGCGGTTATATGCCCGGATGTCCATTTGTTTTACGCGAGTTCCTTTTCTTCCATCAGTGCTCGTCTGCGTTTGCGGTACATTACGATGGGATGGTCTCCGGGAATCAGCAGCTCGCCAATGCCCAGGTCCGGGCGCGGTGGGCGCTGGGTGACGACCACGCGCTTATCCTGGTTGAGAATATACAGGTTGCCAAGCCCGGCCAGAAACTCAAATATCTGGCGGATGAGGGGGAAGCGCACCTTGTGATACTGGCGCAGGTACATCATCGTATTGGTCTCGTCAATCGGGGCAAAGATCAGGAAAACCAGGAAATTATCGGAGAGCCAGTTTTGCCACAAGTTGGGAAAGTGGAACTGTATCAGCGGTCGCCGTGTTGGGTCGGGCATCTCGGAAGGCTTGAGGGGCCTTTGGCCCTGGTCGGTTAGGTTGTCCACCCACAGGTCAATGCGATAACTCCCCTCCTGGATTTTTATTTCCTTTGCGGTCGGACCGTTGACCAGTGTGTTATTCCCGCTTCCTATGGTGTTGTAGTGGACAAAAGGCAGGTGCACCACATCCAATTGATTTTCGATGGCGCGCCCGTAATGGTTTTTCCAATGACTGCGGATGGTGGAGTAGGCCATGTCATCGCCGATGTTGGCGAACCACGGCAAAAGGGGATAATTCTCATCGGTGCGTGGCTCGCCCCACCATATGTAAATGATATGATGCGCTTCGCGTGTTGGATAAGTCCTGACGTGCATGGCCTTGGGCGGTTCGGCATTGCGTCCGTTGGCTGGCACCAGTTTGCACGCTCCATGCATATCGTATTCGAAGCCATGGAATGGACATTGTATGCAATCGCCTTTCAATTGACCAATGCTGAGCGCCGCGCCTCGATGCGGGCACAAGTCGCTCATGACCGTAAGTTGTCCTTTACTGTCCCTCCAGGCGACCATCTTCTCGCCCATGCGTGTAAAACCGATCGGTCTGCCTTTTTTGACTTCGTTGGATTCCAGGATGGCATACCATTGATTGGGGATCATAGTTTCCTTATTGTCTTAACTCACCTTACGCAGGTTCTCCTCCCCCAAATGCCGTGCCGCAGCGCAGGTCCTGCATTTGGGGAGGGCAGGGTAGGGCTAGGGGTAGGTATTTTCAAAATAACTACTCTTGTGAGCATACTCCCCTTCCTTCTTAGGGAAGGGTCGCATAGCACTTCCGTGATTGGCTTCCTCCCTCCCCAAATGCGGTTCCCTTCCGCATTTGGGGAGGGACAGAGGGTGGGGCTTTTCCTGCCAGGAAGTCGGGGGTTAGGTCTCATTGAGGCGAAGAATTCTACGATCACAAACCGGCTTTCAAAATACCTACCCTATGGGGGAGGTTGGGAGAGGGGCTCTGCGTAACATCAGGTCTTAATATGATTTTCATAGCGGTTCAAAGCGTGCCGTGAAGTGTCTCAATAACTCGGGCGCGTAGGTGAATTTGTAACCTCGAATGGATGCGGCCCGCGCTTTGATCTTCGCCGGCGTGTCCGCCACATAGTCCATGTGGGTCTGCGTGTAGGTTCTGCGCGGGATTGCCAGTCGCAATAATTCAAGCTTTGGATAGATCATTTTTCCCGTATCGGGATCGGGGTATGCGAACATCACCGAACCGATCTCCACGCCTCGGATGGCGCCCTCGCGGTATAGCTCGACCGCCAGCGCCTGTCCCGGAAATTCGCTTTGCGGGATATGCGGCAGCACCGCCTGCGCATCCAGATAGACCGCGTGTCCGCCTGCCGGTTGGATGGACGGGATGCCCGCCTCGTTGATGCGTGCCACCAGGTAAGCGGTTTGCGCCAGGCGATAGGAGAGATACGCCTCATCAATTCCCTCGTATAAGCCGACCGCCATCGCATCCAGGTCGCGTCCCGCCAGTCCGCCGTAAGTGGGGAAGCCTTCGCGCAGGATCAACTCGTTCTTCACGTTTTGGAACAGCGTCTCGTCGTTCATGCACAGCAGTCCGCCGATGTTGACGATGGCGTCTTTCTTGGCGCTCATGGTCATGCCGTCGGCCAGCGAGAACATTTCACGCGCGATCTCCTTGACGGATTTCGAAGCATAGCCGCTTTCGCGCTGTTTGATGAAGTAGCAGTTTTCAGCGTAGCGCGCCGCGTCGATGAAGAATGGGATCTTGTGTGAGTGATATACCTCCGCGATCGCCTTGAGGTTTTCCATCGAAACGGGCTGGCCGCCTCCCGCGTTGTTCGTAACCGTCACCATGCCGAATGGGATTTTCTCTGCGCCAGTTTTTTCGATGAAGGCCTTGAGTTTGGCGATGTCCATGTTGCCCTTGAACGGGTGTGGGTTGGCCGGATCGAAGGCTTCATCGATTACCAGGTTGATCGGCCTTCCGCCGCGTGCCCGGATGTTGGCGTCCGTGGTATCGAAGTGCATGTTGCTGGGTACGTATTGTCCTGGCTTGACCAGGCACGCCGACAGGATGTTTTCTGCGGCGCGTCCCTGGTGTGCCGGGACGAAATATTTGAATCCGAAAATATCCTCGACTGCGGCTTTGAGACGATAGAACGAGCGCGCACCCGCATACGACTCGTCGCCGCGCATGACCGCCGCCCATTGCTCCTGGCTCATCGCGCCCGTGCCGGAGTCGGTCAGCAGGTCAATGAAAATGTCTTCGGCTTTCATCGAGAACAGGTTGTAGCCTGCCTCTTTGAGTTTGGCCTCGCGCTCCTCGGGTGGAACGAGGCGGATCGGTTCGATGACTTTGATGCGGAATGGTTCAGGGGGATAGGTGGGCATTTTTTTCCTTCTTGTTTTGATTGAGACTTCGGAAGTCTATCAGACTTCCGAAGTCTTTTGTGATTCAAACTAATTGTAATTTTCCAAAGATCCAGATTGCGCCGCCGGTAACCCAGAATCCGAGCAGGGTATAGCGGACGTAGCGGAAGATATAGGGAACCAGCGCATCGCCGTCTGGAAAGATGTACTTCAAACCGATATAAAGGATGGCAACTCCGACCAGGCCGACCAGAAAGCGCAAAGCCCGCTTAACAACCGGACCCGAGGCGGAGAACCCGCCACGAGGCATCATCCAAGCCAGCCCTATGCACAGGCCGAACAGCGTGCCTGCCGCAGTGATCAGACCGCTTAATGAGAGCGGATCGGGAGCCGCTCCGCCGTCGCGCGTTGCGTTCGTGATCCACTCGGACGGCATTATCCAGCTCCGCGCGAGGAAGACGATCAACGCGCCGATCAGGATCATCCCAAGCGAGACCGCGAACGCCAGTCCAATTTGATTCCAAAAGGAAATCTTCTTCACGCGCGCCGCCACCGGGTCCCAGAATTTTACAAAAGCCCACAAAGTGAGAAAGCCCAGTGCCCAGCCGACCAGCACATCATGCGGAAAGTGGACTCCCAGATAGAGCCGCGAGAGACCGATCAACGCCACCAGCACTAATGCCAAAATCCAAACCCAGACTTTGTGCATATAATCCGCGACCATCCCCCAAAATCCGGCGCTGATTTGCGAATGTCCGGACGGCACGCCGAAGCTTGTCTCCGAAGCCAGGCCGCGCACCTTTGTGCTGACCCAATAGGGACGCGCTCCATGCCAGGCCAGCTTGCATATTTCATTGAAGCCGGTGCCGAACAGCAGGATGAAGCCGAGACGCAGGCCCAAGGCTGCATCCACGCTCCAATAGACCAGTGGCAGGAAGACGATAAAGAACTCCTCCGAGCCGAGGAACGAAAAGAGTTTCATCGGCGCTTCCAGCCATGTCCCCAGCGACTGGAAAGCGACGATAAATGTGATGCCAAACGAGATCAAAGGATTCATGGTTGCTCCCTGTGGATGAAGACCCTAAAGGTTTATTGAACCTTTAGGCGCTTACAACTGAACTTCTTGCTTTTTGTGCAAGAATTTCCGTTATGGAAGGCACAAAGATTTTCCTTTGTGTTCCTTCGCGAAGCACGCAAAGCGTTCGCGAAGCACGCAAAGCGTTCGTGACCGCCTGCCCTTCGCACTTTGAGGGTCGTGGTTGAATCTTTTTGGTTCCGGCTTGTCCGGGTTAGAGGCAGGTATTTTCAAAATAACTACTCTTGTGAGCATACTCCCCTTCCTTCTTAGGGAAGGGGTCGGGGGTTAGGTCCGGGTTAAGGATCTTACAACTGAACTTCTTGCTTTTTGTGCAAGAATTTCAGTTATGGAAGGCACAAAGATTTTCCTTTGTGTTCCTTCGCGAAGCACGCAAAGCGTTCGCGACCGCCTGCCCTTCGCACTTTGAGGGTCGTGGTTGAATCTTTTTGGTTCCGGCTTGTCCGGGTTAGAGGTAGGTATTTTCAAAATAACTACTCTTGTGAGCATACTCCCCTTCCTTCTTAGGGAAGGGTCGCGTAGCACTTCCGTGATTGGCTTCCTCCCTCCCCAAATGCGGTTCCCTTCCGCATTTGGGGAGGGACAGAGGGTGGGGCTTTTCCTGCCAGGAAGTCGGGGGTTAGGTCCGGGTTAGGAGGTATAGCGTTTGCAATTTTACGTATCACGATTTGCTTTTCCTCATCGCTTCCTCGATCTTTGCTAATGTTTCCTGCGCCTGTTGCAATTCGGGTGATTTCAAGTGCATATAAATCTCAATTGCGCGGCGGGAAAAAGATAAGGCTTCCTCGAGATTGTGATTTTGTTTGAGAAGAGACTTGGCAATGTGACCACAATTGGAAGCAACCAATTCCTTCCTTCCGACTTTCTCTGATATAGCGAGGGCCTCGCGGGCAAGTGATTCCGCTTCCACCCACTGATCGCGGTCCAGCGCTAGCTCTGCCAGGTTGCCGGTATAAACAGCAATACCTTCGTGATCATTAATTTTATTTGCAATTCGCAGCGCTTCTTTATAGTCGCGCTCCGCCGCGGGGTAGTCTTTATTTATCCTCTCCACTTCAGCCAGGTCGTTGAGCGCCGAAGAAACATCTATGCTTTCGGGCGAGATGCTCCTGTAGATATTCCACGCTTCACGGTACGTGGCACTGGCAGCCGGGTAGTCCTGCCTCAGTTTGTGCCCAAGTCCGCGCAGCTGGACTGCAGTTGCTTTATTGCGCGGTGTGCTATCTTTCCAGTATTCAGCGGCCCGGGCCGCGCATGTAAGCACCTCAGCGGGTTGATTTCGGAGATAGTAAGTGTATCCTGCCTGGTATGACCGCCAGCCTGCGTTCTCTTTGTCGTTGACGCTAAGCGCCTGTGCTTCGGCCTGTGTGTAGAGCCATAACCGATCATCCCATCTGCCGCTGAAGTTAAGGAAAGATCTAAGCTGTTCACACACGGTTTGCAGACGGTCATTGGAACCTGTCAGGAAACGTGGCAGGGCGGCGGCCACAAGTTCCCATTCAGCATCCAGCATTGGGTATTTTTCAAAGTCTGTACTTTCATTACCGCCATATTGCATCACGAGGGCGTATGCGCGGTCTATTAGCACATCGCCTGTCCGGGTTACCGCTTCCGGTTTTCTGGCACGGATGAACTGGGCTGCCAACGGTGGCAGTAAAAACGTTTGTCCAGAGAGATCGGATGTGAGAATGGAGCGGTCGGTCAGGTCTTCCAGCGCGGTCTCGGCCGCGCGTTCGGGCAGTTCGGTCATCTGCGCGATCCACTTCGGCCTGGCGGGCTGTGTGAAATGCGTAAGCGCGGCCAGCACTTTCATCTCGTTTTCGGTAAAGGTCTCAAGCAGGTCTCCAAAGATGTATTCAAGCGGGTCATTGCCTTTCGGCGCTTTGGCAAGGAAGCCGCAGGCCTCGGCAATCGTATGACATTGCGAGCCTTCGCGCCCCAATTGTCCCGTGATCCATCGGATGAAGAGCGGGTTGCCTTGCGTGATGTAATACAAGTCATCGCGTTCCGTTTGGGATGCGTGGCGGAGCCGCGCATATTTTGTGGCGAGTTCCGCAATGAGCTGCATGGCCTCGTCGTGTGAGAGCCGGTCAAGTCTCACGATGCGGGCATCCACATCGGAACGCCGCCGGCTGGTAACGATGGCTTTGTTCCCATCCGGCAGGCGTGAGAGGAATTGGAACAGGCGCGTGCGTTCTTCTTCGGGCAGAGTCTCCAGGTTGTCCAAAATGATCAATGCCTTTTTACCGGCCAGATTCAAGCGCAGTGCATCAGGACGTTCCTCTGGCGCGCGTCGTGAAATATTCTCTTCGCCCAGTTCCTTCCCAAGTTCATCCAGCATGGCCAGGTAAGTGGGACGCGTAAAGTCGGTCAGTTTCTTTTCGCCTTCGGGTGTTAGTTCGCGCACCTTGGCGGTGATGAAGATCTTGCGCTCGAAAAGCGTATCGGCTGAGAGGTGTGCCGCCCGGATGGCGAGCGCCGTCTTGCCTATGCCGCCCGGCCCGTCAATCAATGCGCCCCAAGTGCGTGATTCTGGGGCGATGGCATCTGCGATGGTTTGTAATTCTTTTTCGCGACCGAAGAAATAAGGTTGATTTGGAAGGGTTGAACCAGTGGGTTTAGGAGATGAATAGGGAATAGGTGATGATGAATCAAAAGCTGGCTTAGGACTTAATTTCTTTGCTAATCTCCCAACTGACGAAACTACTTTTGAAGCTAAGTTATCTGGTGATGTGAAATATTCAGGGGTGTGTTCTTTTGCAGCTTTTGCTTTGAACTTTTTGATTTTAGTGAGGCTTTCATCCATCTTTTTGGGTGGCCAATCATAATCTTCATTAACTACAAAAACTAGAATTGGCTTTTCTTTGGACATTGCATGAAAGTATTCTTGTTCAGTTACCGATGTTTTTGATCCTTTTGGAATTGTTCCGTAGCGGTAAGCATAAACGCCAACAAGGACATCGCATTTGTCGAGTTCTTCTAATGAGGCTACGGTTGGTTCTTCATTGCGCGCACCGAAAATTTCCATGTGGTCAACTTCTTCGCCCATAGTGCGAAGTGCGTTGACAACCGCTTTGCGATGTTCAATCAAGTCAAGGTAGGTGGAACTGAGAAAGACTTTCATGGGCTTATCCTAAATCTCCGAGTTCTCGCCTCTGCGAGATGCTTCGCAAAGAACTCGGAGATTTTTACGTTATCGCGTGATAGGTGTTGCTGTTAGAATCTCTTCTCCCGTTACCATGCTGTACAATACATCGGGGTCGAGATCGGCGCCGTTGGGCCAAAAGATGGTTCCCCATTCTGGATTGACCTCCACTTTGGCGAAGAAGGTCTCGTCTTTCAATGCGACAAAGACGCCTTTAAACTTGACGAGTTTGCGAATATCCACTTCGCCTTTTGCGCCGTCTTCAAATTCCAGATGAAGATGAAAATCTTTCAGCGGTTTGACTTTTACAATATCCTTTAGCATAAAGTTTACTCCAGTGGATCTATCTTGTTTGGCATCGCCTCATTTTGTACAAGTTGCCAATCGTCTCGCAATTCATCCTGATGTGCCAATGCCCATTCAGCGACAAGTCCGAAAACGCGCGGCGGCAGGGTTCCATTCAAGATTGAAATTGTTTCAATGG
>Ga0182027_10005929_pt1 | contig 18436 bp, 22 predicted proteins | sample 712E1DmetaG_FD_121300 | JGI IMG/M metagenome (GOLD analysis project Ga0182027, IMG submission 121300) | Permafrost microbial communities from Stordalen Mire, Sweden - 712E1D metaG (Illumina Assembly) | ecosystem: Environmental > Terrestrial > Soil > Wetlands > Permafrost | place: Sweden... | reverse complement strand
GTAAGAGCCACATACATTTTCTCTCTTCAATATGTAAGGGCGACACATCAATATAATGAGTTACATTAAAAGATTTCTTGTTAATTCCAAGCTATTGAGATATTACGAGGAATTGACTAATAACCAAAATTATTTTATAGTAGCTATTATTAATTTTGTGATGTAACATTTAAAATGTTAAAATGATCTACAAAAATTTACTAGACGCAGTAGGAAATACTCCAATATTAAAATTAGAACTTGCAAAGCTTGGTAATATTAATTTATTTGTTAAATTAGAAGGATATAATCCTACTGGAAGTGTCAAAGACAGAGCAGCCTCCTATATTTTAAGAAAAATATTATCAACGGGTGAAATTAATAATGAGACAATAATAATTGAATCATCTTCTGGTAATTTTGGAATATCTCTTGCTTCATACTGTAAAAAATTTAATTTACAATTTTATTGTATCATTGATAAAAATATTTCTTCTGAAAACGAAATGTTGATTCGAAATTTAACTAATCACGTTTTTAAAATTAAAGAAGTTGATAAGAATGGCGGCTACCTTTTAAATCGTATTAAAAAAGTAAAGGAGTTAAAATCAAAAATAAAAAATTCATACTGGATAAACCAATACAGTAATCCATATAATGCAAACGCCTATTATGAAACTTTGGGATTAGAAATATGTTCTGATTTTAAAAATATTGATTATGTATTTGTCGCAGTAAGTTCTAGTGGAACAATTACTGGAGTTTCTCAGCGAGTAAAAGAATTATTTCCTAGTGCAAAAATAATAGCAGTAGATGTCGATGGGTCGGTTATTTTTGGTGGAACTCCTAAAAAAAGATTTGTGCCAGGTATTGGTTCAAGTATGGTGCCAGATCTTCTAAAAGATGCAAAAATTGATGAAATTGTAACAGTATCAGAAAAATCTTCTATTGAAATGTGCCATCTTCTTTTAGAAGAATATGCTTTATTTGCAGGGGGTTCTTCTGGATCTTTGCTTTCAGCAATATACACTTATTTTAAGGATAAAAAATTAAATAGTGTCCCCAATGTAATAACTATTTTTGCTGATCGTGGAGATAGATATCTCACTAATATTTATAATAAAAAATGGTGTGAGGATAATTTTCAAATAAAAAAATGATTTATTTAAACAAACAAGATATAGAAAAAATTGGTATAAGCTGGAGTAAGTGCGTTGATATAATCTATGAAGCTGTTGTGTGTCATTATAAATTAGATACTGTTCAGCCAATAAAACCATATTTACGATTTAAAAATCAAAAAAATAGAATAATTGCTATGCCTGCATATATAGGAGGAAAGTTCAATATTGCAGGGATAAAATGGATAGCAAGTTTTCCTGATAATATACAAAAAAATATTCCACGTGCTTCCAGTGTATTGATCCTAAATAACTCAGATACTGGACAAATTGAATCTGTTATTAATACTAATCTTCTTAGTATTATTAGAACAACCTCTGTAAGTGCTCTAGTTATTAAATATTTTTTAGATACAAGAAAAAAAAATAATTTAATTGTTGGCATAATTGGATTAGGTCCTATAGGTTTATATCATACTAGAATGTGCCAAGAATTATATGGAGAAAAAATATCAAAATTCATATTATATGATATTAAGAGTATTAACAAAGAAGTATTAAATGAAATACCTCAAGAAAAAATATCTATAGCAGAGAATTGGATTGAGGCATATGGTGAATCTGATATTGTTATTACCTGTACTGTTTCTAAGGAACGTTATATCGACCAAAAACCAAAACCCGGATCTCTTTTACTTAATGTTTCTTTAAGAGACTACAAGTCTGATATCTTTGAATTTGTAAAGGATTCAATTATAGTAGATGAATGGGAAGAGGTTTGTCGAGAAAATACTGATATTGAAATTTTTCATAAAGAAAGAAATTTGCAAAAAGAACAAACAAAATCAATCAATGATATTGTTATACACAATAGCATTGATTCCTATGCAGAAAATATACCTATAATGTTTAACCCGATGGGTATGGCTATTTTTGATATCGCCATCGCTAAATACTACTTAGAACTTGCAAAAAACAAAGAAATTGGTCTCTCATTGTCTTAAAAAAGAAAGAGGAATCTTTTATATTATAGTAATAAACCTAAAAGATCTGTTTATTGTATGTAAAACACTCCATCTTAATCTATCTTTATGTGTGTTGCTAAGGTCATGATACATTACCACGACATTTGACTTTAATTATTAAAAATGTTATTGTCTTAAAAAAAATGATACTTTCTTTTTAAGAAATGCCAAACGAACAACTAGAAAATAAGAATAGTGATTTATTTCTATATATAGCAATTTGCTTTGTTGCAATTCTTTTGATCTCAGATACAGTGGCGGTAAAAATAATTCAGGTTGGGACACTTTCTCTAACAGGAGCAACTTTTATTTTCCCCATAAGTTATATTTTTGGGGATATTTTAACAGAAGTATATGGATATAAAGCCTCCAGAAAGATAATTTGGGCAGGTTTTTTGGCATTAATTCTCATGTCTTTTTTTTATTGGTTTGTACAAATATTACCTGCTGCTCCTTTTTGGAACAATCAGCATGCTTATGAAATGATTTTAGGAGCTGTTCCTAGGATAGTGTTGGGATCTATCGCAGGATATTTTTTTGGTGAATTTAGTAATTCTTATGTAATGTCAAAAATGAAGATTTTGACTAGTGGCAAACATCTTTGGACAAGAACTGTTGGTTCAACTGTTGTCGGAGAAGCTGTTGATAGTATTTTGTTTGTCATCATTTCATTTTTGGGAATAATCCCCCTAGGTGGAATTGTTGCCATGATACTTTCCATTTACATTATTAAAGTTATTTATGAAGTATTAATAACTCCTATTACCTATCTAGTTGTTAGAAAACTTAAATTTATTGAAGGGGTAGACGTTTACGATAGGGGTGTTGATTATAATCCATTTAAATTTAAATAATGAAAAACGAACTTAATTTTCAAAAAAAAATAGAAACCATGGAACGTAGAAGTGTCGTTTGTAATATGAGCGGAGGATTGGATAGTGCTGTTTCTGCTGCAGTGTTTGCTGAAGCAGGTTTTAACCTTTTTTTTGTCTTTTTTGACTGGGGACAAAAAACTTTTAAAAAGGAATTAAGATGTGCTAGGTCTTTAGCTAAATATTACCAAGCCAACTTAAAAGTTGTAAAAGTTCCACTTTTAAAGACATTGCCTGGAATTTCATTAACCCAAAAAGAAACATTAACTAATGCGATAAATGAATATGTTCCTAATAGGAATGCGATATTAGAATGTCAAGCTGTTGCTTATGCAGAATTTTTAAAAGTAGGAGCAGTTTGTATTGGCTCTACGGGGGGAGATCATATTTGCCCAGACAATAGCCCACAATTTATCAAGACGATGCAAATATTAATAAATGAAGGCACTTTATTGAAACCATCGATTCAAATAATTGCTCCATTGATATCAACCAATAAAATTGGTGCGGTTAAGCTTGGAATAAAACTTAACGTCCCATTTAAACTTACTTGGTCTTGTCATAATAATTTAGAAATTCCGTGTGATACTTGCAGTAACTGTAAAGCAAGGACAGAAGCTTTTTTATTAAACGGTTTAGTAGATCCAATTTATTCTAAAAAAAATAAATGAGAAAAAAATTGAATTTTTTAACTCTTCAAAAAGAATTAATACAAGCGGCTAAATTTCAGGATGATTATGATTTAAATACGACTAATTTAATTGCACCAGCTACTCCCACTCCTTTAAAATATTTTTATAATATCCCACTAAAACACAACGCAATTGCTGAAGGATTATTAAATAATCGACCCTACGCAGGTAGTTACGGTTTTAATAGAATTGAGAGTATTACTGCTCAGTTAGCTTGTTATCTATTTAATGCTGAACACGCAAATGTTCAACCACATTCAACCAGCCAAGCTAATCAAGCAGTTTACCAAGCATTGCTTAAAAATAACGATAAAGTATTAGCTATGAAATTTACAGATGGGGGGCATCTTACTCATGGATTAAAGGTTAATTTTTCAGGTCGTTTTTTTAACTTCAAGTTTTATGGAGTTGATAAAAATGGTTTGATTGATTACAAGGAAATAGAGAAATTAGCATTGGTATTTAAACCAAAACTAATAATTTGTGGAGGATCTTCTTACCCCAGGAAGATAGATTTTAAAAAATTAAAAAAAATATGTAATAAAGTTGATGCTTATCTAATGGCTGACTTATGCCACCCTGTAGGATTTATCGTTGCGAAGAAATTTCCCCAACCATTTCCTTATTGTGATGTTGTTACTCTTACACTTGATAAAACACTGCTAGGTCCTCATGGTGGAATTATTCTATGCAAAAAATACTTAAGTGAAAAAATAGACAAAGGTGTACATCCAGGAGTTCAATCAAGTGTTCCTTTAAGAAGAATATTTGAGATGGCTTTGTGTATGCTAGATGCGACTAAACCTTGGTTCAAGGATTACATTAATAGGCTTTTAAAAAATATGAAGGTATTTGAGAAAGAGTTCAAAATTTTTCCTAATTTTATGATCACTGGAGGCAGTGATACACATATAATGGTTCTAAATACATATAAATTTTTTAAATTAACTGGAAAAGAGGCAGAGGCATTGCTAGAAAAAATTGGTATTTTAACCAACAGGCAGGTTGTGCCTGGAGAAAAATTTAAGCCTTATATTGCAAGCGGTATTAGACTTGGTGCTGCTTGGATTACTGCTCGGGGATACTCAGAAGCAGAGACAAAAGTAGTAGCAAATATAATCTTAGCAAATTTTAAGGATCCAAATAACATTAAATTGCAGAAAAGTTCTAAGCAGCGATTAGTTCAACTTCTTAAGATTAAAAGAAAAAATGATGTTTGGTATGGAAAAACTTTTAAAAAAAATTAATAAATTGTATAAGACCGATATTTCTTCGTTTGAGAAAGTAGCAAAGGGTTCTTCGAGTGAAAATTACTTTCTTAAAGATGGACAAAAAAAATTTTTCTTAAAAAAATATGGATTTAATGATACAAAGAGAATCACTGAAATCCATAACTCAAAAAAATATTTTGCTAATGGTGGAATTCCAGTAATACTTCCGATATCTCTTTTAGATGGAAACACTTTTTTTACCGACAACAACTCTCAATATACACTTTTTCCTTTTGTCGATGAAAAACAATCTGAACGAGGATTTCTTACAAATACTGAAATAATATCCTTAGGTAAAATGCTTGGACAAATTCATCTTCTAGGGAAAAATACAACATTGCCAATTGAAGAAAAAACTAAATCATGGAATGGAGAAAAAACTTTAGAAAATATTGAAATCATTAGATTGGAAATAAGTAAAAAAACAGTTCTCACTGATTTTGATAAATTAGCATTAGAGAACATTAATTTAAAAAAGCGTTTAATACTTTCTACCCCAACAACATATGAAGATCTTAATTTACCAAGTGATCATCTTATCCATGGTGATTATTCTGATCAAAATGTTTTCTTTAATAGTAGCAATGAAGTATCGCACGTCTTTGATTTAGATAGGGTATGTTATTCACCAAGAATGTATGAATTTTTTAAATCGATGATGTATAGCATTATGAGTAGTGATATAAATGATGAAGATATTGAAAAAGCTAAATTATATCTTAATGCATATTTAGAAGTTTATCCGGTTTCTAAAGATGAAATTATAAATGGGTTAAGATTTTTTTATATTAAAGCAATTCATAATGTTTGGATTGAGAATGAACATTACACAAAAAACAACAATAGGCTTGATAGATTTCTAATTGATGATTTTAAAAAAATACAATACCTTTCTAACCATTTTCAGGAGTTCGTGGAAAAATTACTTCAATAATTTAATATACCTCCTGCTGATAGCAATGTTCGCAATACACAATCTCCGGCCTCTCTGGAGCATACGAGCTTTCAAATTCGTTTTCGCACCCTTTTTTCATACATTTTCGGTGATATAGGGTAATAGAATTCCTTTTTTTAATTCGATCATAATGCCTGCAATTAGGACACTTACGAGGTAGCGGAATGTTATGTCTTCTATAAAAAGCTAATTCACTAGTAATAACACGAAATGCCTTAGTGCAATTTTGTATTTTTGATTTTTCGTTTCCCCATTCTATACATTCTATAATTTCATTAATTATCGAATCACGCACTTCATTTATAAAATTAGGCAGGTTTCCTTTTGGAACAGTGGATACATAATTTTTGTCCGCAACATCTTGCCAGTGATATCCTAATTTTTCAGCATCTTGTTTTTTTATAGGAAAAAATTCTTGAGCATTAGTTTGATTGTAGGCATAAGGAGCAATATCAGTAGGAAAAAATTCCCCATATTTATAAACTCTTCCTTTGCTGTCAATATATGGTATTTCATCCATGTGTTTTTTTATTTTTGGTATTAATATTTCGTATTCTTCTTTTGTATATTGCTTATTTAAAATACAGTATTGTTTTTTACTAAGACCGTTACACCCAAAAATATTTTGAACATCTCGACAACTACGTGAATATTCTACATTGATTGAATTAGTTGAAATTATATTACTGAATTTTACGTTAGAAGTATTATTGCTAGCCGTGAGAGTTTCATATATTTGATCTACATTTTTACCGTATTCTGTATAATCCCAACAATCTTTGGCAGTAGGAATCATGAGCCACATTGAGTACTTGCAATTTTGCGCTCCATTCACTATATAAGAATTTTTTACATCCTTTGAATTGTAAATATAGTCGCCAGTAGTATTTATATTTTGTTTACCATGAACATATCGCTGTGGAGTTTTTAAGTAAATTTCTTTTACCCCTGATTCCATTTCGGCAATTTTATTATAATCACCATCAAATAGTTCTTTTATTTTTTCTTGATAATCTTCTTTTAAATATGGTTTATTAAAAATATGATAATTTTTGTTTCGAAGTCCGGTACATCCAAAACAATTCATACATCCAATTAAATCGTAAGAAAACCAAATATCAGAAGATTCAATACAATCAGTAGAAAAGAAAATTTTATAACACTTTTTACAATTTATGTTTCCATAACTTTGATCACATCCATCAATCATGGTGTTGTCTATACAATCCTTACAATTTTCAATCTCTGAACCATATATACAATTTTCACTATAGTCTGAATTATATATTAGATAACAATTTTTTAAATTACTAACTAAATTAGTATAATCACTGTTTACTAAAGTAGTATAATTAACAGATATTGCTCGAATTGGAACTCTTTTCATGAGCTCAGCAAATTGAATAAAAAAAGAGATAGAAAAATCATAATTCATTTCATAGTAAAGTGGATCCCAATCATCACTTCTATAACAATTTGAGCAGTATATAATATATCCATTATCTTTTCTGAAAGTAGAGAGAGTTGAATTACCACAAAGGTCACAATTAACCTTTGATAAATATCTGTCATTTCTCCAAATTAATCTGCGAATCAATCTACAATTAGGGCAAAAAGTCGGCGGAGGAACCTTTATTTTTTCATAAAAATTAAAATCGTCTGGCTCTATAATGAAGTCCTTTTTGCAATTTTGACAATTTTTTGTTTCTGAATGCATGTATTGATTATATCAAATATAGAGAAAATCTCTATATTTTTGTCTTTTTGACAACTCTATTATTCCAAGTTAAAAAAGTATATAATATATTTATGAAAAAAATTATTTTAGATTTACCAATTTCTGGAACAAGAATTAATGTTCCTTTTAGTGCTATTTGTTCTTTGACTGATAAAAAATTTGGAGGTGAAGTTATTATTGAATATTGTCCTATTGAAAAAACAACACTAGAATTTGTAGATGTACAAGACCAAATAAATAAATTTTGTACAAAAAAAATTACAGTTGAAAATTTAACCAGTTGGGTATTTTATGAAGTTGAAAAAAGCATTTCTTTAAAAAGCTTAAAGGTAATCATTAACGTTTTAAAATCTGATGCACATTGCCTCGTCCAGGTGTGGTTGGAAAAATAAGAATTTAATTAAAAAAGAACCATGGTTTTAATATGGTTCCCTTGTTGATATGTTATTAATCTGTAGCTAACGAAACATTAGATACAGCTTAGTAACACGAGGAGGATCTTGGTTTCTCTGTCTTGCAGGTATACCTAATCCCTTCTTTTGATCGGCGATGATCTGAGCCACTAAACCCTGAGGTTTTGGACCCTTGGCTTGTTTTGGAAGAGGTTTCTTTTTCACCTCTCGTCCATTTTTACCACGTTTTGACATGACACACACCTTTCTATTTAAGAACATTCTCTCAATTTAAACATTATATCTTTTTAAGGAATAGTCAAATAAAATAACCATATATATTTTACAAACAAATAATAATGTTATATTATGCATTATATAAATAAATTTATTAAAATGATCAAAGAATTGAATGGAACGATTTTTAAAGAATCAGTTAAAACAAGGAATAAAAAAAACAGATAGATGAGAAAATGGAAATTATAAAATTTATTGAGGTAAATAAAAAGAAAAAAGCCACTGTAATAAACGATGCAGGAAGTAAAAATATCGTCATTTTTTGTCATGGTTTTCGAGGAAGTAAAATCGGACCAAATAGGTTCTTTGTTAAAGTTGCCCGAGAGTTAGAAAAACAAAATATAAGTTCACTTCGTTTTGATCAATATGGAAGCGGAGATTCAGAAGGAGATTTTATTGATTCAAGATTTGATGATTGGGTAAAAACAACAGAAGAAATAGCAAATAATTATCTTTCTAGGAGGTATAAAGTTTCTTTATTGGGTCAAAGTATGGGTGGTTCGGCGGTTTTGGTTGCCGCTTCTCATTTAGGAAATAAACTCAAGTCAGTTGTTGCGTGGGTTCCTGATCCATCGGTAGATGTATTAAAGATTGACGGGGAATACATGGAGGAAGGGGGTCAAAGAGTAAGTTGGGATTTTTGGAAACAAGCGCATCAAGCGAACATTGTTGATTGTTTTAAAAAAATAACAGCTCCAACATATATATTTTTTTGTGAGAATGATGAATATGTTTCTACTGAAAACCAACAAGCTCTGATTTCTGTGGCTCAATCACATCAAAAAATTGAAATATTAAAGGGTTATACTCACAGTTCTTGGGCATATGACCAAGCAAGTAAGGTCATACAAAATACTATTCAGTTTTTAGTTTCAAATTTTCGCTTAGGAAATTGAAAAAATTAAAAGAAATAATATACTTATTATCTTATATGAAAAAATTAACAATAGCGGTTGGAACAACTTCTACTCAAAAAATCAGTTATCTCAAAGAAGTTTTAAAAGAACTTGGAATTAAGTCTGTTATTAAGTGTATTGAAGTAAAAAGTGAAATTTCTGATCAGCCAATAACCTCAAATGAAACAAAAAGAGGCTCTATCAATAGAGCCAGAAATGCGCTGAAAGAAATTAATAATGCTGATTTTTCTTTAGGCATAGAAGTTGGATATCATAAATATTTAAAAAATAAATATGAAATGTTTTGTTGGGTAACTATTATTGATAAACAAGGATATAAAATATCTAGTCAATCACATAGATTTTTACTTCCAAAATATCATCAGAAAATTTTAAGTAGTGGTAAATATTTAGGTGATAATTTAGATAATTATTCTAAAAAAAGAAAGGACGCTGTTATTACTTATATAGAGAATATAATTCGTTATCGTAAGCCTTTTATAATAAGTGCCTTGAAAAACGCCATTATTCGATATCTTGGAAAGGAAGATTTTTAAAGTAAAAAGATGACAAACAAAATCCTCAATAGAATACTCATTGTTGGAGATTCATGTAGAGGAAAATCTACACTGGCGTCAAAAATTTCTGCAAAGTTAGGAATACCACATCATTCTACGGATGATTTTTACTATGAAGTTAAGTTTTCTAAAGTACGAGACAGAAAAGAAAGCATTGAAAATATTAAAAAAATCTTTCAAAATGAAAAATGGATTATTGAAGGCACAACGAAGCATTTGATCGAACATGGGCTACATTCTGCAGATAAGATTATCCATCTTAAATATAAAAACATACCCACTCAATGGGCAGTTCTTTTTAAGAGATATTTAAAGAAAGATGGCGAAACCATTGGAGGGTTATATAAACTTATGAGACACGTTCTTTATAAAAAATATCATTTAGGATACAGAAAAAGAAAACCGACGCCTACTGAGATTATTGACCTGCATAAACATAAAGTAATTACACTTTCTTCTTTTAAAGAAATTGACGAATTTATAGATTCTTTGTAAATAAGCTATACTGTTTTTGTATGAATCTAATAGAAAAAATAAAAGGTCTAAATCTTCCATTTGGTGAATATGTAGTTATTGGGGGTGGAATATTAGAGGTTCTCAATATCCGCCCAGCTGTCGATATCGATGTTGCAGTATTGTCACAATTGTATAAACAATTAAAAGAAACAGGAGAATGGAAAGAAAGTGAAAAACATGGAAAATATTGTTTAGAAAAAGAAACTTTTGAAATTGCCACTGGTGTTTCTTGTGGAGATTACAAACCTGCTGTAGAAGAAATAATTGCTTCGGCTATGTTGGTAGATGGTATTCCTTTTATGAATCTGGAAGAGTTGTGTAAATTTAAAAAAGCATTAGGGAGAGAAAAGGATTTTAAAGATATTGAATTAATAAATAATTATTTAAAAAATTTATGAAAAAATTCTACTCAGTTATTATCAATAGCGTAATTGTAAACGATGAAGGCAAAGTATTAATTGCCCAAAGAAGCCCAGAAGAAGGTCATGAAGGTGGGAAATGGAGTATTCCAGGCGGGAAAATAGAATCTACCGGTGAAGAACATGGTGTTTTACTAAAAAATATCAAGAAAGAAATTCTGGAAGAAGTGGGAATTGAAATATTTGATGATATAGTTTTGGTTCACGATAACACTTTTACCAGAAGTAATGGTGATGATGTCTTGGCCTTGGTTTTTGTATGTAAATATAAGGGAGGAGAAGCGAAACCGTTAGAAGACACAGTAGATGTAAAATGGATTGCAAAAGAAGAAATAAACAATTATGAATTTCCTCCTAATGTAAAGGAATATATTCTAAAGGGGTTTAAATAAGTAAATTAATTTTATGCAACAAGAAAATAAAAAAATTTACTGTACTCTATATTTAGTACGTCATGGTGAAACAGAATGGAATGTAAAAAAAATCAATCAAGGTCAATCCGAGTCTTCTTTAACTGAAAATGGCATAGCGCAGGCAAAGGAGACAGCAGAGAAACTTAAAGAAATTAAATTTGATGCAATTTTTTCTTCCGATCTGTCCCGTGCTTACAGAACTGCGGAAATTATAAAACTTGATCGCAATGTTGTTATTCAAACCTCTAAATTCTTAAGGGAACGAGCTCATGGAAGTTTTGAAGGAAAACATGCCGATGTAATGAAAAACACATTGAAAGATAAATTGAAAGAAAGGGAAAACTTAATAGGAAATGAATATCATTCATTTAGACTTGCGCCTGATGTTGAAACCGACGAGGAAGTTGTAAATAGGTTTACAAAACAACTCAAAGAAATAGCTACCACATACCCAAACAAAAATGTCTTAGTTGTTACTCATGCCGGTTGCATAAAACAACTTCTTATTAAAATAGGTTATGCAGATAGAAAAACACTGTCAGGTGGATCTTTTAGGCAGGGAGGATATGCAAAAGTGCTTTCAGATGGAATAGGCTTTTTTGTAAAAGAAGTGCAAGGTATCAGAAAGCCGGAAGGAGGTGAGTAGTAGCGACACTTTAATTTTTTTATTTTATCCAACAGCTCAAGTTTTTTAAACTGTGGGAATTTTGGAAGTATGTGGAAACCCTTTCGTTTATGCTGCGCAATTTTAATCAATCATGAATATATCTAACTTGATCAGAAATAATATCTCCATTTTTGAAATCTTCCCATAGTCTTTTTGGCAGTAGTGGTATCACACCGGACGGTTCTATCCAACACACCTCTGCTATTTCATCTGTGTGCGTTCTCGAAACATTTTCAATATTTTTATAATCCTGCGGATTGGTAATTTCAAAGAAAAATTCTATTGATTGTCTGATATCTCCATCCATAAAATTATTTACATAAAGCAATCTACCAATATCAGGGTTAACTCCAAGTTCTTCAATAATCTCTCGACGTAAACATTCTTTTATATCTTCTTTCCATTCAAGATGACCACCGGGCAAAGCACAAAAACTTGTGTCATGTGGATGTTTTACACCTAAAAGCTTGCCTTCGTGAATAATAATACCCCTTGTTCTAACAACAAATTTTTTATCTTTATTCATAACCTTATTATACTACTTTATAAATCTTGCCAAATTTCTAAAGCTTCGTCTCCCTCAAGTCCAGTTTCATCTTTAAAATCTTGAAGTTCTTCTGCTTCTTCGAGACTTAAATCGTTATCTTTGGCAATTTCAAATGTTTCTTCGTCCATAAATAATTTATCGTAAATCTGTTAAATCCTCCTTTTGTGCCACCTTAAAATTATCTAAACCTATTGCCTTAAAATGCTTCTTACCACAAATGATCTTCTTTTCTTCTGAGGGACGCAGATTGTTTAAATCCTCAACAAATTTAGTTTCTCTTACTAAATATAACTTTTGACTCTCATCGTCATCCATAACAATGGCCCAGTCTGGATTATATCCACCGAGTGGCGTATCAATCACAAACCAGTGGGGCAACTTTGCAAAAAGCTTAACTGTATCAAGTAATTCTAAATTTTCAGCAAATTTTCTTTCTCCCTCACTGTCAAAAAGTACATAGTCATAGACTGTTTTGTCTGAATGAGTAAAATCAATCAAACTACTTTTATATCCTTCAAAATCTTCAAATAGCTCAACTTTCCATGCATCTTTAATGGGTAAGTACTGCAAACCTTCATTAACGAGCATGTCATTTTTGCATCCTTCAATAATTAAAATAACACTCCGTATATATTCTTCAGGATTTTTGAATATAAGATCAAGGTTAGATACTTTTGTGAATATTTCTACAACACTGCTTTTGGTAAGTCCGGTTTCTCTTGCTATTCTTTCTACAAAATTCCCGATATGTATATCAGTCTCTATTGTTTCTCCTATGGTTTTATTTTGATAAATAGTTTTGACACGTCCATCTGCTTCAATCACTACGGAATACGTTCTACTATGGTAGCTTTGAATACCCAAAAGGTGGTGGTCAATGGTATACCGGCAAACATACTCCGATTATTACCAAAGAACTTTTTGATAAAGTACAAGAACAGATGATGGAGTACACAAGAAACAGTGAACACAAAGAATTTGCCTTTACTAAATTAATGACCTGCGGACTGTGTGGATCGGGCATAACGGCTGATGAGAAATTTAAAAAACAGAATAATGGAAATGTGCATCGGTATGTTTACTACGGATGCTGTAGGTTTCAAGACAAGGATTGCAAATCGGGTTATATGCGAGAAGAAGATTTGATTGAACAACTCGCGATACTGATGGATCAAATTGACCTTGATGAGATTGGAATGAAAAATAAAATTAAAGACGAAATTGAAAGACACAAGAGGTTCAATGTTGGAATACTGGGACTAAAAGAAACAAAAGTGAAAGTTGATGATGTTGATATACGAAACTACGCCAAACATGTTTTACGAGGAGGCACTACACTGGAGAAACGAGAATTGCTAACTTGCTTGAGAAGTAAAATAACTATGGCAGAAAAACATATTAGTATAGTTTGTGTATAAGCTTCATAAGCTTTAACATAAAACAATTAGTTGCTTAAGTCGTTGCTGTAAGATTTACCTCTAAAGAGGTATAATAAACATATTTCACAACAACTTATGAAAATAACAAGAATAAAGATAGAAAATTTTAGAGGAATTAGTAAAGGAGAGGTATTTTTTACTGATCACAACGTTCTTGTTGGAGACAATAACATTGGCAAATCCTCAGTTTTAGAAGCTATAGACTTAGTACTTGGTCCAGAGCGATTATCTAGAATTGCTGTAATTGATGAACATGATTTTTACGCAGGAGAATATATCGACTCAGAAGATAATCCTAAATCTATTGTAGTTGAAGTTGTTGTTGCTAATTTAACAGAGGAACAAGAAAGGTATTTTAAGGATCATCTTGAATGGTGGAATGAAAAAACAAAAACATTATTAGATAATCCACCAGCAGAAGGGACGGATGATACTGCTGTTAGTCCAGCTTTAAGGGTCGGGTTTACTGGTGTATACGATGACGAAGAAGATGACTTTCAAGGAAGTACGTATTTCTTAAACCCTACAACAGAGAATGGTGAACATATAAAATTTTCAACTCAAGATAAAAGAATGTGCGGTTTCTTATATCTAAGAACACTCCGAACTGGTTCAAGGGCTCTAAGTCTTGAAAGAGGATCACTTTTGGATATTATTCTTAAGCTTCAAGAAAAAAGGCTCAAGATATGGGAGGATGTTCTTTCAGAATTAAGAGAGTTACCTGTAGCTGATAAATCTGAGCTAGGTATTAGTGATATTTTATCTTCCGTACAGGAATCTGTAAAACTTTTTATACCTTCCGACGGTGCTGATAACCCACATATTAAAGTTTCTGATTTGACTCGTGAAAATCTTCGTAAAACACTAACGACCTTTATGGATACAGGGGCACGAAAAGAAGATGGGACACCCTACTCTGCACCCGTACAACATCAGGGTACTGGCACAATTAATGTATTAGTATTAGCCCTTTTATCTTTGATAGCAGAATTAAAGCAAAATGTTATCTTTGCGATGGAAGAACCTGAAATTGCTATTCCTCCACATACTCAAAAATCTATAATTACTAATATAATCAAAAAATCAACACAAGCCATTTTTACTTCTCACTCACCGTATGTACTAGAAGAATTTGACCCAAAAAACATAATAGTCCTTAAAAAGGAAAAAGGTGTGTTGTCGGGAGTTCCAGCAGAATTTACCTCAATTATTAAACCTAAGTTCTATCGTATGGAATTCCGAACACGCTTTGCTGAAGCATTGCTTGCAAGAAGGGTTTTAATTGCGGAAGGTCGCACAGAATACGATGCATTCAGATCGGCAACAAGACGTCTAAATGAATTACATCCAGATGATTTTAGTACTTTGGATTCCCTTGGGGTTGCTATTATTAGTGCAGATACTGACTCACAAATTGCTCCTATGGGTGAATTATTTAAAAAGTTAGGAAAAGAAACATTTGCTGTTTTTGATCAACAAACAAACGTCACACAAAAAGAAGACATTGTAGATAAAGTATTACATCCTTATGAATCAACGTATACAAGTTGTGAAGAAATGATAATTACAGAAACTAATGATGATGCTTTAAAAAGATTTGCTTTATCTGTTGTCTCTGATGGAGATTGGCCCCCACACCTTATTTCATCTACACCCACACTTGCTACGTCTATAACAGATATAAAAGTAGCGTTGCGTCTTTATTTACCAAAAGCAAAAGGTGAAGGTGCGGTCGCTAATTTACTAGAAGGATGTTCTAAGAACGAAATGTCACAATTCATTGTAAATACTCTTACTTCAATACAAGAAATTATTCAGCCAAAAAAAGTAGAGGAAGTTGCTCTTGTGGCAGAAAAATCAGCAATAGATGCATCAGAAGTTAAATAAAAAATGGATATAGTATTAAATGATGAACGCAAAAGAATACTAGCAACAAAGGGACACATTCTTATTATTGGTGGTCCAGGATCTGGTAAAACCACTATCGCTCTTTTGCGTGCAAATCAAGAAATTAATTCTGAGGCACTGAAACCCCATCAAAAAGTTTTATTTCTTAGTTTTGCTAGAGCAACTGTTGCAAGAGTAAATGAAGCTGTTGGGGAAATGTTGTCAAAAACAGAACAAAAACAACTACAAGTGGAAACTTATCATGGATTTGCATGGAATTTAATAAGAAGTCATGGTTATTTATTAAATCCACATACACCTATAAAACTTTTACCCCCACCAGAGGCAGCTTCCCACCTAGCCTCTTTTGAGGTTGAAGATCGTACTCAAGAAAAATTTAGACTCTTTGAAGAAGAAGGAAAACTTCATTTTGATTTGTTTGCAATTAAAGCACACGAGATTCTGTCTAAAAGTAAATCTTTAGCAAGAATCTTTTCAGATACTTACCCTATTATTATTCTCGATGAGTTTCAAGATACTAACAGAGACGAGTGGTTAATGATACAAGAGCTTGGAAAGAAAAGTAATTTGATTGCTTTAGCAGACGCAGAACAAAGAATATATAATTTTCGAGGTGCAGATCCTCAGCGTATAGCTGACTTTATAAATCTTTACTCTCCTTCTACATTTGATTTTGGTTCTGAAAATAACAGAAGCACTGGAAGAGATATTATTCTTTTCGGAAATGAGTTATTAACTGGCGCTAATATTTCAAAAACATATACAGATGTGCAAGTGGTACGTTATGGTGCCATGAGAAAAGGTCAGGGTTCGGTTCACACTGTTTTAAAAACAGAACTTTTTGGAGCTATAGAAAGAATGAGTACCCTAGGTAACCCAAGTTGGTCTATAGCAGTACTTGTACCAACTAGGAAATTAATGTTAGAAGTTTCTGATTATTTAAATACAGAGCAAACGTTTGCTACAAATAACCGTCGCCTTGTTCCTATATATCACGAAGTAGCATTAGAAACGTACGGACCATCATTATCTGCTGTTTTAATAGCTCGTCTTTTGGAAGGAGAGGATAGTGAAAGTTCTCTTGCTCAGCAGATTGCTAATGATCTTTGTTCTCATATTAGAGGCAGAAACGGTGGAGGTGTAATAGCAAAAGCGACACAAAAAACTTTAACTTCAATAAACGATTATATTTCTACTGGTATTTGTGGAACTAAAGATAAACTGGTTATAAATGAATGTATAAGGATAGCTGAAGCAAGAAAAGATCTGGTTCTTAGTGGAGACCCAGGAGAAGATTGGTTATCTATTCGTAAAATTATTTCAAAATCTACATCACCATTTTTTCTAAAAATAGAAGAAGATGCTGGTTATCTTAGACTATTACATAAAGGAGCAACACTGAGATCGTTGTTAAATGAATCTTGGAGAAAAAATGGGGGTTATCTAAAAGCTACATCTTTAATTCAAGGAGCTTTAACACAAGAACATTTTTCAGCATCTACAAAAAAATGGACAGGTGTTCAGGTTATGACTATTCATAAGTCAAAAGGAAAAGAATTTGATGAAGTGTTAATTTACGAGGGTCTATACAATAGTAGAATTATTATACCTGATACTACTAATGCAGAAGAAATCGCACAAAAACGTTTAGTTTTACGTGTTGGTGTAACAAGAGGGAAACAGAATGTTAAGATTTTTACACCATCATCATCTCCTTGCATTCTTTTGTAGGTATTTTGACTAAAACAAAAACCACCAAGTGACTGGTGTTTTTTGTTTGTGAAATAAGCCTCTCGGTCTATCTCACATGACTGTGCCCTCGGCAGGAATTGAACCTACAATTACTCCTTAGGACGGAATCGTTATATCCGTTTAACTACGAGGGCATAGGACAATAGTATATTAGAGATAGACTAAAGTCCAAGCAATTGAGCTATTTTGGGCTTATTAAAACCAATAACAATTTCATCGCCAATGACAATAACCGGCACGCCCATTTGCCCGCTTTTTTCTACCATTTCTTTTCTTTTATTTAAATCACTCGCCACATCATATTCAGTATAGGCTACATTTTTCTCCTTAAAAAAATCTTTTGCCATATGACAAAAGTGACATGTCGGGGTTGAATAAATTGTTACATTTTTCATAAAATTCTTTAAAGATTATTTTCTAATGCATTTACTATATCACACTTGCTCTTAAAGCAAAATGAAGATATATTTCTCTGTAGGCGGGATTAGTTTAGTGGTAGAATGAGTCCTTCCCAAGGATTAGACGGGGTTTCGATTACCCCATCCCGCACCAAAATAAAATTTACAGATTTACAAACTATTTATCTTAATATTTTTTAAGTGTTTTTCTGATTCTATTATTGTCTTTTCCATCATCATCACAGCTTCGAGCGGATGTTTTCCAATAGTAGTTTCTTCAGACAACATTAATACATCCGCTCCCCCCAATATTGCATAAGCAATATCTGTGACTTCCGCGCGAGTCGGCTGTTTACTTTTCACCATAGATTCCATTATTTGAGTCGCAACTATCACTGGTTTTTTTGCCTTTTTACACTTATCAATAATATCTTTCTGAATAAATGGAATCTGTTCCAATGGAACTTCACTTCCTAAATCTCCACGGGCGATCATAATAGCATCGGAACTTTTTATAATTTCATCTATATTAAGAACTCCGACTTGGCGTTCAATTTTTGC
>Ga0182027_10005928_pt1 | contig 18437 bp, 15 predicted proteins | sample 712E1DmetaG_FD_121300 | JGI IMG/M metagenome (GOLD analysis project Ga0182027, IMG submission 121300) | Permafrost microbial communities from Stordalen Mire, Sweden - 712E1D metaG (Illumina Assembly) | ecosystem: Environmental > Terrestrial > Soil > Wetlands > Permafrost | place: Sweden... | reverse complement strand
TAACATCTTCAAGAATTAATATCTTAATTATGTTCTCCTTTTAGTTATTCATAGTCAAAACTTCATCCGCGTTAAACTTAATTAAATTCATTCTATATAAAAAGGCATCTTTCCATGCAGCATATATTCTGAACGGAAAAAAATTAGCAGACAGCATGCTAAACACTCTATTATCGAAGAATCTGTCGAAAAGTGAAGATTTTGTTTGAAAAAACCTTTTTAATCTTAAAGAATAATTTATAAATTAACCCCAATAATTTCTTTTATTGGCTTAACACATATAAGGAATACTGATGAAACAGATCTTTGCCAAAAAACCTCTTAGTTTATTAATGGAAGAAATGAAAGGGGAGAACCGTTTAAGAAGGATTCTTGGTCCAATTGGACTAACTAGTCTTGGTGTAGGTGCAATAATTGGGACTGGAATATTTGTGCTTACCGGCGTAGCCGCACATGATAAAGCAGGTCCTGCCATTATACTTTCATTTGCGGCAGCTGGAATCGCCTGTATATTTGCAGCCCTCTGTTATTCAGAATTTGCTTCCATGGTGCCGGTTGCCGGTTCTGCTTATACTTATGCATATGCTACACTGGGAGAATTATTCGCCTGGATAATCGGATGGGACCTTATATTGGAATATGCTGTTGCCTCGGCTACTGTGGCTCACGGCTGGTCTCATTATTTTCAGGATTTAATCGGGATATTTCACTATCAGATTCCAAACAGCATTTCACGAAGTCCCTTTGATTTTAATCCCGCTACCGGACTACTCCATTCAACGGGAACAATAATTGATCTTCCGGCAATAATAATAACAATAATAATTACTGCCGTACTTGTAAAAGGAATAAAAGAAAGTGCTGGCCTTAATGCTACTATGGTTGGAATCAAATTGACTGCCGTTATGGTGGTTATTTGTGTCGGTGTATTTTACATTACTCCCGCTAACTGGATTCCTTTTGCTCCATACGGTTATACCGGTATCAGCTTTTTTGGCAGAACACTTTGGGGCCAAACAGGTGCCGGAGGTGCTCCTCTGGGAGTTTTATCAGGCGCAGCTATGATTTTCTTTGCTTACATTGGATTTGATTCTGTTTCAACACACGCCGAGGAAGCCAAAAATCCTCAAAGGGATGTACCAATCGGAATTATTACTTCCCTTATTCTCTGCACTATTTTATATATTGCTGTCTCTGCCATAATTACCGGTATGATTCCATATAATAAAATAAATATTGATGCACCTATTTCTGATGCGTTCAAACAGGTCGGTCTTGGATGGGCTCAATTGATTATTTCATTCGGAGCTCTTTCAGGAATCACTTCTGTTTTACTGGTTATGATGCTCAGTCAGCCCCGGATATTTCTTGCAATGGCAAGAGACGGGTTCCTGCCTCCGAGTGTATTCGGAGCAGTTCATCCTAAATTCAGAACTCCATGGAAGTCCACAATCCTGACAGGTATATTTGTTGCGATCCTCGCTGGTTTCTTACCTTTAAGGATTCTTGCAGAACTTGTAAATATCGGGACTCTCTTTGCGTTTGTTGTAGTTTGTTCTGCTGTGCTTATAATGAGAAGAATGCATCCGGAAGCACCCAGACCATTCAGAGCGCCTTTATTTCCATTTGTTCCAATAGCTGGAATTGTTACCTGTACTATTCTTATGTTTTCTCTTCCCGAAGAGAACTGGTTAAGGTTGATAATATGGCTGATAATTGGAATGTCTATCTATATCTTCTACGGCCGCAAACATAGTATAATGCATAAAATCATGATGGCTGAAAAGAAGAAGGGCACCTAGGAGTATATGAAATATGATTAGATTTATTCTGCCCGTTATTTTATTGGCAGGTATTATTAAAGGACAGGAGCCAAATGAACTGTTAGTGGTTAATCATGTCGACTTACAAAAATATATCGGGCTTTGGTATGAGATAGCCAAAATACCCAACTTCTTTCAGAAAGGTTGTTATAAAAACACCTCAGCAGAATATTCACTCCGCAGTGATGGGAAGATTAGTGTTGTTAACACCTGTACTGAATCTGACGGTTCAAAGAAAACTGCTGAAGGGGTAGCTAAAGTAGTAGATAAAAACACCAACGCCAAACTTGAAGTAAGCTTTGTAAAAATTCTGGGTATAAATCTTTTCTGGGGAGATTACTGGATTATTGGTCTGGGAGATAATTATGAATATGCTCTCGTTGGTTCACCTGACAGAAAATATGGATGGATTTTAAGCAGAACTCCTAAACTTTCACCTGAAAAGCTTGAACAGATTAACAATATTCTGAAGTTAAAAGGTTACGACCCTACGAAGTTTGAATTTACCATTCAGGATTAAGGCAATTTACCGTTCATCCGCTCTCGATGAGTTCTCGTACATTTCTTAATGGTTTCTCGTTCATCTCGGCTTGATCTCGGCTTGATGAGTCGTATGTTTCTCGATGAAGGAAAAAGGGAATAATGGATTATTGGAATGTTGTATGAGGTGAACTACTTCAAAACCTCCGAGGTTTAGAAAAACCTCGGAGGTTTATATGAAGTTTATAGTCTCTTTGGGCCGGCGTCTGCCACGGCTTGCGAACAGCCGCTTTTATAAAGTTTGAAGTTCTCTATAAATCTTGCAGCAAGTGCATCATATTTCTTCCAGTACTCATCTTTATTGCCCCATGAGTTTGACGGTTCAAGAACATCTTCTGGAACTTCAGGACAGGTGAGGGGTACTTCAAACCCGAACAGTTTATCTTTTCTGTACTTCACATAATCAAGCTTTCCTTCCAATGCTGCATCCAGAAGATTACGTGTGTGGCGTATGCTTATTCTTTTACCTACGCCAAATCTTCCGCCTACCCAGCCTGTATTTACAAGCCATACATTTGCTTTATGTTTTAACATTCTCTGCCTCAGCATTTCGGCATATTCATAAGGATGGCGTACCATGAATGGAGCTCCGAAACAAGCACTGAATGTAATCTGCGGTTCAATCCCCAGACCGATTTCAGTTCCCGCTATCTTGGAAGTGTATCCGCTTATAAAATGATACTGCGCCTGTTCCGGACTAAGCCGCGCAATCGGAGGTAATACTCCCGATGCATCGCAGGTCAGGAAGATCACATTTTTAGGATGTGAATGGACATATCCTTCTTTTATTATATTTGGAATAAATTCCAGAGGATAAGAAGCTCTTGTGTTTTCAGTTATTGAGTCATCATCAAGATCAATCTTTCTTGAAACAGGATCATAAACAACATTCTCAAGAATAGTTCCGAATCTTCTTGTACATTCATAAATTTCCGGTTCACTCTCAGCGGAAAGCCTTATCACTTTCGCATAACACCCTCCTTCAAAGTTGAAGATCCCCAATGAACTCCAGCCATGTTCATCATCGCCTATTAGTTTTCTTTTAGGATCAGCAGACAAGGTTGTTTTTCCTGTTCCGCTTAACCCAAAGAACAATGCAGCGTCACCGTCATTACCAACATTTGCTGAGCAGTGCATAGGCAGTACATCATCAAATGTAAGTATGAAATTCAGGATAGTGAAAATTGATTTCTTTATTTCACCGCCGTAAAGGGAGTTTGCTATTATTGCTGTCTTCTGCGCAAAGTTCAGAATAATTCCGGTCTCTGTTCTTGTTCCATCTATTTTGGGATCAAGTTTGAATCCGGGCACACATATAACTGTAAAGTCAGGATAGAACTTCTTTAATATATCCTGGTTTTCTGTGGTTATAAACATATTCCTTGCAAATAAGGAATGCCATGCCTTTTCAGTTATAATTCTGATCGGCATCTGAAATTCAGGATCGGCACCTACAAAACAATCCTGCACATAAATTTCTTCGCCTTGCAAATATGCATTAAGACGACCAAGCAGTGAGTTGAATTTTTCTTCGCTGAAGGGGCGGTTATAAACACCCCACCATATTTTACTTTCTGTTGAATCTTCTCTTACTACAAATTTATCTGCAGCAGCGCGGGCTGTATGTTTGCCGGTCTTAACTATCAGCGGTCCCTGATGAGACATATGAGCTTCATTCCTGAATATTGCTTCTTCATAAAGCGCTTCATCAGGAAGGTTCCAGAATGCACGGTCCAGATAATAAATGCCATGGTTATCAAGACCGAAATCAGCAGCTAATTCCTTAGCTTCTTTGCTTGCGGGGGTATTAAATTCAAGATATTTCATGACCAATCCCTCACTAATTTTCGGTCGCCGATGTATAGCTCATTAGGTGAATTAGGATCGAGTGCCCATTTCATTCTTTCAATTCCTTCTGTAATATCTTTTATAGTACCGCAGTAACTCAAACGCAGATATCCTTCCATACCGAACTCTTTACCGGGAACAGTTAGTACCAGTACTTTTTCAATCAGGAACTCAGATAATTTCTGCGAACTTTTATTATAGTTGCTGAAATCAGCAAAGCAGTAGAATGTTCCGTCCGGTTTAGTAACATGAACACCTTCAAATGAATTCAGATAATCAATCATTATGTTCCGGTTATTTTCAAGAGTGCCTCTTAATGCCTCGACTGATGACTGGATTCCATTTATAGCACCGACAGCAGCTTTCTGCAGCAGTACAGAAGGACCGGAAGTCTGGTGCCCCTGTATATTGGTCATTGCCTCAATAATTTTCTTATTGGCAACAGCCCAGCCGATTCTGAATCCGGTCATAGCGTATTGTTTGGATACTCCGTTAATTACAATAAGCTTTGAATTTTCTGATAGGTTCTTCGCGTAATCGTAACAGCTTATAACTTTCTTGTTATCAAAAATAAGCCTGTGATAAATATCGTCCATTATCAAATAAAGGTCACGCCTTTCACAGAACTGAACTATATCCGAAATGAATTCTTCGGAATACATTGCTCCGCTAGGGTTGTTGGGACTGTTTATAATAACTGCTTTTGTGTAGGATCCGACACGCTGTTCAATATCCCTGATGGTTGGGTAAAATGTACCGTCTTCAGGAAGACATCCGACACCAATAGCTCCGCAGAGTTTTGCCATTTCAGGATAACTTACCCAATATGGAGTTGGATAGAGAACTTCCTCCTGGGGATTAAGAATTGCCTGGAGAGCAACCATTATAGCTTGTTTAGCTCCTCCTGATGCCATAACATTCATGGGGGTAACAAGTCTGTGGTAAAATTCTTCGGTGTATCTTATTATGGCTTTTTTAAGGGCAGGGATTCCGTCGGCGGGTGCGTATCGAACTTCTGCTGAATTCAGAAGAGTTGCGGCAGAAACGATTGCGTCCATTGGAGCTCTGCTTTTGGGTTCACCGCCGCCCAAATGGATAACCGGATCCCCTTTCTCTCTGAGGATTGCGGCTTTTTCATTGAGCGCTAAAGTGGGTGAGGCACTGATGGTCTTTGCGATTTGACTTAAACTCATATACTTCGAACCTCAAAATAGGTTATTTAATAAAAGTTAGTAGTCAAAATTATCGGGAGTTTCCCTGATTAGCAAATTTTATTTTCCAAAAAGGAATTCCAGCGGCCGCCAAACTCTTTTAGCCCAGTTGGGTTCATTATGTTCTCCTTTTTTATCAAAGTACCAGAGAAAATCCTTGCCATCAACATAACCGGATTTCTTTAAAGAGGAGATCATTTCTTCCGCACCTGGGAGCAGAACCGAATCAAGACCGACTCCTCCGCAATCAAAATAAGCTTTCATTTGTTTCTTTGGTCCTTTGTATCCTGTAACAGGAGAAATATAATCAAGCTCACTGGTTATATAAAATGCAGGGGAAAGGCATGCAGCCTTTGAAAAGACATCATTATGTTCCCACAAAAGCATAAATGAAATTAATCCTCCTGCCGAAGAGCCGATTGATGCCGTGTTTTCACGGTCAGGTAATGTTCTGTAAGTTTTATCGATAAAAGGTTTAAGCTGGTTTACGACAAAATTCATATAGACAGTTCCGGTGTCACCGGTCCAATATTCTTTCATCCTGGCTTTGGTATTATAAATCCCGACGATAATCATCTCATCAATTTTATTCTGCATTATAAGACTATCCACAGTTTCATCAAGCTGCCAGTCAATCCCAAAAGAAGAAGTTGAGGGATCAAAAAGATTCTGACCGTCATGGGCATACAGGACCGGGTATCTTTTGTCAGTGTTTTTTTCATATGAAGGGGGAAGCCAGACAATAATATCTCTTGGACGTAAACCAACCCCTTCGAAGTTTCTGTGGTATTTAACAGTGCCTGTAATCTGTCCTTTAAATTGTGGTTTTTGCGGAGTACCGCCGCCCCATTTTTTAATAACTATATTAACGGTAGTATCGTTATTTAATGTCAGTTGTAAATTCCCTGGTGCAATCCCGCTCCCTTTTAATGCTTCTTTATCCCATGAACCAAGTGTGAATTTGTACTCAAGTTGTGTCCCTTTGGGGAAGGATAGTTCAATTCCCCAGGTATATTCATTTTCTTTATTTAATTTAACTACTGAAGGATTCCAGTTACCAAGTTTATCACCAAAGCCGGTTATGTAAACGGCGGTTGAATCATTTAAGCTTGTAGTACTGACAGTAAATTTGACCTTTACATTCTGAGCGGAAAGGTAAATACTGAATAATAAAACTGCAGTAAAAAGGAAATGGATTTTCATAATCATGTTTTTGGTTATTTTTATTTTGTCTTTTGAAAATGCTGATAATCTTTCAGGGAATTCCAATTGCCTCCCCAGCGCCAACCCCGTTTATAGAATTCATGAATTAACCATGATTGCTTTGTAATTGTTCCCGGAGCGAATTTATTATAAACAGCCCCTTCAGGTAATGTTTTCCCGTTTTTTATCTTTGGGTTCTGGAAAGGGTTTATGTCTATTGCGCGGCCAAGGGAATGAGCAGAAAAAGTTCTTGTGCCGCTGACAAATCTGTAGTTGAATGCCGATGTGTTATTATCCTTCATTGAGGTTTCATCTGACCAGTTATAAATATTTGCAGGAACTACTTTTTTAACAGGGAATCTTTTCTCTTTTATAAGCGCAAAAATCTCTTTTATATCATCTACAAGATCTTTATGAATTACGACCTGTCCTCTGTGGAGTCTGTGATCAAATGAATAATATTCAACTTCAATAATTTTAAGGTTTTTAGTGTTCTTGTGTGGAATTTCTTTACCGCTCAAAGCCTGGGTAAGTGTAATATGACTATCGATAATAATTTTACCTTTGTTCTCACTGCCGTTATGCTGAATCTGGGCAGTAAAGACCACTATTATTAAAAAATTAAAGTAAAAAGGCATTGATTTAAAAAACACTTATGAATTATTCTGCAAAATAAATATATTTGGCCTTCAATTAAAAAGGAAATAGGATGAAAAAGCTTTTATTTGTAGGAATTGCCCTGCTTATGTTTGCCGGATGCGGTAAAAAGGTTATTACAACTGATACCGGATTAAAATATACAATAGATACAACAGGTTCCGGTGCTGTTTGTAAATCTGGCGATCTTGTTACTATTCATTTCAAGGCATGGATTATAAAGGATTCCACTAATTTATTTAAAGATTGGTCAAAAGATTCAACCAGGATGCCATCCAGCATAGGAGACTCAAGACAAACAAACCAACCATACAAGTTTTTACTTGGGGCAAGTGCTTTTGTAAAAGGTTCAGATGAAGCAATTATTGGAATGAAAAAAGGTGAAACAAGAACTGTAATTATACCGGCAAGGCTGGCATACGGTGAAAGAGGATTCGGACCTATTCCTCCTAATTCAAACCTTAAATTAGTTGTTTCATTGATAGATATGAAAGCTCCTGTTAAAGTTAATATGTGGAATGTCGACACTACTAAAATACAAACCACAAAGAGCGGATTAAAGTATGTTATCATTCAACAGGGAAATGGTCCAAAAGCTGATTCCGGTAAAACTGTTGTTGTTCACTATAGCGGCTATCTGCTAGACGGCACCAGGTTCGATAGCTCTGTTGAAAGAGATGAACCTTTTTCTTTTGTGGTAGGTCTTAAAATGGTCATACCCGGATGGGAAGAAGGTATTTCATTATTAAATAAGGGATCTAAAGCAAGGTTTTATATTCCTTCAGCTTTAGCTTACGGACCAAGACAGGTTGGAAAGATACCGCCAAATTCTATACTCATTTTTGATGTCGAACTTCTTGATATGAAATAAATAAGAAAAGTACTCTGATTTTAAGGGCTGTAATTTTTTTACAGCCTTTTTTATTATATTTAAGGTAACTTAAATTAAAATTAACTGGAATAATCATGAAATTAAACATAAGTTTTTCCTTAGAGGAAGCTGCATATATAAACACAATTCCGGGTAAAATTGAAGTATCTGAAATTGATGGTGTTGAAGGGAAATATCATTCATTTACATTGCTTGAAAAACTTGATCCTGTTTCCGGTAAAACATCCTATAAGGTAAAATGGGGTGATGATTCTCCTTCCAAATCTGAGGATTACAATAAAATTATTATTAAGAATTACAAGCAGATGGAATCTGGTGAATAAGTGCCTTTTAGCACAACTTTTTATTTTTGGGTAATATAAATTAACCATTGTTTGTTTGTAGGATATATGTAAGGATGACCGGCGCTCCAAACGCCGGTCTTTTTTTTTCTCCGCCAGAATGGGTTTAAAATGTGTCAAGAGTGGGTCGTAAATCCGTCGATCTTCCGTCGTAAATCCGTCCCTAATCCGTCAGGTTGCCGTCATTTCTCCGTCAGAGTCCGTCAGTCGGTAATACTTTTACTATTTATTGGTTAAAAGCCCCATCATTTATTTTCTTTCTAGATTAATCTCTATAAATTTTGTATGTCATTATTATTAATTTGGAGTTTATCTAATGAAGAACTTTTCTTTTAAAACCGACCCGCTAACGGGCGAGAACTATCTTGAAGTAAAAAGCCAGGGGCAGCAATTAATTAACGATCCATTTCTAAACAAAGCATCAGCTTTCACGGAAGAAGAGCGGTTATCTCTGGGATTGTCCGGATTAATCCGGTCGTCTATCTCAGATATAAATGCTCAACGTCAGCGGAGCTACGAAATGTTTGAAAGGAAACAGGATGATATTGAAAAATATATATTCCTGCAGAGTCTGCTGAACCGTAATGAGACCCTTTTTTATAATCTGCTTAGTAATAACCTGAAAGAAATGCTGCCAATAGTCTACACACCGACAGTTGGGAAAGCATGTCTTATGTTAAGCCACATAACACGTGAATATAGAGGAATTTATATAACCCCAGATAATATCGGACAAATTGATAGAATATTTCAGGATATTTCACTTCCTGAAGTTTACCTGATTGTTGTTACTGACGGAGAAAGAATACTTGGTCTTGGTGATCTTGGTTCAGACGGAATGGGAATACCTGTAGGTAAAATAAACCTTTATGTTGCCGCAGGTGGATTGCATCCTGCATGCTGTCTTCCCATCAGTTTGGATGTCGGCACAAATAACGAAAATCTGATAAAGGATCCACTCTATCTTGGATATAAGCATAAGAGACTTGAAGGTGCAGAATATGACGAATTTATTGAGAAGTTTGTCCTGGGAGTTAAACGTAATTTCCCGAATGCTCTTCTGCAATGGGAGGATTTTGCAAAACATAAAGCATTTAAACTACTGGATAGATATAAAGATAGAATTCTTTCTTTCAATGATGATATTCAGGGAACCGGTTCGGTAACGCTCGCAGCATTACTGACCGCTATGAAAATAAAAAAACAAAAATTCAGTAATCAGCGGTTCGTTGTCGGGGGACAGGGGCAGGCTGGACTTGGTATTACAATAAATATTTTTAACATGCTTATTGAAGAAGGATTGACTGAAGCAGAAGCCAAAAGTAAAATATTTACTTATGATATATGCGGTTTGATGTTGGAGGATACTCCTGGTATGTCCGAACAGCAAAAGAAATTTGCTAAAACACGGGCTGAGATAGGTAATTGGACTTTGAAAGAACCAGGCAAAATTGGGTTAGCTGATATTGTTAATAATTCCAAGGGTTCTGTCCTGATTGGAGTTACAGCGACAAATGGACTTTTTACCCAGGAGATTTTACGTCAAATGGCAGCAAATGATGTTCTGCCGGTAATTTTCGCTTTATCTAATCCTACTTCAAAATCAGAATGTACACTTGAAGAGGTAGTTACTGCAACAAAAGGGAAATGTTTAGTGGCTACAGGGAGCCCCTTTCCGTCCATAGACTATAATGGTAAACAGATTATTTCATCACAGTGCAATAATATGTTCGTTTTCCCGGGTGTCGGTTTAGGTGCTCTTGTAAGCAGATCAACAAGAATCACCACCCGAATGTTTCTTAAAGCAAGTAAAGCTCTCAGTGAACTTGTTACCCCTGAACAATTAAACAAACAAATGCTTCTTCCTGATTTGAATGAAATTAGAAATGTATCGTTTCACATTGCAAAAGCTGTTGCTATAGAAGCTCGTGAATCAGGATTAGGACGCTTACTGAGTGATAATGATTATGATGTCATTATTAAAAAGGCGCAATGGCAAGCGGAGTACTATCCGTTTAGACCAGCATCCAATATCTAACATTTTGTAAGTTGTATCACAACTTTTGTTATGCAACATTATTACGTTTCTATTGTTTGTTTGTAGGATATGTGTTAAGGAATGACCGGCGCCCCAAACGCCGGTCTTTTTTTGCCATTATTTAGGGGAGAAAATCACAATTTTTATCCATATATTACCTTATTCAAAAACCTGACTCCGGAATTATTATGATTATCGACAAAACTGATAACATTTACAAATATACCAGCCTTGGAGAAAAATTTCAGAAAGCATTTTCATTTATTACCGATCCCGAATTATTATTCCTTGAACCCGGCAGGTATGAAATTGACGGTGAAGAAGTCTATGCATTAATTAATGAATATGTCACAAAAGATAAATCAGAAGGGCAGTTAGAAGCTCATAAAAAATATATTGATGTGCAGTATGTTGCAAAAGGTGAAGAACTTATTGCATATGCCCCTTCTGATGGACAAAAAATATTATCAGATTACAATGAAATTAAAGATGTGAGTTTTTTAGAAGGGGGAAAATCATTTATTAAAATTGAACAAGGTATGTTTGCTGTTTTTTTCCCGGATGAACTCCATATGCCCGGGATTAAAACTGTTAACAATAAATCAGTAAAAAAAGTAGTAGTTAAAATTAAAGCCTGAACCAGATAACTATTTACACAATTATGAATATCCAGATTCGAATATCACTGGCATTATTCCTTTTGTTCTTTGTTTTTCATGGCTGCTCATTTGGCCCTGATTATTTTAACGAGGGATTAAAAAAATATAAAAGCCGTGATTATGTGGGCTCAATTACTGATTATGATCTAGAAATTCAAAATCATCCCGATAATGATTCAGCTTACCTGATGAAAGGTAAAGCTGAGAACCTAATGGGGCGGTTTAATGATGCTGCAGATGATTTTACCAAATCAATTGAATTAAACAAAGGATTTGACGCCTATTTAAATCGCGGTATTGCTTATCTCTCAATGAATGAATATACAAAGGCGGAAGCAGACTTTAATGAAGCAATTCAGTTGAATCCGGTCAGTGATACAGCTTATTTCTGCTGTGGGTATGTGAAGGATTTGCTTCATAAACATGAAGAAGCTCTTGTCGATTATAATAAAGCTATTATCCTGAATCCTGAATATGAACCTGCATATGTAAACAGGGGAAATCTTAAAAGTGAAATGGAGGATTATCCGGGTGCAGTTGAAGACTATACCATATCAATCGATCTTAACCACAATGATGTAAGTGCTTATTTCAACAGGGGATATACTCTTAAATTGTTAGGTGAGTATGAACTCGCAATTTCTGATTTTGATGTAGTTATTGGAATTGATTCATTGAATAAAGAGGCTTACAGTCTGAGAGGGGAATCAAATCTGGGTCTAAAAAAATATACAGATGCGATAACTGATTTTTCAAAAATAATTAAAATGTATCCACATGATGGGAAAGCATTCTTTAACCGGGGCATATCATACATGAAGCTTAAGAAAAAGAAGCAGGGATGTAGTGATCTTATAAAATCGAGTGAGTTAGGATATGTGGAAGCAAATACAGAGCTAACAAAGAATTGTAAGAACCCAAAACTATTAAATAAGCAAAAATAAAGGTCGTTTTATGGATGAGAATGAAAAAAAGTTGGAAGTCACTATTGGTGAATATAAAGGGAGTCCGGTAATTTCACTTCCTTTAACCGCTGATGGAAAATATCCGTTTACTTTTGGACTTGGTAAAGCCAAAACAATTCTAAAGTACATTGATGAAATCAGGAAATTTGTCGAAGATAATGATAAAAAATAGGTTTCTAATAATTAAGAAAATACCTTTTCAACAAAAAGAAGAATGATCGAATTTCATTGAAATATTCCTTATTTTATTATAATATATAAATAATTGTTTTCGCTCTTCGTATGGCATAGTTTATGGGTAATGATATTTTTGTTTTCAGATATTAAATAATCAATTTCCATTGTTTCCTGAATTAAATTTAATGAGGTTTCTATGAAGATAAATAAAGAAGAAGCATTAGAATATCATAGTCAGGGTAGAAAAGGGAAAATAGAAGTTATTTCCACTAAACCCTGCCTGACATCAAGGGACTTGTCTCTGGCTTATACACCCGGCGTTGCTGAGCCCTGCCGTGAAATCGAAAAGAACGTGGAAGATGTTTATAAATATACCGCCAAGGGAAATCTTGTGGCCGTTCTTTCAAACGGTACGGCGGTTTTAGGATTAGGCGATATTGGACCTGAAGCAGGAAAGCCTGTTATGGAAGGGAAGGGGGTCTTGTTCAAACGATTTGCGGATATAGATGTTTTTGATATTGAAGTCAGAAGTCATGACCCCAAAGAAGTTATTAGATTTGCCCAGATGATTGAGCCTACCTTCGGAGGAATAAATCTTGAGGATATCAAAGCTCCCGAGTGTTTTGAAATTGAAGAAACTCTCAAAGCCACAATGAATATTCCCGTGTTCCATGATGATCAGCATGGGACAGCTATTATTTCCTGTGCGGCTTTGATAAACGCAACAGAAGTTGCCGGTAAAAAATTAAAGAATCAGAAAATAGTAGTCAGCGGAGCAGGAGCTGCTGCAATTTCCTGTTGTAAACTTTATTTACGCGCAGGAGTAAAGAGAGAAAATATAACGATGTTTGATACGCACGGTTGTATACATAAAGGAAGAATCGATCTCAATAAATACAAGGAAGAGTTTGCCCGGGAAAAAGATGCAGGCACTCTGTTGGATGCAATGACGGGAGCTGATGTATTTGTTGGTTTATCCAAAGGCGGATTAGTCTCAAAAGAAATGGTAAAGGTGATGGCGCCTAATCCAATTATTTTTGCTATGGCAAATCCTGATCCGGAAATTACATATGATGACGCTACATCTGTAAGAAGCGATCTTATTATGGCGACCGGCAGAAGCGATTATCCAAATCAGGTAAATAATGTACTTGGGTTCCCGTTTATTTTCCGTGGAGCTCTTGATGTAAGGGCAACTCAGATAAATGAAGAAATGAAAATGGCTGCAACCCGTGCCCTTGCTCAACTGGCAAAACAGAAGGTACCTGAAATGGTAATAAGCGCCTATGGCGGTGAAGATTTTTCATTTGGTAAAGATTATATTATTCCAAAACCATTTGATCCGCGTGTGCTCTGGAATGTTGCTCCTGCAGTTGCAAAAGCAGCTATTGAAACAGGTGTAGCAAAAAATATTATTACTGATTGGGCTGCATATGAGGTTCAGTTAAAAGAAAGGTTAGGACTTTCTAAAGAAATTATCAGGGTCATGATTCATAAAGCCCAGAAGAACCCTGTAAAAGTTGTATACCCTGAAGGTGAGGAAGAGAAAATAATCCGCGCTGCCCATGTTTGCTATGCTGACGGAATTGCTTTCCCGATTCTTCTCGGTAAAGAAAAAACTATCAGGGAAATGATTGATAATATAGGATATGATCAGAAAGAATTCACAGTTATTGATCCTAAAAAATCTCCTGATTTTGATAAATATGTGAATAAATTCTTCAGTAAAAGACAAAGGAAAGGAGCTACCTTAAGGGAAGCCAATATTTTAATGAAAGAACCGATTTATTTCGGATCTATGATGCTTGACGGTGATGAAGCTGGTGCTCTTATTAGCGGTTTGACAACTCAGTATCCGCAGACTATTAAACCCGCCCTTCAATGCGTAGGTGTTAAGGAAGGATTAAAAGTAGTTTCAGGTCTATATATAGTATTCACTAAAAAAGATGTTTATTTCTTTTCAGACACTACAGTTAATGTAGATCCTAATGCTGAAGAACTTGCTCAAATAGCAATTACTGCTGCGGATACAGCAAGAGAATTTGATGTCGTTCCTAAAATAGCAATGTTGTCTTTCAGTAATTTCGGAAGCACATCCTATCCCCAGGCAATAAAGGTTCGGGAAGCAGTTAAGATTATTAAGAAACTCAGACCAGATCTTATTGTAGACGGGGAAATGCAGGCTGACACAGCTGTAGTTCCCGAGATAAGAGAACAGGATTTCCCGTTCTCAAACCTTCAGGGCAAAGCAAATGTTCTTATTTTCCCTAATCTTGAAGCAGGTAATATTGCATATAAATTAATGGCAAGAATTGGCCAGGCAACTGTGGTTGGTCCTATCCTGATGGGTATGAAGAAATCAATCCATGTTCTTCAGAAAGGTGCTACAGTTGATGACATAATAAATATGACAGCCATTGCTGTTGTTGAAGCCAGTACAAATGACAGAGAAGAAAAGAAACGTTTGAAAAAATAATATAGTTCTGAAACAAAACCAGAATTGGAATTTGAGCATTTAGTTTGAGTTAATGATGGGATCCCCGTGAAGGCGGGGATTCATTTAATTATAATCTAATCAATATATGTATATGAGAGTTAACAGAATCAGACCAGTTACCATTAATGAAGTTAAACAAGTACCTGTCGATCTTTCCCTTATTGACCCTTTGATAGAACGTTATAAAGGAAAGAAGGGGAACCTAATTCCATTGCTGCAGGGAGCTCAGAATACTTATGGATTTATCCCGAAAGAAGTCTTCGACAAAATATCTGCGGAAACCGGTTTAAAGAAGAATGACCTTTATGGAGTTGCTACATTTTATGCGCAGTTCAGGCTGAAACCGGTTGGGAAACATATTGTACGCGTTTGTCATGGCACTGCCTGCCATGTTCAGAATGCAACTAAAATTACTGAGGATATTCAGACATACCTTGGTGTTAAAGACGGGGAAACAACAGAGGACAGGGTTTTTACACTTGAATCTGTAGCCTGCCTTGGCTGCTGTTCATTGGCTCCATGTATGATGATAGCTGATGAAACATTCGGGAAGCTGACAGGTAAAAAAGCTGTTGATGTTGTTAAAGCAATAAGACGGACAGAAATCCTTGAGAGCAAACCTAATTTGACTGAAAATCTATCTTCTAATTAAATCTTATAAACATCCGAAACCAGGATTATGGAAAAAACAAAGATAATAGTAGGGCTCGGAAGCTGTGGTATAGCTGCAGGGGCCGTTAAAGTTTATGACGAAATAGCCAGAATTAAAGAGGCTGACGGGCTTGATTTTGAGCTGGCAAAAACAAGTTGTATAGGAATGTGCTTCCGTGAACCGCTTGTTGAAATAATTGATGAAACAGGCTCATATCTATATGGCGATATAGATATTAAAAAAATTGATGAGATTATCGATAAACATGTCGTTAATTTTTCACCGGTTAAAAAATATATCGTTCAATCGGATCAGTTCGATACAGAATTCAAAGATTATTTTAACAACCAGGTTAAAATAACTTTAAGGAACTGCGGCAGAATAGATCCTGAGCATATTACAGAATATGAAGCAAGACATGGGTATGAGGCTATCAAGAAAATAGCGTCAGAAAAAATATCTTCGGAAGAAGTAATTAAAACAATTCTTGATTCCGGATTAAGAGGCAGAGGTGGTGCGGGTTTCTCAACCGGCATGAAATGGAACTTTGCCCGTAATTCTGTATCTGACGAAAAGTATGTGGTTTGTAATGCCGATGAAGGTGATCCCGGCGCATTTATGGATCGTTCTGTTCTTGAAGGGGACCCGCATTCTGTCCTGGAAGGGATGATCATTTGTGCCTATGCAATAGGTGCTAACCATGGTTATATTTATTGCCGTGCCGAATATCCCCTTGCATTGAAAAGATTAAATCTGGCCATCAACCAGGCACGTGAAAGAAAATACCTCGGTGAAAATATGTTTGGTATTGAAGGATTTAATTTTGATATCATAGTAAAAGAAGGTGCAGGTGCATTTGTCTGCGGCGAGGAAACAGCATTGATGGCTTCAATTGAAGGCCAGAGAGGTATGCCCCGTAAACGGCCACCATTCCCTGCAGTTCAAGGTCTCTGGAAAAAACCCACGAATATTAATAACGTGGAAACTTTTGCCAATATCCCCTGGATCATTATTAATGGGGCTGCTGCCTATGCCCACTACGGTAAGGAAAAGAACAGGGGCACAAAGGTGTTTGCATTAACCGGGAAAATTAAAAACGGCGGTCTGGTGGAAGTCCCTATGGGTATCACTATCCGTGATATTATCTACAAGTTAGGCGGTGGGATAATTGATGATAAGAAATTTAAAGCTGTACAGTTAGGTGGTCCCTCCGGCGGCTGTATTCCTGAATATCTTGCCGACACTCAGATTGATTATGAATCTGTTACTGCAACTGGTGCAATAATGGGCTCCGGCGGGATGGTGGTTATGGATGAAACTACCTGCATGGTTGATATGGCTAGATTCTTTCTTGACTTCACTCAGAAAGAATCCTGCGGTAAATGTACATTCTGTCGCATCGGATCAAAAAGAATGCTCGAAATTCTTACAAGGATTACTGAAGGTGAAGGAAAGGAAGAAGATATTCCGATGCTCGAGGAACTGGCTCAGCAAATAAAAGATTCTTCATTGTGTGGACTCGGTCAGAGTGCACCAAACCCCGTTCTTACGACTCTTAAATATTTCAGAAATGAATATGAAGCTCATATAAGGGATAAAAAATGTCCTTCGCTTTATTGCAAAAAACTTCTTACTTATGAAGTTATCCCCGATAAATGTACCGGTTGTGTTGTATGCAAGAGAGGCTGTCCTGTAGGAGCAATTGATGGTGATAAGAAAGTAGTTCACTTTATTCATCAGGAGATTTGCACAAAGTGTGGCGACTGTTATTCAAAATGTAAATTTGACGCTATAAAAATCTACTAACAAACAAATAGAAATTCTTGAATGGAAAAGTTAAACGCTATCCTTAATGATAAAATAGTACAAGCCGTTAAAGGCGAAACAATTCTGCAAATGACTAAACGGCTGGGTGTGCATATTCCTACCTTATGCAACGATAACAGATTGGAGCCGTTCTCCTCATGTTATTTATGCGTGGTTGAAGTTGTCGGTATGAGAGGACTACAACCGGCTTGCTCGACCAAAGTTGCTGAAGGGATGAAAATATATACAGAAAATGATAAAGTAAGACAATCACGCAAAGCCGCGTTGGAGCTGCTACTTAGTAATCATTATGCTGATTGTACCGCTCCCTGTAAGCAGACCTGTCCGGCCGGTGTTGATGTTCAGGGATATGTTTCGCTGATAAATAAAGGATTGTACAGAGAAGCGGTTGCTCTTATTAAAGAAGTGAATCCTCTTCCAGCTATCTGTGGAAGAGTGTGCGTACGTCCATGCGAAGCAGCCTGCAGAAGAAACCTCGTTGAAGATACCGGTGTCGGGATAGATTATCTGAAACGCTATGCAACTGATATGGACTTTGCTTCAAATGATCCATGGAAGCCTGAAGTAAAGCCCAAAACAGGGAAGAAAACTGCTATTATTGGCGCTGGTCCCGCCGGTTTAACAGCTGCTTATTATTTAGCAATTGAGGGGCATGAAGCAGAAATATTTGAAGCTAGTCCCAATCCCGGCGGTATGCTCCGTTATGGAATTCCTCCTTATCGTTTGCCAAATGATATTATAGACAGTGAAGTTAAAAATATTACTGATCTTGGTGTGAAGATAACCTATAATAAAAAACTTGGCGCTGATATAAGCTATAAGAAGATTAAGGAAAAATTTGATTCATGTATTCTAACTATCGGCTCACAGATCGGGACTGCAATTGGATGTGAAAATGATAAAGCTGAAAATGTCTTGTCAGGTATCGACTTCCTTCGTAATATGGAAATGACCGGGCAGCATTATGATTTTTCAGGGAAGAAAGTCGGTGTTATCGGTGGAGGTAATACTGCTATGGATTGCTGCAGAACCGCTATGAGATGCGGTGCCGAGAAGGTTTATATTGTATACCGCAGAACCGAAAAAGAAATGCCTGCCAATCCGATT
>Ga0182027_10005927_pt1 | contig 18438 bp, 9 predicted proteins | sample 712E1DmetaG_FD_121300 | JGI IMG/M metagenome (GOLD analysis project Ga0182027, IMG submission 121300) | Permafrost microbial communities from Stordalen Mire, Sweden - 712E1D metaG (Illumina Assembly) | ecosystem: Environmental > Terrestrial > Soil > Wetlands > Permafrost | place: Sweden... | reverse complement strand
GGTCACGGTGGTGCTGCCCGGCACGATGTTTCGCGTCGAACTGGACAACAAACATGTCGTGCTCGCCACCATTTGCGGCAAGACGCGCAAACGCTGGGTGCGCCTCACCGTTGGTGACCGCGTGAAAATGGAGATTTCGCCCTACGACCTTGACAAGGCGCGAATCACCTGGCGCATGAGGTAATCCTTTCGCGGGGCAATCGTCCACACCGGCGGGCACTACCGCGACAACAATCCGAAGGAAAAGACAGTCTTTACGTTTTTGCGAATCGAAAGATCTTACGCATTAAGAGTTCTCCATCAGCGCCGCCTCCGGAAAGAATCTGCCGTCACCGACGCATTGCCTGCCGCCGCATTTTCCCCTTAACAATCCCGCCCCATCCAGTCCGGCGCTTCAAGCCCAATTCCGGCCAACTTCGGGCCAAACCACAGTCTATGGGTTGTCCCCTTTTTCTTCTTTCAGGATCGCCGACATGTCGATCCCTTCGAGTAGAAGCACGCGATAACATGCAGCGATACAGAAGTCACAGATAGCGCTATTGCTCGACGCTATCAATTTGCGAACTTGGTTTTTATGGCGACCACAAAACTGGCAAACGTCAATTTCCCGTTGCCGATTCTCAGATTCAGATGTTTTTGCCCCGGATAGCATACGCATTACCGATTGATTAATTGAAAGCGTGAATTGGGGTCACATCTAAACATTCTACATTTGAAGTTCTTTTCGACAGCGATGGAGCGCTGCGGATAAGGCCGCATCCGTCGGGATGCGCTGCTCCAGACGTTCGACCGCCGTCAAAGGAGCCAAACCATGGTTTGGCCCATTCGATGAAATAATGGCGGCGGTCAATTCCAGCCCGGATGATGTCTCCCGGCAATCTCCTTGCCGGAGGCCGTGACCTTCGCATTGGATTCGGCGCTGCCGTGGCATGGGCCAAGCCTGCGCCGTCGCGGCCGGCAAGTCAAGCGCAATCCGGGCCAACTCCGCGCCAAACGCTGGATATTTGCCTGCCAAAGCGGAACTGCGTTCCGCACTCCAAGACGCTTCGCGTTCACCACGCGCAACCGAAGTGCCGACAGGTCTTGGAGTGCGCGCGCGCCAGCGCCGCTTTCCCACCGTCCTGAGCGCTTCCTGGCAGAGGACTGCCCGCCCGGCCTATCTCCCCTCCGCCACTGACGCAGTGCTTTTCCGGGGATTTATCTTGCAACGGCGGGCATTGGGTGCTCTAATTGAGCCTGAAGTTCCCTTGTAAGTTGGCAAGCGAGGTTCGAAAACCAATGAAAATGACCCTCAAAATCGCTCTCTGCTGTCTGGGATGTTTTCTCTTCCTCCCGGCCAGTGGGCAGACGGTCGTGGACTGGATGCAGGCGGCGCGCGGGGCGCGGCACCTGACCATTCCCCGCTACATGGAGCCGGACAAGACGCTCTACGCCGTGATCACGGTGGACAAGGTCTTTACCGAATACGAGAAGCACGGGTTTTTCCGAATCGGCGCGCTCCCGGTCGCGGTGCTCCAGGGGGTCACCTACGAAGTCAAGGACGCCGCGCCGGCGGCGAAAAATCTGGCCCGCTTGCGTTCCTGGCTGGGAGGGGAAACGGGCAATCGCCTGGAATTGCGGGAGGTCAAATTTGTGGCTTCCCCCACCAACAGCCTGGAAGGCGCCCGCCTGCTGTTCCTGGACGATGACCGCTGGCAACTGGCCGGCGGGGTGCGCTTGATTTCCGGCGCCGGCGAAGTCCGCGCGGAGAGCGCGACCCTGATGGTGGCCGGGCCGCGGGCCGGCCAGGTGATCCTGCAAACCACGCCTCCCACCACGAACACTTTTCTTTTCGACACGATTCCCCCAATCCCCAACCCAACCGCAGTGGACACCGCTTCAAAATGAAAACTTGCAAAACCATCCTCATCGCCTTACTGCTCGTGGCCTGCCCGGCAGCCTGGGCGCAGTACTCCGACGGCACCAATTACCTGGCGCAAACCAACATCCCTTTCGCTCTCAAGGCCTTCACCAACGCGGTCGCGGCGTCGCCGTCGGACCCGGCCGACAATGTATATCTGGCCCTGACGCGGCTGCTGGCCCTGCCCAACCAGCCGACGGGGAAGGCATTCCTGACCTCGCTCGGATTTTCGGCGGCAGGGCGCGATGTCTATCATTGGACATCCAAACCCCCGGAGAAAAACGGCAAGCTGGCGGTGCCTAGCAGCCTGGACCCGACGGCCTTCACGGGGGAATTGCGCAACGACATTGTGCCGGCCCTCATCTTGTCCGAGGCCAACCTGGCGCAGATCACCGACACGAACTTCACCCTCTTCATGCCCGGCAGCGTGACGCATTTGGCGGACGTGACGATTGATTACGGGGATGTCCAGGTGTTCCGGGCCATTCTGGACGCGTTCACCCTTTTTGGTTACACGCTCCATTCCTTGAATTTGGAAGCGACCTTTGGAGCAGTGTCCAACATTGTGGCCACCGACAAATCTGTCAAGGATATCTTGAGCGCCTATCCAAAACTGCTGGACCTTTCCGCGACCAGCGCCAGCGATCTGGGCGCGGCGCGCGGGGCCTTCACCAACGCCATCAACCGCTATATGGCCGCCTCGCAATTCATCCGCCTCACCCGCCCCGCGGGCGTGCGGTTCTTCAATCTCGTGACGAACGATTTGCCCGATGAGCAGAATCTTCGCGTCTTCCTTGCCGACTTGGAGGATTCGGCCAGCGCGCCCTTCGGTGGGCCTGGCGCAAACTCGAACGCCATTCCCGGCGCGGCTTTTTATGATATGATCAGCTTCCTCACCAATCATACGCTCTCGCTGAGCAACTTGTTCAGCGGCGCGACCAGTGTGCGGTCCTTGCTGCCGGCCCTCACCGCCACCGGCTTTATCTGGGACAGTTTTCCAGACGTGACTTTGGGCGGCGTGATCACCGGGCTGAGCGAGACGAACCTGGACAAAGCCCTGCTCCGGCGCCCGCTGGACGGGGAATTGGCGCTGCCCGGCGTGCAGTACACGGTGCTGAGTTCCCCCGGCAAAAAACTGAATATCAATTATGGATTGAACGGGGTGGTGCTGGGAACGGACAACAACTTCTATGGCACGGTGCCTTACGGCGGCGTCGCGGGCTTCGGAGCGTTCTTCCAGGCCACGCCAAAGGGCGGCTTCAAGGTGCTCTACTCGTTTGGCGCCAAGACCAACTTCAACGGCGGCCCGGCGGATGGCGGCCAGCCCAGCAGCCTGATCCTGGGACAAGACGGCAATTTCTACGGCACCACCGGATACGGTGGCGGCAACGGCGTCAACAACGGAACCATTTTTAAGTTCACACCAGGGGGAAGCCTGACAACCTTGTACACCTTTGGCCAGGTTGCCGACGGCAGGTCCATCGCCGGCAACCCCCTCGTCCAGACCCCGGACGGCAATTTCTACGGCACCACGGCACACGGCGGCGGCAACCAAAGCGGCACGATTTTCCGGTTCAATCCCACCGCCGGCGCGGGCCAGCAATTCACCACGCTCTATTCGTTCGATTTTGCGCAAGACATCTTCGGCAATCCGACCACCGGCGCCGGGGCGCTGGTGCGTGGGACGGATGGCTATCTCTACGGCGTTACACAATACGGCGGCGATTTCATCGGCGGCAGCATCTTCCAGTTCATTCCCTCGGCGAACGGAGGCCAGTTCAACCCGTTACACTCGTTCCAGCCCCTGTTCGATTCATTCGGCAATCCCGTCGTGCCCGGTGTCAATACGCTGGCGCAGGGCGGCGACGGGATTTTTTATGGCACCACCCGTTACGGCGGAAGCAACGATGTGTTTAATTCCAACGGGGGCTTCTCCGGCGGCGGCGACGGGTCATTTTTTAGTATTGACTCGAAGGGCAATTTTACCAACCTGTACTCGTTTGATCAACATCACCTCGACGGTTTCGGCCCCATCGGCGCCCTGGCGCTGGGAGCGCGCGGCGCTTTCTACGGGATCACTTCCTCCGGCGGCGGCAACGGCAAGGGCACGATCTTCAGCATCACGCCGGGCGGCGCTGCCGCCTTCCTGGTCTGGCTGAGCGGCGATCTGGGCGACCAACAGAGCGAGCAAGACGGCAACAACGGCAACTTCGGCGGCTGGTACATGACTCCGGTGGGACTGGTGGCGGGCAGCGCCGGCGGTTATTTTGGCACGAATCCCGAAGACGGCCAGGGCGGCGACGGCACGGTCTTCAGTTTCAGTGTCAATGATGCCCCCGTCATCGTCAATTCGCCTCTCAGCTCGACCAATCTGGCCGGCTCCTCCGTCCAGTTCACCGTCTCGGCCAGCGGCGCCCCCACGTTAAAATATGAGTGGATGAAGAACCTGTCCACGCCGGTCGTCAACAGTGGCGTCCATGTCACCGGCGCCACCACGTCCAACCTGACTCTGTCCGGGCTGACCACGGCGGACGCGGGCAGCTATTTTGCGGTGGTGACCAACTCCTTCGGCAAGGCCACCAGCGCGGCGGCGGTGTTGACGGTGCTGCAAGGCCCGGGCGTCGGCAGCGTGGTGGTTTCCCCGGCGGGTGTGGTGCAAGGCGAGGCTTTGAGCTTGAAGGTTTCGGCCACCGGGTCCGGCCTCATTTACGAGTGGCTTGACAATAACGTCATCCTCACCAATGGCGGCAACCTCTCCGGGGCCGCCACCAGCAATCTGCTCATCAACCCGGCCTTCACCTCCAACAGCGGCTCTTACTCGGTCATCGTCTCCAACAACATCGGCTCGGTCACGAGCAAGGTTTCAGTCATCACCGTGGCGGCGGACACGGCCAAGCCGGCGGTGACGATCATTTCGCCCGCCCCTTCGCCCTATCCGCGCCTCTTGGCCCCGGTGACGTTCAGCGGCGCCGCCTCCGAGGTCAACTCCAAGGGCAATGTGCCCATCGCCAGTGTCAGCTACTGGATTACCAACCTGAACGGAGGGCTGCTCGTGCAGGGGCCCTTTGCCGCCGCCTTGACCGCGGGGCCAAGCGCCAAGTCCCCGTCCAATTGGACGGTCGGCGTTTCCCCGCCCGTGTCGCTTCCGGCCGGCTCCAACATCTTCGCCGTGCGGAGCTGGGATCTTTCCGGCAATCCCTCGCCGATGGCGAGCCTGAAATTCTTCTTCAAATCGCCGGTCCCGTTGACCGTCATCACCAATTCCGGCACCGGCGCCGGCTCGGTCAAGGTCACCTCCTCCATCAGCGGGGAAATCATCTCCGCCGTCAACCCGATGCTCAACGTCGGGGAGTCTTATGCCATCACCGCCTCGGCCGCCGCGAACTGCTACTTCGTCAACTGGACCGGGACCGCCGGCACGGTTCACAGTCCGACGCTGAACTTCATCATGCAGAGCAATACCTCCCTCACCGCCAACTTCATCACGAATATATTCATCGGGATGGCGGGGACTTACAATGGGCTGTTTTATTCCGATGTCCTGGGTGTGACGGAGAAAACCGCCGGGATGATCGGCAACCTGACGTTAAAGACCAATGGCCTCTACACCGCCACCGTCTATCTGGATGGCGCCGCCCCGTCCATCTCGGGGACCTTTTCCCACGACGGCCATGCGAGCACCAACTTCAAAGCCGCGCTGGACGGCAAAGTGGCGGTGGACTTGACTCTGAATACGGGCGGCGCGCCGCGAACCGTCACCGCCTCAGTCGCCCCCGTCACCAGCCCGCCCGCCCTGCCGGCATGGACATCCCACGGGATCTTGTTCGCCAGTCTTGCCAACCCCGGTCAGGACGCCGCCCGATACACCCTCCTCATTCCGCCGTCGCCGCAACCGTTCGTCAGCAATCCCCCCGGCTACGGCTACGCGCTGCTGGCCAACAATCCGGCAACCGCCGCTCTTCCGCCGATCCTCACCCTTTCGGGCGCGCTGGCGGACGGCACCGCTATCTCGCAGACGGTGCCGATTGGCGAAGACAACGGGATTCCAGTTTGTCTGAATCCCTACACCGCCGCCGACCCCGGCTTGCTCTTCGGCAGGCTCAGTCTTTCCGCCTCCCCCGCCCCCGTGGGCAGTCTGACATGGATCAAGCAGGCGTCCGCCTCCGGTATGTTCAAAGCTGGATTTACCAATGGCTTCCTGGCGGTCATCGGATCGCCGTGGTCAAACTCCGTGCCCCTTGCCAGTGTCATCCTGCCCGGCTCCCAGCTCATTCTGTCCAATGGCAATTTGACGGCACCCGTGGCCTTGGGCGTCTCGGTGAGCAACACCAACCTGGTGCCGGGGCCTGCCGCCGCGAATTTCTCCGCCTCAGTCAACACGAATAACGGCCAATTGACCCTCGCCCTCACCAATGGCGCGGGCGCGGGCCGGGTCGTCCTGAGCGGGCGCGGCGCGGTGCTTCAAGACAACGGCGCCGGCGGCGGCTATTTCGTTATTCCATCCGCCGCCAGCCCGACCAACGCCGGTTCCATCATCCTCTCCCCGCCGTAAGCGCCCGGACGCAATGCGTCCGTCGTGGATGGCAGCGCGTCAGTCCTTGACGGTAGGGCGACTCTGACGAGACTTCGGCGAGCTCAGTCGAGTCGCCGAAACTCGATTGCTTGGGAAAAAGTCACGGCTCGACAGAGTCTCTCGCCCTACGCCAGGTTTGTTATCGTCCCGTGCGCTTGCTGGCGCGGTCGCGGGCTTTGCGGAGCGCATCGAGGTTGGATTCGGCCCCGGCGGACGGAGGGGCTTGGGGCGCGGAGGACGACGGACGGGGAACGGGGGGAGTTGCGGCGGCGGCGGAGGCAACGCCGCCCGAAGAGGCGGGAACAGGCTTGGCGGCGGCGGCTTTGCGGGTCTGCCGCCTGAGGAGGCGTTGGCGAAGAGCGGCGGTAACTGGCGCGGCTTCGGCGGGTTGTTCTTCAACTGGAGCGAGGACGGGCGCGGGCAGGAGGCGGCGCTGGAGGAGGCGCGAGAACCAGCCGGTGCGCCGCTCGAAAACTTCGATCAAGAACAAGATCACTCCCAGAGCCAGCAGCCAGGGCGCCATTTCCACGTAGCGCGGCTTGACCTGGAGATCGGCCCAGGTTTGCGGAATCTCCACCCGGTCCTTGCCCCCGCTGGTCAGCGCGAGTTGCGACAGGGCGGCGGCGCCGCGGCCGGGCTGCTCCGGGGCGAACTCCGGCGAGTAGGGCAGGCAAACCGGCGCGAGCGTGACCGCTTGTTCGCCGGGAATTTCAACCGTGTTCAGAAGCGTCTCCTGCCCGGAAAGCGGGATGGCCGCTTCGAGCAGGTCGGCGTCCTTCCATTGCAGCGGGACAGTTTGCTTGCGCGGCGGCTGGCCGGCGATGCCGAGCAGGGCCTTGACGCGCGGCAGGCCGGAGAAGGGATCGCCTTTGCGTTCGGGGTCCAGATGCAGTTGCACAAGGCAAACGCCGTCGCGCACTTGCTGGACCAGGAGTTGATCGGCCGGGAGCGGCTGATGTTTGCCGGCGGTCCAGCGGGCCATCGTGGCGTAGAAATCGCCGGCCTGGTTCCAAGTCGCCAGCGCGCCGCTGTATTTGCCGTCGCACTCGCCGGCGAAACAGAGGACGCGCCCGTTGCCCGCGTTCCACGAGGCGATCAGCGGCGCTTTGAAATCATCGGCGGTGGCGGCGGCCAGGTTGGCTTGGGGCTTGAGATAATTCAGGTTGTAGCCGCCCACCGGCGGCGGCGCGCCCGCCGGCAGGCCGCCGACCAGCGAATAGCCGGCGGTGAATTCAAACGGCGTGGCCTGATCAATAAACGTGCTGCGGGCGACGGTGAAAGTGTCCTGCGCAAACAGGCGCGGGATTTCATCGGGGCTGGAGGCGAAATAGCAAGTGCCGCCGCCGCGCTGGGCGCAATCCTTGAGCATGTTGGCATCGGGGTCGCGTTCGGTGCCCATGCCGACCACGCTGACGGTGACGCCCGCTTCGAGACATTTCTGAACAATTTCCTGGTAACGACCGGACTGCTCCGCGTCGGCGGCGTCAGCAAACATGATGATATGGCGCGTTTGCGCATGAGCGGTCGAGACCATGCTGGCGGCGGCGATCAAAGCCTCCTGGACATATATGCCGCCGCCCATCGAGCCGATGGACAGGATTTTGCCCCGCTGGGAGCGGTTCTTTTCCACGGTGTCGAGCGGGACAATGACATGCGGCGCGGTATCCACGGCGATGACGCCGATTTCATCCATGTCGGACATCAAGTCCATCACCGACACCGCGCCCAAATCGGCCAAATCCATTTTGATCCGGCCGCCTCCGGCGGGCATGGACATGCTGCCGGAGCGATCCATGGCGATGGCGATGGCGATGGAGAACTTGCGATGTTCGCGGCGCATTTCCATCGAGACCGGCAGGATGCGGTCCAGCGGCGATTTGTAGTAGCCGCCCGGCCCGTAGGATTTCTGGCCGCCGGTCAGCATCAGGCCGTTGCCGGTGTCCTCGACCCACGGGACCAGCGTCTCCATGCCCGCCGTGCCAATCTGGCTGGCGGTGACATTTTCGATGAGGACCGCCGCGTATTGGGACAAATCCGCCAGCGACCATTGGCATTGATCGGGCGCGCGGCCCGCGACCTCGACGCCGCCGTTTTGCAGCAGATGGACCAGCCCGGAATCCGCGCCGGCGGCGCTGAGGGCCAGGATCGGGCGGGCGCCTTCCACGGAGACGAGCGCGCGGGCGGTGTTGTTTTCCGGCACGGGATCGTCCTGGGGTCCGGTGATGGTCAAGGTGTATTCGGTCACGCCGGCGCGAGCGGCGCGGTCGCGGAACAAGAGGCGGGTCAAGCCGGCGCCAACCTGTTTGGAACCGGACGCAACGACGCTGGAACCGGCGCGCAATGCGTATTGCAACTCCTGATCCACCGGCGATAGAATCCAACCGCTCAAGACGTAGGCCTGGCCGGGCTGGACCGATTCGGGCGCGAGGAAGGATTGGATGGCCACGTCGTTGACCTGCGGACGCGTGATCAGGCGATAATCAATCGGCACGCCGCGTCCGGCGGCGCGCGCGGCGGCGGCGGCGGGGTCCTGGCCGGTCCATTTGCCGTCGGACAAAACGAGCACGCGCCCGCCGCCATCGGGGGGGATGAGCGACAAGGCGGTTTGGAGCGCGGCTTCCAGATCGGAGTGGCCGGGATCCACCTCGGCGGTGAAGCCTGCGAACTCGCCTTGCTGGGGCGATTGCTCCACCACGGCCTGGCGTCCAAAGGCGACCACCCCCAACTGATCGCGCGGCCCCATGGACTTGTGGAGGAGCGAGATGATTTCATTTTCCGAAGCGGGGGCGCTTGCGGGCATGGACTCGCTGCGGTCGGCCACGACGATGACCGTGCCGGCGCGATCCGGCAGCCGGATGGAGAACCGGGACATGGCCAGCACCACCAGCACCAGGATGAACGCGCGCAAAATGCGCAAGCCGCGGCTGGGGAGCTTCCAACTGAACCACGCGACCGCGAGCGGCAGGAGCAGGATGAGCCAGACGGGTTGGAGAAGTTCAAACATGGCGGGTCAGTTTCCTCCCTTCCCGGCGGCCAGCACCCAGAGGTGCGCGGCCAGCGCCAGCAGCGCGGCCAGGCCGAAGGTCCAAATCAAAGAGGTCTCCTCGAAACGCCGCCCGGCGTCTTCGCCCCACTTGCCCCATTGGCCGGTCTGGCAGCCGGAGAGATCGGACTCCTCGGCGGCGAGCGAATTGACGGAGCAAGGGTAAGTGGCCGGACCCATCTTGATCGTATAGAGGCCGGGCAGCGGCGCTTCGAGCGAGAGGCGGTCGGCGGTTTTCGCGAAGGCCTTCACGCTGCCGTCCGGCAAGTTGACCGTCACGGCCTCGCCGGTGGTTTTGAGAATCGCTTCCGTGCCCAGGCGGAGGTTGCTGTCCTCCAGCCCGGGCAATTCGCCGGCGCGCCATTGCAGGAGGTTCCAAAAAAGTATCGGCCAGTCGGGCGTGTTCTGCACAGTGGAGAGGACCGGATCAAGGTTCAGTGTGAAATGGCGGCGGCCCAGTGCGTCTTCGGCGGCCGAGAGCAACGGAACATTGCCGGCGAGAACGACCGGCACAAAGCCGGGCGCGTTGGAGGCGGAAGCCGCGGCCCAAACGGCGCCTTGCAATCCCAGCCCTTCGCCGAGCGGATGGGAGGTGTCAATAATAAACGGGCCGGTGTAAGCGGTGGCGTTCGTGGCCGCGACCCAGTTCAAGCTCCAGACATTGCTGCCGGAGGGGATCGTCCCGGATTGCTGGATGACCAGTTCGGGATTTTGCGAAAGCGCGGCGCGCAAGCCGGTGGCATCCAGGGCGCGCTCCACCAGGGCATTGAGCGTGTCGTTGGTCAGCGACACTTGCACACGCACCTTTTTGCGCACGGGCGGCGTCAAATGGACCTGGTTGTCTTCGCCCAGGGCGTCGTCATCCAGAGTGGCGCTCAAGAGCGCGGTCGTGGAGGGGACGTTGAAAACCACGCGCTGATGCTCCTGCGGCGCGAGCGAAAGCAACGCGCGCTGGACCAGATTGGTGCCGGCCAGGACGAGGACGCGCGCCTCGCGAGGCTTGGCGGAGAAGTTGGCGATTTCCAGCAGGCAACGGTCCTGGTCGCCGAGCGCGGTGCGGGAGGCGTTGATGAAGGCGGCGTTGTCGAGCGGTTCGCCGAACGAGTGCCATTCCACCCGGTCGCCCGCGACTTTTTTGTCCGGCGGCGGATGGTCGGTCAGGACCAGGAGATTGGCCTGTTGCTTGCCGAGTTCGGACGCGAGCGTGAGCGCGGCTTCAAGGGCGCTGGAGGGCGCGTGGCAGGTCCATTGCGGCATCAGCTTCCCGGCCTCCGCCCAAGTCCGCGCGGGCGGGCCGAGCAGGCGCGGCTCCTGGCCGGCCAGCAGCAGGCGCGTCACCGGCGGGGCCTGGCGGCGGAAGAGCGATTGCAGATACTCGCGCGCGCGGGCCTGGGCGCTGGTGTTGTCCTTCACCGCGCGCATGGAAAACGAATCGTCAAGAATAACGATGAGCGGGCGGGTGGATTGCGGCAGCTTCCAGCGCGGGCCGGTGGCGGCGGTGGCGAGCAGGACCAGGGCGAGCAATTCGAGGAAGAACACCAGCGGCAGTTGGATGCGATGGACCTTCGCTCCGCCTTCCTGGGATGGCACGCGAAACCGCCAGAGCATCAGGCTCGAAACCGTCCGCCGCCGGAACCGGTTGCGCAAAATGTAAATCGCGGCCAGGGCCGGCAACGAGGCCATCGCCAGCAGCGCCAGCGGATAGGTCAGGAACGGAATCATGCGGGCATGAGCAGTTGGATCGCCTCCAGCGCGGGAAGCGACGTTTCGAGGTTCTCGGCGATGAGCGTCGTCATCATCGCCCCGTTCTGGCGGCAGGCGTCGTCCCACGATTGCTGGAGCCGGGCCAGGTTGTCGCGGTATCCTTTCTTGACCGTCTCGTCTATGAACAGCTCCGCCAATTCGCCGCTCTCGCTGTCCACCAGGCGGATGCTGCCGTTGGCGGGCGGATTGGCGTCGTCCTCGGCGAGGATTTGCACGACGAACAGCGCGGCGGCCCCTTCGCGCAGGCGGCGCAAGGTTTGCGCCGGCTGGCCCGGCCAGAGCAAATCGCTGAGGAACACCCGCACGCCCATCCGGCGAAAGCGCGGGCTGAGAATGTCGAAGGCCTGGTCCGGCGTGCGCGCGCTGTTGAGTTCCAGGCCGTCCCAGGCCGATGGCAGCAGGCGGTCATTGGCCAGCCGCGCGAAGCCGTCGCCGGACTGCCAGATGGCGTGGGTGCATTGCGCGTTTTCGGCGGCGACGGCGAGCAGGGCGGCGAGCGCGGCGGTGGCGCGGGCCTTGGCCGTGCCTTCCAGATTCATCGAGCGCGAGCCGTCAATCACCACGTCCAGGTGCGGCGTGACCTCTTCGCGGAATAACTTGACCGTCAGGCGGTCTGTTCGGGCAAAGACGCCCCAATCCACAAAGCGCAGATCGTCGCCCGGCTGGTATTCGCGATAATCCTGGAAGTCAATCGAGCTGCCCGCGCGCCGGCCCAGGCGCGCGCCGGTGAGGCCGGAGGCGGCGGACTGCGGAACTTGAATGGCGTAACGGCCGCCGAGCTTTTCGCCTTCGCGCAGAGCTTGTTGAAGGGTGGCGTCCATGGGGAGGTCAGCCGGCGGGAATGCCTTTGGCGTTCCCGGCTCGACATGGGCGGGGGTGAATCGCCCCAAATATCGCGTCAGGCGTGGGCATGGGTTGAAGCGGTTCCATTGTCGGGCGGGGCGGCTGGCTCCAGGCGGCGGAAATGCTGTAGTTGACGCCAGAACCAGCGGGCGTTGAGCGCCAGCGCGACCAGGAGCCAGCCGGCGGCGAAAATCAAATGCGGCCATTGTTGCGCCTCGGCCACGGTGAACAGGTTGAAAACATTGCCCAATTGCATGTGATCCATGGACGCCCAGGTCAGGCGATTGATCAGGAACAAAACGAACGGCGGCACCGTCGCCAGCGCGCCGGGAATCAACAGTGTCAATACTCCGGCCAGCTTGGGTGTGCGGCGCGATAGAAATTGGCGGTGCAGGAACAAGGCGGTCAGCGCATAATCGAAGCCGTAGAACATCGCGGCGGCGGTGACTTCCTGAAATTGTCTCCATTCTGTAACTGGCTGCCCGATACGGACGGCGCCATGCCGCGCCGGCCAGACCGCCCAACAAATCTGCACACTTGCAAAGGTCAACAACGCCAAACCGGCAACCCACAGCAAACCGCCAGCCGCTCCGTTGTAAAAGAAGAAGGCGAGGCGGCGGCCAATTGGGTTGGCGGGAATGGCGCGGCGGACCCGCGGACTGAGTTGGTCGCGATTGCTGACCACCACCACCAAAACGGCGCCCAGAACAGCGTAGCTAATGCTTGACCAGAGGAACAGTGGAGCGGCTTCCATGATGGGACTCATGGTAGGACTCAACGCCGCAACATGAAACGCCCAGGCAAAAGCAACCACTCCGGTCAAGGCCCACAAGACCGTCATATAGACCCGGATTGGCAGGGCGCGATTGGCGGACTCCGGCGCAATCATTCCGACCGACAGGAAATACAACAACAGCGCCGCGCCCAGCCCCACCCCAAGAAACGTGGCAAATCCGCCCAGAAATTCCGGTTCCGCCAGAAGCGACCCGATGCCGTCCCGGCTCATTTCTGTAATACCGCTCGCCAGCCCGACAGACAAGCCCACCAGGCACCCGAAACCCGCCAGACAAAGCAAACCTTTCAGCAGCCGGCTGACCGGAATGCACCCGATGAAAATGGCGGCCTGGATCGCGGCGCAGACCACCAGGAACAGGCAGAACATGACGAAGAAGATCGAAGGCAAATCAATGCCGCGCAACAGGCTGGTGAAGGCCATGAACGGCAGACAGGCGCTGAAAAACAAGACCGCCAGATACCAGCCGCAATACATTTTGCCGCGAATAATCCGGCCCGGCGACAGGGTCGTGACATAAAGCAGATCGAGGTTCGATTCCTGCCGTTCCATCCCCAGGCGGACGCCGATGAACAACGGAATGAACACCAGACAGGCGAAGCTGAGAATCGTGATGAGGGCCGGGAAAATCTGCGCGCCCAATTCCGACACCTGGTTGATATTGACGCTTTGGCCGATGAGATAGGCCAGATTGGTGAAAAACAGGACGACCAGAAACAGGATCAACATGCCCGCCACCGTCGAACTGCGCACCGACTGCCGCAGTTCCTTGAGGACGATGGGATTGGGTTCCCACTCGCGCCAGCGGGAAAAGTGAGCGCCAATGGCGGCGAGGGTCGTCATTGCACTCCTCCCTTCGTCACATTCATAAAGATGTCCTCCAAATTCGCTTTCATCTGGCGGAATTCCAGGACCTTGAAGCCGCAGCCGATCAAATGGGCCAGCACGCCGCAGGCCGCTTCCGCGTCGCCCTCCATTTCAAATTGCACTTCGGCGCCGGTTTCGCGCGCGTTTTCGACATGCGGCGTTTGCAGCAGTTCCTTGAGCAGGAGCGGATGCTGGAGCGGATCTAGCAGGCGCACGGCCACCGCCCGGCGGGGGGCGCTTTTCTTGAGCACCTCGTCAATGGTGCCGGTCTCCAGAATTTTGCCGCGCTCGATGATGACCACGCCGTTGCAGATTTCGGTCAACTCGGTGAGGATGTGCGAGCTGATGAGGATGGCCTTCTTGCGCTCGGCCAGCAGCATGAGCAATTCGCGCAGCTCGACGCGCGCCCGCGGGTCCAGGCCGGCGGCCGGCTCGTCCAGGATCAGCACTTGGGGATCATAGACCAGGGCGCGGCCCAGGGTGACGCGCTGCTTCATGCCCTTGGAAAGCGCCTTGATGTGCTTGTCGCGGATGCCCGTGACGTTGGTGAATTCCTCAATCGCCTCCACGGCCCTGGTCCGCGGGACGCCCCGCAGGCCGTAGGCGCGCGCGAAAAAGTCCAGATACTCATGCACCGTGATGTCGCTGTGGGCCGGCAGCGTGTCGGGGACGTAGCCAATGAGCCGGCGCGCCAGTTCCGGGTCTTCGCGGATGGAGCAGCCATCCAGGAACACGTCGCCGTCCGTCGGCTCCTCCAGCGTGGCCATGATGCGCATGGTGGTGGTCTTGCCCGCGCCGTTGGGGCCGACGAAGCCGAAGACCTGGCCGGAATCGAATCCGAAGGAGATGTTATCCACCGCGACGGTCTTGCCGAACTCTTTGCGCAAACCATGGACTTGGATTTTCATCTGTTCGATCCTTGGATGGTCTCCAGTATCCCATAGACGACAGCGCTGGAGCGGAGGCGCTCCGGCTTGACCGTGGCGCCGAGGCCGTTTTCCAGGAATGGATTCCGGTCCAACTCGGCGATATACGATCCGGGCCGCAGGAAGTCCACTGGATCGAAGTTTGCCAACGGCAACTGCGCCATAAAACCCATCTTCTTTTCAAACGCTTCCGGGCCGCTGTCTGGGCCGGTCTTGGCGTTTCGCGTCATGGAAGTGAGCGCCGCTTTTTGCCCCGCGTCCACCGCGCCGGCGTGGAAGACGCGCCCGCCCTGGTCGGCCAGCCAAAGCGACTTGATGTTCGCCCCCAGGCCGTTGACGATGGTCAATTGGTTCCCGGCGGTTTCCAGTTGCAGCCGCTCGCGGCGGGTCTCGGATTTGCGCAAATAGAATTGCGCCGGCACACGGGCGGTGATCCAGCCGCGTTGCAAATGCTGGGATTGCGACCAGTCCACCTCGCGTTGAGCGCCGGACGAATATGACCGGCTCCGAAAACTGTTGTCATTCTGGCCGATCAGCGGCGTCACCTCGGTGTCGAAGCCGTATTGCAAACCGCTGCCGGGCGTGAGCGGACAATAGAGGGCGGCGGCGCCCAGCGTGGTGGCGCGGCTGTTGACTTGATCAATGAGCGTCAGCCCGGCCACGCGGGAATAGGGCGCAACGCCTTCGCGGAAGAAGTTCCAGGCGAAAACCAGCGCGCAGGTCAGGAGGGAAATCGCCGGCACGGTCCAGAGCATCCAGATGCGGCGATTCAGGCGCGAGAGCACGAGCAGATTGACCGGCCCAATCAGCAGGACAAAGGCGAGCATGACGAAGATCGTGCCGCGCACCGGCACCTGGAAATTAGCGACCACCGGAAACGCGACATTGGCGCTCTGTTCATCCGGCAGGGCCAGCCAGAATTGCGCGGCGGTGCGGACGGCCTGGGTGAAATCATCCGCCAGCGCCCGTTTCAAGTCGCCGGGCGCCGGGCCGGGCGACACGTAGCAATGGCCCAACCCCGCCTCGTAGCGCCAGCCGTCAGCCAGGTTGGTGCGGCCCAGGGAGCGCCACGGCTCCGGCACGTCGCTTTCTCCCAGGATCAGCAGGTTTCCGCCGCCCTCCACATAGCGCCACAAGGCGGATGTCGCAGCCGGCGGCGAAGCCTTGAGATCAGCCGCCGTCACCATGATACCGTCGTAGGGCGTGTAGGAGAGCCAGTTCTCGCCCCACAGCGCCGGGGCCACCTCGGAACGCACCGTGGTGAAAGGCGCCAGCCGGGTGGCCGGATTGTACCCGCCCCCTCCGGTCATGGAGCCGTTTCCACCTTCGCTGCTGGCGGTGGCGGTGGCAGCGTAGGCGTTGCCGGACGGGCCGGTGAGTTCAACGGCGTCAATGCTGATGTTATTGGCATTCATGCCGTTGAAATCAATATGGACGGTTTTCACCGGGCCGACGTTGCTGGTGCCCACGGAGAATTCATCGTAAATACCAGAGGAAGTGGTGCCAGCCATTATTCCTGCGCGCGGGCCTCCGCGGTATGCGCCGGGCGCCCCAGGGTAGGCCGTGGAAGCAGCGCCCGACATGGAGATGGTCGCCAGACTTTTGCCAGACGCGTCGCGCAGGATTATATTGCCCAAAAGCCCGCCATAAGTTGTCGTGCGGTAGATGCGCACGCGATCCACCGTCATCGGCGTGCTGTAACCCAATTCGAGCCAGGCCGTCCCGGAAACATACCAATCGGGCGTCCACGACGTTGGTATCGCCGCGCCCCGTCTTCCGCCCGAATCCGGCGGACCGATGGCCTGACTGGCGGAGAACGGCCCGTTCGGATTCTTCAAGGCGCGATTCGCCTCATCCATGTTCAGGGTGCGGCTCAACAGAATTGTCGCGGGCTGCCCCAGTCCGCTGCCGGAATAGTAGCGAGCCGCGTGATTCTGGCCGGGTGGCAAGGGGAGCGCGCCGGCCACGCTGCCATCCACAAGAATGCGCAGTTGGTTGTTCCCGCTGAACGGGAGCGGTGGCTGCCAGAGCGGCACCTCGGATTCCGAGTTTGGCCCCAGCATGACTGTGCGCGACACGCGGCTCAACGTATCGCCGCCATAGGAGGCCGGGCGATCCGGGAAAACGAGGGTGACTTGGTGAGTCTTGGTGGGTGAATGATTTTCCAGGGCGACGCGGGTCTCGCGATAGCCATGATAGGTCGCGCCATCGGTGAGAGCCTGCGGGGTGACCGCGATGTCGTCGAACTGCTCCGCCTGGCCCGGTTGCGCGAACAGGAGCGAACCGGCGAACATGAGCCAGAGGATTGCTTTTTTTCCACCACGGATTACCCTGAGCGGCAAAGCCGCTACCAAAGTGCTGAATCTGAATTGAGAATTGGTCATTGAAAATTTGTCATTTGTCATTTTTCGAATCTGCCCCATAGGGCATGGAGCTAAGACTCGGTTCCTCTCATGGTTTGGCCGCGACCTCGACTCCGGCTGGCAGCTTCAGCCCGGTTTCATCCAACTGGCCCAGCAACTCGCTCACCAGTTTGGACGTGGTCATGCGGTCGAAGCGGGCCTGGTAATTGAGCAGCAGGCGGTGGTTCAAGACGGGTTGGGCCACTATTTTCACGTCCTCAAAGCCGACGCTGGGCCGGCCGGAAATGAGCGCGTGGGCGCGGGCCGCCTCCGCGATGGCGATGGCCGCGCGCGGCGACGCCCCGTAGGACATGTAGCGATTGACCGCCTCGGTGGCTTCCGCCGCCCCGGGATGGGTGGCGGAGATCAGCCGCGCGATGTAACGCGAAACCGGCCGCGGCAAAAAAACCCGGTCCATCGTCTTGAACAGGAGGGACAATTCCTCCCGGCTCATCTGCCAGGTGGGCTGGGGCAACTCGCCGCGCCGCCGCTCGCCGATGATCTGATCGAGCACCTCCGTGTTCGAGTTCTCAAAAATCAGCTTGAACAGGAACCGGTCCAATTGCGCCTCCGGCAGCGGATAGGTGCCCTCCAACTCAATCGGGTTCTGGCTGGCCAGGACGAAGAAAGGCTGCGGCAACGGCCGGGTCGTGCCCAGCAGCGTCACGCAATTCTCCTGCATCGTTTCCAGCAACGCCGATTGCGTCTTGGGCGAGGCGCGGTTGATTTCGTCGGCCAGCAGGATGTTGGTGAAGACCGGGCCGGGCTGGAAGACCATCTCGCGTTTGTCGGAATCGGTCTGCTGCAAAATGTGCGTGCCGAGTATGTCGCCGGGCATCAGATCGGGCGTGAACTGAATGCGCTTGAAATCCAGGCGCAGTATCTGGCCGACGGTCTTGACCAGGGCGGTCTTGCCGAGGCCGGGCAAGCCTTCGAGCAGCACATGCCCCTTGCTCATGATGCCGGCCAGCACCAGCCGGTGCAGGTCCCGGCGGCCCAACAGGACGCGGTCCAGTTGTTCGAGCGCCTTGCGGGTGAGTTCGGACGCCGGCAATAATTCCTCCGGCTTCAGGATTGAATTGGTTTCGCTCATGTTAGTTTCTCGGACAACACCAAGGCGTCAAAAGCCGGCGGCGTCATTTGGACGCAGGGCCTTCGGACCGGTTTCGACTATTGCTTCCCGGCTTCGGAACTGTTCCGTCAATCTCCTCGCTTGAAAAATCGTTGCACCGCCTGTTTGTGACGAGGGAGAATAACCTGGGCGTTGGCGGAGCCGCCATTGCCCTGGGCGGAGGCCAAAGCGCCATGCCCGGCCACCACGTCGGCG
>Ga0182027_10005926_pt1 | contig 18438 bp, 15 predicted proteins | sample 712E1DmetaG_FD_121300 | JGI IMG/M metagenome (GOLD analysis project Ga0182027, IMG submission 121300) | Permafrost microbial communities from Stordalen Mire, Sweden - 712E1D metaG (Illumina Assembly) | ecosystem: Environmental > Terrestrial > Soil > Wetlands > Permafrost | place: Sweden... | reverse complement strand
GGCAGCGACGACAGCGGTGCTGGCTGCGGGGCATCTTCTGATCGAGGACGTCCCGGGCGTCGGAAAGACGATGCTGGCCAAGGCAGTCGCAGTCTCAATCGGGACTCGCCTCGCCCGGATACAGGGCCATCCTGACCTGCTGCCCTCCGACATCACCGGCGTGTCGATCTACTCGGCCTCCTCGGAGACCTGGGAGTTCCGCCCGGGTCCCGTCTTCGCGCACGTGGTGCTCTTCGATGAGCTGAACCGCACGCCGCCACGGAGCCAAGCGGCGTTGCTCGAGGCGATGGAAGAGGGCCAGGTCACCGTCGACGGTGAGTCGTGGCCCCTGCCCGTGCCACATCTGGTGCTCGCAACTCAGAACCCGATCGATCAGGCGGGCACCTTTGCGCTGGTGGAGAGCCAGATGGACCGCTTCCTTCTCGCCACGCGCCTGGGTTACCCCGACGAGGTCACCGAGACCAAGCTCGCGCTTTCTCATGGCGCCCAGCCGTCGCTGGCGTCGCTGTCACCAGTGTGCACGCCGATCGGCCTGGCAGCCGCGCAAGCCGCCGTCGCCGAGGTGCCGGTGGCGTCGTCGGTCGCGCAGTACGCGGTCGCCGTCGTGCGCGCGACCCGGGCCGATCCCTTCATCCGTCTTGGTGCAAGCCCGCGTGCGGCCATCGGCTTGCTCGCCGCCGCTCGGGCGCACGCTGTGATCGCCGGACGCGGTTTCGTGCTTCCCGATGACGTCAAGGCGGTAGCCGTGAGCGTGCTGGCTCATCGCCTGGTCACAGAAGCAGCTCCGGTCGGCGCATTCGAAGCCGGGATCGCAGCGGTGCAGGCGATCCTCGAGCGGGTTCCCTCGCCAAGACCATGAGGCCAGGTCGCTCCCGCCCGTATCCCCCGGCGGTGACGGGCACGCGCTCTCGTTCGGCCCCGCGCTTCCGGCATCTTGCATTGCCCGAACGCGCCTTCGCGCCGGTCGCCAGCACGGTGCTCTTGTTGCTGGCCTGGGCTGGCGTCGCACACGCGAGCGGTTCGGGGTGGGTACAGACGGTGGGCGCGGTTGTCGCCGGCCTTCTGATCCTCGGCCTGGTCGCCCCGGCCTTCGCGGCGCCCGGCCTCGTCCTTATCTGCGAGAGGTCCCCGACCGACGCGGTCGCCGGCACGGCGGTGGAGCTCGACGTGGTCGGCAATCGATCGATGCGCTGCAGCACGAGATCGGTTGGGGGAAAGCCGCTGCTGCTTACCCGAAAGCTGCCCTCGTGCCTTGTCATCGTGCCTCCACGGCGAGGTGTCCTGTCGTCGGTCACCGTCCGCGTCGCCACTGCCGCGCCCCTCGGCCTGCTGTGGTGGTCGCGAGATCAAGTCCTCGAGCTTCCGCACCCGCTTTATGTAGCGCCACAAGCTCGCGATCACAGTGGCCTTCTACACCGGGCACGCACCGCCGAAGAGGGCCAGGGCCAACCGCGCTCAAGTCTCACAGGAGATTCGCGAGGCATTCGCGCGTACCAGCATGGAGATTCTCGACGCCGTGTGCACTGGCACGCCAGCGCCCACACCGGTGACCTCATGGTCCGCGAGTCGGAAACACGGGCAGACGATCCTGTTCTGATCGTCATCGAGCTCCGGCGCGACCTCGATGTCGCCGACCGGCACGCCGAGGAGGCGATGGGAGAGATAGTGGCGCAGCTGAGCACCGGACGACGCATAGTGCTCGAAACGACCGAGATCACCGGCAGAGTCGTCGCTCCTGTTGCTGATCGTCTTTCGGCCGGACGACGCCTCGCGCGCGCTGTGGCCAGTTTCGATGGCCCCTAGGCGCTCTGGCGCGCCGCGCGGTTGGGTCCCCGAGGGATCACACCCTCATCCTCGCCTCGGCCTCATCGAAACGGTCCGCCGGGCGAACGCCCCCCTCTTGGCCGAGCAGTCCGTCACCTTCCGGATCGCCGTGGCGGTCGCCGTTTTGACCGCCATCCTCGCCTGCATCGCTGTTGGCGAGATATCGGTCCCCGCTGGCGGGCTCGCGTGCATCGGGGCCACAGCGGGCATGGTCTTCTCCTACCTGACGCGTATCAGGCCTTGGCAGTGGGTGAAGATCCTGCTCGCCGTCGCGGTGCTCGCCATCTTCGCCTCGTTCGTCCTCCAGATTTTCCGAGCAGCCCACGTCGGCCAGCTCAGCTCTATCGAGATCCCACTCGCCGGCCTTTTCACATGGGTACAGGTCATTCATTCCTTCGACGTGCCGGCAAGACGAGACCTGCTCTTTTCGCTCGCCGCGGCCGGCGCGCTCCTCACTCTCGCGGCGGCACAGGCAGTCTCCCCCGGCTTCCTCGCGTACCTCGGGTTGTGGCTCGTCGCTTGCCTTGTCGGGCTGGGTTGCTCGTGGCGCTCGATGACGGGCGGGAACGGTCCCATCGCGCTGGGCTCGCTCGGCGTCACGGCTCTCGTCATCGTGCTCGCCGGCGCGGGCTTCCTTGTCTTGCTGCCAGCCCCGCGGGCGGCTCAGTCGATCACCCTGCCATCTTCACTGATCTCGTATCTTCCTCTCAGAGACCCGAGCGGCGTAACCGGGTCAGGAGCCCAGTCGACCGAGCCTGCACAAGCCGGGAGTGCAAGCGGAAGGATAGGTGTCGGCGGCTACCTCGGCTTCGCAGGTGAGCTCGACCTCGCAACCCGGGGCAGTCTCGGCGACGAAGTAGTCATGCGGGTGCGAGCGGACCGTCCTGGCTATTTCCTCGGAATGACCTATGACACCTGGGACGGCCAGAACTGGAAGCGGTCGTCACCGACCGACAGGATCACCGAGCTGAGAACCGGATCGCCCTTCGACGTGAGCTCTGCCCTGGGCTCGTTCGCGCAGCAGGACGGTCAGCTCGGAGCCGGCGAGGTCCCCGGGCTTGCCGGCGGTGGGCTGAGCTTTGGGTCCGCCAACGTCCAGACGTTCTACGTCGCAGAACCGATCGCCAACCTCTTGTTCGCGACCCCTGATCCCACCGAGGTCTACTTTCCCGAGCATTCACTGATCATCGGTGCCGATGGCTCGATGCGGTCCACCATCGCAATGTCTGCTGGCACCGTGTACACGGTCATCTCCGCCGACACCGCGTTGACGCCGAGCGCGCTCACAAAGATCCCGCCTCTTGAGTCCTCGGTGATCCCGGCCGCCCTGGCCCCGGATCTCGCCCTGGAGCCCGGGCGCTACGGGCGGGTGGCTGCGCTCGCGCGCCAGATCGTCAACGCTGCCCGCGCGAAGACGACGTATGCGAAGGTGGCCGCTCTCGAGGCATGGATGGGCCGCCATGTGCGTTACTCGACCGACATTCCGCCGCTCAGGCCCGGCCAGGACGCCGTCAACCACTTCTTGTTCGGCTCCCGGGTCGGCTACTGCGAACAGATCTCGACCGCGCTCGCGGTCATGCTTCGCACCCTCGAGATACCGAGCCGCGAGGCTGTTGGGTACGTGCCGGGACCATTCGATCCCTTGAGCGACCTCTACGAGATACAAGCCAAGGACGCACACGCGTGGGTGCAGGTGTGGTTCCCAGGTGCCGGTTGGCAAAGCTTCGATCCGACGGCACAGGTGCCTCTCACCCCGCCTGACCCCGGCGCGGTGCTGTTGTCGGACCTCGGTCATGCGATAGGCGATCTCCCCTGGGCACCAATCGCCGGTGGCTTGGGAGCGACCGCCGCGGGCTTGCTCGTCGCTGTCGAGGTGCGGCGGCGCAGGAGGCGTCCGACTGGCTGGGTGGGACGGGTCACTGCCGAGCTCGAGCGGCGCGGCGCGTCGGCCGGCTTGCGCAGGTTGGCGACCGAGACTCTGGGCGAATACGCCTCCCGGCTCGGCGATCTCGCAAGCTTCAGGGCCGGCCCGACCGCGACGGCTTCGCTCCGCGCCGCGACCTCGCTGATCGAACGCGCCGCCTACGGCTCCTACGAACCGGACGCCTCGACGCGAGCCTTTGTCGAGGACGTGGTGAACGGTCTCAAGCCCGCGCGCGGCTCGCGCCGGAGGGCCTCCCGCCGAAGGCTCACGACCGCGTGAGGGCCACGGCCTCCGCAAAGCTCGCACCGCGTTCGACGAGGGGCCCGTAAGCCATTAGTGCCTTGGGGCGACTGAATCCGAGCGCGCCGGTGAGCCGGTCGCCGCGCCCAAAGACGACGACGAATCGAAGCTCGCTTATTGACCCCTCCACGATCACAGTCTCGTCGGTTCCCCTAGGGGTGCCGATCACCTGGATCTTGCAGTCGTACTGGTCGGACCAGACGTAAGGCACCGGGGCGAATGCTGGCCGGGGCCCATCTCCTGCAAGAAGGCTCCTCGCCGCGTGCTCGCCTTGCTCGGCCGCGTTGGTGCGATGCTCGATTCGAACCAACTCTCCCGTTAGCGGGTGTGGCCAGCGGGCGAGATCGCCTGCGGCCACCACGCCGGGAGCTGCGGTCAACGACGGGTCGCACGTGAGGCCTTCCTTGCCGACGTCCAACCCCGATCCAGCGAGCCACGCGGTAGCTGGAGTCGCTCCGACCGCGACGAGCAGAGCGTCGGCCTCGATCGCGGTGCCGTCGCTGAAACGGCACCGCAAGCCGGAGCCAGACTCAACGCCGGCTTCGACACTGTCGAGCGTCGTGGCAAGCCTCAGGTCAACGCCGTGGTCACGATGCATGACCTCGCAGACCCGTCCGACCAGCGGTCCGACGGCTCGTTCAAGGGGCACTGCGAGCGGCTCGACGACTGTCACCTCGGCGCCGAGACCACGGGCGGTCGCGGCGACCTCGAGGCCGATGAATCCGGCACCGGCGATGACGAGCCGGGCACCGGGTCGGGAGATGACGTCTCGAAGCGCCAGCGCGTCGTCGAGATAGCGCAGCGTCAGCACGCCGGGCCGTCCCGTGATCCCCGGAAGCAAGCGCGGGACCGCTCCGGTCGCTATCACGAGCCCGTCGAATGTGATCCGGCGGCCGTCGGCCAGCGTGAGCGCCCGGGCCGCCAGGTCGAGGCTCTCGGCTGTTGACCCGACTTCGAGCTCGATATCAAGATCCTCGAGGCCACCGGGGGTCGACAAGCTGCACCGGTCGACGTCCCACGAACCTGCCAGGAGCTGCTTGGACAACGGTGGACGGTCATAAGGCAGATGGCTCTCGCTGCCGACGAGGATCAGGCGTCCGTCGAAGCCATGCCGACGGAGCGCTTCGCAGGCGCGCAGTCCTGCCAGTCCGGCACCGACTGTCAGAACGGACCTGAGGGGAGTTTGTACCGCTACCTGCCCTCGTCCTCGTGAGCCGGGTCCTGGCCCACTGCCTCCAACCGCGGCAGGAGCGAGCCGACCTTGTCCCGGGCTCCACGGATCCGCCTGTCGAGCTCCTCGACGATCTCGACTGCTCTGCGCAGGCGGACCTCGAGGAGGTCGACATCAACGACACCGCCCTCGAGCTCGGCAATGATGGCGTCGAGCTCTTCGGACGCCTCGGCGTAGCCGAGCTCACCGACCGGCAACAGGTTGGTTTCAGGGTCGAGTGCGGTCATGGGTTTCCTCCGTCGTTCGCGAGCTCGTCGCCGGTCGCCCCGGGATTGCCTGCCAGCCGGACCTCGTCTACTACCGAACTTGCGCTGCCGTCGGCAAAGGTCGTGATCAGTCTCTCGCCCCGCCGCAACCCCGACGACGATCGAACGACCCTGCCGTCCTCGCCGCGGGTGAGCGACCAACCCCGTTCCAGCTGGTGCCGTGGGCTGAGCAGCTGCAGCAGCTCGCGGCGGTGAGCAATGTGCTGGGCCGCGACTGCGAGCTGTTGAGACGACGGGCCGGCCAGTCTCTGGGCACGGTGGACCAACTTGAACTGGCTCCGCTCGACGGCCACAAGGGCAGCATTGCCGATTCGCGTCTCTGCGGTTCGTAGCTCAAGAGCCGAACGCTCGAGTGCCTGACGCGACACCCGACCTGTAGCGACCGAGGCGCTCGCCAGCTCCCGGCTCGCTTGGTTCAGCCGGGCTCCAACGCACTGCGCGAGACGTCGGGCGCGCCTGTCCACGGACTCGAGATAAGCCGCGACGACGGCCACGACCGCCTCGCCGCATTGTGTGGGCGTCACGAGTGCCTGGTGCGCGACCTCGTCGGCGACCGAGCGATCACCCGTGTGGCCTATCCCCGTCCAGACAGGAAACGGCGCACCCGCGATTGCCCGGGCGACGGGCTCGGAGTCGAAAGCGGCGAGATCACCTCTCGCCCCGCCCCCCCGGACCACGACTACGAGCTCGGGTGCGAACGCGGTGATACGCGCCAAAGCAGAGGCGATCTGTGCCGGTGCTTCGGGACCTTGAACGATCGACGGCTCGAAACGCACGTCGAACAGGTACCCGGAACGTTCGAGCTGACCGGTGAAGTCTCGATAGGCCTCCGAGCCCGGACTCGTGACGAGCCCGATCCTCAGCGGCACCAACGGAACCGGCAGGCGCCGATTCGCGTCGAGGATGTCCTCGGACGCCAGCACTGCGAGCAGTCGTCTCCGGGCGGCCGCGATCCCGCCCACCAGAGCTTCGATGTCGAGGGCGGTCATGGAAAAGCGCAACTTGCTTCCGCCCTCCCAGATACCGACGGTGCCACGCACGCGCACCACCAGACCCGGAGTGAGCTCGACTCCTACAGCGGCAAGCTCGTACTCGACAACGGGCCAGTCTCTTGCCCAACACGCGACTTCGAGAGTGGCGTTCACATTGCGACCGACAAGTGCGGGACGAGCCGGCACACCGCCGCCGGAGAAGGCCCGGTCAACAGCTTCGAGGTGGTCTGCCAGCTCGAGGTAGTGATGACCGCGTGACGTGGTCACCTTGCGGATCTCCCCCGTCACCCAGACCTCTTCGGGAAAGATCTCGCGTAGCGCGCCGCGGACACGGCCGTAGAAATCGCTGATCGAGAGCGCCGCCTCCGAGGCCGACCCCGGCGCCACCTCAGGCCCGGTCTCGACGACCGAGAGCACCGGGGACGCCTGCGGGGTGGCGGGCTGTATCGCGGCTGGCAACCTCGCCGGCCCAGCTGCACAACTCGGCGTGCTCACCGGGGAGGCCTGCTCCTCACGCTCAGCGGTGAAGTCGAAGCGAAGCTCCTCGACATCGGACGGCTGCGTACCGCGAGCCCGCGTCGCTCGGGTGCCGGCCATTGCCTCAGGCTACCGCTGGTACACCTCGTCGAGCCCGGATCATCGTCGGTCCTGTCAGCTAGAAGAGCCGAACTGAATCGCCACCCGTAGCTCTTGACCCCTTGCCCATCTGCGGGAATTCGCTACGAGGCGCCAGTCGGTCAACAGCGTGTCGTCGACGACCAGGGCGTCGACTCGTCCGGCCGGACCGAACACGAGCGTGGAAGTGCGCGGCGGTGGCAACGGCAGATACTTCCAGGTCATGTCTGGCTCGTTCAAGATCGCCAGGGACTCAGGATGCGTCGGCCCGGAGATCCAGGCGAACACGCCCGTGCCAGCGACCGGTCCGAAGCCAACAGTTGTCTCGGGGCCGGCCAGCGCAATTACTGGCGAGACCCGCCATGAGAGCCGGGTGTGGTTCGTGCACGTGACAACCAGACCCGCGCCAAGCCTGCCCGTGAGGCCGACCAGCGCGCAGAGCCCACTGGTGGTCGTCTGCAAACCCAGCACATCGGCGCTCAGACGACTCACCGACCTCGGGAGCCTCGGACCGACCAGATGCCAGGCGCCCCCACTTTCGTCGAAAAGACCGACGACACCTTCGCGACGACAGCTGGCCCCGATGAGCCAGCGACCGGCGGCAAACCCGACGGCGGTAAGTGAGGTGAGCCCACAGGCTCGGGCTGCCCGGGAGCTCGCCAGCGCGGTTTCTGTGGTCACCGTTCTCCAGTTCGCCAGTGCCTTGGTGCTCTCGAGCACTTGAGCACTCCTACCCTCCCTTACAAGAGCAAGTGCCTGGCCTCCTCCAGTCTTCTCGAAAGCGCTCGGCTCGTCGGCCAGTGCTGCGACCGGTCCGGCCGGCGACCATGAGCGCGCATCGGAAGTGACGATGACCGGCGAGTACTCAAGGGAGTTGGTTGCTCGAATGCCGACCGCAAGGGACTTGCCGCCGCCTGCGGCAAGGAGCAGCCCTCCGTTCGTCGCGACCGCGAGCGCCGAAGCCTCGTCTGTCCACCGCGAGTCGCCGGGTCGCCTGAACAACAGCTGCCAGAAGGTGTTCAGCGGTTGGTCGAGGTGTCCCATCGGCACGGCAGCCCAGGAACCAGCCGAGGTCTCGGTCGAGGTCGCCAATGAGGCACGTACGACCGCGCGGGGCGAGGAGTGGCTCTTCCCGCCAGTCGTCGCGCCGCAACCGGACACGAGGAGCGTGCCGAGGACGACCGCGACAAGGGTCTGTGCCTGAGCGCGTCGCCCTGGCCGTCGCGATCGTCGGCTCGGAGGTCGACAACAGGCGCTCATGAGTCCTTGAGCACCGAGCGGAGCTCATTGGCTAGTACGAGTGCGAATGAGGACCTCGAAGCCTGCGAACCGGGGCCTGGGCTGTCGTTCAGGATGTAGCGAGCGCGCCCCTCGGGATCGATCACATAGGAGATGTCGCTGTGAGCAACCATCGCGCCTCCGGGAGCAAAGCCGACCTGGATCCCGAACGCGTTCCAGATCCTGGTGAGCTCGAGGGCCGAACCGGTGAGAAAGTGCCAGTTGCCAAGCCGCTCAAGCCCCTCTTGGCTGTCGAAGGCGAGGAGATACGCGCGCGCCCGGTAGATCGGGTTGGCGACAACGGCGACGATCGCAACTCGCCTCGAAGCGGCACCGAGCAAGCCGTCGGCCTGCAAAAGCTCCTGCGCGATGAGCGGGCAATCAGAGACGCATACGGGATCCAAAAACACGAGAGCGACGGCCTTTCCTCGAAGGCTCTCGAGCGACACGACCGCTCCGCGCTGATCGACGAGACGGAACGGTGGTGCCGGGATGTTGACCGAACTAGGAGAGCCGTCGATCGCCTGGGCGATGATCGGGTCCGCGTTCTGGTTCACTGAAGCCGCTGCCATCGGGACGACGCCAACGAGGGTGATCCCGATTGCGCCGACGGCAGCGAGCGAACGGAACAGATGCGCCGGCCGGCTCGTGATACGCGCCCAATAGGACTGGCCCGCACCGCCGGAGCCGATGACCGAGGTGGGGCTTTCGACGATTGCAGGCACGCGTGTCATCGCTAGGTAGCCGGCGACGAAGATCAAGCACATCGGGATCATGCTGTTCGGATCGGTGCCGACGCCACCGAAGAAGCCGAAGTCCTCGACGAGTACCCAGTCCGCGAGGCAGAACACGACGCCGGCAATCACACCGACACGTGCCACCGCGCTTCGTCCGCTCACCAAGGAGAGCCCAATGGCGGAAAGAGCGAGCACAAGGAACAGGTTCACCCCCCACCCGTGTGCGGCGTCAAAGGCAGCGAAGCTTGTGAGCAGAGACGAGATGAACGCGGGCTGAGGCGTCGCCGACATCTGCCTCACCATCGCCGTCAGTGTGCCGGGAACCGCACCATGACCCAGCTGACCCTGCCAGAAACCGCGACCCGGCCAGGCCTGAAGAACCGCCATCGCGAGAAAGAAGAGTCCGGTTCCGCCGACAATGACCCGCCCGGGCCTCGGACTCGACCACATTCTTTCGGGAAGGGCGATCAGCATTCCAGCCAAGCAGTAGAACAAGACGGCCCCTGGAGCCCCGAAAGCCCAGGTGAGCGCTGGCGCGAATACCCCGCCGAAGCTCTCGCCGAAGATCCACACGACGATCCCCCACAAACCGCTCGCTAACCCGGCGAAACGTGACCAATACCCGCGCGGGGCGACGATTAGCCACACACCGACGCCGAGCTGTATCCACACTGCCGAAGCCGGCACCGTGACCGGGTGGTTGCTCCAGATGGTCACCCCGGCGTTCACGATGTGCTGAACCCACAGTGGCGAAGTCGCCGCGGCCGGCTTGACCACCTGATCTGTCATGCCGAGCGGCATCGAGGCCTGAGCCTGCAACAGACCGTCGAAGATCCAGATCAACCCGAACGCGACCCGAAGAAGCCTCCGCGCCGCTGCTTCAGGTTGGGCTGAGTCGCCCGGGGACAGTTCTCCGGCCACTGCACGGCGGAGCTGTACAGCTCGCAACGCGTTCCAAGCCAACATCAAAAGGGCGAGGATGACGACGGTGATAAGAGCCTCGTGCCAGAGCAAGGAGCGAAAGGCTGAGACAATGACCGGGTTGTTCGTCGAAAGCCCAGAGCTCATCCCTGGCATGACAACTGCACACTCCTGTCCTTGGCGGGGCCCGGCCATGACGAAAACTGATTCGCGTCCTAGCTAGGTAGTGCCCCGCGGCGGCGGAAAGTTCCCGGCGATGCCCGACCCCGCCGATCCGAGGCGGTAACTTAGTCGGCCCGCGCTCTAAAGCGACGTTGCCCACGTGCTCTGGAACATTCGAGTCGGCTCGGGAGATTCCGCAATCAGGGTCCCCTGCGGTTGGAGGTGCCCGATGGTGACCTCGTCAGGCCCAGCCTTTGAGGTGGCAATCCACATCGACACTTGTCTCAGCGCTTATCCCTGCTGCTCGCGACCTCCACGCAGTTGGGACGCGAGTACCCCAAGCCCGAGCCGGAGTACTCACAGTTGAGTGCTGACGCGTCTGGTTTGTTCCGGAGTGCCATCGACAAACTCGAGAGCCCGATCCGCCCGATCCAGCAACGGCTGGGGCGCGTAGCTGCTTGCCGATGACCCGGGGCTCGGCCACCAGTTCTCTGGCGCCGCTCGTTCTCGAGCCTGTTCAAAAGCTCGGCGTTGGTCACACAATCCATGCGCCAGGTGGTAGGGGCTCGCGACATGGCGGCAACGGCGCTGGCGATCCCGGGCTCCGCGGCATTGGCCTCCTCGGAGAGGTAGGCCCGAACGAGCATCGGTTCGGCGCGCAACAGCGGAGGCAGATGACCGACCGGGCGGGCCTCGAGCAGTGCCAGCGAAGACGCGACGAGAGTGGCCTCGCAAATGAGCACAACACGATCATCAAGACATGGCGTCATCTCGAAGAACGGCTCAGTTCTACGCGGGACTCCTCGACGACTCGCCACAAGGGGACTTGTCGTCGCCTGGAACGACCCTAGGTGCCGCCCTTGTCTGACTCAGGGCCAGTCGACATCGGCCGGTGCCTGGGAAGAATCCAGTCCTGCGCGCTTTACGTAACCGTCTGCCAACGCGTTGGCCGCTTCGGCAATACGAAGGCCAACAACGTCAAGCCGGCGAACCAGCTCGCGCCGCTTGAGGACTTCCGCGTTGGTCGGCTCGGTGAAAAGACCGGCAAGGACGATCTCGTACTCTCGTCTGATCGCGTTGGCCGCTTTGCGGGCAGCGAGAGTCTGAAGGCTGATTTCCGGCGAGAGCTTCACAAGTGCCGCCGATGCGGTCCTCAAGCACATCAGTGCCTGGAGGATCGGCGGTAGAACTCGACGGAATGGCTCCAGGTCCACGGTCTCGAACAGCTCCGCCTCGCGAAGGAAGTCGCGGAGGTTGTCCAGGACATCGTCTACGGACCGGGACAGGCGGAATATGTCCTCGCGGTCGATCGGCGTGGTGAGGCAGCGGGAGAGCTCGTATATCAGCTGAGCACGTTTGGCATCGCCCGCGTGCTCGACCCGGGTCATGGCGGCCCGAGCAGCGGGCAAGCCCAAGTGGCCGAGCACGACCTCATCGACAAGACGACCCGCTTCGATAGTCGCCTCCAACTGTTCGACTAGCAGTTCGGCAAACAGGTGTTGGGACCGGCCTGACAGATCCCTCAGCAGCTGGCGAGCGAACTTCTTCACCGAAGCGCTCTGACTCCGATGGCGACGCCTGCGCCGACGAGCGCAGAAATGGGCAACGTCAGGGCCCAAGCAGTCAAGAGGCGTGCGGCCTGCTCCCATCGAACCCGTCGCATGCCGGCCCTTGTTCTTGCCCCGGCGAGACCCGCGGTCATTGTCTGGGTCATGCTGACCGGGGCTCCGAACGCCCTCGCCGCGAAAGCGGAGGCCGTCGAAGCGATCTCGGCGGCCGCGCTGTCGGCCGGGCCTGCGAGTGCCAGTGCCCGCGTAAGGCGCGGGCCTACGCGACCGAGACCGACGACGGTCCCTGTGCAGAACGCGAACGCCAGCACGGCAAGCTCAGGAAACCGGGCTTCAACCGCGCCCGTCCCGCTCACAGCGACGGCGAACACCGCGAGCATGCTCTGTCCGTCGTTGGCAGCATACGCGAGCGCCTGAAAGCCGAAGGTCCCGTAGTTGAGCCAGCGCAGCCTGGACTGCGTGCGAGGCCTCGGCAGGCGCCCAAGTCCCACAAGCACGAGTGAGCCGACCACGCCCGCGAGCAATGGCGCGCTCAAGCCGATGATCACGACAACTACAACGGTGAGCCAGGCAACTGGCAAACCGCTGCCTGCTCCTGCCCCTGCCAGGCCCCCTACGATCGCCATGGTCAGGCTTGTCGGAAGCCCCTTCGTCGCGAGAAGGCCCGCGACCACCATGGCCGCGCTTATGCCGATCAGGAATGACAGTCGACCAGAAGCACTGTGCGCCGGCACCAGACCGGCAGCGACGGTCGTGGCGACACGCGTGCCCACCAGCAGCGGACCGGCGACCAGAGCGGCTCCAAGGGCGAGCACCGCCGCGAAGGGCATCAGGGAAGTCCCCGACGACGTCACAGCGATGAGGGCGGCACCGTCGTTCAAGCCTTTGACCAGAGCGAACATGACCGCGACCAGGAGCAGGACGACGGTCAGGGCATTGGTCGCCATTTGGACCTTTCGGTGGTGAGCGGCAAACTCACCCGTTCGCTATCGCTTTCGGACTGCTCCATGTCCAGGACACCCGACGTTCACCTGATGTTCACCTTGCATTTACCTTAGCTTAAGCCGGCAGTCACTTGCGCCATGGGTCACATTGCGCGCCGCACGTTCCCCAAAGCGATATGAACCGTCGTGGCGCGCGCCACCAAACCATTGCGCTGAAGGTGAATGACAACCGTTGCCGGCGTCTTAGGGTCCGAGCTCGCCGGGCCGGTCAGGGCACCTCGTGGGCACGGGCGAAAATTCATCAAGAGTTGGGTTACATTCCGCGGAACCCACGTGTAATGTTCGCTGCGGAATCGTAACCGGAGAGGGGTATACGACATGGTCCAGCGGGATGATGAGAGTCATGACCGGTCGGAAGCAGCCGCCTACGACCGACGGCGCTTTCTCCGTCAGGCGGGGCTCGGCGTCGCCGGCGTAGCCGGTGGCGTGCTGCTCGAGGCGGGTGCCAGCTCGGCGAGCCCACTCAGCCTGAATGCTGCAAGGCGTGCGGCAACATCTGGGCCCACGATGCCGCCAGGCCTCGTGGCCGCCGCGAAGAAAGAGGGGTCCATCAACCTCATCGCTCTGCCCCCCACGTGGGCGAACTATGGAGCGCAGGGCACCAAAAACACGCTGATCGGTGACTTCTATTCCAACTACAAGATCACCTGCAACTCTGTTTCGCCTGACGACAGCTCCGCACAGGAGCTGGCCGCCATCAAGACCAACAAGGGAACAAGCAAAGAGCCCGATGTCGTGGACGTCTCGGCTGCCATCGCGGTGGAAGGCGCTAAGGGAGGTTATTTCAAGCCCTACAAGGTGCAGACCTGGAGTGAGATCCCGGCCAGCATGAAGGCCGCGAACGGAGCCTGGTACGGCGACTACTACGGCGTCATCTCCTTCGGAACCAACACCAAGGTTGTGAAGAACCCTCCGGCCTCGTGGGCGGACCTTTTGAAGCCGCAGTACAAGGGCCAGGTCGCCATCGACGGCAACCCAGGAGCCGCAGGTGACGCCTTCGCCGCCATTTTCAGCGCTGCGCTGGCAATGGGGGGCTCGCTCGACAACATCATGCCGGGCATCAAGTTCTTCCAGCGCCTGAAGGCAATCGGGAACTTCAACTCGACGGACTGCTACCCGGCCAACATCGTGAGCGGCGAGACGCCGATCGCGATTGTCTGGGACTACCTCAACCTCGCCTACCGCAAGCAGTACCCGACCATCAAGTACCACGTGAACATCCCGACGACCGGTCGTTACGGTGGGTTCTACTGCCAGGCGATCAGCGCCTCAGCGCCGCACCCCAAGGCTGCCCAGCTCTGGCAGGAGTTCGTGTACTCCGACGAGGGCCAGCTGGCTTACCTCGAGGGCTACGCGCACCCGGCGCGGTACACGGCCATGGCTGCCGCTGGGAAGATCCCGGCAAAGCTTGCCGCCCTGCTTCCACCGGCGGGCGAGTACAAGGGCGTCCGGTTCGCGACCGTGGCTCAGATCGCCAAGGCGAGCGCCGTCGTCGTGAAGAACTGGGACTCGATGGTGGGAGGCTCGTAGCAGGACGCTCCGGCCGTCTCCAGGAGATGTGAATGGCCGTAGCCGACGAGCCCCTAGTGGGTGCCAACAAGTCTGCGCTTCAACTGGACCTCATCGCCGAGAGTGTGCCGCGCAAACGGTCGCATTCTCGGCGATGGGCGTTCCTTGGGATGCTCCCGTTTGTCGCGTACATCAGCATCTTCCTGCTGATACCGGCCGGCGAGCTCGTCGTAGGCGCATTCCGGACCGCCAGTGGGGCCTTCACGTTCTCCAATATCCGCGATATCTTCCAAGCGCCCTATCCGGCGGCTTTCGAGTTCTCGCTGGAGCTTTCGGCGCTCAGCGCGCTCATTGGAGGCATCTTCGGGTTCCTGGTGGCGAACGCGATCTTGCATCACGGCATGCCGCGCTGGATCCGGCCCGCGTACGTCTCGTTCTCGGGAATGGCCGCGAACTTTGCCGGGGTGCCACTTGCCTTCGCCTACGGTGCCACGCTCGGCTCGCTCGGCGTCGTCACCATTATCCTCAAGGACCTTGGTCTCAACATCTATCCGTCCTTCAGCCTCCAGGGCCTTCTCGGCGCCTCGCTCGTGTACGCGTACTTCCAGTTCCCCCTCATGATCTTGTTGATGCTTCCTGTCATCGAAGGACTGCGCACCGAGTGGAGGGAGGCCGCGTCCAACCTCGGGGCGAGCTCTTTCAGGTTCTGGAGGCACGTCGGCCTGCCGGTCATCACGCCTTCGCTTCTCGGGTTGATGGTGCTGCTGTTCGGTAACGCCTTCTCCGCCTACGCGACCGCTTACGCACTCGGAATCTCCAATCTCGTCACGATCGACATCGCCCAGCTCGTCGATGGCAACATGACCCTTAACCCCCAAGATGCGTACGCCCTGGCAACGGGGATGATTGCGATCATCGTCGTCACCATCACGGTGTACAGCCTTCTCCAGCGCCGGACGAGCCGATGGCTCAGGTAACGGTTCCTGTGGCTCAAACCGGGTCGCATCGCTTGCGCCGGATCCGGAGCCGTGTTCCGATCTGGCACCTGTTCTGGCTCCTCATCGGCGCGCTCTTCTTCCTCTTGCCCGTCTATTCGGTCGTGAGGTTCAGCTTGCAGGGCATCTTGCCCGGCCAGAACCCGCTCCACTGGTACCTGACGGTCTTTGACGACCCCAACTTCAAGACCTCGTTCTGGCTTTCGGTTCAGATCGCGCTCGAAACAGTCGCGGTCAGCCTTGTGCTCATGGTCCCGACGGTGTTCTGGGTCCATTTGCGCCTGCCGGGCCTGCGCCCGGTGATGGACCTTGTCTCGGTGATCCCCTTCGTAGTCCCTCCGATAGTCCTCATCGTCGGACTCGCGCCGTTCCTCAAGACATTCAGCACGTGGCTTTTCGTGCGCCCCGAGGTCCTGTCGCTCATATATGTCGTCTTCGCACTGCCGTTCATGTATCGGGCGCTCGATGCCGGACTACGGGCGATAGATCTGAAAACCATGACCGAAGCTGCCGAAAGCCTCGGCGCGTCGCTGCCGAGGACCCTCGTCAAAGTGATCCTTCCGAACTTGCGAGCAGCCATCATCGGCGGCTCGCTGCTCACGGTCGCGATCGCGATGGGCGAATTCACCGTAGCAAGCCTCATGGGGTTCACTACCTTCTCGGTGTACACCTACAACGTCGGGACAAGCACGGCCTATGAAGGAGTGGCGCTGACGTTCATCAGCCTGCTACTCGTCTGGGGAGCCATGCTCGGGTTGTACCTGCTAGGGCGAGGCGGAGGCGGCGCTGCCGCGGTCGCAATCAAGGACTAGGAAACAGGTCTCATGACAACCGTCGAGCTTCGTGGGCTCAGTCGCAGGTTTGGCAATGTCGTCGCGCTCGACCATCTCGATCTCGAGGTTCACGACGCTGAGTTCGTGTCACTGCTCGGGCCGAGTGGCTGCGGCAAGACGACCGCATTGAGGATCATCGCCGGATTCGAATGGCCTGACTCCGGCGAGGTGCTCGTGGACGGACACGACGTACTCGGCAGACCCGCCAACAAACGCAATATGGGCATGGTCTTCCAGGCTTACAGCCTGTTCCCGAACATGACCGCCCAGCAGAACGTTGAGTTCGGCCTGCGCGTCCGCAAACAAAGTCGGGACGAGCGCGCCAAACGTGCCAGAGAGCTCCTTGAGCTCGTGGGACTCGGCACGGCGATGAGCCGGTATCCCCGTCAACTCTCGGGCGGCCAGCAACAAAGGGTTGCCCTGGCGCGTTCGCTTGCGATCGCGCCGAGCGTCCTCCTGCTCGACGAGCCATTGTCTGCGCTGGATGCAAAGGTGAGGGTACAGCTACGCGAAGAAGTACGCCGTATCCAGCTGGAGCTCGGGATCACGACGCTTTACGTGACCCACGATCAAGAAGAGGCCCTGTCGATCTCGGACCGCGTCGCGGTGATGTCCGACGGTCGTGTAGAGCAGTTCGGGACGCCGGCCCAGATCTACAGCGGTCCGAGAACCGCCTTCGTCGCGAATTTCGTCGGCACGATGAACAGGCTGGAAGGAACAGTCGTGTCCAGCGCGGACCGGATTGTCCGGTGCGGGCCGGTGATGCTGAACGTCCCGGATCCGTCGTTCAACCACCTCGCCGGCGAAACCGTGGAGCTCTTCCTGCGTCCCGAAGACATCAGCCTCGAGTTGCTGTCCAATGGTGACAAACCACCCGAGGGGCTGTTAGAAGGCAGAGTGACGAGCTTGACATTCCTGGGCCCGGTGACACGCGTCGGCCTGGCGACAGACCTGGGGCCCCTGCTCGCGGACGTTTCGAGCGGGGTTGCCCTGACACTGGCTGCCGACACGGTCGTCGCGATCAGGCTTGATTCGACCGCATTGCGTTCCATCGCCCGATAGCGCCATAGCCCTGATCGGAAACTGCGGCTGTCGGCCGTAGCGGCCCAAACGGATCTCTCGCACTCACCGGAAGTCCTACCGGCGAACTTCACCCTCCAAACGACGCGGTCAGCGGTGCACTGCTGAGCCGGGAGCGAGCTGGGTTACATCACGAACGTGCTCTCGTCAGGTGTTGTGGCCGCGTAAGCCCGCTTGGCTTCGCGCCGCCACGCGCCAACTTCTCTGGTGCGGGAAGAAACACGCTCGACACGATTCGACGACGCCGACGCTTGCCCGGGGCATTGGCGAGCCGAGGCATCACCATGGCTTGAAGCTCCCGAAGGAAGTCGGTGTACTCGCCATCGCTCAGCCACATGGCGGACATGCCGTAGCTCACGCCGTCCCGGACGAAGTTCGGAGGTCCGACAGCGAGGTAACGGTCAAAATCGGCGACAAGACCAGCGACAAAGACCATGAACGCCCGGGAGTGGTCTTCGGGCGTCATGGCTGCGGCCTCGGCCGGACCTACCTGGGCCGCGAGAAGCCGGAGAGTGTAGGTACGCTCGACCACAGCGCGGACGCGGCGCTCGGCGACTACCTGAAGGACGCCGGCCTTCGTGAGGAGCGCGACGTGACGATAAAGGCTCCCCGACGGCACGTCGTCCAGCTCTTCGGCGAGCTGGGTCGTCGTGAGAGCCCGGTCACCGAGGAATGCCTGCACGATTCGGAGACGGACGGGGTGCAAGAGGAGATCTGCGCTTGCCATACGAGAATCCTAGAGCATTGCTAACGCTAATGATAACGTTTGCACGAATGCGAATATCCAGTGGAACAAGAGTGCGGCTGGCGGCTGGCGGCCGAGAAAGGCGTCTCAACTCGGCGGGAACTGATTCGCACCGAACAGATGGACTCCGGGAACCGGCATGGGCACAAAACCTCAGGCGCACGCCGGCGAGCGCATGATCGAGGTCGACCAGCTCAGCAAGCAGTTCGGTTCGGTGACAGCGGTGGACGACTTGAGCTTCGTGGTGCGACCCGGACATGTGACAGGCTTTCTCGGGCCGAACGGCGCTGGGAAGACCACCACGATGCGGCTCATCCTTGGCCTTGACGCACCAACGTCCGGCACAGCACTCGTGGGGGGCCGCCGTTACCAGGACGTGATCCGCCCAGTTCACCAGATCGGCTCGTTGCTCGACGCGAACGCCGTGCATCCAGGGCGCACCGCATGGTCTCAT
>Ga0182027_10005925_pt1 | contig 18440 bp, 17 predicted proteins | sample 712E1DmetaG_FD_121300 | JGI IMG/M metagenome (GOLD analysis project Ga0182027, IMG submission 121300) | Permafrost microbial communities from Stordalen Mire, Sweden - 712E1D metaG (Illumina Assembly) | ecosystem: Environmental > Terrestrial > Soil > Wetlands > Permafrost | place: Sweden... | reverse complement strand
TCTCTCACCCATTGGGTGTTGACCTCCGGCGTGTCTGCATCACGTTCAAACCCGCATCAATATTGATGACGGCCAACATCCAAAGATTCACAGGTGGAGTTCAAAATGGAAATGCGGGCTAAGTGGAGCAGCGGTACCATGATAATCCCGTTCTAAGCCGCGCATTCCAGGGTGGACTCACTTGGAAGCTCAGTAGTAGAATTCCTCCTCTGTTTCGGCCTCGGACTTATTCACTCGATTCTGGTCGAGGCATTTTATTGGGAGGAGTGCAAATCATGATTCGTAGACTTGAATCAATGATGGTTCGAGTATCGATTATTGTGGTCGGGCTTGGTTTGCTTGGCGCGCCTGTATTCGCCCAGGCAAATGGGCCTGCTGGGACACCGCCGATGGGATGGAATAGCTGGAACCATTTTGCCTGTAAGGTGACGGAAGCTGACGTGCGGTCGGCAGCAGACGCCTTAGTCTCGACCGGGATGAAGAGCGCGGGCTACATTTACGTGAATATTGATGACTGCTGGCAAGGCACGCGCGACGAGAAGGGCCTCATTCGTCCTAATGAGAAGTTCCCGGATATGAGGAGGCTGTCCAATTACGTTCACGCCAAGGGTTTGAAGCTGGGGATTTACTCTTCACCCGGCCCGAAAACCTGTGGGGGTTACGAAGGCAGTTTCGGCCACGAAGAGCTGGATGCGCAGACCTACGCCCGCTGGGGCATCGATTACTTGAAATACGACTATTGCAGCTTCCAGGGCGACGTTCCGGCTCAGTTGGCGGCCTACAAGAAAATGCACGAAGCGCTGCAAGAGACCAGCCGCCCCATCGTTTTCAGCCTTTGCCAATACGGCATGGACAGGGTGTGGAGTTGGGGACCTTCGGTGGGAGGCAACCTGTGGCGGACCACCGGCGATATTTCCGATAACTACGACCGCATGGCGTACATTGGCTTCGGTCAGAACGGGCTGGAGCGCTTTGCCAGACCCGGGCATTGGAACGATCCCGACATGCTGGAAGTTGGAAACGGCAAAATGAACAAAGATGAGTATCTCACCCACATGAGCCTTTGGTGCCTCCTCGCGGCCCCGCTGCTGGCGGGCAATGACCTTTCCAAGATGACCCCCGAAACTCTGGCCATCCTGACAAACCCGGAAGTGATCGCCGTGAACCAGGATCCCCTCGGCATCCAGGGCCATCGCGTGGCCCAGGAAGGCCAACTCGAAGTCTGGGTAAAGCCACTTGCCGACGGCTCGAAGGCGGTGGGCCTTTTCAACCGCGGTGAAACCGCGATGCCGGTGACGGCCTATTTCGCGGATGTCGGGGTAGGGGACACGGTTTCAGTCCGCGACTTGTGGAAGAAGAGCGACTTGGGTGTATTCAAATCGAACTTCACGGCCCAGGTTCCAAGCCACGGCGTGGTGATGATCAAGGTGCAGCCATGAACAAAGCTGAGGAACCATTTCCGGCCAAACCTTTGGCGGGATACTGCCATCACCAATGGCAAAACCAGGAAAGCCCCTGCATTCTGGCCCAGGTCTGCGCGGTGTGCAGATTGTTCCGGTACAAGGCAGCTCTGACCGCAGATTGGGAATACCGCGCCCCCATTCCCATGGCGCAGCTTCCTTCTGACGAACAATCGCGAATCTGATCAATTGCTGGACGTGGCCCTGGGACCGAATGGAGCCATTGGCCGGGGCCGATTACCCGTGCAACTTATGAAATGCCGCGAGACACCGCTGCGCGGTCTCCATTTCGGGATAATCGCTGCCTTCCTGCTCAATCAGGTAGTACTCGATTCCCCCGGTTTTTTCGGCGCTGGCGAAGAGTTTCTTCCAAGGGGCAATTCCTTCGCCGGTTAGAACCTTGTATCCCTTTTGCGGGGACCAGTCCTTCACATGCATGGAGCGGATGCGGCCGGGGTTGCGATTGATCCAGGCTACGGGATCGCTGCCGGCGGCCAAACATGTCCCCACATCCAGTTGCAGCATAATACTCTTGTCCAGTGTCGCGGCCAGCAACTGCATGGGTTTCTGTCCCTCAACAGGTTTCCACTCGGCGTCGTGGTTGTGATAGCCGGCGTGCAGACCCTTTCCTTTCAAAGTGTCGTTGGCCTTGTTCAGGGTTTCAGCCACGCGCTTCCAGCCATCCAAGCCACTCACCTCGCCGGGATGAGCCAGCACAATATAGCGTGTCCCGAGGGTTTTGTTTAAGTCAATCGCCTTGCCAATCCCTTCCGGGGTGAAGGATTTCAACCCGTTGTGAGTAGAGTAGCAGTGGATGCCGAGTTTATCCAGTTCGGCGCGCACCTGCCGGGCATATTCGGTTGTCCAGTCGTAGTAGTTCGCGTAGAACTCCACGCATTGGTAACCCATCTTCGCCACGCCCCGAACGGTTCCCATCAGGTCTTTTTCCAGCGCGTTGCGAACCGAGTAGAGTTCCAATCCCACCGGAATATGTTTTGATTGCGCCACGGCAGCCGCTAGCGGCGCCGCCGCCATAACACCCAGAAAAGAACGACGTGAAATGCGACTTTGTGTGTCCACCTGAATCTCCCTTATCCGTTATTCGCCGACCCAGAAGATACTCCTGGCCACCGCCCAATGCAACTATGAGCCGACTTTGCAGTGCAAGATGCCCTCACCGGCCGGTGTAGGGGTACGGGTTGCCGTACCCCTACAACCAGGGCGGACTGAAACAAACTACGTGGCCCTTGAATCCCACACCCGGTTCCAGCCGCCTGGCGCTATGCTTGCCGCCACCGGCCACGCCATGGGGCAGCGCAGATCACCGCGCCTTGACTCTCCCGCACCTCCAGCCCATACTGATTTTTCAGGGCAGAGGTGAACATGCTTGAATTCGATTCCCACCGCGCGCTGCTGGTGGACCTCTACGAACTGACCATGGCGGCGGCGTACTTCGAGCAACATGTGGACTGCCACGCCACATTTGAACTGTTCGCCCGCCAGTTGCCCCCCGAGCGCACTTTCCTCGTGGCAGGCGGCATCGAGGACGCCTTGGATTACCTCGCGGACTTGCAATTCAGTGACGAGGATGTGAGCTTCCTGCGCGGCCTGCCGGTGTTTCGCAATGTCTCATCGGAATTTTTCGAATATCTTCGCAAGCTCCGCTTCACGGGCGATGTCGAGGCGGTCGAGGAAGGCACGCTCGTATTCGCGGAAGAGCCGCTGCTTCAGGTAACGGCGCCGATTCTGGCCGCGCAAATTGCGGAGACCTACCTGCTCTCCGTGATCAATTTTGAAACATTGATTGCCTCGAAGGCGGCTCGCGTAGTGCGGGCAGCGCGCGGCCGGGCCGTGCTCGAGTTCGGGACCAGGCGGGCGCAGGGGCCGGAAGCCGGGGTACGCGCCGCGCGCGCCGCGTACCTTGGCGGATGTGTGGCGACCTCGAATGTTCTGGCCGGTTTTCGATATGGCATCCCGCTTGCCGGCACGGCAGCCCACTCCTGGACACAGGCTTTTGCAACCGAACGGCAAAGCTTCCAGGCGCTCTTGGACACCTTTCCGGACGATGCCGTCCTGTTGATCGATACCTATGACCCGGTGGTGGGCGCGGAAACTGCGGCCACACTCGGGCGGAAGATTGCCGGCGTCCGCATCGATAGTGGTGACCCGCTCGAAAAGAGCCGCCGCGTCCGGGAAATCCTGGACCGTCACGGCCTGCGTGAGACGAAGATCGTGGCCAGCGGGGATTTGAACGAGTACAAGGTGGAAGCCTTGCTTTCGCAGGGAGCACCCATCGATATCTTCGGTGTGGGAACGGACCTCGCCACCTCCCGCGATGTCCCTGCGCTCAGCGTGGTCTATAAGTTGGTTCAGACCGAACATCATGGGCAGGTGGATTACAAGACCAAATTCAGCGAAGAGAAAGTCTATATGCCAGGCCGGAAGCAGGTTTTTCGGTTCTCGGTCGGCGCTCAGTATCATCATGATCTGATTGCAGGCTCGGCCGAAGAACCTTCCGGCGGTACACCGCTGCTCCATCCCGTGATGCGCCATGGCCAGCGGCTCAGGTCGCGGCCACGGCTCCAGGACGCGAGGACTAATGTCCTTGCCGACCTTGGCCGCTTGCCGGAACCCTATCACGCTCTGCGGGGCGCGCCGACATATCCCGTGGCCAAGAGTGAGTCGCTCCAGCGCCTCCTGGAGGAAGTGCGCGAGCAGACTTTCGGGATACTACAGCCGGCAGAGGCAATGAGAAAAAAGTCGGCAGTGGGGCAGCGGTAGCGCAGGTCCCGCTTTCCGGACCTGCGGCTCTTCAAGACCAGAAGGCAGAAAGCGGTAGAGCAGGAGTAGCGCAGCGCGGCGGAGCCGCAAGCGAGCGTCTTTTGTGGGTCCGAGTTCGATGTGGGCGCCCTTCAGCCTTGGAGTGCGGTAGCAGCAGCTACCGCCTTCCGCCATTGATTCATCCCGCAATCGCGCCAGAGCTAGAGCGAGAAAGGCGGTAGCTGCTGCTACCGCACTCCAAGGCACTTCGCGCAAGCTCAGGCCATGACTTGTCATAAATGGACAGGAGATGTCGCCCCACTCAAGTCGCAAAATGTTTGCTAATAAGACAAGAAATTACGACCTTGCATTGCAGGTCCCGCTTTCGGGACCTGCGGCTCTTCAAAAGCAGTAGGCAGAAAGTGGGAACAAGCGTGTTTGAGTCTCCAGTTTCCAATTTCTGATTTCTACTTTCTTGTCTCAAAGGGTTTTGTTCAGCAATTTGTTTGAGGTGAAAGAATGGGTGAACCGACCAAGTCTGGCCGGCTGGTTTTCCTTGATGTGGATACGCAGGTGGACTTCATGCTTCCGAGTGGAAGGCTTTACGTACCACATGCGGAGGAGATCATTCCTAACCTGGCAAGGTTGATGTTGTGGGCGCGCGGGCACAGAATTCCCATTATTTCACCGGCAGACACGCATACGCCGGACGACCCGGAGTTCGCCCTATGGCCGTCTCATTGCGTGGCGGGGACTCCCGGCCATCGCCGCATTGCGGAGACACACTTTCCTGACGCCGTGGTGGTGGAAAACCGCCCAGGCGCCTTTCGAGCCCCGACGGAATGGATCGGCCAGACCATCGTGGAGAAGCCAGTGTACGACTTCACCACCAACGTGAATGTCGACGCCATCTTGGCTTCCCTTGGCGAGCCGCGCTTCGTCGTGTTTGGCGTGGCCACCGAATACTGTGTGCTGGCGGACGTCCTGGCACTGCGCAAGCGTAACTTCCCCGTCGCACTCGTGCTGGATGCCATTAAACCCATCACCGCAGAGGGAGGCCGAAAGGCCATTGAGGAGATGGTCGCTGCCGAAGTCCAGCTAGTCACGACTACGGAGGTTTGCAGCCCGGCGCTTCATAAGGTTGGCAGGTAAAGACAAAAACTGGAGGCAAATGTGGTGAGACCAAAAGTGATGGTGGCTTTGCGCGACCCGGAGTCGGTGGAGAGTCTAATGACCCTGGCAATCCACCTATCGAACAGCATGGACGCTGACCTTATTGCCCTGCACGTGGTCGAAGTGCCGCTGGCCACGCCGATCGAGGCAGAGGATGAGATTCTCGACCATCCGGGAAAGGAGATCCTGGCGGCGGCAACTCGGATCTCAGAGAGATCTTCCCAGAAGTTATCCACCGAACTGCTGCGGGCACGTCAGGCGGGAGAGGCCATAGTGGGCGAGGCCAAGGACCGAGGCGCGGAGTTGCTTATCGTAGGACATCACGGATCCCATTCCTCTGCCTTGGGCGAACTTCTCCTGGGAAGCACCGCACAATATGTTGCCCATGACGCACCCTGCCGGGTGATCATTCAGATTCCACCACCCAAGCCTCGCTAGGTGAACCTCAACTCAGATGGAAAATGGTATGTCGCCATCGATAATGTCCGCTTCGGTTTCCAGTAGGGCCTCGGCGATGGCATGCTGGTTCATTTCCTGTGTGCATGCCAGCATCGTTCCCACGGCGAGGGAACTGAGCAACAACACTCCCGGCTGGCACATGGCCCAATGCAGCACTTGCTGTGAGCCAAATGGTCCATCTCGAACCTTCGACCACTCCGGTTTGTTATTCGACATACGGCATCACCTTCTCGATTTATTTATCGGCATATCCCGAGCAAGCTTGAGCGCTGGATGGCCTGAAATCGAAAAAGCTGGCGCCTGGGAAAAGGTGGCCGCCTCGGTAGTAGCCTGGTTTGCGAAGAAGCCCCACCGGGGCGGCCTAGCACAGTCCAGGCCAAAACGGCCTGGGTTAACCGATTATTTCCTGCGCTGAGCCCTGAAAGGGCGAACTACGGATCCCACCGTTCCGCCCCACAGATCGAGATGAAAATGCCGTTGGGAAGGTGTTGGTGGCAAATGTTAGCGCGCCCCTTCATGGCTTGCGGATGGAAACAGGTTGGGTTTCGCTGACCCAGGCCGCTGAAGCTGTGAAAAAATAAACTTCTGCTGCAGATGAACGCAGATCAACGGAGATAAGAGACTTGTTTTCATCAGCTTTTACCCGCGTCAATCAGCGGCTTGCAATTCTTTCACAGCTTCGCTGGCTTGGGCTGTGTTGGGTCACCCCTTTGGGGCTGGGAAGTACGAAGCTCTATTTCGAAGCCACTCCGTCAATTTAGGACATTACTGCCGCCTCTTGTGGCTTGACTCCACGAGCAGGAGATGGCATAGAATATCTGAGCGTTTTTTGTGTCGCTGGACTTTCGCTCGTTGCCGGCGGCGAGTTGCACCGAAGCGCCCGCCTTCGAGGCTCCTATGGTGATCGCATCCCAGCTCCGTCCAGGCACGGTTCTGAAGATCAACAATGACCTCTTCAAGGTGATCGACTCGCAGTATCACATCGGACAAGGCAAGATGCCTGGCAGCGTGCATGCGAAACTGCGCAACGTTCTAAAAGGCACGTTCAAAGAGTTACGCTTCCGGCCGGAGGAACAGATCGAGGAAACCCAGCTTGAGAAGCACGAGATGGAATTTCTGTACAGCGACGCCGATTCAGCGACCTTTATGAATCCAAGGACTTATGACCAGGTTTCTATCCCGCTCGAGGCCATCGGCGCGGTGGCGACATTTCTCCAGCCGGAAATGAAAGTGCCGGTGGAAGTCTACCAGGGGCAGCCGGTCAGCATCGTCTTCCCGGAGATCGTGGAGGTGAAGATCCGGACCACCGCGCAGCCCGTTCACCAGCAACAGGACAACACTTACAAATCCGCTACGCTGGAAAATGGCGGGGAACTAATGGTTCCTCAGTTCATCAAACCTGGGGAGACGATACGTGTCGAAGTGGCTTCGGGCAAATATGTGGACCGCGTGCGAACCGACGCGAAAAGGTTCTAGCAATGACGAGTGACCCGCCGTGGCGGGGCAGATGACAAGCAAAAAGACAAAACTCGAAAGCTGAAATCAAAAAATGGATACGCCAGCCGCGGCTGCTTCAACCAGACCCCACTTCCAGCTCAGAGTGCGCCCGGCCGAGCTTCGGGACGCATCCGACATTGCCCGCATTTATCTCCAGGCGACGCAAGACAACCTTGCCACCTTTGAGAACTTCCTGCAAACGCCTGAGGAGCGCACGCACTGGGTGAACGAACATACGGGGAAGTATCCTCTCCTGGTGGCGGAGTTGAATGGTTGGATTCTTGGCTGGGCGGCGCTCAGTCCATACCTCGTTCGTCCCCGCATGGAGGGAATCGCTGAACTCCTGATCTACATTGACCGCGACTACCGCCGGCATGGGGTGGGGCGGGAACTAATGCGCGCTGTTCTGACAATCGCTGAGGCCGCAGGCCACATCAAGCTGGTGGGCCGGTTCCTGGCGCACAATGATGCCGGGCGGACGCTTTGCCGTCTGAAGGGCTGGCGCGAGGTGGGCGTGCACTTGAAACACACCAAGCTGGACGGGCGCTGGCACGATGTGGTGGTCGTCGAGTATCTAATCCCCGAGAACTTGAAGTAACGGCGGTCGGCACTAGGTCCTATTAGGCCGGACGGTACGATATTTAGCGTAGGCAGGACGGCCTATGGTGGCCGGAACCGCGATTCAGGCTGCCAATTTACTTCGGGAACACCATTGAAGATCGAGAAAATTATCCTCACGCACGTTCGCGTGCCGCTCATCGAGCCCTTTCGGATCAGCTCCGGCGCGGTTTCCGAAAAAGACGGAATTGTCGTCGAGTTGCAGGCTGCTGGCCTGAGCGGCTATGGCGAATCTTCCCCGATGGCTGGAAGTTTCTATTCCCAGGATACTCCGCAGGCGTCGTGGAAGGAACTTTGTGAAATCGTTGCCCCTGCCATTGTCGGCCGGGAGTTCTCCGGCCCGGAAGATTGGAATCAGGCTCTGGACGCTCTCTTGGTTGGGAACTTCACGAAAGCGGGCGTAGAAACGGCTTTTTGGGATCTGGCGGCGCAAGGTCAGGGAATACCCCTTCACAAGTTACTTGGGGGCAACAAGCAGTGCGTCGAATCGGGGCTTGCAGTCGGCCTATATGACGACGTGGCTTATACGCTTCGCACCGTCGAGCGCTATCTCGCCCACGGATATCGTCGGGTGAAGCTGAAAATCGAGCCCGGCCGCGATATAGAGATCGTGAAAGCAGCCCGCCGAGCATTCGGAAATATTCCGCTCTTTGTCGATGCCAATGGCGCTTACACTCTCCGGGACATCGACGTATTTCGCGCCCTGGACGAGTTCGATCTGATGATGTTCGAGCAGCCATTCCCCGGATCTTTTCTGCAAGAGCTTGCCGAGTTACAGCGGAAGGTTCGGACGCCGGTTTGCCTTGACGAAAGCCTTCACAGCGTCACTCGGCTCCGGCTTGCGATCGAGCTCGGCAGCCTGCGCGTCGCCAACTTCAAGATTCAGCGCGTGGGCGGCTTTTACCGCGCTCTCGAAATGGCTCAGATCTGCCGCGAAAACGCCATTCCGGCCTGGGTCGGGACTATGCCCGAGCTCGGCATCGGCCAGGCTCAGGGCGCCGCGCTGGCATCTCGCTCCGACTTCGTGTTTCCCACCGACGTGGAGGCAAGCGATCGATGGTTTCGCGATGACATCATCGCGCCATTTATTCAAGTGCATGATGGAATTATCAAGCTTCCCGATGCGCCCGGTTTAGGATACAAAATCGACCGCGCCAAGATCCGCAATTATCAAGCCTCATCAAGGAGCTTCCCGAATTAAATTATGCAACGTCGCGCTTTTCTCGCATCTCTAGCTGCTACGTTCGCCTCCGCGGCCACACGGCTGCCGGCCAACCGGAACGTGAAATGGGCGGTCAGTGCTGGCCTCTGGTCTCGTTATTACCCGCGCCAGCCGTTCACCGATATGCTCGATGTCATGCGGGATACCGGTTTCATCGGTGTTCGGTTGACTGGCTTTCCCGGCATCCTGAAGACCTATAACATCACGGCCTCCGAGATGGAACGGGAAGTTTTGAGGCGTCATCTGCAAGTCGTGACCGTCTCCTTCGGTGGACCGGTCGACGATCCCGCGCAGCATAAGCAAGTCGTCGAAAAAGCCCGCGAGGCCATGCGCTTCCTTCAGGACTTTGCTGCGCAGCGTCTCGTTGTGTTCCCTCCGGGCCGCATGAAGTCGGGGCAGGATCTGGACGCTGGATTTCGCTCCATGTGTCAGGGTTTCAATTTGATCGGCGAAGCCGCGAACGAGATGGGCTTCAGAGCGGGCGTCCACCCTCATCTTGATGCCATGGTACAGGGACCGGAGGAAGTGGACCGCTGTATGCAGTTGACCGATCCAAAGCTCTTCAATTTCGCTCCCGATACCGCGCACCTGTATTTGGGTGGCTCGGACGTGGTGAAGATGTTTGAAAAATACAAGCACCGCCTCGTCTTTATGGACTACAAAGATGCCCGCTGGACTACGCCCACCGCCGACCTCGTTCTACCGAACGGCAGCGTCGAAAAGAAGGACTCCCCAATGGCAAAGTTCTTCGAAAGTATCTACGATCTCGGCGACGGGAATATCGATTTTCCAGCCTGCCATCGCATCCTGAAGCAGATAAATTATCAAGGCTGGAATTGCGTGGACACGGAATCCGGAATTCGCCTTGGTCCTCGCAAGTGTTACGAGCATTGCGGCGGTTATATCGTGAATCGGCTCGAACCAATTTATGTTTAAAGTTCTTAGGCAACAAATGAGGATTTTATGCGGACACTTATCGTTTTCCTGTTAATCACCTCCGCCGCCGGCGCGCAAACGCCTTATGACCTATTGCTCAAGGGCGGTCATGTTATCGACGCCAAGAATCACATCTCCGCCATTCGGGATGTGGCCATTAGCGGCGGCCGGATCGCTGCGGTGGAAGAGAATATCCCGGCCTCGAGGGCCCGCAAGACAATCGACGTATCGTCGTTGTATGTCACTCCGGGCCTGGTGGACATTCACGAGCACGTCTTTTCCGGAAGCGTGAACCGCGAATACACCGGTGAAAACTGCGTTCGCGCCGACAGTTTTTCATTTCGCAGCGGCGTGACTACGGTCGTGGACGCCGGCTCTTCGGGTTGGCGCAATATTGGCGAATTCCGGGATGAGGTGATCAACCGGCAAAAAACTCGCGTATTCGCACTGCTCAATATCGTAGGTCACGGCATGGGTGGGCGCATGGACGTGGAACAGAACACCAAAGACATGGACCCCGTGCGAACCGCAGAAGTGGCCCGGCGCAACAACGATGTTGTGGTCGGCATCAAGGTCGCGCACTATGCCGGACCCGAGTGGATCGCAGTGGACCGCGGCGTAGAGGCGGGCCGGCTGGCGAACATCCCCGTCATGATTGACTTCGCCACGTTTCGCCCGGAGCGTCCCTTCCAGGACCTGGTGCTCATACATCTGCGCCCCGGCGACATCTATACGCACCAGTACCTTCAAGTGGTTCCTATGCTCGATGCGGATGGCCGAGTGCTGCCGTATCTGTTTGAAGCCCGCAAGCGCGGCATCATTTTTGATGTCGGCCACGGAGGCGGGAGTTTTTCTTTTCGGCAAGCGATTCCCGCAGTGAAGCAGGGTTTCGTGCCCGATTCCATCTCCACCGACGTCCACACCGACAGCATGAACGCCGGCATGAAGGACATGTTGAACCTGATGTCGAAGTTTCTTAACATGGGTATGTCGCTCGACGATGTGATCGCTTGTTCGACGTGGCACCCCGCCCGCGAAATCCACCATGAGGAGCTGGGAAGTCTGTCTGTGGGCTCGGGTGCAGACGTGGCCGTTTTGCGGGTGGTGCACGGGGACTTCGGCTTTGTGGATTCGGCAAATCTCCGCATGAAGGGAGACCGGAAGCTGGTCGGCGAATTGACGTTGCGCGATGGCCATGTGGTTTGGGACCTGAATGGAATGAGCAGCGAAGATTGGGACCATGCCCCACACCGCTAGCCGCCGCTCGGTTCGCCGCGGCCAAGCAGGCCCGGCGCTGCGAAACCAAAATGAGCCACTACCGAAAATTACGAAAGGTTGATCTCATGCGAATTCTGACGGCAATATTGTGCTTCGCCTGCGTAACCGGCGCGCTCGCGGCGGAGCGCCAGCGTATTATGCCCGCCGGGGCGAAGGTGGCCGGGCCTTACAGCCCCGGAATTGTCGCGGGCGATTTTCTTTATGTTGCAGGCCAGGGGGCGGAAGATGCGCAAGGCCAGCTTCCCTCGGATCAAGAGGGCCAGATCCGCCAGTGTCTGAACAACGTCAAAGCAGTTGTCGACGCGGCGGGCTTGACCATGGAGCACGTCGTTTATGTTCAGGCCTATCTCATGAACTATTCCGATGAGGGCCCGCTCAATCGCGTCTGGAAGGAGTTCTTTCCGGCCTCGCCCCCGGCGCGCTCCACGATAGGAGTTGCGAGGTTGGTTGGAACTACGGTGGAGATGAGCGCCGTCGCGGTTCGCGATCTGTCCACGAAGATGTGCATCACGCCGCCCGACGCATCGAGCGCCGTGCCCATCTCTCCGGCCGTCCGCGCTGGAGATCGTGTGTTTCTTTCCGGGTTCATAGGCCATGACCCCGCCTCCGGCAAGATTCCCGAAGACCCGGCGGAGCAGGTAAACCTCGCGCTCGACCGCATGGAGCGAACTCTCAATGCCGCAGGACTGGATTTACGCAACATGGTGTTCGTGAATCCGTATCTTACGACCGGAATTCCGATGCAAGTCATGAACAAGGTATACGCCAGCCATTTCGAAAGCGGCAACACGCCGGCCCGCGCGACCATTGAAGTTGCCGGACTGCCGGGCGGCGGGAACATCGAGTTTACCGGGGTTGCGGTCACGGATGTAACGAAGCGAAAGGCGGTTCGCCCTAAGAACATGGATCCCAGCCCGACCGCGAGTCCCTGCGTCTTTGCCGGCGACACCCTCTACTGCTCCGCCAAATCCGGCTTCATTCCCGGTGTGAATGGAGGAATTTACGCCTCTACCGTCGAAACACAACTCCGCCAAACCATGCGCAACTTACTTGACGGGCTCGAGGAAGCCGGTATGAATTTCTCGAACGTCGTGGCCGGCTACGTCTATCTGGACAACCTGGACGATTTTTCCCGCATGAACGCAGTCTACGCGCAATACTTCGGCCCAGAGCCCCCGGCCCGCACGACTGTCCAGCAGATTGCTCCCGGCGAAAGAGTGGAAGACGGGAAGGGCCACTGGCCCACACTCGAGCAGATCTCGATCATCGCCGTGAAATAAGCGGCAGGAAATTCGGTTGTGGCCCTCTCCTTCGGGCCGTGCCCCTGTGTCATTCCGAGTCCTTCGCTGTCATTCTGAGCGAAGCGAAGAATCTCGCGCTGCCCGCTCAGGATAAACTCCGCGAGGAATCCCGCTCTGATTCGTTCCGCCACAAACCAAGGCGGGATTCGTCGCTACGCTCGGAATGACACCTGCCCTGGGACCCCGCAAAACACTTCGGCTTTCGAGTTTGCAGTTTCTAAATTCAAGTTTCTGCTTTCTGATTTGCTGCCGTTTTCCGTCTCCAGAAGAAATATATCGGCGCGCCCGCAAGGACCAGCATCAACCCGATTCCTGATTCCGTGGGGCTGCGGAACAGCGCGTTGGCTACGATGGTGAGCGCCGCTGCGCTGAAAGCTATCGGAACCACAGGATAACCCCAAACGCGGTAAGGCCGCTCCATCGCAGGGCGCTTGCGACGCAGGACGACCACGGCGAAGGTCGCCGCCGCGTAGAAGAGCCAGCCGGTGAAGATTACATAAGTGTAAAGCTGCTTGTAGGTGCCGGTTGAGGCCAACAGGATGGACCACCCGCCCTGGATCAGCAAGGCGACCGCCGGAGTTGCATAGCGCGGATCGACCCGTCCCAGGGAAGGGAACCACACGCCATCGCGGGCCATAGCAAAGTATGCGCGCGGGCCACCCAGCACGGTGCCATTGAGGGCGCCAAAAATGGAACAGAGGATCAGGGCGGAAACGAACGTCGCGCCCCGGGGCCCTGCCAGGACTTCCATGGTCTTCGCTGCCACGCGTTGGTGCTCCGCGAGGGCCGGAAGTGGCAGCACGCGCAGGTAGGCAAGATTCGCACCGAAGTAAACAGCCAGGACCACTAGCGTGCCCACGAGATAGCTAAACGGAAGCACCCGCGAAGGGTTCTTGACCTCGCCGGCCGCGAAAGAGAGCATATGCCAGCCTTCATACGCCCAGAGTACGCCAATCATAGCTATGCCGAATGAACTCGCAGTCGTGTGTGACACAGGCCACGAGCGCGCAGCCTGCACCGGGACGACATGATAGGAGAAAAAGGCTGCGCCCATGATAATTGCCAAACCCGCCAATTTGGCGAAGCTGAAGAGGGTTTGGACGGCGGCTGCTTTTCGGATCCCCAGAATATTAACCAAGGTCAGCAAAGCGATGGCTCCCGCCGCCACGAACTTCTGTTGCAGAGGCGAGAGCGGCACAAAGCTTGTGCTGTAGATTCCAAAGCCAACGGCCAGCGTCGCGATGGAGCCGGAATTGATGACGAGGAGCAACGCCCAGCCGTAAAGAAAGGCGAACAGCTTGCCGTAAGCGTCACGTAAATAGAGGTAGATGCCTCCCGTGCCAGGATTGGCCGCCCCCAGTTCCGCCAGAGAGAGCGCGCCAGCCAATGACAGCGCGCCTCCAATGAGCCAGACCAATACGAGGGCTTCGACTGACCTCACCTGCTGGGCGACGTCGTGAGGCACAAGAAAGATTCCGGAGCCGATGACCGTGCCGATCACGATAGCTGTCGAGCCCATGTAGCCGAGGGCGCGGTGAAGATCGTGCGCGCGCTGGGCGGGGATGGATGGGGCGGACATCGACTTTTGTTCCTGTCCATGCATGCCGCGGCCGTGAAACTCGCTGTCCGGGATGAATCAACTGAATTGACTTTACACGAAGAGCGACGAACATTATACTAAGTCACTGGTCCGAAACACAGCCATCTTCTTGCGCTGGAGTGAGACAAACGCTGCCCTGCGGCATCGCCGTGTGGCCCTCGGAATGACGACCAGACAGACTCATTAAGCGAATTGCGAAAGGAGTTACGATGCGTAAAGTGGTTAGAACATCTGGAGGTCCCACCCCGCGCGGGCCTTATTCACAGGCCATCGTCGCCGACGGTTTTGTCTTCGTGGCCGGGCAGGCCGCAATAAATCCAAGCACGAACGAATTCGAACTGGGCGACGTTGCCTCGGAAACCCGGCTCACGCTTAAAAACATCAAAGCCATCCTCGAAGCCGCTGGCAGCTCGATTCGTGACGTAGTGCGGGTGGGAGTTTTCCTGGCTGACGTTAAGGATTTCGATGGCATGAATGCAGTCTATAAGGAGTTCTTCCCCGAAGATCATCCCGCGCGCACGACGGTGGGAGTGCAAATGTCCAAGATCAAGGTGGAGATTGATTGCGTCGCTCGGGTTAGCTCGCCAGAGAAGTCATAGTAGGTTGCTGAAATTACCCATATCTTTGGCTGAACACGGGGCTCGAAGTCGTAAATGCGGCCCTCTCCCTGGGGGCGAAAGTGGGGACCCCGCAGTGGCGGAGAGCCAAGTGACGGGTTACTTCCTCATGTTTGCCCGTCCGATGCCTCCTCAGCGTGCAAGCGACCCCTCACCCGTCCCGCTTCCCGATGAAGTGCATCGGGACAGCGGGACACCCTCTCCCCAAGGGAGAGGGAAAAACCGAAGTGGCAGCAGATCAGAGGTCCTATGCGTTACGACGAACTTTCAACGCCCGCGTTGACGATTGATTTGGAAACGCTGGAGCGGAATCTTGACCGCATGGCAAGCTCCTGCCGCAAGCAGGGAGTGGGCCTGCGGCCTCATACCAAGACGCACAAGACGCCGGAAGTCTCCCGCATGCAGCTTGACCACGGCGCCTTGGGTCTGACCGTCGCCAAGGTGGGAGAAGCTGAAGTGATGGCGGAAGCGGGCTTGGACGATATCCTCATTGCGTATCCCATCTTGGGCGCTGAAAAGCTCCGGCGGCTGGTTACGCTGGCGCGCGGGCGGCGGATTATCGTCTCGCTGGATTCGCCAGCCGCGGCGCAGGAGCTTTCTAGGGCCGCGTCCGAGCAAGGGGCCACTGTTGGAGTTCTGGTTGAGTTTGATGTGGGTGTTCGCCGTTGCGGTCTGGAGCCGGGTCCGCAGTGCGTGGAACTGGCAAGCAAGATTGCGGGAATGCCGGGATTGCGATTCCGCGGGCTCATGACTTTCTTCGGGAATGTGTGGGGAAGCAAGGAAGAGCGGCGGGCAGAGGCCCAAGTCGTCGCCGGGAAGGTTGAACAAGCGCTGGCGGCTTTTCGCGAAGCAGGCCTGGCGGTCGAAATCGTTTCCGGCGGTTCAACGCCCTCCGCCGAGTTTGCGGAACTGATCCCAGGACTGACTGAAATCCGTCCCGGCACTTATATTTACAACGATATGAATACCTTCTATCAGGGTGCCTGCCAGATCGAGGACTGCGCGGCGCGCGTGGTGGTTACGGTGGTCTCGACGGCCGTGCCGGGGCGCGCGATTATCGACGCCGGATCAAAGACGCTTTCCTCCGACCTCTTAGGCTCGGGACCGAAATCCGGCCACGGCTATCTCGTGGAGGCCCCTGACGTGCCCATAATAAAGTTGAACGAGGAGCACGGTTACTTGGACATCACGCGTTCAGCCCACAAGTTTTATGTTGGTGAAGTCCTCACAGTCATCCCCAATCACGTCTGCACCTGCGTGAATATGCAAGACGAAGCGTTTACCTTGCGGAATGGAACGGTGGTAGGTTCCTGGCGCGTGGCGGCACGAGGAAAGATCCGATAGCGCGTAGGGGGGCGGCCGGGTGGCCGTCCTGGTGATCAAAGGCCCTGCGTCGCAGCCTCCCTGACCTCCTCCGGCGAAGCCGTGCCTGTACCTTTCTTCATGATAGTAATCGACGCCACGAGATTGCCGAAGCTCGCTGCGGCGACGGGGTCGCCCGTCACCGCCATGGTGAGCGCCGTCCCGGCTGCAAAGCTGTCCCCGGCGCCACAAATGTCAACTGGTTTTTCAACCGCCCGGTCTTCGGCCCACGTTTCTTTGCCTTCTTCCACCACCAGGGCGCCCTGGGGCCCGTGAGTCACCACCACCGCCCTGCCTCCCAAATATTCGCGCAGCCGCTTGAAATCGATATGCCCAAAAAGTTGCTCGCAGGCCGCTTCGGCCTCCGCGCGATTGGGTTTGACGATCACTTCCCGGAACAGGTGCACTCGTTTGCGGGAATCCACCAGAAACACCTTGCCGGCGTGCCTTCCCGCAAGCTCCGTAATCGCATCACGTACCGCAGGGGTAACCATGCCGCCGGCAGCCGTCTCTGCTTGGTCCGCCACCAGGACCACGTCAAAACCTTCGATCGCGGAAACGAGGTTATCAATGACTCGCTTCTCCCCCTCACTGGGAAGCGACTTCGTGGAGATGAAGTCCACTCTCGGTTGGTCCTCAATGCCGGTTTGACAGTTTAAGAGCTTGGTGTAGGTGAAGGTTTGCCACCTGCGGATTTCCACCATCAGGTTGGTGGCGATCCCACGTTCGTTCAAAGCGCGAACCAACTCAAATCCGAAACCATCGTCGCCGCGGATTCCCAGGACGGCCACTTTCCCGGCTCCCAAGGCGGCCAGATTATTGGCCACTGTACCGCCCCCGCCCGGAGTGACCTGTGTCGAAACAACACCCAGCCGGGGGATCCCGGTTTCACGGGACGGTTCCGAGGTGTCGGGGTCGTAGGTGCACCAGCGATCCAGACAGATGTCGCCCACCACGAGTGCCTTGAGGTTCTTGAAGCCATCTAGAATCTCCGACGTCGTCATATGATCTCCAGTAGGGCGCGCCGCAGTGCAGGCACGGTCGCCCGATGGTCACCGCAAAAGTAAAAGCTTTCTCCCCCATCTGCCACCGTCCTCACCAGTATCGTCTTATGGGGGCGGAAATAGTATCCCGGGTCACTCTTCGGCAATTCACGATGGATATCACCCTGAATTGGGACCAGGTCGAAGACCGCGGTGGTGAAGTGTTTGATCGCGCGCTCTTGCTGGTGAGCTACGTTGCGAGCCATGGAAAGGGCTTTCAAATAGACCTCCGGGCTCATGATGGCGGAACCAAAATCGAGCATGACTCCCCCTTCCAGGTCTTCAACCGACTTTGCGAAGATCAGGAAGTCACGGTAGCTGGCCGCGCCGAGGGCCCCCCCATCACAGTTCGGGTGCTCATGGATGATGTCATACCCAATGCCCACATGCACCGTGGCCGGAATAGAAAGCCGGTAGGCCGCGCCTAAGATGCTCACGTTCTTGTACGGGAAGTCACTGGTTTCGATTCGCCGCCCAACGTTTTCACCCAGCCCCAGAGAGAGAGCTGCGGCTTCGCCGATCACCTCATTCAACTCCCCCGTCTCGCGCCACAAGCCAAACTCGCCGCTTTGAATATAGCGGGCCACGCTCTCGGTAGTGGCGCCGGCCCGGGCTAGCTCATAATCGTGAATAACGCCCGCACCATTCATCGCGAGATGCGTTAAATAGCCACGTTCCAGCAGGTCGATAACGTAGCGGCTGGCGCCCGCTTTGATGACGTGCGCCCCCATCATCAGGATGCGGGCTGCCCCCTTCTCTTGGGCAGCCGCGATCCTGCGGGCTACCTCCCTGAGTTGGGGATGCGAGAAGTCAGGCGCCGGGCCCGCCAACGGCAGAAGATATTCAAGCCTCATGTCGTGGATGCGTTCGCCCAGAGGTTTGGTCAAAAGGCGCGAACGGTCGAATGTCTCATATTTCGATTTCATGTCCTACCATCACTTAGTACAGCAATTTGTAAGTTGAGAACGTCTTGCTACCCCCTCACCCCCCAGCCCCCATAGGCGCTAGAATAAGGTGTGTTCAAATGGCCCCGCAGGGGCCTACTCTGAATAGCCGCAGGTTTTAACCTGCGGATAACCAGGAACATACAGAATCAGGCAACCCCAGCGGGGTT
>Ga0182027_10005924_pt1 | contig 18440 bp, 17 predicted proteins | sample 712E1DmetaG_FD_121300 | JGI IMG/M metagenome (GOLD analysis project Ga0182027, IMG submission 121300) | Permafrost microbial communities from Stordalen Mire, Sweden - 712E1D metaG (Illumina Assembly) | ecosystem: Environmental > Terrestrial > Soil > Wetlands > Permafrost | place: Sweden... | reverse complement strand
AGACGAACAGTGCTTTCAAATCCTCCTCCGGCAAGCGCAAGGATATTCTGTGCCTCATGTTCTTTATCAAGTACGCACAGGGCAAGTGAGAATGATGTAATATGCGATATATGAGAAACATATGCCACATGCACATCATGTTCACTGGAATTCATGAAAACTTTTTTCATGGTGAGCACATCGAACATATTCTCAACCATTTGGAGTGCATCAGGATCACTTAATTCTTTGTCGCAGATTATTGCGGTCTTGTAATCAAAGAGCCGGCTATGGGCTGCCATTGGACCTGAGTATTCTGTTCCTGCCATCGGATGAGCTGCTACATATCGTCCGCGATGGGGATGATCTCTGGAGATTGCTGCAATACCTGCCTTGGTTGAGCCCATGTCTGTCACTACTTTTGAAGTACCCCCGATTTGATAAAGTATCTGCATTAATATTGTGCAATTTGAATCCACCGGAGTGCAAAGTATTATCAGATCGCTTTTATCTATTGCATTTTCCAGAGTTTCTGTTTCATCAACCAGTCCGCATAACAGGGCAATATTCTGATGCTGGATATTGCTATCTACTCCAATTATTTTATCCGCAAATCCTCTTTTGCGAAGATCGATCGCCATTGAACCTCCGATCAACCCTATTCCCACAATTGCTATTGTCATTTAACTTGAAATTTTATTATATAAAATAAATTGTTTAGGTACTAAACAAAATTTACAACTCTCTCTTTCGCTTTGATTAATATTTCTTCTTTCACGCATAAAGAGATTCTTACATATCTTTCCCCGTTTTTTCCAAAGATGAATCCTGGTGTGATGAACAGATGTGCTTTTTGCAATAATTTATCTGTAAGCTCTTCACAGCTTTTAATGCTATCAGGGAGACGACCCCAAAGGAACAAGCCAGTTTGTTCAGGATTGAAGCTGCATCCAAGTGCTTCCATTATCTGTTCAGTGATTTTTCTGCGTCTGAGGTAGACAGAATTAATTTCATCATACCAGCTTTCCGGGTTACTAAGCGCTTCAACTGCTGCCAACTGCATTGGAAGAAACATTCCTGAGTCCATATTGCTCTTTACCTTAAGAATATCTTTAATATAATCTTTGTGTCCGGCAATCATGCCAATCCGCCAACCTGCCATGTTGTGTGATTTGCTGAGTGAGTTAAGTTCAAGAGCTATTTCCTTAGCTCCATCGACTGACAGAATGCTTTGATAATCATTGTTTAATATGAAACTGTATGGGTTATCATTGCAAATGAGAATATTGTGTTTATTTGCAAATGAAACCATTCTTTCAAACAAAATATATGAACCTCTGGTCCCTGAAGGCATATTCGGATAATTCGTCCATATAAGTTTTACTTTACTCAGATCGCTGTCTTCAAGTATGTTAAAGTCGGGCAGCCATCCATTTGTCTCCTTAAGATCATAAGTTCTGACAATGCCGCCAACAAGGTTAGTCACCGATGAATATGTTGGATATCCGGGATCGGGGACAAGCACTTCATCACCGGGATTTACAAAAGCCATGCTTAAATGCATTATTCCTTCTTTGCTGCCAATGAGAGGAAGAATTTCATTTTCAGGGTCGAGCTTTACATTGAAGTATTTGAGATACCATTCAGAAAAAGCCTTTCGAAGTGCCAATGCTCCTGAATAGCTCTGGTACCCGTGAACACCAGGTTTTTGTGCTTCTTCACTCAGCCGGTTAATTGTATTTTTCGAAGGAGCCATGTCAGGACTGCCGATACCAAGGTTGATGATATCAGCACCAGAACTGCGCATATAATCAATTTGTTTAAGCTTTTTCGAGAAATAATATTCCTCGACAGTGCAGGTACGATCCGCAGGTTTAACTTTCATATAATTTCTCTCCTTTATTATAAATTCCAAGTACCTCTAAATCAGTTGTATATTCATTTAATTCAATCTCTATTGTTTCAATATTTGAATTCTGACCAAGCTCAAGGTCAAGATAAAACATATATTCCCATTTACCGTTAAATCTTGGTACTGATTGTATTTTTGAAAGATTGATCTCAAGTTCTGCCAGTTTCAGGAGAACACCCGCAAGGCTGCCTGGCTGATGATTAAGTGAAAAACATACAGACGCTTTATTCCCGTTTTTGACCCCTTTGCTTTTACTTCCTACGACAAGAAAACGGGTATAATTCATAGAGTAAGTTTCAATCCCTGATGCAAGAATTTCAAGACCATAAAGTTCAGCAGCAGTTTTAGAAGCTATGGCTGCAACTCCTTTTATTGATTTCTCTGATATAAGCCTTGCACTGCCTGCAGTATCGTCACTTTCAATAAGAGTTATTTCAGGATGTCTGTCAAGAAAGGACATACATTGAGAAAAAGCAATAGGATGAGACCTTATTTCTTTTATATCCGAAATTGTCTGATCAGGCATAGCAATCAGGTTTTGCTTTACACGAAGATTATGTTCTCCCAGTATCTTCAGACCAGACTCCCGTAGGAGTGTATAATTATATAATATACTTCCTGCCCTGGCATTTTCAATGGCCATCAGTGCGAAGTCCGCAAACCCTTCTTTTACAGTATTTAATGTCCTGTCAAACGTTGAACATGGAACAATTTCAAAATTGTCATTAATGAAATATTGTCTGGCAGCCATATCGTGAAAGCATCCTGCTTCTCCCTGAATTGCAATTTTCATCTTCAAATTAAATTAAAAAAGAAAGGGCCCCAACTCCGGGACCCTTGCTTTGTATATTAATTTCTTAATTATCACAAAAATCCCATTATCTATTCTTAAAATAAAAATAGAAGTAATAGGAGCTAAAATAGTTGTGAACTGTATTCATTTCGTCTTTTCTGATTGACAAAAATAACTGATTAATTAAGAATGGCAAATATTTTGAAATAAAATTCTGCAAAAAACTTTATTCCGTTAGCTGGAGCTTAAGTTTGCATCAATAAAAGGAAGGAGATTGCTTCTCCCGCTTTGCAGGATCTTAATGGTCCAATTCATTAAATAATTCACGATACTTTCAAACCAGAATTAATTTTGTGTATCCTGTCTTTTCGAGGAGTTTACCGACGAAGCAATCTCAGTAATAATCAAGGGATATCTATTTATGACGATTTTTAAGAACTTCCTCGATATCTGACAACCTGATTCCCTTGAATTTAAATAGTACCAGCAAATGGTACAGAAGGTCAGCAGCCTCATTTTTGAAAGATTCAATATTATCGTCTTTTGATTCTATCACGAGTTCAACAGCTTCCTCTCCGACTTTTTGGGCAACCCTGTTGATACCCTTCCTGAAAAGCTTATTTGTATAGCTATCCTGAATATCTTCATCAATCCTTTGATTAATAGTCTGTTCAAGAGAATAAATGAATCCTTTAGCTCCTTCTTCATCAAAACATGAAGCAGTTCCCTTATGGCAAACAGCTCCTTCAGGTCTGATCTTAATAAGAAGAGCATCATTATCGCAATCGGTTTTAATCTCTTCTACATTCAGATAATTACCGGAGGTCTCACCCTTAGTCCATAGACGGTTTTTGCTTCGGCTATAGAAAGTTACTTTTTTCTCTTTTTCAGTTTTTGAAAAAGCCTCCTGATTCATATAACCGACCATTAGTACCTTCAATGTTGTATTATCCTGAATAACAACAGGCACAAGACCATTTCCTTTATCAAAATCAATTTTCATATTCTTACTTTAATATTTTCATTTAATAAAAATTTCTTCAGTTCCGGGATTGTTATTTCTCCATAATGGAAAATGCTTGCAGCCAGGGCAGCACTGCAACAGGTGGAAAGAAAAACTTCACTGAAGTGTTCCATCAATCCTGCACCACCGGATGCAATTACAGGGATATTTATCTTTTTAGTGACATCCCTGGTGATATCAATTGAAAATCCGCTTTTTGTTCCGTCAGTGTTCATTGAAGTTAAAAGTATTTCACCGGCTCCAAGATTCTCAGCTTTAATTGCCCATTCAATTGTTCTCAGCGAAGTTGGGGTACGTCCGCCGTTTACGAATACAATCCATTCATTATCAATTAATCCGGTGTCGATTGCGACTACGACACACTGGCTTCCGAATCTGTCTGCAATCTTTGAAATCAGTTCAGGGTTTTTAACAGCTGAAGTATTTATACTTATCTTATCAGCCCCTGCCTTAATAAGCAATCCTACATCATCGACATTGTCAATTCCTCCTCCGACTGTAAACGGGATATTTATCTCAGCAGCAATTCTTTCCACCAGTTTGATAAATGTCTTGCGCTTCTCAATAGTTGCCGTGATGTCAAGAAAAACTAGTTCATCAGCACCTTCAATGACATACTTTTTTGCAAGTTCAACAGGATCTCCAGCATCCTGAATATCAATGAAATTGACCCCTTTAACAGTACGGCCATTCTTAATATCAAGACATGGTATTATTCTCTTTTTCAGCATAATCTGCTTAATTCTTTCATGGTTATTTTTCCTTCATAAATTGCTTTTCCTATGATAACACCTTCACATCCGGCATTATGCACATCCTCAATATCTCTGACTGAGGCAATTCCACCGCTGGCGATCAGATTGAGCCTTGTTCCGTGAAGTATTTCTTTATAAAGATCAACAGCTGGTCCGGAAAGTGTACCATCCTTAGATATGTCAGTACAAACAGAATAGCTGACACCCTTCAGGATGTAGTCATGGATATAATCACAAATATCTATATCAGTTTTACTCAGCCAGCCCGAAATATAAATTTTGCGATCTTTGCAGTCGGCTCCAAGGATAATTTTTCCGGGACCGAAATAGGAGAGCCATTTCAGGAAAAGTTCCTGATCTGTTGCTGCAGTTGTTCCAATGTTGACCTGGGTTGCACCTGAATCAAATACAGAAATGATATCTTCATCAGATTTGATGCCACCACCAAAATCTATTTTAAGTGAGGTTAAAGAAGCTATCTTACTGATGATCTTACTGTTAGTACTTTTGTTATCTTTGGCTGCATCAAGATCGACAAGATGCAGATACCTGATCCCGTTATCTTCGAACATCCTTGCAACTTCAAGAGGATCTTCATTATAGATTTTCATGGAAGTATATTCGCCTTTTGTCAGCCTCACGCACTTACCATTGATAATATCTATAGCCGGAATGATTCTCATAGCTCAAGGAAGTTCTTTAATATTCTTGCACCAATTTCAGCTGATTTCTCCGGGTGAAACTGGGTAGCATAAAAATTATCTTTCTGCAAAGCTGCGCTGAATGGGGAAATATAATCGCATACTGCAGAGGTGTAAATGGAAATTTCCGTACAATAACTGTGCACATAATAAACATCAGATGAAGCAGATAATCCTTTGAACAGATTCCCGCTCACCCATTTGAAATCATTCCATCCCATATGTGGCACTTTATCCAGAGGGGGCAACTTTCTGACAATCTGATCAAAGATTCCGAGGCATTCAGTATCTCCCTCTTCTGAATAACTGCATAAAAGCTGAAGTCCCAGACAAATACCCAATACCGGTTGTGTCAGCTTAGGTATAACTTTATCAAGCCCTTTTTCACGGATCCATTTCATTGCTGAATCGGCTCCACCAACACCAGGAATAATGATTTTTGATGAATCAGATAGTTCATCAGCAGAATCAGTGATCCTGCAATCGTATCCCAGCTTGGAAACTGCATTAGATACAGAACTTACATTTCCGGCATTATACTTTAATATTGCTATCATAAACTTCCTTTTGTACTTGGTAGAGAGTTATTATCTGTTTGTTTTACAGCCATTTTCATAGCTTTTGCAAAAGCTTTGAAAATTGCTTCGATCTTGTGATGTTCGTTCTGACCTTCAGCGAGAATATTCAGGTTACATTTTGCACCGACACTCAACGACTTGAAAAAATGGAAAAACATTTCGGTAGGCATTTCACCTATTTTTTCGCGCGAAAATACTGCATTCCAGACGATCCAGGGTCTGCCTCCGAAATCAACAGCGACCCTTGCCAGACAATCATCCATTGGAAGCATGAAGCCATATCTTTCAATTCCTTTTTTACTTCCAAGTGCCTCATACACAGCTTCACCCAAGATTATCCCGACATCCTCAATTGTATGATGTTCATCCGTTTCCAGATCACCTTTAGCACATATTTCAAGATCAGTGTTTCCGTGCTTTGCAATCTGAGTCAGTAGGTGATCGAAGAAGCCAATCCCGGTGCTGATATTGCTTTTACCGGAACCATCAAGATTAATATCGATTGAAATAGCTGTTTCATTTGTGTTTCTACTGATTTGTGCAATCCTTGGCTTGTTTTTAAGGTAGCGGTAAATTTCATTCCAGTCGGATGCATAAAAATCAGAACCTATATTTTTCCTTTTTCCGATGGTTATCACTTTGCAACCAAGATTTTTTGCTAACACAATATCTGTCTGCCTGTCTCCAATTACGAATGAAGATTCGAGATCGATTCCCAGGGCAAGGTATTTTGTCAGCATAGCTGTTCCAGGCTTTCGGGTATGAGCCTTATCATCAGGAAAGGTGCGATCGATAAATATTTCTTTAAAATTTACACCTTCACCTTTAAGAATTTGCAGCATTTTTTCGTGAACAGGCCGGAAAGTTTCTTCAGGGAAAGAACTTGTTCCCAGACCATCCTGGTTAGTAACCATAACCAATTCATAATCTTTTTCAGCAGCAATTTTTGCAAGAGATGAGATAGCATGAGGCAGGAATTCAAGCTTTTCAAAGCTGTCGACCTGTTCATCGGGAGGTTCAATTATAATTGTACCATCTCTGTCAATGAATAATACCTTTTTCATAGATTTATCCTTTTGAGTGCATCCAGTAATTTATCATTTTCATCTTTTGTTCCAACAGTTATTCTCAGGCAATTGTCAATTAAAGAAGAACGGTTTCTTACAATTATTTCATTATTAACCAAATAGTTATAAATATTATTAGCATCTTTAACCTTGATTAACAGGAAGTTGGCATCAGAAGGGAAGACCTTGCAGGTGATATTCAAACTGGCTAATTCTGAAGCGAGTCTTTCTCTTTCATTTTTTATCACATTAACCTGTTTCATTATAAGTTCTATATCGGTCAGCTTGTTCAATGCTGCTTCCTGATTAATAGTGCTTATGTTATAAGGAGGTTTTATCCTGTTGAAATAGTGTATGATAGCAGGATCTGAAAATGCAATTCCAATCCTGACCGAGGCCAAGCCTAATGCTTTGCTGAAGGTCTGCATTACTATAAGATTTGGATAAAGATCTGTTTTATCAATGAATGATGCTTCATTGCTGAAATCTGAATAGGCTTCATCAAGAACAACAATTCCATCGAAATTCCGGATAATGTACTCTATATCACTATGATTCATGCAATTGCCGGTAGGATTATTGGGTGAACAGATAAACATAAGCTTAAGCTTTTCATCTTTGAAATATGGTTCAATTTCTTTTATATTTATCTGGAATTCATTATTCAATGGCACTTTAATTATTGCAACATCATTTACTGAAGCCGACACTTCATACATGCCATAAGTCGGGGGAAATATCATCGCTTTGTCAATACCAGGATTACAGAATACCCTGAAACATAGATCAATGATCTCATCACTTCCGTTACCAAGGAATATGGATGTTTCCTGAACTCCTTTTATTTTACAAATAGCCGCTTTAAGTTTCTGCTGGTAAGGATCAGGGTACCTGTTGAGACTGCCGAAAGGATTTTCGTTGGCATCGAGGAACACCCCCGTTGTGCCTTTATAATCATCTCTGGCACATGAATAGGGGGTAAGCCGTTTTATGTTTTCTCTTACTAACTTATTAATATCAAACATTTTCCAGATATTTAAGTCTGACAGTCACTGCGTTTTTATGGGCAAGAAGATTCTCGGCTTCAGCCATAAGTTCAATTGAATTCCCGATGTTTTTAATGCCCTTTCCATTCAACTCTTGAAAAGATATTCTTTTGATAAAGCTTTCGGTTGAGACACCGCTATAGCTTTTCGCATATCCATTTGTTGGAAGAGTGTGATTTGTACCACTGGCATAATCTCCTGCACTTTCACAGCTGTATTTTCCAAGAAATACAGACCCAGCGTTAATGATCCCGGAAGAAAGAGCTTCATAATCTGAAGTGTTAATAATAAGATGTTCAGGTGCATAAAGGTTGCTGAAATTAACGCAATCATTCAAAGAATCAAGAAGCACTAACATGCTATTATCCAGCGCTTTTGTGGCAATTTCTTTTCTTGGTAAATTTTTTAGCTGTTGCTCAATTTCTTTCCCGACCAGTTCCATTAATTTTTTGCTGTTTGTAAGCAGGATTACCTGACTGTCAGCGCTGTGTTCTGCCTGGGAAAGAAGATCAGCTGCAACAAACTCAGGATCTGCATTTTCATCAGCAATGATAAGGACCTCGCTTGGTCCTGCCGGCAGATCGATGGAGATGCCATCCTGCTGGATCAGTTCTTTTGCTCTGGTGACATACTGATTACCGGGGCCAAATATCTTATAAACTTTAGGTATAGTTTCAGTGCCGTAGGCCATTGCTGCAATTGCCTGAGCACCTCCAACTTTAAAAATTTTATTGACTCCAAGTAATCCGGCTGTATAAAGGATAAGCGGATTTACTTTGCCGTTAATATCAGGCGGAGTACAAATCAAAATTTCTTTACAGCCTGCAATTTTAGCAGGGATTGCAAGCATAAGCACTGTTGAAAAAAGAGGAGCACTTCCCCCAGGAATATAGAGTCCGACCTTTTCAATAGCTACATTTTTCCTCCAGCACTTTATACCCTGGCTTGTTTCGGTTACCGGTTCAGGATGCAGCTGCACAGAATGGAATTTCTCAATATTTCTTCGTGCAATTTCAATTGCTGATTTAAGTTCATCAGAAACATTTCGGGCAGCATCTGAAATTTCTTCAGTTTGTACTTTAAGTGACTCTGTTTTTACTTTGTCAAATTTCAGGGAATAATCATTAACGGCCTTATCTCCAAGATATTTCACATCATTAATAATATTCCTGACATCGTTTTCCAGCTCTGATTTAATCAAAGCAGGGCGTTGGCTAAGCGCTCCCCATTGATTTTTTGGAGGCAAAATAATTGTCTTCATTATAATATCATTTTTTCAATAGGAATTACCAGAATGCCTTCAGCACCAGCTTCTTTAAGCTTATCAATGCTCTCCCAGAATTCATCCTCTTTTACAACAGAGTGGAGGCTATACCATCCTTTTTCCATAAGAGGCAGGATTGTAGGACTTTTCATCCCGGGAAGGATTTTCGATATTCGCGAGATTGCTGATTCAGGAGCATTCAGAAGAATATATTTGTTTTCTTTCGCGTTTTTTACTGCACGTATTCTGAATAAAAGCATGTTGAGTATTTTTTTCTTTTCAGCATCAAGGTTTCTGTTAGAAATAATGACTGCCTGGCTTTTCAGAACTGTTTCCACTTCACGTAACCCATTGGTTAGTAAGGTACTGCCAGAACTTACAATATCACATACAGCATCGGCAAGTCCTATACCAGGAGCTATCTCAACACTTCCTGAGATTTCTTCTATTTCTGCTTCTATATCATACCTTCTGAAAAAATCGGAGAGGAGTTTAGGATAGCTTGTGGCAACTTTTTTATTCATAAAGAATTGCAAACCAGGATAGGTTTCTTCCTTTTGAATGGCAAGACTGAGACGACATTGGGCAAATCCAAGCTTTTCGGTAATTAAAACGTCTTTGTCTTTTTCAAGGACCATATTTTCACCCAGAATACCGATATCAGCAACCTGCTGCTCAACATATTGGGGTATATCGTCGTCTCTTAGAAAAAGCACATCAACCGGGAAATTTGTGGCAGTGGTTTTAAGAACACCTGAACCATTTGAAAATTTAATCCCGCATTCTTCAAGCAGGCGCTTTGAATTTTCGCTCAGACGGCCATTTTTCTGAATTGCAATTTTGAGTTCACTCATTTTAGTTTTTAAATGTGTCTGAGTCGAACGGCAGAAAAGAAAAACCCGCCTGATCAGCTCAGACGGGTTTATGATATTTTTAATTTGTACATATATCACCTACCACTCGCCTGAGAGCAAGTATGAAGATGATGATGATGTAACTGCGTGTAATTCATATTTAAATTTCTGGTATAAAAGTAATTAAATTTTAATATCAATTCAAAATGTGCATTATTTTTTATGTGAAATATAATTTGACACAAAATCTCCGACCTCGCTTGTCAATGAAGGTTTTTCCTTTTTCAGATCTTCGGTCATAACTCCTGCTTCAATTGATTTTTCGACTGCAACCCTTATTGCTTTTCCTTCACCTTTCAGATTGAAAGCCATTTCGAACATCATTGCTGCTGAAAGAATTGTTGCAAGAGGGTTGGCAATATTCTTCCCGGCAGCCTGCGGATATGAACCATGGATGGGTTCAAAAACAGAAGTCAGCAAACCAACTGATGCAGAAGGGAGCAGCCCCAAAGAACCTGTTATAACACTAGCTTCATCCGAAAGAATATCTCCAAACATATTTTCTGTCACGATGACATCAAATCGTCCAGGATTCTGAATAAGCTGCATGGCGGCATTATCGACGAACATGAAATCCATTTTCAGTCCATGGAATTCTTTTGAAATATCCATAGCTGTTTCACGCCACAACCTTGATGTTGCAAGGACGTTAGCCTTGTCAACAACAGTTATTCTGCCTGACCGTTTCATGGCTATCTCACATGCCAGCCTGACAATCCTTTCAACTTCAAACCTGCTGTAAACGCATGAATCATAAGCTGTTTTGCCGTCTTCCGACCGACCCTGGGGTCTCCCAAAATAAATACCTCCGGTAAGCTCTCTGATCATCACCAGGTCAACACCGTTTACAATCTCTTTTTTCAGAGGCGATTTATCTGCCAGTGAAGGGATAATGGTAACCGGGCGGACATTTGCATATAAACCCAATTCCTTCCTCATGGCAAGAAGCCCCTGCTCAGGTCTTACTTTAGCTTTTGGATCATTGTCGTATTTTGGATCACCAATAGCTCCGAAAAGAACTGCATCTGATGATTTACAAAGTTCGAGAGTTTCAATTGGTAAGGGTACGCCTGTTTTATTTATGGCAATAGCGCCAACCAGTCCGTATTTCAATGTTATCTTATGATCGAATTTTTCACCAACAGCCAGAACTACCTTTTTAGCCTGATCAACTATTTCAGGCCCAATACCATCTCCGGGCAAAACTGCAATATTAAGATTCATGTGTAACGGTGGTTAATGTGTTCATTATCGATTCAGGCTTCTGATTTTCAATGATATTCAGCATTTTTTCTGTTGCTTTAATAGCCGCTTCTGTCTGATCTGCATCAAGCCCTTTCGTCCTGAATTCCATTCCTCTGTAATTCCAACCGATGATGGTTTCAACCAATGCATCTGTCCTTCCTCCCGGAGGAATTGTGACAATGTAATCTGTCAGTACCGGGAATTCCTTATCAAGGCTTGAATAGATCTTCTTAAGAGCCATCATAAATGCATCATATTGACCGTCACCTGAAGATGTTTCTTCGTACAGATTCCCGTCTATTTCTATTTTCACACTTGCAAAAGGTCGCAACCCATATGAAAGTGACAAAGAGTAATTTTTTATAAATACTTTATAGTTAATATTTTCTGTTCCAAGTACATCAGAAATAATGAAGGGTAGATCCTCCGGAGTCACATTTTCTTTTTTGTCACCCAGTTCAATTACTCTCTGGGTCACTTTATTCAATGATTCAGGGCTGAGGATCAATCCGAATTCTTCCAGATTTTTCCTGATAGTTGCCTTCCCTGATTGTTTACCGAGAGCATATTTTCTCTTTCTGCCGAATCTCTCGGGAAGCAGGTTGTTATAATAAAGGTTGTCTTTACTGTCCCCATCTGCATGAACACCAGAAGTTTGCGTGAATACATTTTCACCAATTACAGGTTTGTTAACCGGGATTCTTATACCGCTCAAAGTCTCAATAATCTTACTTGCATTGGTTATTTCAGATTCCACTATTCCGATTTCCACCTTCAGGTGATCGCGGATAACACCTGTAACGCTTGATAATGGTGCATTTCCGGCTCTTTCACCCAGACCGTTAATAGTTGTATGAATCCCTTTCACACCAGCTTTAATTGCAGAAAATACGTTAGCAACTGCAAGATCGTAATCGTTATGTGCATGAAAATCAAAATGAAGCTCAGGATAACTGTTTATCATTTTCCTGCAGAACTTAAATGTCTGGTCTGGGTTAAGAATGCCAAGTGTATCGGGAAGCATGAACCTTGAAACATTTTCATCTTTTAGCGAATCCATGAAAAAGAAGACATAATCTTCCGAATTCAACATTCCGTTTGACCAGTCTTCAAGATAAATATTTACAGCCATTTTAAGAGCTTCGGCCTTCCTGATTATCTCAACTATCTCACTGACATGTTGTTCGGGAGTTTTTCTTAACTGCTTTTCAAGATGTCGTTTTGAACCTTTGCACAAAAGGTTCATAACCATTGCTCCGGCATCATTTATCCAATCAAGTGAAATATCCCCGTCTACGAAACCAAGAACTTCAACTTTATCGAGAAGGTTATTTTGTCCAGCCCAGCTTGTTATCATTTTAATAGCCTCAAATTCTCCGTCAGAGACTCGTGCAGATGCCACTTCAATACGATCCACCCTTACATCTTTAAGAAGGAGGGAGGCTATATGAAGTTTTTCTCCTGGCGAATATGAGACCCCCTGAGTCTGTTCGCCATCTCTCAGAGTTGTATCCATTATTTCAATTTTCATACCGCCAATCCTTTCCTGGTTTCGTATTCAACTATTTTTTTCTTAGCATTTATCAGATAATCAATGTCATTGAATCCATTAAGCAGACATTCTTTTTTATAATTGTTTATTTCAAAGCTTATAGTCTCTCCGGTAGCTGGTATCTCAAGTGTCTGTGTTTCGAGGTTTATCCTGACTTTAGTTTTGGGATTATTTTGAATAAGGTGAATAAGATCCCGGACATTCTGTTCAGGTATTCTGACAGGAAGAAACCCGTTATTCATTGCATTATTCATGAAAATATCAGCAAAAAAGCTTGAGACCACAACCCTGAATCCATAATCGTAAAGTGCCCAGACAGCATGTTCCCTGCTTGAACCACATCCGAAATTCTTGCCTGCTACCAGTATTTTACCTGAAAATAATGGATTATTAAGAATAAATGTAGAATTGACATTTATTCCATCTTTCAGGTATCTCCAATCTCGGAAAAGATTTTCACCAAAACCCTCTCTTGTTGTTGCAATAAGGAATCTGGCAGGAATGATCTGATCTGTATCCACGTTTTCAACAGGAAGCGGAACACAAGTGGATTCCAGTATATTAAATTTTTCTTTTGGCATTATGTAATTTTTAATATTGTGTTTAATCGTTCATAAGCTCAACTGGGTCAGTGATCCTGCCAGTAATTGCTGCAGCTGCTGCTGTGAGCGGACTGGCGAGTAACGTTCTGGCGCCTGGTCCCTGTCTTCCTTCAAAGTTTCTGTTTGATGTAGAAACAGCGTATTTCCCGGCTGGTATTTTGTCCCCATTCATTGCAAGGCAAGATGAACAACCAGGTTGGCGAAGTTCAAATCCGGCATCGATAAATATCTTCATTAAACCCTCTTTTTTGACTTGTTCTTCAACTTTTTTAGAACCCGGAACAAGCAAAGCAGTAATTCCAGGAGCTTTTTTTCTTCCTTTTACAAGACTTGCGAATGCCCTGAAATCTTCTATTCTACCATTGGTGCAGCTTCCGAGAAAAACATAATCAACAGGATGTCCGGCAATCTTTTCTCCGGGTTTAAAGCCCATATAATCAAGTGATTTAGAGAAGGAAACATCTCCCTTATCTTCGTTTTCTCCTGAAACTGGTATATAACCTTCCACAGTGATAGCCATGCCAGGATTAGTACCAAATGTGATCATTGGTTTTATTTCTGAAGCCTTTATACTGATTTCCCTGTCGAATTTTACACCAGGATCTGACTTAAGGCTTTTCCACTTGTGGATCTTTTTGTCCAGATCAGTTGTATTCATCCTGGAATGTTCTCTGAGATAATCGAAGGTACAATTGTCAGGTGCAATCAGTCCTCCACGGGCACCCATTTCGATGCTCATATTGCAGATTGTCATTCTTGCCTCCATGCTAAGATGTTCGATAGTCGTACCACTGTATTCAACGAAATAACCTGTTGCACCGCCTGAAGAAAGTTTCGAAATGATATACATAATAATGTCTTTGGACGTCACACCTTTATTCAGATCACCGTTAACGCTGATTCTCATAGTCTTAGGTTTTGTCTGAAGAAGACATTGTGTAGCCAGGACCATTTCAACTTCACTTGTACCTATACCGAAGGCAATAGTTCCGAATGCGCCATGTGTTGATGTGTGACTGTCTCCGCAAACGATAGTCATTCCCGGCATTGTAAAGCCAAGTTCAGGTCCGATTACATGAACAATCCCGTTGTTTGGGTCATTAAGACCATACAGCTTGATATTGTGTTTTTTGCAGTTCTCAGTCAGCTTTTCAACCTGCAGTCTCGATAGTTCATCCTTTATTTGAAGATGCTGATCCTTTGTCGGAATGTTGTGATCGGCAGTTGCAAGGGTCAGGGAAGGTCTGAAAACAGGAATGCCCCGTTCCTCAAGACCATTAAAAGCCTGGGGACTTGTTACTTCGTGAATATAATGCTGATCTATGTAGAGAACATCCGGGCCATTTTCAATGGAATAGACAATGTGATCGTCCCATATTTTATCGAAAAGTGTTTTCGCTTTCATCGAGAAATTAATTTCAGTTTATAGTTGTTTTGCCTTTTTATTTAATTTTTGCAATTGCATCAATAAAAGCTTCAACAGAAGCGGTTACAATATCTGTATTAGCTGAAAATCCGTAGTAAATATTTCCCTGATGTTCAACCTGGATATGTACTTTCCCAAGATCATCACTACCTTTTGTAATAGCCTGGATAAGGAATTCTTCAAGATGTACAGTCTTGCTGATCAATTGTTTAACTGCTGTAAAAGCGGCATCTATAGGTCCGTTACCGATTGATGTTGAGACATGTACTTCCCCATTTATCCTGAGACCGACCGTAGCCACAGGCATGGAAGATTTTCCGCAGGCAACCTGGAGGTGTTCCAGCTTAAGTTTTTTTTCTCCATGAGAGACCTCCCCTGTAAGAATTCTTATATCTTCATCGTTTATATCTTTCTTTTTATCTGCAAGCTGAAGGAAGTGATGGTAGACATCATCGATCTCCTCTTTACTTAGTTTGAAGCCTAGAATTTCAAGCCGGTGATTCAGAGCTGCCCTGCCGCTGCGTGCCGTCAGAATAATTGAAGATTCTCTTATTCCGACCTCGACAGGATCGATTATTTCGTAATTATCCCTTTTCTTGAGAACACCATCCTGGTGAATCCCGGACGAATGAGCGAATGCATTTTTGCCTACAATAGCTTTGTTTGCCTGAACCGGCATGCTCATAAGCGTAGAGACAAGACGACTTGTTTGATAGATCTTCTTTGTGTCAATGTCTGTCCTCAGATTGAGATCGTGATGACTTTTTAAAATCATCGCAATCTCTTCAAGAGAAGTGTTACCTGCCCTTTCGCCTATTCCGTTTATTGTAACTTCAACCTGTCTGGCCCCATTGATGACTCCCATAATTGTATTGGCTGTCGCCATCCCCAGATCATTATGGCAATGAGTCGATATGATTGCTTTGTCGATATTTGGCACGTTATTTTTAAGATATTTAATTTTTGCGCCATATTCCTCAGGCAGACAATAGCCTGTAGTGTCTGGAATATTTACGACAGTTGCACCGGCTTTAATAACCGCTTCTATCACCCTGGCCAGGTACTCATTATCGGATCTTCCTGCATCTTCAGCATAGAATTCAACATCCTCAACGAATTTTCTGGCATATTTTACTGAATCTGAAGCTCTTCTGATAATCTCTTCAGGAGTTGTTTTGATTTTATGTTCAATATGAAAAGGAGATGTTCCTATACCGGTATGTATTCTTTTTCTTTTTGCATATTGAAGAGCTTCAGCTGCAACTTCGATATCCTTTTTAACAGCCCTTGTAAGAGCGCATATAATCGGATTAGTGACAGCTTTGGAAATTTCAACCACCGATTTGAAATCGCCAGGGCTGGAGATCGGAAATCCTGCTTCAATAATATCCACGCCAAGGATTTCGAGCGCTTGTGCAACTTCAATTTTTTCAATTGTATTGAGCTGACATCCCGGAACCTGCTCTCCGTCTCTGAGGGTTGTGTCAAAAATGATGATCTTATCGTCCATTCTGATAAATTATTTGTAAAAAAGTTATTTGATTGGTCTGAGTTTTCTCACTGCAGCACCTGTTCTCCACATTTCAGAACCACCAAGTTCTTTAAGTTCAGCATCGAGTACCTCTTTATAATTGACAGCACCGGTCGATTTAAGCACTCTGACACATTCTTCACCGGATTTGACTTTATTATAGAGATCAGTGAAAACCGGAAGGGTGGCTGCTTTAAACTTTGGCAGCCAGTCAAGCGCTCCACGCTGAGCAGTTGCACTGCAATTGGCATACATCCAGTCCATTCCTTTTTCGTCGACGAGTCGTATCAGGCTCTGAGTCAACTCTTCAACTGTTTCGTTAAACGCTTCAGATGGACTGTGCCCATTCTTACGCAAGACCTGATATTGAGCATCCATTATACCTGCCAGTGCACCCATCAATACGCCCCGTTCTCCTGTAAGATCACTATAAACTTCATTTTCAAAAGTTGTCGGGAACAAATACCCCGAACCAATTGCAATTCCTAAAGCAATTATCCGCTCTTCAGCTTTTCCGGTAAAATCCTGAAAAACTGAATAGCTGGAATTAATACCGGCACCGGCAAGGAAATTCCGTCGCACACTGGTTCCCGATCCTTTTGGGGCACAGAGGATAACGTCAATATCAGATGGAGGTATGACTCCTGTGTGTTCTTTATATGTGATTGAAAAGCCATGAGAAAAATAGAGTGCATCGCCTTTTTTGAGACATGGTTTTAGTTTTGGCCAGAGAATCCGTTGTGCAGCGTCTGATACCAGGTATTGTACGATTGTGCCTTTTTTTGCTGCTTCCTCAACTCCGAACAAGGTTTTTCCCGGTACGAAACCATCGGCCAGGGCTTTGTTCCAATCGGCCTTAAATTCAGGAGCCTGTCCGATAATAACATTAATCCCGTTATCCTTCATATTCATTGCCTGGGCAGGACCCTGAACACCGTATCCAATAACTGCAACGACTTCATTTTTAAGTACCTCTCGGGCTTTTGAAAGCGGGAATTCTTCTCTTGTTACAACATTCTCGACAACACCACCAAAATCAATTTTTGCCATAATTCTAAATATTTAAATTTGTTACTTTGATATATTATATACTTCAGCTTCTTCAGTTTTATTCCTGCTGGCCTGATCCATTTCTATAAGATAAGCGTTCAGTTCCTTGACTTGTTTTGTGATAGCTACTCTTCCTGATCTTACATATTGCAAAACTCCATAAGGTTCAAGTACATCAAGCAATTGAACTATCTCGCGTTTATGTCCGGTCTTTTCCAGCACCATGTATTCAGGCGTGACCTCAAGAATACGGGCATTATGGGACCTGACAATGTGGTCAATAATATTTCCTGACATCAATGCTTTAGTCGACACTTTAAATAATGCAATCTCCTGATATACTATTTCTTCTGAAGTGTGTACAAATACCTTTAGTACATCGATAAGTTTCTCAAACTGCCGGGCTACTTTCCTGACCATTTCATCAGTTGTTTTTACAGCAAGAGTCAGAAGCTGAACACCTTTAACAGCAGATTCTGAGGCAGTTATGCTATCTATATTTATCTGTCTTCTGGTGAGTATTATAGTTATCTGGCTCAGGATCCCTATATGATCCTCGGTAAATAATGATATAGTAAATTCCTGTTTCATAGGGTTGATTTTATTTTTTAATAAGTTAATCTGATATCTGAAACTGATGATCCGGGTTCAACCATTGGAAAGACATTTCCCTCTTTTTCAACGGCAACTTCAAGAACATAAGGACCATCAGTCGCAAGCATCTCAATAATTGTGTCTCTAAGTTCATCTCTCCTTGTTATCCTTTTCCCGGGGATGCTGAATCCATCTGCTATTTTGACAAAATCCGGGTTTATCATCTCAGTTGAGGCATATCTTTTTTTGAAGAACATATCCTGCCACTGTCTGACCATTCCGAGGAAACCGTTATTCAGGATTATGATCTTCACTGGCACTCCGTACTGAAGAATGGTACCAAGTTCCTGGATTGTCATCTGAAAACCGCCATCACCAAGAAATGCAATAACAGTGGAATCAGGTTT
>Ga0182027_10005923_pt1 | contig 18440 bp, 18 predicted proteins | sample 712E1DmetaG_FD_121300 | JGI IMG/M metagenome (GOLD analysis project Ga0182027, IMG submission 121300) | Permafrost microbial communities from Stordalen Mire, Sweden - 712E1D metaG (Illumina Assembly) | ecosystem: Environmental > Terrestrial > Soil > Wetlands > Permafrost | place: Sweden... | reverse complement strand
GGGTCACGCTGATGGCCTATTGCCACGTGGCCCACGAGTGCCGGATCGAGGAGGGGGCGATCCTGGTCAACGCCGCCACCCTGGGCGGCGAGGTTCACATCGGCCAAGGCGCCCTGATCGGCGGCCTGGTCGGCATCCACCAGTTTTGCCGCATCGGCGCGTATACGATCCTGGGGGCCAACAGCAAGGTCACCCAGGACATCGCGCCCTACCTGATCGCCGACGGTCACCCGGCGCGCCCCTTCGGCCCGAACGTGATCGGCCTCAGGCGCAAAGGGTTTAGCGAAGCCCAGATCCTGGAGATCCATCGCATTTACCGCGAATTGTTCGAGCGCAACCGGCCGCTGGCCGAGAATTACCGGCGCATCGAACGGCGCTTCCCCGATTCGGAGTTTGCCGCCACGATCCTGGACTTCTGCCGCGCCGGCTCGCGGGGTCTGGCCCGTCCGCGTCCGCGTCGCGGCTCGCTGATGGACGCAACCGAGTTCACACTTCCCTAACAAACAGTCCGAGGCCGAGCCCGCCGCGCACGGCGAACGCCAGCGTCAAAAGTTTGATGCACGGACCCCCGGGGCAGTGCATAACCTGTGAATAAAGGAGGCGTCCCCCCATTTCGCGGGCATTTGACGCGAAGATCCCCCTGACGCTTTTATGACGATGCCACGCGTTGCGCCAAGGGTCCTCAAAACCCCATAAAATTCAAGGGTCATCGATCTTAAATCATTAAATATCAGTATCTTGTAAAGATTTCAAGGGTGCGCGGGAGACCTTCTCCCCGCCGGGAATAATTTGCAATGAATTGCAATGATTTGGGCAAACGGAACCCGAAGAGCCGCAACTTAGCGCTTGACAATCTCGATTCCCGGCCTGTGGATAAATATGGATCGGCAGGTCACTTTTCGACGTCGCCCGCTTGAAAAAACTCGCCCGCTGAACGGCTAGGGTTTCAAAAACAGGGCAAACGAGGGCGGAGACGGCTCGCTGGCCAGGTCGGCCTGGAATTGCTCGTGGAGCAGGCGCCCGTAGACGACCATGTCGCGGGCCAGCATGCGCGCGCGCTGGGTCAGCCGCTCGCTGGCGAGGTTGCCGGCCGCGTCGAAATCCTTGCTGCCGTTGAAGCCGATCCCGTAGGGGAGGCTCCAGCCGTAGCACTGGCGCACGACCGTGCGCATCTGGTCCTGAACGGTCAGCCCTTTTTCGTGCGAGGCGACCACGTATCCGACCAGCTTGCCGGAGAATTCCCCCCAGAAGTAATCGAGGAAGTTTTTCATCGACGCCGACATGCCGCCGTGGTAATCGGGCGAGGCGAGGATGAAACCATCGGCCCACTCGACCAGGGCCTTGATTTGGCCATAGGCGGGGCCGTCATGGGGCTGGTCGGGGTTGAACGGCGTCAGCGCCGCCTCGCGCAGGTCGAGCAGGCGCGGCTCGCCGCCTTCCTCCAGCACGTCCTTCAGGATGACACGCATCAGTTTGCGGGTATAGGAATGCTCGCGCAGACTGCCGACCACCCCCAAGATTTTGGTGCGTTCCATGATGTCCCTCTTCATCTTCCTCGTGCTCGAGCACGAAAAGGCCGTAGTCATCCTCAGGCGGCGGATCACCGCACTCGCGTCCAGTTGAAGAGCGAGACGACGCGATAGGTGACGACTCCGTGCAGGGCGTCGAGCGAGACGGGGCCGAAATCGCGCGAATCCCCGCTGTCGGGCCGGTTGTCGCCGACGACGAAAACCTGGCCGCGCGCGAGCGTCCACTGGTCATCGTCGTAATCGCTGGGCGCCCCCTCGCCTTCGGGCGGGATCGAGTGCTGGCCGTTGACGTAAAGCAGGCCGCCGCGCAGGCTGACCTGATCGGGGTACATCGCCACGATGCGCTTAACCAGCAGGCGCCGGGGGTCGCCGGGCTTCTCCAGCACGACGATCTGCCCCCGGTCATAGAGGCGCGGCCGCTCCATGATCAGCCGGTCGCCAATCCGGATCGTCGGCTCCATCGATTCGGAGATGACCACGAAATAAGCCAGGTTGCTCAGGTGCATCTGGTAGAGGACGCCCACGCCGATCCCGAGCATAATCAGCCCGAGCACGACCCGCACGCGGGTGCGACCCGACCGGCCCGTGCGAGAATTGTGATGAAAAGCGGGGCGAACCGCCATCGTGTTGCCTCCTGTTGCGGCCACCTTCCCGAGGACGAGAACGAGGACGATTGGGACAAAACATTTGAGAACCACTATAACCGGCGGCTTTTCTGATATTCCTTGAGCAGCACCCGCGCCTGCTCGATCTGGCGGGAGGCCGCCTCCCGGCGATGCGCTTGCAGATCGGCCCGCGCCTGCTTGAGATGATGGCCGGCCTGCTTGGCGGACTCCGAAATCGAGCAGACGCCCGCGCGGATCGACAGGCGCGCCAAGCGCCCGGCGCCCGGATGCGTGGGCCGGCAGGCCACGCGCACCTCGACCAACTCGGCCGGCAGGGGAAGATAGCAGATTTCCGGACGCGGCTGATCCGCGAGGACGCTCAGCGGTTGGCCGAATTCCCACTCTTTCCGGTCCTTGTCGATCGCGGCGATCGACTCGATCTCCACGTCGCCGTGGCGAGCCCACAGCGCCAGGGCGGTCACCTCGCCAATCGGTTTTTTCAACTTGAAGCGCTGGGCCGTCCAGCCCGCCGGGGGGACCCGCTCGGTGGCCACCGCCTGCCAGCGATAATGAGGCAGCGTCGGGTTGGCGCGGTCAACCCGCTCGACGTAGGCGCTGACCGCCTGCACGGTGCGATCGATCCATTGCTCCTGAACGCGGTTCGAAGCCTCTGAGTTCGCGCCATGCCGGATCAAGGCCTCGCGGGCCTCGGTCAGCAGCAGGCACGATTCCGCAATGGAAAGCGGCGGCACGAGCGGGGAGAGCGCTTGGGGTTCGGGGCGGGGCGAGGCCTGGACCGGCACGGCGGAACTTGGCTCGGGGGACGGCGCAGCGGCCCATCCCGCGCCGGACAGCCAGCAAGCAACCAGCCACGGCGCCGCTCCAAAGGACTTTCGCGGGACCCAACCACGGGATATTCGCCAAAACCACGCTAACATTTTTCCCACCGTCCGAAGATACCATAGCCAGAGTCACGATGGCATGCAATCTCGAATGACGCGCCCTCGTCCGCTGTAGGGTCTTCAATTCATGGATGTCGTGGACGGCATGGACGATGTGGACGGAAAGGGCACGCTTTAAGCGAAACGGCCACCGGCATGCCGCTTCCAGCCGGTGCGACTGGCCGGCTTACGATTGCCGTTTGCAATTTCGCCCAAAAAATTCATAATTACAATCGGGTTGATCGACACGGGGGTCAACAAGGGTTTCCGGACCGCCAGGTCCATTCATCAAAAGGGGTTGCTCCATGATCGAACCGCTTGCCTTGGCTTCTTTCCGCCACGCCCGCCGCGCCGCGGCCGCGCTCGTGCTGTTCGTCCCCTGGTGGCTGTCGGGATGCGGCCAGAACCAGCCGTTGGCAACCGTGCCGGTCAAGGAGAACGCCGCCCAGCAGTATCGCTATGCGGTCGAGTACCGCACGCAGCGCCACCTCGATTTGATCGTGGACAAGAAGAAATTGGCCTCCGAGCGCGAAGTGATTCGCCAGACTTTTCAGAAGGTTTACGAGAACTTCCCCGATGAGCGCACCTTCACGCCGCTGGCCAAGCTCGAGGTGATCGAGATGGACGGCGGGCTGGACAACCAGCGCGTCGCGGTGAGCACGCGCCAGGTCCACCGGACCATCGGGGAGCTGAAGAAGCTGGCCGGGGATTATCCGGAATATGTCTTCATCCAGGCCAAGTGCCTGTTCCAGCAGGGGCAGTTGCACAAGCGGCTGGGCGAGTTCCCCGAGGCGCAGAAGTGCTTCAAGGAGGTCGTTGACAAGTATTCACGCAACCCCGAGCGGACGATCGCCGCCCTTGCCAAGGAGGCGGCCTTTTATTACAACAAGACCTACGTCAACCAGAAGTGAGCGCCCCCGGCCCTCGCGCCGAACTCCCTCGGCAGGCTCCGCATGACCAAGCGATCCCTTTTCATTATCCCTGACCCCGCGGCCGTGCCCGGTGGGGCGCGCTCCGGCGCCGAGCGCGCGGCGCCCAGCGCGCCGGCCCACAGCGTGCTGGCCGTGTTGCGCGAATGGCTCGATGCGCTGATCATCGCCTCCGTCCTGGCGATGTTCGTGCGCCTCTTCATCGTCGAGCTGTTCAAGATCCCGACCGGTTCGATGACGCCGACCCTGATCGGCGGGCGCGTGGCCGACGTCGATTACGATCGCGACGGACGCAAGGATCTGCTCCTGTTCCTCGGCGAAGGCGATCGGCCGCTGCTCTTCCTCAACGACGGCCGGCGCCTGATCTCCAAGGGGCGCGTCGACGTGGGGCTGGGCGAGGTGCGCAGCCACCTGCGCCACGACCACATCCTGGTCAATAAGCTTGCCTACTGGCTGTCGCCCCCCCGGCGCGGCGACATTGTCGTCTTCAAGGTGCCGCCGGTGATCTGGCAGCCCGACAAGCCGATTTACATCAAGCGCTGCGTCGGCGCGCCCGGCGACCTGCTGACCTTTGACCCGCTGGGCCATTTGAGGGCCAATGGCGATACGGTTCTGGAGCCTGAATTCTTCCGGACTCAGCGTTACGAACTCAGCCTGCCGCGCCTGAAGTCAAATCAGGATCCGCCCGAAATCTCTTACGACGTGAGCCGCGCGGACCCGACCCAGCGGACCATCCGCGGCATTCAAGTCCCCGCCGACAAGATCTACGTCTTCGGCGACAACACTTTGAGCAGCCAGGACAGCCGCTACTGGGGCGGCGTGCCGCTGGACAACGTCAAGGGGCGCGCCTTCTTCCGTTACTATCCCTTTTCCGAGATGAGGTTCCTCCATGGTGGATAACAGCCGGCCGGTTAAAAAGCGCTCCGTGGCGGCTCCCTCCGCCCGCCGTATCGACCCCCCGTGGCAGGACTCTCGCCCGCACATGAGGACGACGTTCCGCGAGCTGGCCGACGAACTGGTGTTCGTCTTCATCCTGGTCATGTTCATCAAGACCTTTCTGGTCGAGCATTACAAAATCCCGACCGGCTCGATGACGCCGACGCTGATCGGCGGCTACGTCGCCCAGGTCGACGTCAATGGCGACGGGCGCAAGGATCTGGTCTATGACGGCGACAGCGAGCCGCTCAATCCCGCCCGCCTCCTGGTCTTTGTCAACAAGGGCGGCCGCTACGAGGCGGACCCCACTCTGCGGCCCAGCTTCGAACAGTTCCAGCAATGGGTCGTCGAGGGGCTTTTCCACCGGCAGAACGATCATGTCCTGGTCAACCGCTTCGCCTACTGGTTTCGTCCGCCACAGCGCGGCGAGATCGTCGTCTTCAAGGTGCCGCCGTCGATCTTTACCCTGGAGGCGCCGATCTACATCAAGCGCTGCGTCGGCGAGCCGGGCGACACGCTGAGCTTCGAGGATATAACGGCCACCCGCGGGGGCCGGCTGGTGGCGAACGGCCAGGTGGTCGAGCGCCCCGATTTCTTCCGCGCCTGGCGCTACCGGCCGATCATCGACACCAACAGCAACGGCTTCAGCCGCCAGAGCGAAATCGAGTATCGTCCGATCAACACCGAGGTGTTCGCCATCGATTCGATCCACGTGCCGGCGAACAAAGCCTACGTCTTCGGCGACAACACCTTGAGCAGCCTGGACAGCCGATACTGGGGGGGCGTGCCGCTGGAGAACTTCAAGGGGCGGGCCTTCCTGCGCGTCTGGCCGCTGATGCAGTTCAAGTTCTTGTAGTGTTCGTGGCGAGGACATAAACGACAGCAAGGAAAAAAAGGACAGCGGCAAGGATGGGACATTTTCCAGCTGAAGATCCGCAAACCCCGAGCCCGCCCATGGAACGAAGGCCGAAGAAACACATCGCCTGGCGACGGTATCTGGTCAGTGCCGCGTTCTTACTGTTGCTCGCGATCTTCTTTGGCGGCAAATACTGCGTTCTCTTGGATTTTCCTGGCTATTTTGCGTGCACTGCGCTCCATCTTCCAATCCATACTTTTATCCATACCCTGAGGCCTTCACCCAAGGGCACCTGGCAGATAAAGATCTTCAAACGACAGTGGACGTATCATGACGCCAGCGATATGTCCAGTGATGACGTCTATGCCTGGCGCGGCGGGCAGCCGTTCCTGGGCGGCCGGAGTCTGGAATCAAACTATGCCGGGCGACTCCTGAACGCCTGGACGCCGATCTGGCATTCGGATTCGATCCTTGAATTCGCCAACCCATTTGCGGCCGGCCAGCCCGCGGTGGCATTGACGATCAAGAACACGACCAGCCGCACGTTGCCGTACGTCTTCCTCTTCTTCGCTCAACAGCAAGCTTATTATCTTTTTGCGCTGCCCCCACATTCGCAGCAGCAATTGAAGTGTGCCCGACTCAAAGCGGGGGATTATTTGACCTGCACGATCGGTCCAGATGCCTTGAGCAATTACAAGCAATGCCCGGCTATGACGAGCGGGAAGACACTGAGCGGGATGAACGTCTTGCTGGCAGACAAGACCGCGCCGCAAATCGCCTTTGATTTTCTGCCGGCCAGTCGTCCAAGAAACTGAAACCTGACCCAGGGAGGCCGTTCTGATGCCACGTCTTCGGTGCACGTTTCTCTACGTCCTGATCGTCTTGAGCGCGGGTTTCATGCTGAGTCTGGCGGGATGCCGCTCGGCGGACTGGAGCACGTCCAAGAGAGCACCTTCGGCGGGCGCGCCGATCACCACGCTGGACCTCGTGCGCGAGATGATCGATCTGGAACGCCTCAGCCGCTTCCCCGCGCCGGGTTATGAAACGTTTCAGTTTTCCTCCTATGACCGCTCCAGCGTCGGCCCTTACCTGCCCGGCTGGTTCGCCAACAATGATGGTTTTGGCGAAACCAAAACTCCGAGCTTCTTGAAAGTGCTCCGGCCGGCGGGTCGCGATGGGCTGTCCACCTGCCTCTTGGCGGAGGTCAACGGACCGGGCGCGATCGTGCGCACCTGGACGCCCAACCCCGAACCGATCAACGGCAAGATCGCCGTTTATCTTGACGGAAATAAAAAACCTATCTATGAAGGAGCGACCGAGCCTTTTTTCCGTTACCGCTACGACACCCTGCTCGGCCGGCCGTGGGACAAGCGCGAAGGCTTCACCCAGCGCGATAGTTGCTACTTCCCCATCGCCTTCGCCAAGGGGCTGCGCATCGTCTGGACCGGCAAGCTCGAGGTCATTCACTTTTATCACGTCGGCGTGCGCCAGTACCCCGCCGGCACGCCGATCAAGACCTTCGATCCCGCCGACCTCAAGACCTGGAGCACGCAGATCGAGGGAGTCCTCGATGTCCTTAATAAGCGCGGCGACAGCCCGCAAATGCGGGCTGCGGGCGAAAAGATTCCTTTCGATCTGACCCTCAAGCCCCACGCCGGGGCCGAGCAACTCGTCAGCGGGCCGGGCGAGATCCGCGAGCTCGAGCTGCGCGTCGAGGCGGCGGATCCGGCCCGCGCCCTGCGCGAACTCGTGCTGACCGGCTTCTTCGACGGATCGCCCAACGCGCAGATCGAGGCCCCGCTCGGGGCATTCTTCGCCAGCGCCCCGGGCCTGGTCTGCCAGGAGACGGCGGCGCTGGCCGTGCGGCGCGACGGCACGATGCTCTGCCGTTTCCGCATGCCATTTCAATATAGCGCTCGCTTTCACATCGAGAACTTTGGCGCGCAGCCGGCGCGCGTGCGCGGCACGCTGACGCGCGGCGACTACGCCTGGGATCCCTGGCGCTCGATGCATTTTCACGCCACCTGGCGTGCCGACCACAACATCACCGCCGGACCGGAACCCGAAGTCATGGACATGCCGTTCCTGGTCGCGCGCGGCCAGGGCGCCCTGGTCGGCACGGCCTTGATGATCATGAACCCCACGCCGGTGGTCACCATTGGCGGCAGTTGGTGGGGCGAAGGCGACGAGAAAATCTGGCTCGACGACCATCCCTTTCCCTCGTTCTTCGGCACCGGCAGCGAAGACTTTTTCAATTACTCCTGGAGCAACAACGATCTGTTCAATCACGCCTACGGCGGCCAGTTGCTCTCGACCGGTCCAGGCAGCGGCGGCTTCGTGGCCGTCGACCGCCTGAACATCCTCGACCCGATCCTTTTCCGCCGGCACATCGATTTTTACATGGAACTGTGGCATCACTCCCACACGCCTGGCTTGAGTCACGCGCGCACGGTTTACTTTTACGCTTTCCCCTGGCTGCGCGACGATCACATCCGGCTCAAGCCGGATGACGTGCTCTACGAACCGCGCCAACCCGAAGGCTGGCAGCCCGAGGGTTATTTCGGGGGCGAGGAGAAAGACTCGATCTTCTTCCAGGCCGAACAGACGCTGACCGAGCACCCGGCCGGCGTGCGGATCGAGCACGGGGGGATGTGGGCCGGCGGCCAATTGGTCCAATGGTCGCCGCGCGCCGAGGGCGAAACGCTCACCTTCGCGCTCGACCTTAAGACTGCGGGATTCTACGAACTGATGGGCACGTTCGCCCAGACGCCGCGGTCGGGCCGCGTGGCGCTGGTGCTGGACGGCGGCAAGACGCTTGACCCGGTGCTCGATCTTTACACGCCGCTCTATACGCTCTCGCGCAATTTCAGTTTCGGCAAAGGCACGCTGGCGGCCGGGCGGCATACGTTCACGCTCGTCGCGCGCGGCCACAACCCGGATAGCGGCGGCGCGGGCGTCGGGGCGGATTTCTTCTGGCTCATCCCGCGGAAAAAATAGAGTCTTGGAAGAAATTCTGACCGGTTCTTTCGTGCTCGTGCTCGTGCTTGTCATCGTAATCGATTAGAATGTGATCACTCCATGATTCGATAACGATAACGATGACGATGACGATGACGAGCACGAAGAGAGAAGAGCCCCCCCATGCGTAAGACTTTATTACCCTGTTTAATCCTCGCGCTGCTCCTTTTAACCGCCTGCGTGCATTTCGGAAAGGAAAAGCCCATGACGGCCGAATTCCACCCCGCGTCTTTCAGCCGGACGATCACCAAGAAGGTCGGCGGCCAATTCCTGCTTTACCTGCCCGACGGTTACGCGGAAGACCCGGGCCAGTGCTGGCCGCTGATCCTGTTTCTGCACGGGATCGGCGAGCGGGGGCGGGACCTGGACAAGCTCAAGGTGACAGGGTTGCCCCAAAAACTCGCCGCCGGTGTGCCGCTGCCCTTCATCATCGTCTGCCCGCAGTGCCCCAATGACGAGTCCTGGTCGCCCGACACGCTCAACGCGCTGCTCGATGAAGTGATCGGCCAATGCCGCGTGGATGAGGATCGAGTCTACCTGACCGGCCTGAGCATGGGCGGATCGGGGACCTGGGCGCTGGCTGGCGAGCACCCCGAGCGTTTTGCCGCCATCGCGCCGATCTGCGGCCGCGGCAACATCGCCCGGGCCCGCCGGTTCAAACACCTGCCCACCTGGGCCTTCCACGGCGCCAGGGATGAGGTCGTGCCGATCCGCGAATCCGAGATCATGGTCAAGGCGATTCAGAAGATTGGCGGCGAGGTCAAATTCACCGTCTATCCCGAGGCCGGCCACGATAGCTGGACCGAGACTTACGACAACCCGGAACTGTACCAGTGGCTCCTGGCCTACCGGCGGCCGAAGGCGAAATAAAGCGTCCCACTGCGTGGCGATGCGTTTACCGGATTGGGGACGAAAGAAAAATCTTGCTCACAAAGACACAAAGATTCGAACGACACAAAGAAATATCCTTGAACGGAGCCTGAATTCTGGAATTCTTAGTGCTCTTTGTTTCTTTGTATCTTTGTGAGTATAAATATTTTATTTCTTGTTTATGGTGGAAGGCGAAAACTTCTGCCGCCTTTCCCACAAAACCTATTTGAGCGCCCTTTTTTAAGGCTTTCGCCGCTTACGCGTCCTTGATGGTCGGGTCGCCCGCGCGGGTTTTATTTTTGCGCAGTTGCAGCCGGATCGGCGCGCCTTCGAAGTCGTAGGCCTCGCGCAGCCGGTTCACGATATAACGCTTGTAAGAAAAATGAAACAGCGTCACGTCGTTGACGAACAGGGTGAAGGTCGGCGGGCAGATGCCGGTCTGGAGCATGAAGCGCACCTTGGGCCGGCGGTTGCGCGCCATCGTCGGCGGCTTGTGGCCGACCCATTCCTCGAGCCGCTCGTTGAGCTCGTGGGTCGCGATGCGCCGGCGGCTGTTGTTGTAAATCCGCTCGGCGATCTCGAAGATGCGCTGGGTGCGCTGGCCGCCCTTGGCCGAGATGTAAACGAGCGGGGCATAGCGCATGAAGGCCCACTCTTTTTCGAGCAGGTGCGTGAACTGGTCGGCCGTGCGGGTGTCTTTGGCCACCAGGTCCCACTTGTTGACCAGGATCATCGTCGCCAGCCCGGCGTCCAGGCAGTATCCGGCGATGTGCGCGTCCTGTTCGGTGAGGCCCTGGGCGGCGTCGATGACGATGGCGGCGACGTCGGCGCGCTCCATGCTGACCATCGAGGAGAGGACCGAGAGTTTTTCGATGCCGACCTCGACCTTGCCGCGGCGGCGGATGCCGGCCGTGTCGATCAGGCGGAAGAGTTTGCCCTCGGGCGAGCGAACCATCGTGTCGATGGAGTCGCGCGTGGTGCCGGGCAGTTCCGAGGCGATGACGCGTTCGGCGCCGGCCAGGCGGTTGATCAGGGTCGATTTGCCCACGTTCTGGCGCCCCACGACGGCCAGGGCGATGCCGCCGGTGGCGTGGGCATGGACGGGCTCGGGCTTGCGCAAGGAAGAGAGCACGACGCTGAGCAGATCGGCCAACCCCACGCCGTGCAGCGCGGCGATGGGGTAAATACGCTCGAAACCGTAGCGGTAAAAATCGTTGGCCTCCAGGGTGATCTGGGGATTGTCGCACTTGTTGACGGCGACGAAAACCGGCTTGTCGATGCCGCGCAAGAGGCGGATGATCTCCAGGTCGGCCGGGTGGGCCTCTTCGCCGACGGCGGTCAGGAAAATGATCACGTCGGCCTCGTCGATGGCCAGGCGGACCTGCTCGACGACGCGGGCGAGGAGAGGGTCGTCCAGCTCGACGTCAAAGCCGCCCGTGTCGACGCACAGGAACGGCAGGCCGTCCCATTCGGCGCGGTCGATATTGCGGTCGCGCGTCACGCCGGGCAGGTCATGCACCACGGCCTTGCGCCGGCCGATAATCCGGTTGAACAGGGTGGATTTGCCGACGTTGGGCCGCCCGACGATGGCGACCATCGGCAGCATTTCATCGTTGGCGTCGGCGGCGATCTCGGCCGAGATATCGGTGAGTTCCTCCTCATCCAGCCCGAGCGCTTCGAGCTCCTCGGGGCCGACGAGGGACTTGGGATGAGGGAACTTGGGGTCGCGGTCTTTGCGGGTCGGTGTACGCATGGTATGACTACGTTACCGATTTATCGCCTGGAAAAGCTAGGGGAAACTGGCGAATCCGATTACGATGACGAGGACGAGGACGATTACGATGACGAGCACGAGCACGAAAAATTCAAGAATCTTCAGTCCTTTGGGTCCTTTTAGGTCCCTTTTGTCCTTTATCTGTTTCAAGGGGTGAGCGCGATGAACGGCCGAGAACGATTTCACGGCGTGATGAACTTTGAGCCCGTCGACCGGACTCCGTTCTGGGAATTCATGGGGTTCTGGCCCGAGACGATCGACCGCTGGCACGCCGAAGGGCTGCCGGCCGAGGTGCAACTGCGCGATTATTACCTCGGCGGCGACCACATCCAGTCGCCGGACGCCGTGGTCGATCCCAAGGAATATTTCGGTTTCGATCCGGTGGCGTCGATCCCGATCGACTTTAATCCCTTCCCGGCCTTCGAGCCGCTCGTGCTGGCCGAGGACGAGCGGACGCGCACCGTGCGCGACGAGGTCGGCGTGACCAAGCGGGTCTTTAAAAGCGGCTCGGCCATGCCGCATTACGTTGATTTTCCGCTCAAGACCCGCCGCGATTTCCTGGCGTTCAAGGAGCGGCTCGACCCGGCCTCGCCCGGGCGATACCCGGCCGATTGGGCCGAAAAGGTGCGGGCTTGGAAAAACCGCGACTTTCCGCTCTACCTGATCTGCCGCGGGCTGTTCGCCTTCGGCCGCGACTTCATGAAGTTCGACGAGCTGATGATGGCGCTGCTGCTCGAGCCGGCCTGGATTCGCGAAATGATGGAATTCCAGACCGATTTCATGATTCGGCTTTGGGAACGCGCGCTGGGCGAGATGGAAGTCGATTTCGTCTACATCGGCGAGGACATGGCCTTTAAGAACGGCCCGATGCTCGCCCCGGCGCTGGCGCGGGAACTGCTGCTCCCCTGTTATCGGCGGCTGACGGCCTTCCTGCGCGCGGGCGGCGTGCGCCACATCATCGTCGACTCGGACGGCGACGTGCGGACGCTGCTGCCGATCCTGCTCGAGGGGGGCGTCACCGGCATCCTGCCGGTCGAGCGTACGGGGGGTGTGCATCCGCTCAAATTGCGCCAGGAATTCCCCAAATTGCAGATGATCGGCGCGCTGGACAAGCAGGCGATCGCGCGCGGCGGCGAGGCGCTGCGGCGCGAAGTGCGCGAGGTGGCCGCGCCGCTCGCGCGCCAGGGCGGCTTCATCCCCGGTTTCGACCACAGTGTCCACCCCCTGACCGCGCTGGCCACCTACCGGGAATACCTGGAAGAGCTTCGCCGGGCGACCCGGCGCTGAGGCCGGATGAGCCGCAGTTTCTTTGGGAAAAGCGCTCAGCCTTTTAGCGGTTCCGGCCGATAATTCATTAGTGCGGAGGCCTCGCGCGGCCGCCGCGGACGCATGGATTTTACCCCTCAAGCGAGGTTCGCCGTGGCGGAAATCGAGGAGCGAAATTTCTCGACCCAGGTGATTGTCGATCTGGCCGACATGAAGGCCAGCAATAACCCCTCGGGCCGGATGATCACCTATGGGCTGGGCTCGTGCCTGGCCGTCGCGATCTACGACCCGGAGGTCCGCGTGGGCGGGTTGCTGCACTTCATGCTTCCCGATTCGAGCATCAGCCAGCAAAAGGCCCTGCTCAACCCCTTTTTGTTCGCCGACACGGGCATTCCCTTCCTTTTTCGGCGCGTTTACAAACTGGGGGCGGTCAAGGAGCGGATTCTGTGCAAGCTGGCCGGGGCCGCCAATGTGCTGGATCCGGACAACTTTTTTAACATTGGCATGCGCAATCATCTGGCGGCCACCACTATTTTGAGCAAGAATGGCGTCCAAGTGCATGGGGAGTATATCGGCGGTCAATCGGGAATGACCCTGGCCATGCACAACGCCACCGGCCGCGTGGTCGTGACACTGCCCAGTGGGGATGAAATAGAGTTATGATCAAGCTGGAAAGTCTCGTCAAAAAGACTGAGGATTTGCCGCCGCTGCCCGACATCGTGGTCAAGTTGCTCCATGCCAGCCGCGATCCCAACGTCTCGACGCGCGAGATGGTCGAGCTGATCAAGCATGACCCCGCGCTGACGATCAAGGTGCTGCGCCTGTGCAACTCCTCGTATTACGGCCTGCCGCGCAAGATCAACTCGATCCAGGAGGCGCTGGTTTACATCGGCACGGACACGCTGGTCAATTTTGTCCTGGCCGGCTGCCTCTCCTCGTTCTATCAACAGGCGCAGGACGGTTACGGACTGGAAAAAGGCGAGCTGTGGCGCCACTCGGTTGGCTGCGCCATCGCCAGTCAGCGCATCGCCGGCTTCGGCCATACCGACCCCACCAGCTTGGCGTTCACCGCCGGGCTGCTCCATGACATCGGCAAGATCGTCTTGAACACCTGCGTCGGCCAGGAAATCGGCCAGATCATGAAAGTGGTCAAAGAAGACAAAATAACCTTTGCCGAGGCGGAAAAGCGCGTGCTGGGCTTCTCGCAGACCGAGGCCGGCGCCCACCTGGCCCGCCACTGGAACTTGCCCGAGCCGCTGATCGAGTCGATCGCCTATCACCAGGATCCCAGTCTGGCCCAGTCTTCGCCCAAACTGGTCGCGCAGGTGCACCTGGGCAACATCCTCTGCATCAGCTTCGGCATCGGCGTGGGCACCGACGGCCTGGCCTACACCTTCCACCCCCACGCCCTGCAGCAGACCGGCATGGAAATGACCGACCTCTTGCGCCTGTCGCTCGATATTCACGACGACTACAAGAAGGCGGAAGAGCTGATCGGTCTGGCGGCGTAAGTCGTAAGGCGTCCCTGTTGCTTTGAGGGACCGATCTCTTCCGAGAAATTTCCCAAGCAATTATTCGTCCTCGTGCGCGTGCTCGTTATCGTTCTCGTCACATTCATGTGCCGCATCGGGCCTTGCGCGGGCCGTCAAGGACCGGCGGCAAGCTCGTCAACCCCACACCGTCAATATGTTCCTCCAGCGGGAAACGCCTTGCGATTGTCAAAGAGCTATTGCATAGTATTTAGCTAGGAACGGGAGGGTATGAGGCGCGATGAAGATTCACGAGTATCAGGCCAAGGACATTCTGCGCCGATACGGCGTGCCGCTGCCGGAGAGCTCGGTGGCCGAGTCGCCCGAGCAGGCCGTGGCGCGGGCCAAAACGCTGGGCGGGTTTCCCGTCGCGGTCAAGGCCCAGGTTCACGTCGGCGGGCGCGGCAAGGCCGGCGGGGTCAAGCTGGCGCGCAGCATCGAGGAGGTCGCCGCCGCCGCCCAGGCGATCCTCGGCATGAGCATCAAGGGGATCACGGTCAAGAAGGTGCTGGTCGAGCGCGGGATGCACATCGAGCGCGAAATCTACGCCGGCATTGTCATCGACCGCGTGCGCAAGCTGCCGGTGATCATGGTTTCCTCGGCCGGCGGGGTGGACATCGAGGAGGTCGCCGCGGCCAATCCCGAGAAAATTCTGCACCTGCCGCTGGAGGCCGGCCTGGGCCTGTGCGACTTTCAGATCCGCCAGGCGATCTATTTCCTCGCCCTGCCCAAGGAGGCCCAGGCGGGCCTCGGCGCCATCCTGCGCGCGCTGGAACGGGTGATGACCGAGCTGGACGCCTCGCTGGTCGAAATCAACCCCGTCGCCCTGACCGATCAGGACGCGATCGTGGCCTGCGACGCCAAGATGAATTTCGACGACAACGCCCTCGCCATTCATGCCGAGATCGAGGCCTTGCGCGATGAAAACGAGGAGGAACCGCTCGAGGCCGAGGCGCGCCACCACCACCTCAGTTACGTCAAGCTCGACGGCAAGATCGGCTGCCTCGTCAACGGCGCCGGCCTGGCGATGGGCACGATGGACATGGTCAAGTTTTTTGGCGGCCAGCCGGCCAATTTCCTCGACGTCGGCGGCGGAGCCAACCCCGAGACCGTCGCCGAGGCGCTGCGCATCGTCACCTCCGACCGCGCCGTCAACACGATCCTGTTCAATATTTTCGGCGGCATCGTGCGCTGCGACCGCGTCGCCGAAGGGATCCTGAAAGCCAAGGACAAGATCGGCATCGACCTGCCGATCGTCATGCGCCTGGTCGGCACCAACGAGGACAAGGCGCGCGAGCTTCTGGCCGGCACCGACCTGATCATGCTGCCGACGATGGCCGAGGCGGCGAAAAAGGCCGTCGAGCTGAGCAAGCGGTAGGCTTGAAGCGATCTTTTTTGTGATTCATACGAGAGGGGTTTTGCGATGGATTTCACATCACCCAAAGATCAGCTCTCAAAGAAATACACGCCCGCCAATTGGAAATATCATTTTCTCATTTGGGGCCTCATCATCCTAGGCGTCGGTATTGTGGTGGACCTCCTTCATATTCAGCCCGACTATATTTTTGTTATGGCTCCGCTGTTTCTAATGCTTAACCACATTGCCTGGTATTTTACCAAACGAGGCGCCCTCGGCATTATCATGAAAAGCGTGGCGGCAAGTGGGCTTGTTTTCACTGTTTATTACGTATTGATACATCACCTTTACTAAAAAAAGAGGTTTCAGGTGGATGCGCCATCAATAAATGACCAGTTACCAAGAATCCAAGCCCGACATAGCGGTCAATGGATTGCTATGAAGTACGGCTTTTTAATCATTCTTCTTGGCTCCCTCGGTTGGAATTTGGTGCTCCTCATTCAGGATGTCTGGATCAATCAACCTGATGCAAGACGTGGCCATCTAGGGCCCGTGGTGCTTTTGCTGATATTGCTGATCAGCCACGTCTCTTATTATTTCAAAAAGCGCGAAAAACTGGGGTTCCGCATCAAGACTGGGGCCTGGTTTTTGCTCGTCGTGCTCACGCTCATTTATGTTTTTCGCATCTGGCCCAAATAATACTCTCGGGGAAAGCGGTTTTTTTATCATGAGCATTCTGATCGACAGCAACACGCGCCTGCTCGTGCAGGGGATGACGGGCAACGAGGGCAAATTCCACGCGGCGCAGATGATCGACTACGGCACGCAGGTCGTCGCGGGCGTGACCCCCGGACGCGGCGGCCAGACCTGCCTGGACCGCCCCGTCTACCACACCGTGCGCGAGGCCGCGCGCGAGACCGACGCCAACACCTCGATCGTATTCGTCCCCGCCCCCTTCGCAGCCGACGCCGCGCTCGAAGCAATCGAGGCGGAACTCGCCTTGGTCATCGTGATCACCGAGGGGATCCCCACACTGCAAATGGAGCGCGTTTATTGGGAGGCGCGGCGGCGCGGCGTGCGCCTGATCGGCCCCAACTGCCCCGGCGCGATCACCCCCGGCCAGGCCAAGGTCGGCATCATGCCCGGCCACATCCATCGCCCCGGCAAGGTCGGCGTCATCTCGCGCTCGGGAACGCTGACCTATGAATTCGTCAACGAGCTGACCCTCGGCGGATACGGCCAGTCGACCTGCGTCGGCATCGGCGGCGACCCGATTATCGGCAGCAATTTCGTCGACATGCTCGCCCTTTTTGAAGAGGATCCCGCGACCGAGGCGGTCGTGCTGATCGGCGAGATCGGCGGCTCGGATGAGGAGGCCGCGGCCACGTTCGTCAAGGAGACCATGAGCAAACCGGTCGTCGGGTTCATCGCCGGACGCACCGCGCCGCCGGGCAAACGCATGGGCCACGCCGGCGCGATCATCAGCGGCGGGCGCGGCACGGCGGCCGAAAAGATCGCCATCATGCAGGCCAACGGCCTGCACGTCATCGAGCGCCCCGACCAGATTTGCGCGATGCTGGCCGAGCTGGGCCTAACGCCGTTGAGCTGATTAAACAAGTTGAACCGCGTAGCGGTTCGATCTCCCAGCCGTGGGTTGGTATTCCAACCCACGGTCCGAACATGCAATATTCAGAACCGCTGAGCGGTTCGATCGTCTCAATCCAATGAATATCGCTCATCGAATGTCTCCCCGTGCTTGATCAACAATTTGCGAAACTCCGTCTCCCAACTCATGCGCTGATGATGTCGTTCCTGATTGAGAATGTACGACCTGATCTTTTCCAAATCCCAACACGAAATTGAAAACGCGCCGAACCCATCCTGCCAATGGAATTTTCCATGGGCGATGCCTTGGGACGAAAGCCATGCGGCTGAAGATCGCTTGATTTCTTTGACCAAATCGGCGGAGGCGATGGTGCTCTTCTTGCGCAGTAATAGATGGACGTGATTGCTCGTGCCGCTCACAATCAGCGATTGACATTCCTGTTGATTGACCGACCCGCCCAAATATTGGTGCAGTTGCGGAGAGATTTCATGATTTAGCCAGGGCTCGCGATGTTTCGTGCTGAACACAATGTGTTCGTAAACGGAATAATACGAATTGGCCATGGCGATTCCCTCCGGTGATTAAATGATCGAACCGCTGACGCGGTTCTGATTATTGTGCATGCGGACCGTGGGTTGGAATACCAACCCACGGCTTGGGGATCGAACCGCTACGCGGTTCAGGTTCATCCATCCAAACTCCAGGGATCCCCGAAGGGGATCAATTTGAGTAGCCGTGGGTCTTGACCCACGGAAAGCGTCCCACATTATCGTTCCGACCCTGAAGGGGTCGAATAAAAACACAATTATTCATTCAACCCCTCCAGGGTTGGTATCTTCTTGGGTTCGCATCCGTAGGTTAAAACCTACGGCTACTCACATGGATCGCCTTCGGGGATCTCTTGCGTTGGGCTTTCCTTTTTCAATCCATAAAACACAAGCATGGCCGCCAGCGCCGCCACCGCCAGCGCGAGCAGCCGGTAGAAGAGCATCGGGCGATAGACAAGCGTGACCTGGCTGGCGCCCGCGGGCACCTCGATCCCGCGCAGGATCCCATTGACCGCCGCGACGCTTTGCTCTTTTCCGTTCACGCGCGCGCGCCATTCGGGCGTCCAGATCTCGCGTAGCACCAGTAGCGCCACCGTGGGCGATTGCACGCTCAAGCGCATGCCGTTGTTGTCCCGGGCCAGCCACTCCACCCGGCCCAGCGATGGGGCATTGAGCG
>Ga0182027_10005921_pt1 | contig 18440 bp, 12 predicted proteins | sample 712E1DmetaG_FD_121300 | JGI IMG/M metagenome (GOLD analysis project Ga0182027, IMG submission 121300) | Permafrost microbial communities from Stordalen Mire, Sweden - 712E1D metaG (Illumina Assembly) | ecosystem: Environmental > Terrestrial > Soil > Wetlands > Permafrost | place: Sweden... | reverse complement strand
CCGCAACTGCATCAGAACCCGCCGCATTACAATTTTATGCCCCCTTCGCAGGAGCATCTATTGGAGAATATTTTAGGGATACCGGACGTTCGGCATTAGTTGTTTTTGACGACCTATCCAAACAAGCTGTATCGTATCGTGAAGTGTCACTGTTACTTCGTCGTCCACCAGGTCGCGAAGCATATCCTGGCGATGTATTTTACCTGCATTCTCGATTACTGGAACGTGCTGCAAAAATTATCAATTCGGACGATGTTGCCCGTCAGATGAATGATTTACCCCAAAGTATCAAACACTTAGTAAAAGGCGGTGGCTCACTCACTGCTTTGCCTATCATTGAAACCCAAGCAGGCGACGTATCTGCATACATTCCAACCAATGTAATCTCGATTACTGATGGCCAGATATTCCTCGAAACCAACTTATTCAATTCAGGGGTTCGGCCTGCTATCAATGTAGGTATTTCTGTATCGCGGGTAGGTGGCAACGCGCAGATTAAATCTATGAAGCGTGTAGCCGGTACCTTAAAACTTGACCAAGCACAGTACCGAGAGTTGGAAGCTTTTTCAAAATTTGGCTCCGACTTAGATGCTACTACTCTTGCCGTACTTGATAAAGGTGCGAAGAATGTAGAAATTCTTAAACAAAAACAATATTCTCCCGTTTCCGTAGAAAAGCAAATCGCTATTATTTATTGTGGTACCAAAGCACTGCTCAAAGATATTCCCGTAAAAAGTATAAAAGAATTCGAAGCAGATTACCTGGAATACTTAGAATTGAAACATAAAGACGTAATTAAACAACTTAGGGAAGGCCAATTGAATGATGATATTACAAAAGTGCTTGAACAGGTTGCACAGGAAATTGCGGCTAAATATAAATTGAAATAACAGCTAAATAACCAGAATTTCTGCTCATGGCAAGTTTGAAAGAAATACGAACGAGAATTTCTTCAGTAATTTCAACAAGGCAAATTACAAGTGCAATGAAGATGGTATCTGCAGCAAAACTTAAAAAAGCTCAGGATACCATCTTGATGTTGAGACCGTATGCTAATAAATTACAGGAAATTCTTTCAACACTAAGTTCAAATGATAATAATAATGACGATAATCCATACGCTAAGGAACGGACTGTTGAGAAGGTTTTGATTGTAGTTATCACATCTAACCGAGGATTGTGCGGTGCCTTTAACGCGAATGTAATTAAACTTGCTTTGCAATTAGCCAATGAGAAATATGGCCGCCTGTTAGCCAATGGAAATGTCGTCTTTATGCCTATTGGAAAGAAAGCTGCCGACTTTTTTATTAAAAAAAATTTCCATGTAACTATAGACCATTACAATGCATTGTTAGATGGCGCAACATTCGAAAAAACAGTCCCTGCTGTACAGATGTTAATAAATACATTCCTAGATGGAACTTACAATACTATTGAAATTGTGTACAACCAGTTTAAAAATGCAGCAGTGCAAATAATTTCTGCCGAACAATTTCTGCCAATCGCAAAGGAACCTGAGAGAAAAACTGACACCCGCTTAAAGCCTGTGTATCAAGATTTTATTTTTGAGCCCTCAAAGGAATACATTATCAAAGAATTAATTCCTAAATCGTTAAAAATTCAACTCTATAAGGCCCTTCTTGATTCTATTGCTTCTGAACACGGTGCACGTATGACTGCTATGCATAAGGCCACTGACAATGCATCAGATATAGTTAAGGATTTGAAGTTACAATATAATAAGGCCCGTCAGGCTTCTATTACCAAAGAAATCCTCGAAATAGTCTCAGGTGCTGAAGCTCTCCAAGGGTAATGTTAATTCCGTTTTATTATATAGAAAGAATAGCCTAAAAATTAGACTTTTTTTTTGGTTTAGTTATCTTTACAGATGTAAAAATAAACTTTATTTTACACCTATGAGTAAGTATTTAAAACAGTTGGGTGGCAAGAAATTAAGGTTGGCTTTGATCACAGGTGTATCAGCAATATTTATATTCTTATTTCTTTCCTTTGTCGATAGTGACTTCAAAATTCTGAAAAACCTTGATATTTATTATACATTATTTCGTGAATTAAACCTCTATTACGTAGATAAAACCGATCCTGAAAAGCTGGTAAAAACGAGTATAGATGCCATGCTTGAGTCGCTTGACCCATATACTGTGTATATTCCCGAATCGCAACTTGATGATTATAAATTTTTAACAACCGGCCAGTATGGAGGAATTGGTTTGCTAATTCGAAAGACTAATGATTATATAACTATCACAGAAATATACGAAAATTCACCTGCACAAAAGGCCGGAATAAAAGTAGGAGATATTATACACGAAATCAATGGTAACCCAATTTATCAAAAAAATAATGCTGAAATTAGTGAGTTGCTGAAAGGGGATCCCAAAACCGAAATCGAGCTCACCTTAGAACGTCCGGGACAGAATAAATTGATCAAATTATTATTGTTACGAGAAAAAATATCCGTAAATAATGTTTCTTATTTCGGCATAGTCAATAAAAATGTAGGTTATATTAAACAGACCAATTTCACCAACGATGCACACATTGAAGTAAAAAATGCATTTTTGAAGCTAAAAGAACAAGGCGCCCAATCATTTATTCTCGACTTACGCGGTAACCCTGGAGGGCTTCTTATTGAAGCTGTAAATATTGCTAACCTCTTTGTGGAAAAAGGACAGGAAATTGTGCATACCAAAGGAAAAGTTAAGCAATGGGACAACACATATAAAACTAAAAACCAGCCTATTGACACTCAAATTCCACTCGTTATATTAGTTAATCGAAGTTCGGCTTCAGCTGCTGAAATAGTAGCCGGATCGCTTCAGGACCTTGATCGTGCTATAATTATTGGCAACAGAACCTTTGGAAAGGGTCTTGTACAAACAACCCGCCAGTTAAGCTATAATACACAATTAAAAGTTACTACAGCTAAATATTATACTCCAAGCGGAAGGTGCATCCAAGCTTTAGATTATACACATCGTGAACCCGACGGAAGTGTAGGATATATCCCTGATTCTCTCATTAGTGAGTTCAGTACAAAAAATGGACGTAAGGTGTTTGACGGTGGAGGGATCATGCCAGATATTATGATCAAAAATGAAGCACTGAGCAAAATTACAATTAATCTTTACGCCCGGAATTACATTTTTAATTATGCCACTGAATATGCCATAAGACACGATTCTATTCCACCTGTCTCCCAATTTAAGCTTTCTGACGATGACTATTCTGATTTTATTAAATACTTAAAAGATAAAAATTTTGATTACCAGACTGATACTGAGGAGGCATTTATAAAGCTAAGTAATATTGCATCGCAGGAAAAATATATTGAAGGGGCTAAAGATGAATTTAAGGCCCTGGCCAAAAAACTGTCTCATGATAAACTTAGAGATCTTGAACCCTTTAAAAGTGAAATTTCTGAATTATTGATAGAAGAAATTGTCAGTCGTTACTATTTTCAACCAGGTCGTATTGAAATTTCGCTGTTTACTGATACTCATGTAAATAAAGCCATTGATGTTTTAAGCAACAAGCAATTATATTCTGGCATTTTAAATGGTACCTATAAAACAATATTTGCGGATACAAAAAAAGGAAAGAACCAAAATAATTAGACGGTTAATTCAAATTAAATTGATACCTCCTTCTTAATCTCAATGCGCTTCCAGCCAATTCTTGCCTGTCCCCATTTCCACCAATAAGGGTACTTCGAGCTTAACAACATTTTCCATCTCATATTTTACTATGTTCTTCATTTTTTCCAATTCAGGAATGCAAACATCAAACACCAATTCATCGTGCACCTGGAGGATCATTTTAGAACGCAAATTTTGATCTTTAAACTTCTCATGGATATTTATCATAGCTAACTTGATTATATCTGCAGCAGAGCCCTGAATTGGGGAATTTATTGCGTTTCTTTCGGCCATCCCCCGAACATTACCATTATTCGAATTAATATCCGGAAGGTACCTCCGTCGCCCCATAATAGTTTCTGCGTAACCTTTTTCCCGCGCATCAAGGATACAAACATCCATGTATCGCTTTACGCCAGGAAAGTTCTTAAAATATCCATCAATAAACTCAGCTGCTTCTTTACGCGGAATCCTAAGCCGTTGCGATAAACCAAAAGCAGAAATGCCGTAAATAATACCAAAATTGGCTGTTTTTGCTTTGCCCCGCATTTCACGCGTAACATTTTCAGGGGAGACTGCAAAAATCTTCGCGGCTGTAGCAGTGTGAATGTCGGCACCATTTCGAAATGCTTCCAACATATTCTCATCACGGCTGGCATGGGCCATGATACGTAACTCAATTTGAGAATAATCGGCAGAAAGCAGGACAAAATCTTCACCTGAAGGTATAAAAGCTTTACGGATCTCCCGACCTCTTTCATCCCGAATCGGTATGTTCTGAAGATTCGGATCAATAGAACTTAATCTGCCGGTTGCGGCGATTGCTTGATTAAAAGAGGTATGAATCTTTCCGGTTTTAGCCTTGATCATTTTAGGCAAAGACTCTACATAAGTGTTCAAAAGTTTCCGTAATCCCCTATCTTCAAGGATCATTGGAATTATTTCATGACGATCCGCCAACTGTGTTAAAACTTCTTCGCTGGTCGAATATTGTTTGGTTTTAGTTCTTTTGGCATTTGGATTAATTTTGAGACGATCAAATAGCACATCCCCTAACTGTCTGGGAGACGCTAAATTAAATTCGACCCCTGCAATTTCAATAATCTTCTTTTCAAGTTCAATAATATCATTTCTCAGGATTTCAGCAGATTCCTTTAAAGCATCTGTATTTAGAGAAACACCCGCATATTCCATGTCAGCTAACACAGTAACTAAAGGCATTTCAATAGTCTGGGCAAGATTCACAAGATTCGCTTTAATCAATTCTTCTTCCAGCTTTAATTTTAGCTGCCATGTAATATCAGCATCCTCTGCCGCGTATTCTTTTATCTTATCAATCGGCACATTTCTCATATTCAACTGATTACGGCCTTTTTGCCCTATTAAATCTTCAATAGGAACCGGGGAATAATTCAAATATTGCTCAGCAAGAAAATTCATGTTATGCCTTATTTCAGGCTGAAGCAAATAATGGGCAAGCATGGTATCGAAAATTTTACCTTTTACTTCAATTCCATAACCCTTTATGACTAAAATATCGAACTTTATATTCTGACCACATTTTGCTATTGTTTCATTTTCAAATACATTCCTGAATTCATTGGCTATTTTCTGAGCTTCGTTTTGATCAGACGGAACAGGTACATAATATGCTTCACTTTCTTTCCAGGCAAATGACATTCCTATAATTTGTGTTTGAATAACATCAAGAGATGTTGTTTCTGTATCGAAGCAAAATTGTTTTAATTGAAGTAATTGTTTAATTAACTCCTGTCTTTTCTGGTAATCATCAACCAAATGATAGTTATGTGAAGTAGTCTCAATTGTTTCAAAATTCTTTTCTGTTTTAACCTCAGAAACAGCAGGAAGATCAAACAAAGTATTTTGAAAAGCTACTGGTTCAGTGTATCTGGATAATACACGTTTTTCCAGGGTTTTGAAATTCAGTTCCGAAAAAATTCGTTTTATCCCATCCATATTAGGTTTGGAAAGAACGAGTTCCTCTTCAGTTACCTGAAAAGGAACAGAGGTATTAATTGTAGCAAGTCTTTTAGATATCTCAATCTTTTCCTTATTATTAATAATAGTTTCCTGAAGTTTTCCTTTAAGTGAATCCGTATGATTAAAAAGATTTTCTATTGAATGGAACTCCGCAATTAATTTGATTGCTGTCTTTTCTCCAACTCCAGGAGCACCAGGTATGTTGTCGGAAGAATCACCCATTAGCGCTAAAATATCAATAAATTGTTCTGGTTTAGATAATTGATATTCTTTACAAGCTTTTTGGTTATCAACAATTTCAATACCACTTCCAAAACGACTTGGCTTGTACATGAAAACCTTATCGGAAAGTAATTGTATATAATCTTTATCCGGAGTCATCATATACACAGTGTATCCATCATTTTTAGCTTTTTTTGCCAAGGTGCCAATAACATCGTCGGCCTCAAAACCATCAACTTGTATAATAGGAATTCCATAGGCTTTGAGAATATCTTTAATAATAGGAATTGATTTCTTAATGTCCTCGGGTGTTTCATCGCGGTTGGCCTTATATTCCGGATACATTTCATGCCTAAAGTTAGGCCCTGCAGGGTCAAATGCCACTGCAATATGAGATGGCTTCTCCTTAGAAAGTAATTCTTCCAATGTATTCATAAATCCAAAAATGCACGAAGTATTTAACCCTGCCGCGTTATGCATAGGATTTTTAATAAAGGCATAGTAGGCACGAAAAATCAGGGCATAAGCATCAAGCAGAAATAATTTTTTATCATTGGACATAGTTAAAATTTTTAAAGATAAATTCCTTCATAAATTACTCATCTTAAATGGATTAATAAATTATATAAAGTGAGTTTATCGTATTATTATTTAAATATTTTGTCAAGAGTACATTCACTAAAACAACCAATAATTTAATTTAGATCATTATTTTATGTGTTTTAGACATGAATGTTTCACGTAAATATATAAATATATTATTACGGGTTCATTAACATGGGAAAAATACTTTCTATGTCTACAAATTCACAACCCAATGTCCTAATATCGATTCTAATAAAATCAATCGTGTACTTCACAACGTTTAACTTTTTTCGAATATATTTGTATTATATAAACTGATACAGTTATCAGCATAACGAAAAATGAATGACAGCTCTCGATAAAATTAAGGCACCGATTAAAGATGAAATGACAAAATTCGATGAAATCTTCAAAACTTCGATGAAAAGTAAAGTGTCATTGTTGAATATTATTATCAACTACATACTTCGTCGCAAAGGAAAACAGATGCGTCCCATGTTTGTCTTTCTCTCTGCAAAACTTAATGGTAACATTACAGAAAATACTTATACTGCTGCATCACTTATCGAGTTGCTTCACACTGCATCGTTGATACACGACGATGTTGTAGACGAATCATACGAGCGTCGTGGATTTTTCTCAATTAATGCTCTTTGGCGTTCAAAAATAGCTGTATTAATGGGTGATTATCTGTTAGCCAGAGGCTTGCTCCTATCTGTAGAACATAAGACCTATGATTTACTTGAAATTGTTTCGGAAGCTGTACGTGAAATGAGCGAAGGAGAGCTATTGCAGATACAACGCTCAAGAACAATGAATATTACACATGAACAATACTTTGAAATCATCAGAAAAAAGACTGCAGCGCTAATTTCTTCCTGCACAGCTTGTGGCGCAAAGTCTGTTGGATGCGATATAGAAACCGTTAGCAAAATGAAACAATTTGGAGAGTATATAGGTATTGCCTTCCAGATTAAAGACGACTTATTCGACTATCAGGAAAAAGGACTTATTGGCAAGCCAACGGGTAATGATATAAAAGAAAAAAAGCTAACACTTCCGCTGATTTATGCCCTTGAAGCTTCAAGTATTACTGAAAGAAGACACATTATTCGAACTATTAATAAGAATAATAAAAATTCAGAAAAAATTAAGCATGTAGTTGATTTTGTAATTTCCAAAGGAGGTTTGGAATATGCAACAAAGCTTATGTACGAATATCGAAACAAAGCTGTTGAAATACTTAGCTCTTATCCTGATTCTGACGTTAAAACATCGTTAATTGAACTTGTGAACTACACAATTGAAAGAAATAAATAGTCCAAAGTCTAATGTTAAGGATATTTATGGGCAACTTTAATTCATTCTGACTTTTGATTAAAAAACTCCTTTAATAAACTTGCTTTTTTCTTACCAATAACTTCAGCTAATTCTTCAATTGAGGTCTTTTTAATATTTGATAATGAGGAATATTTATTATATAAAAGTTCCATAGTTTTAGCACCTATACCTGAAATATTTTCCAATTCATTAGTGACCATGGATTTTGATCTTTTATTACGATGGAATGTAATTCCAAAGCGGTGCGCTTCGTTGCGTATGTATTGAATAACCTTTAAAGTTTCAGAGTGTTTATCTAGAAATATAGGCACAGAATCGCCGGGGAAATAAATTTCTTCAAGTTTCTTAGCAATTCCAATAACTGCAATTTTTCCATATAACCCAAGCTTTTCTAAACTATTTACAGCTGCGTGCAATTGTCCTTTGCCTCCATCAATAACTATCAACTGAGGCAATGAGGAATTCTCATCAATCAGCCGCTTATATCTGCGCAAAATGATTTCTTCCATTGAGGCAAAATCATCGGGTCCGTTCACTGTTTTAATGTTAAAATGCCTATACTCCGATTTTAAGGGACGTGCATTTTTAAAAACAACACAAGCTGCAACTGGATTTGTACCCTGAATGTTAGAATTATCAAAACATTCTATATGAACAGGAAGCTCAGATAAATGCAAATCTTTTTTGACTTGTTCCATTATCCTGTTAAATCGAGATTCGGGATTAGCTTTTTCCATACGATGCTTAAGTTCCATCAGGTAATATTTAGCGTTTCGCTCGGATAATTCTAGTAATTTCTTTTTATCGCCTATTTTTGGAACCGTGATGGAAACATCAGGAATATCCAGATTAATCGGAAAAGGCAGCAAAATCTCTTTTGCATCACTATGGAAACGCTCACGGATATCTGCAATAGCAAGTGATAAAAGCTCTTCCTTTTCTTCATCGAGGCGTTTTACCAACTCTAGCGTATGCGCTTGGATTATAGCCCCATTCATAACTTTAATAAAATTAACAATCGCTACATCTTCCTCCTCAACCATCGAGAAAACGTCGACATTATTTATCAATGGATTAACGATAGTCGATTTACTCTGAAATTTTTCGAGGATATCAATTTTCTGACGGACAATCTCTGCTTCCTCAAATTTAAATTCGTCAGCATACCTTTTCATTAAATTTTTTAAATATGCACTAACCTGGGTAATGTTTCCACGAAGAATATCCTTTATCTGCGATATGGACAAATTGTAATCTTCTTCGATTTGATTACCGATACAAGGAGCTTTGCAGTTTCCCATGTGATATTCAAGACAAGCTTTAAATTTGCCTGAATTTATGTTATGCTCAGTTAATAATAAAGTACAAGTTCGCAAAGGGAAAAGTTGCCGGACAAACTCAAGCAAAGTCCGAACCATAACTACAGATGTATAAGGCCCAAAATATACCGATCCGTCTTTAATTATATTTCTTGTTGAAAAAACACGAGGAAATTGTTCATTTTTAACACAAATCCAGGGGAATGTTTTATCGTCTTTCAATAACACATTATAACGGGGCTGGTACTTTTTTATTAAATTATTTTCGAGTAAAAGTGCATCTGATTCAGTATCGACAATGATATAGCGAATGTCGGAAATCTTATTTACCATAATCCAAATCTTGCCATTATCGCTGTGATCCTTTTGAAAATATGATGATACACGTTTTTTCAGATTTTTAGCCTTACCTACATAAATTATCTGTTCCTGTGCGTTAAAAAATTGATATACTCCAGGAGTCCCAGGTAGTGATTGAATAATGGTATTGATATATTCTTGTCGATTTTGAGAAGTCATAATAATAAATTATTCCTACATGAAAAAACGAAAACTTCAATACAAAGGTAAGTAAAGCGCTGAAATTTTTATTGGCCTGAAATACCATGCGAATAAACTCAGATTTTACCCAACTAAATCAGATAGTTCGGTTTTTCGATTTGAATCGGAACAAGCTATTCTTCGCCTCCTACGGATTAATTTGGGATAAACCTATAATTTTCATAAAAGAAATAAATAAAGTAGCTAATTGAAAATCTCTTCAGTGCATAACTAAAACATTTACTGCTATTTCAAGTATATTTTTGATAGTTTTAATTGAAATGTTCCACGTGGAACATTTTTATAAAATATTTTGAATGAAAAGAGCCCACTTTTCCCAAAATATCAAATCATGATTTTTTAAAATTTCCTATTTCTTTCAAAGATTAATAAGTTTTCACGAATGAGTTCCACGTGGAACATTAACGACCGAGGTATACGAGAAGGACATTTATATCTGAAGGTGAAATTCCTGAAATTCGCGTTGCCTGTCCTATAGTATTTGGTTTAATTTTTGTTAATTTTTGACGAGCCTCAGTTGATAATGATTTTAGTTTCTTAAAATCAAAATTTGGACTTATCTTAATGTTTTGCAATCTTTTTATCTTTTCGGCAATTATTTTCTCTCGTTCTATATAACCAGCATATTTAATTAGTATCTCAGCTGACTGAACAATTTCAAGCGCATGCTCCCCAAAAGTTAAAATAAGCTTGTTTAATTCGGATATATCTTCCCGAACATCATTAAAAGTCGCCTGAGGTCGAAGAATAATATCTTTAAGTTTAATGGCCTGCCTTAGCCTTGTAGTACCCAGTAAATGTAGTTTTGAATTAATAATCTCTGGTTTCACCGAAAATTTTTCGCAAAATTGAATCAAATTATTACGTTTTAAAATCTTATCGTCTAAATAAAGCATCCTATCCGCTTTTGCAAGACCAATCTTAAAACCTATTGGTGTAAGTCTAGCATCTGCATCATCCTGGCGCAGTAAAATACGATATTCAGCCCTTGAAGTAAACATTCGATAAGGTTCATCAACCCCTTTTGTGACTAAATCATCAATTAAAACACCAATATATGCTTCTTCCCGACCCAATATTAATTCATCATTACCGTTAACACGTAAAGCGGCATTAATACCTGCCATGATCCCTTGCGCTGCGGCTTCCTCATAACCCGTTGTGCCATTAATTTGTCCTGCAAAATATAAATTTCGAATTGTTTTGGTCTCTAAAGTTGGTCTTAATTGCGTTGGAGGATAAAAATCATATTCAATTGCATAACCAGGCCTAAAAATTTTAACATTTTCCAGTCCTTTAATTTTTCGTAATGCAGAATACTGAATTTGCCAAGGTAAAGAGGATGAAAACCCATTAAGATAATACTCATTTGTAGAAACGCCCTCAGGTTCTAAAAAAAGCTGATGCTTTTCCTTTTCAGCGAAAGTAACAACCTTGTCTTCAATACTAGGACAATATCGTGGACCTACACCTTTTATTATTCCGGTATATAACGGAGAATCGATAAAACCCTTTTTTAAAATTTTGTGGACTTCAGCATTTGTATAGGTAATATAGCACGGCCGTAAAGTTGGTTGGTTCTTTATATATGGAAGAAATGAAAATTTACCACCATCTTTGTCCCCTTCCTGTATATCCAGTATAGAAAAATCAATAGATCGCCCATCAAGACGAGCTGGTGTACCGGTTTTCATTCTTCCAACTTCAAAACCGAATTCCTTCAACTGTTCGGAGATACCTTTTGAAGCAGGCTCAGAAATTCTACCTCCCTCAAAATTTGAACGTCCTACATGAATAAGCCCATTAATAAAAGTTCCATTCGATAGTATAACACATTTTGAATAAAATTTGGCACCCAACCTAGTCACAACACCATTAATACAATTATCTTTAACAATTAAGGAAGTTACTGTATCTTGCCAAAAATCCAGGCCTGGTGTTGCTTCCAACATTTCCCTCCAACTGTATGAAAATTGGATACGATCACATTGAGCTCGGGGGCTCCACATTGCAGGTCCTTTTGATCTATTTAACAAACGAAATTGTATGGTTGTACGATCAGTAACAATACCTGAATAACCACCAAGAGCATCAATTTCTCTTACAATTTGTCCCTTTGCTATGCCTCCCATTGCTGGATTACATGACATTTGAGCAAATTTGGTCATATCCATAGTAATCAGAAGAACCTTTGTTTGCATATTTGCTGCTGCTGCTGCTGCTTCACATCCTGCATGGCCAGCACCAACTACAATAATATCGTATTCCAAATACATATAAAAAATTTGGACAAAATTATAAACAATTAAAGAAATAAAAGGATTTAAGCCTTTAAAAGAAATTGTGAATACAAAACCTGAAGATAACAATCTTCCTTACTCCTCATAATATTTTGCAACTTTGAATCCTTGTCACTATAACCTACTAAATGTAAAATACCATGTACAATAACCCGATAAAGTTCACTTTGAAAGCTATTTGAATATAACGGAGCATTAAATTTAACCCTATCAATACTTATAAAAATATCCCCTTTAATAATATCAAACTCATTATAAGGAAATGTTACTATATCTGTATAAGTATCATGATTTAAATATTGCTTATTTATTTTTAACAGATATTCGTCAGATGAAAATACAAAACTTAACTCGCCAACCTTTTTACCTTCAGAATTGGCAATATAATTAATCCATCCTTTAATGATTCTTTTTTGCTTGAGCTTGAAATTTATACGTTCTGTAAAAAAATTAATTGCCAATGTCAAAGATTGAAAACAAGTTCAACTTTTCTTCCATTATCATAAAACTTAAGCTGATCGGCAAGTCTCTCCATAAGAAAAATACCACGTCCATTAATTTTTTCAATATTCTCAGGAGAAGTTGGATCGGGAATATTATTAAAATCAAAACCCTGCCCCTGATCCATGATTGTAACTGTAAGGAATTTATTTTCTAAATTAAAAACTATATTCACATTTTTACTATTGTCGAGCTTATTTCCATGAAGAATAGCATTATTAGCAGCCTCTATAGTTGCAATAAGTATATTACCATATAACTCTGAATTCAAATTATATTTTGAGGAGATATCATCAACAGCTTTCTCCACAAGCGATAGATTTTCAATTTTAGAAGGTATGTTTAACATTTTTTTCATTCCTAAAAATTTAACCATTATACTGAAAATCCATATAATTGTTACTTTTTTTTAAAATTATTAAAAGTAAAATTAACAATAAAACAAAAATATTAAAATTTAGTTTCGATAAAGCCAAAGTTCTGGATCTAAATTTTTTTTCTCCTCCCAAATTTGCATTCTAAGTATAGTTGCCTTTGAAACATTATCAGTAAAAACTTTACCTATTATTTGATTTATTTTAACTTTTTCTCCCTTTTTCACTTTAACCTCAACAACATTTTGATACACCGTAAAAAAATTTCCATGCATAATCAATATTGTATAATTAGTACCTAATATATACAATATAGAAGCCACTTCACCTTCAAAAACCGCATGTACATTAGCACCAGAAGATGTTGTTATTTCGATACCTAAACTTTGAAACTTAACGTCCTTATATATTGGATGCTGATATTCTCCAAAACCTCTAGTTATTATGCCTCCATCTGTAGGCCAAGGTAATTTACCTTTATTATCCCGGAAATTATTGGAAAGAACATTTTCTTTCTTTATTAAATGTTTAGAAGCTTTTTCTGCTGCTGCTTTTGCCTTTAATTCTGTTTTGATAATATTTTCAATTTCTCGTTGAAGTTTTTCTGCCACTTTTGTCTGTTCTTTTATTCTTTTATTAAGTACATCTTCTTTTAATTTTAAAGAATTAACAACCTTTGTTTTATCTTCAACTTCTGTTTTTAATTTTTTATTTTCTTTCTCTTTAGAATTTAAAAGCGAGTATTTTTCTTTCCTTTTATTTTCCAATTCTATTATCTGTGAATTCAATGTATTTTGCACACTATTGATGGCTGCAATTTGCTTATGATGATATTCAGAATATTGTTTCAAATATTTAATACGTTTATAAGCTTGACTAATATCTTTCGCAGAAAGAATAAACATAAATTTATTATAAGGTTGTCGATTTAAATAGGCAATATAGATCATCCTAGCATATTCAGACTTAATTTCTTTAATATCCGTAGTAAGAGATTCTGTTACTTTCTCAAGTTCATTAATCTTTTTATCAACATTACCAACTTCGTCAGACAAATTTTCAATTAGATTATTCCTAAGTATTATTTTCTTATCCAATAAATTTAAAAACTCAATAGACTCAGATTTATTTTGTTTAACAGTATTTAATAAATTTTCCGCTTCTGTAATTTCCTTTAAGGTATTAGCTCGTTTTTTCTCAAGGTCAACTCGACTTTGGGTATAACTATTGAGAGACAGCAAGAAAAAAAATATAATTAATGAAATCTTCATTAAAGTATAAAAGTTATCTATTCTATTAAATCTTTAAGTCGCATGCCTTTTTTTCATTGGAGATAGAAATAATTTCAATTTGGGCGACCCATTGATCCTGTAAATCATTATAACTAATCTTAATAATCCTAGGAATGGCATTACTATAAAAAAATTCTAATTTATAACAACTTTTTCTATCTCCCTTCATGATTGTTAATAACTGACACTTTTTATTAAGGTGCTTCTCTAACTTTATAACACCCTTATTCAATACATTTAAAGACTGAATTAACGAATCAACACGTGCTAACAACAGATTTTCAATGCAAACACGATTAAAATAAATACCTGACTTATTATATATCTCTGTTAAAACATCTGAATTATTTCTATTATTATGATAGTCTTTAAGTCCAAAACGTTCACCATAATCACCACTTAATACCTTATAACCTAATGGGCCCCAAAAACCAAAGCATATTAAAGAATCTTGAATAATATTTATAAAGCCACGTAAAGTAATATTGTCGAATGACTTTGACTCTATTTTAATTTTAACTTTATTATATGTAACATATTTATTAGTTAAGGATATATTTGGAATTTTATGAAGATTTATACATGATATCAGTAAAATACTTAATATGATAAGTTTTCGCATCATTAGTTTAAATTCCATCAGAAATATTAAACATTGATCTAATTTTATCGCTATCTTTTCCTAATTTTCTAATTAATTGGTAATATTTTAAAGCTTCTCCGTTCATGTTTAACTTCACTAATATTTCTAAATAATGTTCTAAAATGTCACTATTCGAAGCACCACCATTAGATATTGCGCTTTCCATAATTTGTTTGGCCGAATCAATTTTACCTAATTTATATAAAACCCATCCATAAGTATCAAGATAGGTATAGTTTGTCGGTTCAATCTCCAAACATTTTTTAATATATTCCATGGCTATATCTAACTTTTCATTTCGCAAAGCAAGATAATAACTATAATTATTTAACACATAAATATTTTGCCTATCTATGTCTAAAGCTTTTTCCAAATAAATATCCGAATTGGGAAAGTCCTTTATTGCATTATAAGTTTCACCTAAGAATGTAAAAAACTGAAGCTCTAATGTTTTTGAATTTTTAACATATTTTAATCCTTCATTAAGAACTTCAAGCGCTTCATCATACTTTTTTAATTGATAAGCAGATATTCCTCTATACAGATAAGGTAAGGGTTTTTCATTAAAAGCAAAAATAGCCTGATTAGCAAGATCATAAATTGTATTATAATCACTTAATGAGATTAATATATTAAATAACCGTTCCCATACTATATAATTATCTTTTATTTTATTAATAATCAATAAAAATTCATCTTTGGCTTTGTTTAAATCATTAGTCTTTACAAAATAATCTGCATTTAACGTATGAATTTGTACATCATCATTATATAAGTCAAGTAAATTTCCAAGAAAGAATTTAACATCTAATTGATATTTAGTAAAATATTTTTGATCATTGAGTAAATTATTTACGATTTCAATCTTATTCCCTTTAGAATAAGCCTCATTACATATAAACTTATTTGCTAATTCAATTGCTTTATCATATTTATCTAAACTTTTATAAAACTCGATCAAAGAAAGAATTCCCTTTTCATTTTCGGGATCAATATATAATAATTCATTATAATACTGAATTGCCAAATCATTTTCTTTAATTGAAGCATAATGTTCGGCCAGCAATCCATAAAAATGAGCTTCCTCCGGATATTTTCTTATAGCTTCTTTTAAAACCTTAATAGCACTTTTATTATCATTTTGTATGGTGTACATCTTATATAAATAAATAGCAATTTCCTTATTAAACCCATAGTCGCGTTCTAATCCTTTTAAAATTTTAAGAGACTTCTTGAACTTATTAACTTTTGCATACAAAAAAGCCAAATTAAATCGATAATCATACTTATTAGGACTAGATTTAACAATTCTCTTATAAATAATAATAGTGCTATCAATATTTTCATTCAATTGATAAATTTGTGCTAATTGCAATTCATACCATATATTTTTTCTATCAAGTTTTACAGCTAATCTTGCAAAACTTAAAGCTCCTTTCTTATTTCCAATAATTAAATAAATATCAGATAACTGATAATATACAGCAGCACTATTTGTGTTTAATTTAGCACATCGAAAAAACAAATTAATTGCTTGATTATAATTACCAAAGATCTTTTGTTTTGTAGCTTCAGTAAAAGAATAATTATATTCTATTTGCTTTGAACAATATAAAGTGTCATTTTGATTTTTACCTCCAATCAATAAAGCTTGACTAAAAGACCAACTTATTAATAGGTTATTTATAATCAATATAACTATGAGTTTCCTCATTGTTTACTTTTCTCCTGTATGTCCAAAACCACCTTTTCCTCTGTCTGTCTCATCTAATGAATCATAAACATCCCATTCTACTGTTTCATGTTTGTTTATAACCATTTGGCATATACGATCCCCATCATGAATGGTGAAAGGTTCCTTAGAAAAGTTAATAATAATAATCCCTATTTCTCCGCGATAATCGGCATCAATAGTACCAGGAGTATTGACAAGCGAAATCCCGTTCTTTAAAGCTAATCCGCTTCGTGGTCTCATTTGAGCTTCATATCCCTGAGGTAAAGCGATAAACAAACCTGATGGAACCAATATACGTTCTCCTGAATTTAATATGATAGGTTGATCCAAATTAGCTCGTATATCCATTCCAGCAGAAAGGGGTGTACTATACGAAGGTAAAGGATGTTTCGACTTATTTACGATTTTAACTTTCATTCCTTTCTAATAAAAACAGTTACAATGTGTTCTTCCTTTTCTAAATAGATTAGGAAAGATACAAAAATCAAAGTATTCTTAATTAAATCCAGTGTTATATTCGAAAATTTTAACCAGTGACAAACAAAAAATAAAACTAACGTTATAAATACATATTTAAAAATTGCTTTTACAGGATAATTGATTGGATAGTACTTCTGGCCTAATAAAAAAGAAATAATTATAACTACCAGATAACAAATCAAGCGTACCCAAGCAGATGCAACATAACTAAACTTCGGAATCAAAAGAATATTTAAAAATATAGTAATTAAAGCTCCAATACCAGAAATTAGAATACCAAAATAAGTTTTACCATTAAGCTTATACCAAAAGGAGAGATTAAAATAGATGCCCAATCCTAAACTTCCTAACAAGTACACAGCTACTATTTTAAGGCCATCCCTGAATTCAGGTCCCACAAAGTATTTAAAAATATCTATATAGGCCATTACAGCTAAGAATATAATTAGCCCATACAATATGAAATACTTGGAAACATCAGCTAAAATAAGTTTCTGATCCTCACTTTTACCACGATTAAAGAAAAATGGCTCTGCAGCAAAACGAAACATCTGGGTAAAAAGTGTCATAATCACTGCTATCTTAACACAAGCTCCATAAATACCAATTTCTGCCATACTATTAACTGAAGCAGGAAGATATTTTTGCAAAAGAATACGATCTAAAGTTTCGTTTATCGTACCTATTAATCCGACAAATAATAATGGATATGAATATTGAAACAATTTTTTCCACAAACTAAAACTAAAAGAAACTTTTTCGGTAAATAAATCCGGTAAAAGAAGTATCAAAGTAAATAAACTACCTATAAAATTTGCTATAAATATTAATACAATATCGACCCTATAAGGAATTCCTAAAAATCTTCCATCCGTTAAAAAGAAATGAGGAATGATCCAAAGTAATAAAATATTGAAAACGATAGTAATCAATACATTCAACAACTTAAGCAAAGCAAATTTGAAAGCTTTATTTTGTTGACGAAGCTTTGCAAAAGGAATAGCAGTAAGTGAATCAACCGCAAGAATTAAAATGAACCAAACAATATAATTTTCTTTATGCCCATATTGTAAAAAACCAGTGATTTTATGTAAGAAAAGAAAAGAAAATAACACAAACAAGATGGTTGTAGATAGAATACTTAAAAAGGCTGAACCATAAACCTTCGAGAAATTCTTTTCCTGTTTAGCATAAAAAAAGAATCCGGTTTCCATGCCATACGTCAAAATTATATTCAAAAATGTTACATAAGCATAAAGGATCGTAACATCGCCATAAGCAGATGGCATGAAAATATATGTGTAGAGTGGAGTAAGCAAATAATTGAGAAAACGAGACACAATACTGCTTAACCCATAAACAACTGTCTGACTTCCTAAACTCTTAATATGATTCAAGTGTTTATATTTGAAGTGTTTATAAAATTT
>Ga0182027_10005920_pt1 | contig 18440 bp, 14 predicted proteins | sample 712E1DmetaG_FD_121300 | JGI IMG/M metagenome (GOLD analysis project Ga0182027, IMG submission 121300) | Permafrost microbial communities from Stordalen Mire, Sweden - 712E1D metaG (Illumina Assembly) | ecosystem: Environmental > Terrestrial > Soil > Wetlands > Permafrost | place: Sweden... | reverse complement strand
GCCAGCAGGTCGGCCAGACCCTGAATACCATCCACCAGGCGAGCCTGCAGGGCCGCGCGCTGTGAAACCAGCTGCGCTCCAAGGCTGCGGCTGAGGGCGGCAACCAGGAGGGGAACGCCCAGGCCAAGCAGGAGCATGAAAGCCAGGTAAGTCCAGGCCAGCCCGGCAGAATACTGCCCGAAGAAAACCATCATACCGGCCGCGATCACCACGGCCACCAACGAGGGGGAAACCACGCGCACGTAAAAATTTTCGAGTGTCTCCACATCCGCGACAATCCGGCTGAGCAAGTCGCCGGAGCGGTACTGCATCAAACGGGCGGGGGCGAGCGGCTCGAGTTTCTGGTAAAACCAGGTGCGCAGGCGTGCCAGCAAACGGAAAGTCACGTTGTGAGAGGTCAGACGCTCGGCATAGCGAAAGCCACCGCGGGCAATCCCGAAGAAGCGTACACCAACAATAGCAACTTCCAGCGTGCCCAATTCTGGATGCAGCGCAGCCGCTGAGATCAGGAAGGCGGAGGTGCCCATCAGGCCAACGTTGCTGCCAACCGTCAGGGCGCCCAGCAATACCGAAAGAGACACCCAGCCCCAGGAGCCGTGCAGGAAGGATAAAAGGCGCAGGAAGGGACGAGAGAACGAGAAATGAGAAACGAGTTCTTGCGAAGAAACCTGCTCTTCCAGGAACTCATTACTCGTTTCTCGTTTCTCAGCCTGAATATCTGGAGACAACACTTTTTCGCTCTTGCCCCCAACCATCTTTGCATATACTCCCCCTTGCGCCAGGAGTTCGGAGTGCGTGCCGGTTTCGACCAGACGGCCATGTTCCAGGACAACGATTTTATCGGCCTGGAACACGGTGTTGAGGCGGTGGGCGATGGTGATGACGGTGCGAGGTTGGGCAACACCAGTCAGCCGGTTGACCACCATTGCATACAATGATTCTTCAACCAGCTGCTCCTGTTCGGGGTCGAGACTGGAAGTCGGTTCATCCAGGATGAGAACAGGGGCATCTTTGAGAAAGGCACGTGCCAGGGCCAGTCGTTGGGCTTGTCCGGCGCTCAGGCGTGCGCCTTCTTCACCGATCAGAGTTTCAACCCCCTCCGGCAGGGATTTGATAAAATCATCCAGGTGCACCAAACGCAGCGCTGCAGCCAGTTCATCGGCGCTGGCTTCCGGCCTGGCAAGGCATAGATTGGCTGCAATGGTATCGTGAAAAAGAAAGGGATTTTGCGGCACCCAGGCAAACTGGCTGCGCCAGATTTCGAGTGGAATTCCCGTGGAAGGTTGCCCGTTAATGGTCAATTGGCCGGCCTGGGGTTCGACAAAACGCAACAGCAGCGCCACCAGAGTAGACTTGCCCGCCCCGCTGGAGCCAACCAGGGCAATATGTTCCCCGGATTGAATCTTCAGCGAGAAATCTTGCAGGGCGGGCACGGCTTCAGAAGGATAGGTGTAGGAGAGAGCGGAAAAGGAAAGAGTAGAGAACGGTAAAATATCAGCGCCCATCGAATGACTGCTTTCGCTTTCCTGCTCTCTGTTCTCTTCTCCCTGCTCACGTAAATCCAAAATCTCATAGATCCGCCGGGCAGCCGTGGTGCCGGACATGCCGGCGTGGAAACGCAGGCCGAGCATGCGCAGCGGGATATAAAACTCCGGCGCCAGGAGCAACAAGAACAGCGCCGGCTGGAAAGCCATCTGGCCGTAGAGCAAACGCAGCCCCACTTCCACCGCCACAATGGCCGTGCTGACCGTAGCAACCAGTTCGAGCACCAGCGCCGAAAGGAAAGTAACCCGCAGCACATCCAGCGTAATGTCACGGAAGCGATTGCTGGCATCCGCGATGGATTGGGCATGCGCTTTGCTCTGGCCCAGTTCCTTGAGAGTGGTCAAACCCTGCAGGCTGTCGAAAAAATGAGCACTCAGGCGACTGAGCGTATTCCACTGGCGCTTGGTCAGTGCTTCGGCAGTTTTGCCGATCAGATACATGAAAACCGGGATGAGCGGCGCGGTAAGCAGCAGGATCAGCCCGGAAAGCGGATCCTCAGGGAAAACAAAAAACAAAATGCATAAAGGGACCAGTGCAGCAAGCACCAGTTGCGGCAGATATTGGCTGAAATAGGCATCCAGCGCCTCCACCCCTTCCACCGCAGCATTAACCAGTTCGCCGGTGCGTTCGGCACGCGTATAGGCCGGGCCGAGCCGCAGGATCTTATCGAACAAGCGCTGGCGCAGTTCACTTTTAACCCGCACCGCTACGGCGTTGGCCGAGACCTCGCTGGCCCAGGCCAGGATTGCCCGCAATAAAACGACGATCAGGATTATTTGGAGAAGGACTGCAACATCCGGAAGGGACTGCCCACCCAGGAAAACCCGGTTCACCACCTGGCTGAGTGCCGAGGCCTGCCCAATGGTCAGCAAGCCGGCCAGGAATCCGGTCAGGATGGTGGCCGTCAGGGCCAGGCGGCTGTCACGGGTAAGTTCCAGGAGTCGGCGTTGCATGACAAATTCACTATTTGAAAATTATAGAAGAGTTGCATTTTGAGTAAGCGATGCGAAGCATCGCATACTCAAAATGCACCCCCCCAAATTTTCGGAAATGGATCAATCCATTATAAGCCAAGGGGACGACCGAGGGCCGTCCCCTTGCCAAACGAAAAAAGAGGAAGGATCAATAAATCAACGATTTGGGATCCGTCTGGACACGCTTGCGGAAGACCCGGTAGGTCCAGATCTGGTAAAGCAGAACGATCGGCACGAAGATGGCCGCGACGATCGTCATGACGGTGAGTGTATAGTGCGAGGAGGCGGCGTTATAGATCGTCAGGCTGAAATCCGGGGAGGTGGTGGAGATCAGGATGCGCGGGAATAGTCCGGCAAAGACCATGATCGTGGCAAAGACAACCGTCAGGCCGCCTGTAACAAAAGCCCAGCCATATCTGCGGATGTGACTCATCCAACCGGATACCAGCAGGGCCACCGCCGCCAGCAAGGCTGGAATCAAACCGTTGATGCCAGACTTGGTCAGGATGTCGGTGGCGAAGAAGGTCCAGACCACAAAAGCCACGGTCAGGACGGTCGCCACGATCCAGGTAACGAATGCGGTGAGGGTGGCACGTTTTTCGATCTCCCCTTCGGTCTTCAGACCCAGGAAATTGGCTCCCTGCATGGTGAAGAGCGCCACAAAGACCAGGCCGGCCAGGATGGAGTAGGGGTTGAGCAAGGGCAGCAAGCCGCCCCAGTAATTCATATTCGCATCGATCGCCACACCGCGCATCAGGTTGCCGACCGCCACGCCCCACAGCAGAGCCGGCAGCAGGCTGCCGATGAAGATGGCGCGATCCCAGCCGGTTCGCCAGGCCGCCGAATCGCGCCGGCTGCGGAACTCAAAGGCGACACCACGCAGGATCAAAGCCGCCAGCATGAGCACCAGTGCCAGGTAAAAGCCGCTGAAAAGTGTGGCATAGACCTGCGGGAAGGAGGCGAAGAGCGCCCCGCCGGCGGTCAGCATCCAGACCTCGTTGCCATCCCATACCGGGCCAATAGTGTTGAGGATGGCGCGGCGTTCATTGTCATCCTTGCCGAGGAAAATCAGCAGGATACCGACGCCGTAGTCAAAACCTTCCAGGAAGAAGAAACCGATGAACAGTACCGTAACGAGAATGAACCAAACAATATTGAGAGTCATGGAATGCCTCCTTTAGTGGGACTCGACAGTTGGGTCGGCCTTGCCATATTTGAGCGCCAGCGGCAGGGCAAAGCCAATCAGGACGGCATACAGTAAGCCAAGCACGATCAGCGAGACAGCAACGTTCCAGGCGGGCACGTTGGGAGAGACGGCGGTCTCGACTTTTTGCAGGCCGAAGACGATCCACGGCCAGCGCCCGGTCTCGGCCAGCAGCCAGCCGCAGACACTCGCCAGGTAGGGCAGCACAGCAGCCGGCATAAGCACTTTCAGAAACCAGCCGCGCTTTTCCAAACGGTTTTTCGTTGACCAGACCAGCGCCAGGATGGCCAGCAATATCATCAGGAGACCGGCGCCGACCATGATGCGGAATGACCAGAAATCGAGCGCAACCGGCGGAAGATAATTACCCGGTCCGTACTGCGCCTCGGCGGCTTTTTCCAGGTCCGCCAGCCCCTCGACCTGGCCGGTAAAATTATTGTAGGAAAGGAAGCTCAACACCCCCGGTACCTTCACATCGAATGTGTTGGCTTGATTGTTCTGGTCGATCCCGGCAATTAAGGACAGGCCGGCAGGTTGTTCGGTGGTCCATTCGGCTTCCGCGGCAGCCATCTTCATCGGCTGGTGTTGGACCAGGAACTGGCCCTGGATATGCCCGATGCCGGCCACCAAGACTGCGCCGACCAGGGCATAGATCGCCGCCCAGCGGAAGGAGCGCTGGAAGAATTCATTGCCGGCTTTATCCTTGAGCAAGTGGTAGGCGCTGAAGCCAAGCACGACAAATCCCGCCAGGGTAATTCCGGCGGTCAGGACATGTGGGAACTGGTAGGCCACGTTGGGGTTGGTCAATAAGGCCCCGAAATTGGTCATTAAGGCGCGACCGTTCTGGAGGGTGTACCCGACCGGGTTCTGCATGAAGGAATTGGCGATCAGGATCCACAAGGCCGAGATGTTGGAGCCGATGGCAACCAGCCAGGCAGCCGTCAGGTGAATCTTCTTGGATAGCCGGTCCCAACCGAAGATCCACAGGCCAATGAAGGTGGATTCCATGTAGAAAGCCAGCAAGGCTTCAATCGCCAGCGGCGCGCCAAAGATATCACCCATGAAACGGGAATAGCCAGCCCAGTTCAGGCCAAACTGGAACTCCTGGACGATACCGGTGACAACGCCCATGGCAAAATTGATCAGGAAGATCGTACCCCAGAATTTGGCCATCTTCTTGTACATTTCATCGCCGCTGCGGACATATTTCGTCTCCAGTAGGGCGATAAAGATTGATAGCCCGAGCGTGAGCGGGACAAAGAAAAAGTGGTAGATCGTTGTAATTGCAAATTGCCAGCGAGCCAAAGAAAGAACATCCATCGTTTTATTCTCCTCATGAATAAATGGTATTTTGAGAATGGGATATAAGGAAATCAGGCCAATCGGTTTGCTCTTTCATCCTCCTTTTCAAAAAGGATTCTTGCTAAAATTCCTATGAGCCCTGCGCAGATTCACGCGCCAGGTCGGCAAATGTGGTGGAGTTCAATTCTTCCAGAATCCTGGATTGCAGGTTGATCCAGCGGCAACGTACCCGGCAATCCCCTTCGAAAGGACAGGCTTCCTCCCCGGTCATACATTCTGAAAGCAGGAGCGGGCCTTCCATCAATTCAACCACATCCTTCATGGTGATCTGGGCGGCCGGTCGGGGCAATTGCACACCCCCTTCCCGACCCGGGAAGGTCACGAGCAGGTTGGCTTGCGCTAATTGGGCAACAATACGCGGCAGGAATGCCGTCGGGATTAACATTTCCCGGCCAATTTCAGAAGTGGACAGGCGTGTCCCCTCCGGCTGTTGGGCCAGCATCAGGAGCACTCGAATGGCATAATCGGTTTGGCGGTTGACACGGAACATAACTATTACCTTTTTAGTAAATGTTTACTATTATAGTAATAGTTTGATTTTGAAAAATAAAATGTCTTTTGTAATTATTTCCCCATGACATTTGTAATATGGCTATTACAAATCAGGCTCGGATGCAGATCTTTTCAGCCTCCATGATGAGCAACGTTCACTAAGGCGTTTATGAAAGAAACCTGTCGGGCGACATAAATGTCGCCCGACAGGTTTCTTACACATTATTATGTTGCCAGAGCATAATGCCTGGCAACATGACCCGCTAATCCAATATTAATGCGCAATCCAGAAAGCCGGCAGGAAGATTCGTAGAAGCACATCTGCGAACAGCCCTAGGATGAACAGGTTCTCAAACAGGCGGTTATGGTAGAAGGCAAAACCGGAGAACCAGGTGGGCCAGCCCGGCCATTCCTTGGGCGGTTCGGCCGGACGCGGCTTGGTATGGACACCGATGGCAAGCATCAGGCGCTTGCCGGCCAGGAAAACGATCAACAGCACCGGCGTAAAGAAATGTGGCACAAAAATCAGGTAGAGGATGACCAGGTAGATCAACGCCAATACTGCCATGTTGAGATAGCGGGCGGCTTTCTCGCCCAGCCTGACCGGCAGGGTGCCAACGCCCTTTTGCCTGTCCTGGGCAGACTTGTCGATGTGCTTGCCCAGGTTGATGCTGAGGACGCTCAACCCGAAAGGCACACCCGCCAGGGCCACGTTCCAACTGTTGGGCGTCCAACCACGCGCCAGCACGCTGTACACACCCACCACCAGGATCGGACCCCAGATCAGGAAAATGGAAAGCTCGCCCAGCGCCAGGTACTTGAGCGGCCAGGTATAAAAAAGTAACACCACCGCACCAAAGGCAAATAAACCGATGATGACCGGGGAAAAATTGGTATAGAAGAGCGCATACACCCCCGACGCGAACGCCAGCACGCCGCTGATGAAGAACCAAATAAGCTGCTGGCGCTTGGTCCAAAATCCCTGCACCAGCGGATGGACCCCGTACTGCGTACGGAAATAATTATCCTTGTCCACGCCGCGGCTGAAATCGGTGTAATCGTTGAGAAAATTGTTGGTCCCATGCGCAATGAACAGCCCGAGCGTGACAATGATCCAGGGCAGCCAGTTGAAGTGGCCATCCCGCCAGGCCAGCAAGCCGGCAATGACACACGAATAAAGCGTCACCGTGGTTACGGCAGAACGGGTGGCAATCAGCCATTTGGAGATTACGTCCAGCTTGTCCCATTCTTCTTTTTTATCCATTTTGACCAGCCCCCACAGGGCCGTTTTCCACATCGAAAAGTTGATTGACACAGGATCCTCCATGATGGCAAAGAAAAAAACTTTCCAATCCGGCAGGAAATTTACCACCAAATCCCAAAGTTACATAGATTTACGAGCCTTTCTTCGGAAAATTCGTTTTCGCGTGCCTCCTTCGTGGTAGGGAGTTTTGGGTCTCAGCCGCCCGGCGGGCGATCGCCTTTACCAAACCGGCAAATACCAGACGATGAAAGGGCAGCAATAGATACCAATAAAGAAAACCGGGCAATCCGGTAGGAGCAAAGTATGCAATCTGGGTAAGCGCCACCCCGCCTTGCGATTGCTGGCGGATGTGCCACTCCATCCAACCCAGGCCGGGAGCTTTCAATTCTGCCCTGAGCCGCACCAACCGGTTCGGCTCGAGCGCTTCAACACGGTAAAAATCGAGTATATCTCCCTCAACCAGGGCAGCAGTCGTTCTGACCCCACGCAGGCCTGGGCCGCCGATCAGCCAGTCAAAAAAGCCACGCAATTTCCACAGACCGTTCAGGTAGAGCCAGCCATTCCGGCCTCCCAGGCCGGTAATGGTGCGGTAAGCTGCTTCAGGAAGGGCATCCAGCTGGATTTGTTGCCCTTCGATAAAAAAACCTTCCTGTTTGGTACGAAACGAAGACGCACCTTTTTCCCAACCTGTTTCAAGGGTACCTGGCGAAAGGCGCTGTAAAGCCTGACGGACGGAAGTCTCATAATCCACGGGCTCTATCTGGGGGAAATCCCGGCTGGCCGCCTCATCATGCACCACGCTGTCACTGCGCATGCCTCCCAGCAGAGGGCCGGCGATCCTGGCCGGGACGGGGGTGAGCATCCCGACCACCCGGGCCATCAGGCCTACAGACATGCCCGACAAAATGAGCATGCGGCGCTGCAATCCTCGCAGACGGGCATAGACCGATATTGTGCCGGCATAGGTGAGGATATCCTTGCCGCCAATCTCATAGATCTTCCCGCGGCTGACCGGATTCTCCAGGGCGGCGATCAGGTAATCCAACACGTTCTGAATGGCAATCGGCTGGGTGCGGTTATGCATCCAGGGCGGGCCAAACACGAGCGGAAATTGTTCGGTCAGGTAGCGGATCATTTCGAACGAAATGCTGCCCGACCCGATGATCAGGCTGGCGCGGAATTCGGTAACGGGTACACTGCCCTGCCGCAAGGTATCGCCCGTCTGAATGCGCGAACGCAGATGCAAACCGATATCCTTATCCGGGTCGGCCAGACCGCCCAGATAGATGATGTGCTCCACTTCATGGGCGCCTGCCGCGCTTGCAAAATTACGCGCCGACTCAATTTCCTTTTCATAATAATTCCGCCCGCTGGCCATATTGTGGATCAAGTAATATGCCGCCCAAATCCCCTGCATGGATTGATCCAGTGCGCTGGGCGTAAGGGTATCGCCTGGCACCACTTCGACCTGCGGCAGCCAGGCCCTGCCGGTAAGCTGCCCCGGATCGCGCACCAGCATGCGCACGCGATAGCCTCTTTCCAGCAAGCGCGGCACCAGGCATCCGCCCACATATCCGGTTCCACCCGTTACTAAGACTAACCTGCCAGGGTTCACTAAATTACCTTCACGAAAATTCAGATGGGGAGTTCGCAATTTGAAGGTGTGCTGCGTAGCCGCACGCCTTCAAATTGCGGCTCCTTTATCATTATCGGATAAAACTAGGATAGCGCCAGTTTCTGAGCCCGTTCGGCTATTTTGCGAATCAAACCGCTAAAAATGAATCCGTGAATGGGATAAAGCAAATACCAGTAGAGAAAACCCGCCAATCCATGCGCCGCAAAATAAGCAGTCTGGGTCAGCAGCGTTTTTCCATCCAACTGTGGAATGGACTGGAACTCCAGCCAGGCCTTGCCCGGCACTTTCATCTCTGCCCTTAACCGGATCAGCCGATCCGGTTCGACCGCCTCGACCCGCCAAAAATCCAGCGACTCGCCTACCCGGATGTCATCCGGATGGCGGCGGCCGCGCCGCAGGCCGACCCCTCCGACCAGTTTGTCGATCCAGCCGCGGATCTCCCAGGTCCAGTTGAGATACAACCAGCCACGCTCACCCCCCAGGCCGGTATAGGCACAAAACACCGGGGCGGGCGGCAAATCCAGAAACATTTGGCGGCGTTCGAGCATCATCCCTTCGCTGGTGGTCAGTGTATATGGACGGATATCTCCCTGGGAGACAACCAGGGCGTCACTCCAGGAGGTTTCTACATCATCAGTGGCCACCCGTCCGAGCGCCAACCGTACGGCGGTTTGGAAATCCATCGGCTGGATCTCGGGGAAGAGTTTTTGGGCCAGATCGTCGCGCACCACACTCTGGCTATGCAAGCCTTCGATCAATGGCAGCAGCACGCACCAGTGCACCGGCGTAAGCATGTGCACCCAATAGGCCGAAAGTCGCGGGGTGTAGAAAGGCAACGGGATCAAGAGACGTTTCAGGCCGCGCTCGTGGGAATATGCCAGCAGCATCTGGGCATACGTCAGCCGGGTGGCGCCCCCGATTTCGATCAACTTGCCAGAGCTTTCAGGAGATTTCAATGCCGCCACTAGGTAATCCAGCACGTTACGGATGGCGATCGGCTGCGCCAGGGAAAAGAACCATTTCGGGCAGATAAAAACCGGCTGGCGTTCGGCGGTGTAGCGTACCATCTCGAACAAAGCGCTGCCCGAACCAACCACCATGCCGGCCCGGAACTCCGTCACCGGCACGCGGCCCTGGCGCAGGATGTGGCCGGTCTCGTGGCGCGAACGCAGGTAGGGGGAAAGATCATCGGTGGGGTTGACCAATTCACCGAAATAAATAATATGCTGGATGCCGGCCATTTCAGCCGCCAAGGCAAAATTGCTGGCGGCCCGCAGGTCACGCTCCGCATCCACCCGGCCACCCTGCATCCCATGGATGAGGTAGTACGCCGTGGTTATCCCCTGCATGGCTTTTACCAGTGATGCGGTATCCAGCGCATCCCCATCGGCGATCTCTACCCGCTCCACCCAGGAAAAGCCAGCTAGCCGTTCGGGATCGCGTACAAAACAGCGCACCTGGTGACCCAGCTCCAGCAGGCGGGGAACGAGCCTTCCGCCGATATAGCCGGTGGCACCCGTGACAAGAATATGCTCAGACATCAATAATTGCTCTTTCCGATTTAATCGCTAATTTTATTATGATAATTATAATGTAGTTTATCTTTATCAAGCCGCCCGATCAAGAACCAGGGTAACTATTTAACGCAAAAGAGCGCCAGGAGCGCTCTTTTGGAACTTTGGTTGGTGAATAGAATAAGTGATGTAGGAACGACTGATGTCGTTCCTACGTTAATAGGTTAATAGGTCAGTTTTTCAGGCGTAGCCTGCACGCGTTTACGGAAGATCCAGTACGTCCAGCCCTGGTAGGCCAGCACAACCGGCAGGAAGATCAGGGCGATAATGGACATGACCTTAAGTGTGTACGGTGATGAGGATGCATTATATATCGTCAGGCTGAAAGCCGGATCGATGCTGGAAATCATCACCCGCGGGAACATGATCTGGAAACAGGCCGCTAGCGTCAGAGCCAGATGGATTCCCATCATGGCAAACGCCCAGCCATTCCGTTTACGATACACGAAATAGCCCGTCAAGAGGATGGCCGCAAAGGCCGCGATCGGCACTACGCCAGGATCAACACCCATATGGGAAAGGATATCAGTATAAATATAGGTGGTCACCAGCAGAGCAAGAATTAATATGACCGCTGCAATCCAGAGCTTGCGGGCAATCTTTTCGGCCCGTTCAACCAGTTCCCCGGTGGTCTTGAGGCTTAAGAAAATTGACCCGATCAGCAGGAAACCGGCCGTATTGGATAAGCCGCCAATCAGTCCATAAGGATTGAGCAGCGTCCAGAATGTGCCCGTATAGTTCATCTTGGCATCGATCGGCACGCCCTTGGCCAGGTTGGCGAAGGCAACCCCCAGCAGGAAAGCGGCCAGGAAACTGCCAATTGCAATGGCCCAATCCCAGAAACTGCGCCAGGCGGGTAGAGCGTTTTTGCTGCGAAACTCAAAGGAAACGCCGCGCAGGATTAAGGCAACCAGCAGCAGGAACATGGCGGGATAAAAGCCGCTGAACATGGTGGCATACCAGTGCGGAAATGCCGCGAAGGTGGCTCCCCCGGCAGTGATCAGCCAGACTTCGTTGCCATCCCAATGGGGACCGATGGTGTTGATGATGGTCCTTCGCTCGGTATCGCTCCTGCCCAGGAAGGGCAGGAGCATCCCGACCCCAAAGTCGAAGCCTTCCAGGAAGAAGAACCCTACATACAGGACTGCTATCAGGACAAACCAGAGAATATTGAGATTCATGTCTTCCTCCGGCCTTATTCGACCGCTTCAGTTTCTGATTCGGTTGCTTCAAGCCCTGATTCGAGGGCCGACGGACCCGCTTTGGCAAATTTAGCCAGCAGGAAAATATCCGTGCCCATCAGAGCCGCGTAAATCACTGCGAAGCCGATCAGGCTGAAAAGTACCATGCCAGTGGTTAAACCAGGCGACATGGCATCCTCTGTTTTAAGCAATCCATAAACAATGAAGGGCTGCCGGCCCAGCTCGGTCAGAACCCAGCCGCTGGTGTTGGCAATATACGGCAAAGCAATGGCGAATGGGAACACCCACACCCAGCGGATACCCGGTCCAACCTTGTTGCGCATAACGTGGTACAGGGCATACCCGGCCAGCGCCAGCATGCTGAATCCGGCCGCGACCATTAAGCGAAAGCCCCAATAGGTAAATATCACCAGTGGCACATAATCGCCCGGCCCATATTTCGCCTGGTACTGCACTTGCAGGTCATTGATGCCGGTCACCTTGCCGCTCAACTGGTTGTAATACAACAGGCTGAGCACGTCCGGGATGCGGATCTGCCAGACCTCGTGTTTGCCGGTTAGGTCCCCGATGGTCAAGAGCGAGAAGGAAGCCGGATCTTCGGTGTCCCAGAGGGCTTCAGCGGAGGCGGCTTTCATGGGCTGGTTGTTTAGCAACCATAAGCCCTGCTCATGCCCGCCCAGGATGACCAGAACGATGGCAATCGTTCCGACGATGGCAGCCAGGTTGAAGGAATGCTTGAAGAAGTCGACATTCTGCTTGCGGGCAATATGGTAGGCGCTGATGCCCAGGACAAAAAAGGCCGCTGTGGTCAAACCGGAGGCGAGGGTATGTTCGAACATGATCCACGCTTTGAAATTGAAGACCAGCGCACCGAAGTCAACCATTTCCGCCCGGCCATTATTCAGCACGTACCCCACCGGATGCTGCATAAAGGCATTGGCGATCAGGATCCACAAGGCCGATAGGGAACTACCCAGCGCCACCAGCCAGATGACCGTGGCGTGCAGCTTTTTGGAAAGTTTATCCCAGCCGAAAATCCATAACCCCAGAAAGGTCGACTCGAGGAAGAACGCCAGAAGGGCCTCGATTGCCAAAGGCGCTCCGAAGATATCACCGATAAAATTGGCATATCCAGCCCAGTTCATACCGAACTGGAATTCCATCACAATGCCCGTGACCACCCCCATGGCAAAGTTGATCAGGAGAAGTTTCCCCCAAAATTCCGTCAATTTCTTATAGGTTTCATTCCCACTGCGTACATACATCGTTTCCAGGATGGCCACGATCCATACCATCCCCAATGTCAACGGGACGAAAAAAAAGTGATAAACAGTCGTTAAAGCAAACTGCAACCGCGATAACACAACCGGTAGCATGCGCCTCCTCCTAATCAGAACAGATTATTTTGGGTGCCCGCTGGTATCGGGCCTTTGTTTTCTTAAGTATACTGGATAGCCAAAAATTAGCAATCCTGTAAATACAAACCACACCGTTGCATACCCCTCATTAATTCCTTCCTCCGACAGATCGGGTTCCGGGAGAGCACGGAACGGCAGAGCAGTATTGTCTCCAACCGGGGCCTGTTGAATATAGACCGGCAGGATCGGGTAAGGCATCTGTTTTTGCAGGCGCTTGAGATCGATCAGGTACCACAAATCCAGCGAGGCTTGGCCGGGAGCCAGGGTTGGGTCCGACTCTCCGCCCATTTCCGGCACTGCCGGCAGGCGCAATACTCCGGTGATTGTCACCGTACCTGGGGTGTCAAACCCCTGCCAGGAGGGCGGGGTGTTATCCTTTATCGGGATCCAGCCACGATCGACCAGGACGGCCGAACCATCCGGAAAGACAAGCGGCGTAAGCAGGATGTAGCCAATTTCGTTCCCCCAGCTTTGCACCCAGATCTGGTTCTTGATGGCAACCTGGTGGCTAAAGTCGAATGTGCCCGTTGCCTGGATGGCCCGGTATTCCATACCGGTCAGGCCGGCCGGTGGCTGCCCGCTGCCCAGGTTAAGCGGCGTGGCGCTTTGCATGGCAGCCAGGTGATCGGCAAAGGCTTTATTTCCAAGGTAGCGGTCCACCTGCCAGATGCCCAGCCGGATGCTCAAACCAATCCCAAACAATACCAGCAGGCTGGTAATCCACCAGCGACGCGAAAAAATTAAGCGGAACATTAGGAAACGCTCAGGTTGGCAGTGCTCTTTTTTAGCGGCCGCAGGATCAGGCTGTAAAGGGCGAAAAGTATTCCAAGCGGAAAACCGGCAATAAATATCCCTTCAAAGCGTGTGGCCAGGGTTAAAGCATCCTGTACATTCAGCCCTTGGTATTTTGTTGGCTGAAAGGAGCAAACATAAGACAGGTTCCCGATGTGGTTCAGATTCATGCTGGCGGAACTGCCCGGAGGAATGAATAATGGACCCAGGGTGTGCGCAACCGAATCCTGATTGTTCACCACCAGGGTATCACCCAATACGAAGGTCAGATCCTGTGGCAACACACTCGTGCCCGCAGCAACTTTGGCGGAGGTCCCTGGAGGAATATCCAAAACGATCGATTTCGGAGGGCGGCTGGCATTATTTCCCTCCATGGAAAAGCCGAGCTCGCTCAACGGAATCGCAATCAGAATCCCTACTGCGATACAGATCAGGAAACGGATCAGCAAAGCCTTGCGCACGCCTAGTTCTTCCGGAAAAGCAACTTTAGATCACCTGAGATCTCTTCGGGGGTGCTGGGATATGCATACGTCAACCGCAAGTTTCCACTTGGGTCGATCAAATAGGTATAACTGGAATGTGTCTCGCCACCATCCTGGACCGTAACGCCATAATCTTTCCAAATCGGCTGGAGTTGCGCCATGCTGCCGGTCAAGCCGAGGAAAGTTGGATCAAAGCGGGCCAGAAAAACACCCATCGACTGCTGGGTATCGGTGGCCGGATCGGTCGAAACGAATAGCACCTGAACATTATCCGCCTGCGCCCCCAACTCGCTGCGGGCCTGGGTGAGCACCGCCATGGTAGCCGGGCATTGATCGGTGCAGTGGGAATATCCGAAAAAAAGCAAGACATATTTTCCGCGATAATCGGATAGATGAACGGTTCCACCCGTCTGGTTGGTCAGGGTAAAGTCGGAGGCAAGTGTGGGTGGATTGATGACTGAACCGGCAAAGGCTTGCGGCATTCGCACCAGAACGGTTGCCACGCTTGCGGCTAGTGCCACTACCAACAGAATGCCTGTCACAGTCCAAAAGAATCTTTTATCCATAAATGGTTACTTTCTGCTCCAGCAGTCATGCCAGGTGGGAAGGCACCCGTAAGATCAATGGGGCAATGTTCCGATCAAATACAAAGCCGGATAGAAGAAGATCCAAACTACATCGATGAAATGCCAGTAAACAATCGCCGCTTCCAATCCCCAGTGCTTCTCGGCAGAATAGCGTTGGCGAATCAGGTTACGCAGCACAATCGACAAGAAGAAGATCCCAGTCAGTACATGGAAGGCATGGAATCCAGTCATCGAATAGAAGACGGCGCCCTGGACACCATCTCCGGGGCCGAAGGGGGCGATCCGCCACTCCACGAAAAGCACTGTAGCGAGAAAAGCCAGCCCGAGGATTATCGTTATCGACAGGCTGATAATGGCCTGTCTGCGGTTGCCTTGTTCCATTGAGACTTCCGCCCGGTTGGCAAAAAATGAGGAAATCAACAGCACAGTCGTGATCGTCAGGCCCATGAATTGATTGAGCTGCGGGCGGGTCAGGGCCAACAGGTTGAAGCGCGAGACCAACAATCCGCCGAAGATAAATGCGTCTGAGAGCATGAAAAACCACAGACCCAGGCGGTTGGTGGTCAGCTTATAAGAAAACGACTCGCGGTTTTCATCCTTATCTGCCTGGAACAGGCGCGGGAAATGCATATAGTAATTCAAAACCAGCCCACCTTTCAGGAAAGCCATCAAGGCCATCAGGGGCCAGGCATTCAAGAAAAAGGCAAACATGAATTCAGCCGCGGTCAGAACAGCCAGGATAACAAAAACCATAAAACCTAATTGCAAACCGGAAGGTCGCCTGGTTTGGGGAAGCTCTTTGGTTTCTACCATATCAGTCCTCTCCCTGGAATTTTACATAACGTGAACCCGGCAAACCATAATCATACGGCTCACCCACCACCTCGAACTCCTTTTCATAATTATGGATCGGCATGGGGGATGGCACCTGCCACTCGGGTGAGCGTGAGTTCCAAATGTTCCCCGTTACAATCTCGCCTCTTTTCATGGTTATGAAAATGTTAATAAAGAATATCAGCACGCTCAAACCGATCAGGAATCCGGCAATGGTCATAACCATATGATAAGGTTGCAAACCCAGCGATGTATCATAGTTGTAAACCCGCCGGCGCATCCCCAGCAAGCCGACCCGCATCATGACCAGCGTCAAAACGAGCATGGCAGGTCCCATCAACCAGAAATGCAGCTTGCCAAGCGTCTCGTTCAACCTTCTGCCAGTCATCTTGGGCCACCAAAAGTACAGGGCTGCAAATAAGGTGAAGACATACCCACCGAAGAGCGTGTCGTGGAAATGGCCGACGATGTAATAGGTGTTGTTCAACATCAAGTCGGTCGAGACAGTGGCATTAGGCGGTCCGGAAAGGCCGCCCAGCAGGAACACAACGATCCCGCCCAGGACAAACAACATGGGCGATGGGAATGTGATCTTGCCCTTCCACATCGTGGCTACCCAGGAGAAGAACTTGACTCCGGTTGGCACCGACACCAGCAGGGTACTGTACATGAATGGTTCCCTCAGATACTCAGCCATGCCGGCCGCGAACATATGGTGGCCCCAAACCAGGAAGCCGGTCAGGGCAATAGCCAATGAGGACATGGCCACCCACTTATAACCATAGAGAGGTTTACGGACAAATACCGGCAATAATTCGCTGATGATCCCCAGCCCGGGCAGAATGAAGACATATACCGCCGGGTGGGAATAAAACCAGAATAAATGCTCGAATAAGACCGGGTTGCCACCTTTGATGGGGTCGAAGAACCCCATCCCCAACAAACGCTCCAGCATGCTCATCTGGAAGGCTAGGCCGATCAACTGTGTGGCGGTCATGCTGATGACGGAAGTGGCGATGGCAGCCCAGACGAAAATGGGCATGCGGAAAGGCGTCATACCTTTGGCGCGCAGCCTGGTGACCGAGACCAGGATATTCAGTGCGCTCAGGATGGAGGAAAAGCTTGAAAGCGAGACGCCCAGGAAGAACATCTGGATCCCCAGCGGCGCTCGCAGCGAGAGCGGCGGATAACCGGTCCAGCCGGTGTCGAACCCGCCCATGAACAGGCTTGAGAGTAAGATGACGCCTGCCGGAACTGCGATCCAGAACGAAAAGGCATTCAAGCGAGGAAAGGCCATGTCGTTTGCACCGATCAACAAGGGAACGGTGTAATTCATGATGGCCGATATACCGACCAATATACCGATGATCATGACGATCCCGTGCAGCGACATGAGCGTGTTATATTCGATGGGTGTCAGGAACTGCGCCATCGGTTGGGCCAGGTCGGTGCGGAAGATCAGGGCAAACATGCCTCCGATTGCGAAAAGGATCAGCGCCAGGGTAAGGTACTGCATGCCGATCACCTTATGATCCAGCGATACGCTGAAGTAACGCCGCCAGCCCAGGCTGGCATCCTCTACGTGTTCAGGTGCTTCCTCGCCGTTCGCCCATTTGATCCAATCATCCAAAACGCCGACGCCATAAAGGAAGAATAATGCCCCGAACAATGCCCCCACAACTGCAGCCGGTTCCGGCTTCCAGGCAGGCAGGCGCATAAGCATACGCACCACGGTTACAAAGGCAACGCCGAAAACGGTTCCGATAATCTCCCATAAAAACCCGCGAAACAAACCCAAAGTAGCTGTTTTTTTCATACTGCCTCGGTTATTTTAAACTCTCGATGTATGCAATTAGATTCTGAATTTGGGTATCGGTCAGAGCCTGCGCGAATGTATCGGGCATTACGTTCGGCGAAAAACCCGCCACAATCTGCAAATTGGGATTTTTAATGGAATTGGTCAGATAGGTTGCATCCGCATTCACTTTTGTGCCATCCGACAAAGGCACGCTGGAACTATATAAATGCAGCCAGGTGGGACCAACTTTTTTCGACCCATCCACCGAATGGCAGACCGCGCAGCCATACAGTGAGGCAAGCTGCTGGCCGATCAAGACCGGGTCTTTGGGTGCCGAGGCAATCTCTTTTTGAGTCCAGGCGAGAAAATCAGCCTGTGATACGACTACCACATTCGCCACCATATCGGCATGGTGCGCTCCACAAAGCTGGGCACAAGTCAGGGTGTAATGGCCAAGCCTGGTGGGAGTTATTCGCAGATCGACGCTCCGGCCGGGCAGGATATCCTGTTTGAGACGGAATTCGGGGACATAAAAGGAGTGGATGACATCCAGGCTGGTCATCTGCAGATCGATCTGCTTTCCCACCGGCAGGTAAAGATCTTTCGAGCTGAATAAATAATCGGGATACTGGAACTGCCAGCTCCATTGTTCGGCAACCACTTTTACAACCATGGCAGACGGATCGATCCGGCGAGTCTCGCTAAGAGAGCGGGCGCCGAGGAAGGCCAGGTATAAAACAGCGATCAGCGGAATGGCTGTCCAGGCAACCTCGAGATTGTTATTCCCTTCAAAATGAGTGCCTTCACCGGTTTCCCCTTTTTTACGGCGAAAAACAAACAGACTGTATAACATGGTGACCATGATCAGGGAAAAAACGAATGCGATTGCCCACATGTAAATCCCGAAAAGCTGGTCAATCGATACGCCCTGCGCACTGGCCAGGACAGGAAGAAGCCCGATGGAATTTAACCCTGCATGGATGGCTAGGGTGCTTGCAATAACCAATAACGCAATAATAATGAAATGTTTCATGGTTATTCCCTGATTAGAAATTAGGGGACATAAAGAAATCCAAAGCAGTTGCTTAAATATTATTTTTTACAATGACTTTTGATATTATAATACAAGAGCTCCACGAATTGTATTTTAATGGTATTTTAATGTTTCAGTGGTGATGTAATCCTGACAATGGTAAATCCAGATTCCATCCGGCGTTTCAAATTCGGAGGATTTCTGGTTAATTTTGACAGCAATGGATTACAAGGAATTTGCATG
>Ga0182027_10005919_pt1 | contig 18441 bp, 13 predicted proteins | sample 712E1DmetaG_FD_121300 | JGI IMG/M metagenome (GOLD analysis project Ga0182027, IMG submission 121300) | Permafrost microbial communities from Stordalen Mire, Sweden - 712E1D metaG (Illumina Assembly) | ecosystem: Environmental > Terrestrial > Soil > Wetlands > Permafrost | place: Sweden... | reverse complement strand
CTTCTCCTATAATCCGCACAGCCAAACCTGGACCAGGAAAAGGCATCCTTTCACAAATTTCTTCAGGCAGCTGGAGCGCCCAGGCAACTTTCCTGACCTCATCTTTGTAAAGGTCTTTAATAGGCTCAACTATTTTCTTGAAATCCATCACGCTAGGCAGTCCTCCAACATTGTGATGGGACTTAATACCGCCTTCTGACTCGATCCTGTCGGGATAAATAGTGCCCTGAATTAGATAATCAGCTGCTAATTTCCTCGCTTCTTCTTCAAATACTCGGATGAAAGTCTCGCCTATAACATTCCTTTTTTCTTCAGGATCAGTGATATTTTTCAAGGCTGCAAGGAATCTTTCCTTTGCATATACAATATCCAGATTCATGTGGGAGAAGATGTGCTTTATCCTTTCTGTTTCTCCTGTCCTCATGAGCCCTGTGTCAATATAGATCGGTTGCAGCCTTCCCCCAATAGCTCTGTAAGCCAGCTCCGCACAAACAGAACTATCCACACCGCCTGAGAGTGCAATAATTGCTCTATTACCTTTTATTTCCTGGCTGATTTCTTCAACTGCTTTTGGAATGAATTTATCAGGGTTTAACATCGAAATACTCCTTTCAGTGAATCTTCTTTGAAGAAATGATCGTGAGCTGAGAATGCTATAAGACTATTTGGAGTTGATTATATTTTATTGTAATATATACGTCAGTGCATTGGATTTTTGATATTTAAAGGTATAGTAGGGAAATTTTTCAATGATGCGCATTCTTTTTTAATACCTACAGATTAAGAAAGAGAATTTCGTTAAACTCTTATGCATTTGATTATTGGAGGGTTTTAAATATCTTAATAATGATTTTTACTAAGGAAAATTCTTACTGATTTTACTTCTAAATGGTGGTATGAACTTTTTCAGTTAGTTGGCGACAAACTTGCTGAAATTGATTCGTTAATTGATTGAAATTTTTTCGTATCGTTTTTGAGTCCATATATTTCAAAAAAACAGTTTTTTGAGAGGACTTGAAGCTATCACGGTCATTATGGTAAAATTACTTATTTTACAATAGTGGTATGATCTATCAGGACTATAAAAATATTCTTAATAGTTCTAAGCAAATATTATTTCTCAACATTTTTTGGATCTGTTTTGATCTTAGTTAGTATCGCACCTGCGATACTTATCAGCACTAAAAAAATAAGTACAGCAATCCTCAAAAATGTTATGAATGTATCCACTCTACTTGTTTTATCATATTTCACTCTTCTCATTCACATCTTCCGAATGGTTTTTAAGATAGAACACATATGAAATTTAGAAATTCATCAAAATCTTATCTAACCACATAGATAAATTTATAAGACATTTTGTATATCATTTTTTTAAACTCCGTAATTATTGATTTTGCATGCTGTTTTTATCGTGAAGGAAAGAGACGAAGAACCAATAATATTTTACAGAATTTTCGATAAACTTCAATGTAAAACTAATGAAATTAAAGGTCTTACTCTTATGAAGTATCAATTGTGACTTTTTTATACAATTATGTTTAAGATTGCATAAACAGTAAGACCCATATCTACATGTTAGTTACATTTTTTAATTTTTGCAGTTTTTGTTATCATTACCATTAACAACCCCATACCCATTGTTGCTGGTGGGGCTCCATCCTCAGTGACAGTTCGGATAGTAATGGCCATGGTAGTAGTGGGCACGTGGAAGGTGGTTACTACCTGTTCTCACTACAGTTGTGTGTCCTGTTTTTGCTACAGCTGTGTGCCCTGTTCTTACCTGCTTCGTTACATGTCCTTTTCTTACCTGCTTAGCTGCACTTACTGTCTCAGATGTCACTGATTCTATGGAAAGGACTATCAGCAAAATAGACAGTACCCTTTTCATTCTAGTAGCCGATTGTTGCAACAATTATTTCACTCCTTTATGGCTAAAATTAATAATATAAAGGAATTTATTTTTGGTAATTTTTCAAGCTGCCAAAAATTAGTTGGTTGATATCTATTACTATTACAGCAACAAATTTGACGGACTATAAAAACTAACTGAGTTCAACAAGTCATTTTAAATTAATTATAAAAAATAGGTTATGGAAAAAGTTATTAAACTCATAAAATATTTCAGCAGTTAACAACAATTTTATATTAATACTGTTTATATTTGGTTATGAATTAGTTCATTTCTACATAAATCATTTTACAAATATTGTATAACTTAGCACCTATTGGATATTTAAATCCTACTTATTTCGTATTAAAAGGACTCAATTATTGGTCACAGAATCACAAAACACTCCCATGTCACTTGATATTGGAGACTTAAAACCAAGGATTGAAGAGAGATCAAGGATAAGGAAATATAAGAACAGATGAAAGTAAATGGTATCCATAAGCAAAATATAATAGACGATCTTAATTTTAAGATTCAAACATTTCATGAACAAATACAAATCAAGGACGAATAGTTACATACTAAAGATGAAAAAATCAAGGATCTAACTGAGAATATGTATAAAACAGGCAGTTAACATCCAAAGTTTAATCAAAAAGAATAGCAGGTTGAACACAAAGTTATTGTCTGAATAGAGTGATAAACAATAAGCGATGGCGATTTTAGGGACTGCCGCTACAATTGTACCGTAGGATAAAGTAAAAAAAGGGATATTTTATTAAAAATAGGTCGAATTCGAACTAAAAACTCAAAACAGTTAATTATTCATTCCTTCTCTAACTATAGCAAGCTTCTCTGGAATTTTTGCCCTAATTCCATCTGCATCTTTGATATTTAATTCGACATTCTCGTTTTTATTTTCTATCTCAATGTAGCTTATGACGTTGGATAGCAATAGCTAAAGGTAAAAAAGTTTTAATAATTAGTGCTGATTATAGTGAAGTACCTTTTTGCTTAAAAACGGTGCCTATTATCCTTTTGCGTGATTATTTTGATACATCCTGTGCCATATTGAATTTTGTTTATAATTGTTGAAGGCAACAAGGCACCTGAAAATATCGAGCCTAAATAAGCAGTGCAGCCGTTAATCAATGTTCCTAAAGGCGAAGATAGCAGTTAATGATGGTAAACTATTAACTTTTCATTTATTGCAATGAAGGACAGAATGATAAGTGTTGCAGAAAACTCAAAATGGAATAGGGCAATATAGATAACCTTAAGGATGTCATTATTGCCCTGAAAATTAGGTGACCAACCCTTTTAAATTATCCATGGAGATAACATCTATCAACATGAAGTTAACAACAATAAAATATTGTTTGTGTAGTTAGTGGGATGATCAACCCGGTACTTTTAAGCTTATTTTTCCCTAACGGTTTAACTCATTATGCTAACAAACTGAGCAATTCTTATTTTTAGGCTTCGACATGAATAACTTCAAATAATCACTACTTATCGAACTTGATTGCTTAAGCTCGAATTATAGCATTTGCTGAATTAATCAGTAGCTGGCCGTTAGTTTGTGAAAGCATACCACTGTCGATGTAAATATTTACTTCAATAATAAAAATTATTAATTTAACAATTGCTTTATTTGTTTTGCCAGAATTCAGACTGTTCTCCGCAGCGGTTAGTTCAGATATCAATGGACGACCGGCTGCACTAGATAACTTGTCCGAAGTGATTAAATTTTGTATCGAAGTGGTCATTTGATTGATTTCCTACACCGGAGTTATGACATTGATTGAAGCAGTAGCAGATGCTGTAGTATAATCAACAGTATCTTTTGGTTTGAAACTAGTAGTCAATGTGTGCATACCTGTGCTTAATACAGTTCCTGCTTGTGGGTTATATATAAAACTCCCAGGTACTGAAGAAATTGCGTCTAGTTGAGCGCTACTCAATTTTGTTCCATAGACCATGTCAGCCGGGTTTTTCCAGGTAATGGTAGGAGTTGCCTGCTTTACATTAATCAAAACAGTCGCATTTGCTTGAGTATAGTTAACATTGTCATTCGGTGTGAACGTGGTATTCAATTGCTGATTTTGCCCTGCACTTAAAACAGTTCCTGATGATGGTGTGTATACAAATTTTCCAGGTACTGAAGCCGTTGCGTCTAATTGAGCGCTACTCAACCGTGTTCCATAGCCTATGTTAGCAGGATTGCTCCAGGTAATTGTAGGAGTTGCCTGTGTTATATTAATCAAAGTAGTAGCCAATGCTGTAGTATAATTAACATAATCAGTTGGTGTAAAAGTAGCAGTCAATTGTTGCTGCTGACCTACACTTAGTACAGTTCCTGATGGCGGAGTATAAACAAAGTCTCGACATTCTGATTCAGGTTTTCTGATACCACATTTGTTTTCCGATATACCCTTCTGCCGAAATCTTCACTGAAACGTCTTTCCAAAATCCACATGCAAACCGTGCAGTTTCCTGCTTTTGCTGCTTCATTAAGCCGTTCAAGACATTTCTTTGCTGCATCAGCATTGCATTTTTGGATAAATTTATAGAACTCGAAGTATTCTCCAGATTTTGAAATTTTGCCTTTCTTGTGCCATTCGTTGAATGTTTGATATGTGATTCCTGCAGCTTCGGCAGCTAAGCCATATGTCAACCCAAGCGCAATGTTTTCACCAATTCGTTTAATAATATCAGGAGACAGTTTAGATGGACGAGCCATAAATTCACCATTTTTTACTTATTTTGAATAATATATGCGGATCTTATGTTAAATATTTAATTAGTTTTCTTTTGTGTGAACTAGCCGAGCTTTGGTTATTAACTCAAAAATGATATATTATAGGGCGATTTAGGGTCTTTTCTTGAGTCTTGTAATGTATTGTAGTAAGTGAACAGACTAAATAAAGTTGTGAATGATAGGGAAGGCTTTATTTAGAAACTATATTCATTATTATTATTGAATCAAAATAATAATGTATTATGTTCAGCTATAGCTTAGAGCTTCTCCAGTGCATTTAAACATACAGGCTATGGGCTGCATACACCTATCCCCAAAAATTCACATAATCTCTTTTGGTGCATTAACTATTGGAAGGTTAATAGATATGTCAGAAATACTAAGAATTGGTCCTGATAAGTTAAAAGTGTCAATAAACATCTTTACATGCTTATTGATTATTTTATTATTGCTAGTACCGTTTACAACTGCAATTAGTACGACTGATGGGGATTACCAAGCGGTTGAGAATGATTCGTATACCATAGGCGTCCAAGCTTACATTTATGGTCTTGCTCCAGTAATGATGCAGCGGACTGAAAATCTCTTTGTCACAATGTCTGGAATGGGACACGCCCCGGTAAATCAGATGGGCTACTCTACACACCTTGTCGATGCCAGCTTCACAGATGTCGTTACCCTAACGCAGATACGCTTTACAATACTGCATTTCTTGAATTGGGAAAGGAACCGATGGTGCTGCATGTACCGGACACCAATGGACGTTACTATGTCCAACAGCTGCTTGATGCGTACACGAATACCTTCAACAGCGTGGGTAGACGTACCACTGGAACAGGAGAAGGCACTTTTGCCATCGTTGGACCTGGTTGGAACGGCAGCCTGCCCACAGGACTCCAGATAATTAAATCACCGACCAATACTGTCTGGATCATTGGCAGGATCCTGGTAAAAGGGGAGTCGGACCTGCCCAATGTGCTGGCGTTACAGAAACAGTTTACTCTAACACCACTAAGCCAGTATGGGAAGCCAGCACTCGCAGCGAAAAACGGGACACTTGCTGACTTTAAGGAAGCTGTAGTTTCACCTAATGCACAGGATGGTATACGATTTTTTGAAGAACTACGGGTTGCCCTAAAGAATAACCCGGCACCTACTGGAGAAGTAGCTCTCATGGCAGTTTTCGATAGAATAGGATTAGGTAATGAGACTCCCTATGGAACAAACTTAGATCCAGCTATTACTGATGGGCTTGCTCGGGCAATCAAGGACGGCGAGCAGATCGTGGAAAGCACTTTAAGGGACTCTAAAGGGTTCTACATCAATGGTTGGACATATAACACCAATATTGGCACCTATGGTTATAATTATCTGCTGCGTGCAGCCATTACTGAAGGTGGGCTTGGAGCTAATGTCCCAGATGAAGCGATTTATGCAAAGACAAAAACTGGCACAGATGGACAACCCTTAAACGGTGCCAATAAGTACATAGTGCATTTCGACAAAGATAATATGCCGCCGGTTGATGCCTTCTGGTCATTAAGCATGTACAATGCGACAACTTTCTTGTTCGTACCGAATCCTGTCAATCACTACTCACTAGGCGATCAGACAACCGGACTTATATATAACCCAGATGGTTCCCTGGTCATCTACATCCAGCACGATGAACCTTCAGGAAAAGGATCAAATTGGCTACCTGCACCCAATGGAAATTTTTATCTGGTATTGAGAATGTATCTACCAAGTCCTAGGATATTAAATGGAACTTATCAGATTCCACAAGTGCAGAAAGTGATGTAGGCAAAAAAGATGAATATCGGCGGTTTCAATAAACCCTATTCAAATTATTGAGCTTATTTAAAGCTCTATTCAATCATATTTTAGTATTTCCTTCGTTATCTTTTGCATCCAAGTGGGGTTATATCCGTCAAATTAGATTAATGCCATTCTCCGGCTATGTGGGAGATTGTTTTGGGTAGAGTAATGATATTCATCGAACTTTGAATAAAAGTTTCACCAATTGTCTCAGAATAAGTCGTTTTTTACCATTTTGATTCCCCATGATTCAAATGACACAGCACGGTAACTAACCACGAGATATTTTCCATATACTGTTATTTCTTTATAAATATACAAGTTATGTCTGCAACTAGAATGCGACAAGGATCACTTAATGTTAATCCTGATCATTTTAGGTTCGTATAATATATTCATAAAAGTATATAATTAATTAAATCTATTTGTGATTAATAAAATTAAAAGCCGTATCTTCAATCAGCTTCTATTGAGTTGCAGGGTATCCCCTTCGCTTGCAGCTCATAAGATCAACTTTTTAATATCTAGGACTATTATTTCCATCCCCGAGCCTTCTGTTTTTCGGCGTTGTATAAAATGGCCTGCCGTCCAAATCGTATTTTGTATTCAGGGATCCGTTCATTGAATACATTTACAAAGGCATATATGTCTTCTACTACACCATTATATTCGCAAGAGTTAGCAAATTTGTTTAATGCTCGTCTAAGTAGCGAAGCCAAACCTTGATTTTCGACTGATTTTTGTTCATCACAGGGTACGATTGCATCAGAAGACAAATCAGGGGTACAGAAGACATCAGAAGACAATCCGTTTGTATTCTGCTTTTAGCTATCTATTGGCATTTTTTTTCTTGAATTTCACCAGAAGACACATTTTTTTCATTTACGAGTAAGAAAATATTTTTTTCATTTTTTTTGTTCGTTAGTTACCATTGCTGGGGGATATTCCAAATTTTGAGTACAATTTTGTTCCCTTATGTTCTCTGCTATTTCTTGTCTTCTGATATCTTTATTTATATATATTATATTATTATCACTTATACTGCAATCGTTTATACAGAAGTCATTTTCGTTTGTCTTCTGATGTCTTTTTATGTCTTCTGTATCTTTAGGTATCATGGGACATTGTCCCCAATTTTCTCTCCATTCTTTATCTAATCCTTCAACTTTTTCCCTGTCTATGCTGGCAACTGTTTAAATATCACAGGTTTATCAAGTTTTTTTCAATTCGGTGCATAAGAAAAAAATATTGGTTATTATGATAATTAACTTCCTAAATAATGGCAAAAAAAATAATCTATAAAAAAGGAATTGAAAAAAACCTGATAAACCTGTGATTAATGATAAATTAAAACCCAAAAGTGACTCACAGAACATGCTAATATAGTGGTAAATATACAGAAAGCTCATAAGTCTAAAAATAATCAATTTACTACTGTTTGGGAGAGTTGACTTGTCTCTGGGGTAATAACTAAATAAAAAAATGTTCAAGGTAGTGACATGAGTATCGAACCAACTGACAAAGCGAAAATCAATTCTATTCAAGACGCCACACGTATGCTCATTGGAACAAAAGGTTACGAAAAAGTGACCACCCAGGATATAGCAAATGAAGCCAGGGTAAGTACAGAACTGATTTATAAGTATTTTCCAGGCGGCAAATTTGATATCCTTAAAAGAATCGGTCAGCAATTTACAAACGAAATGTTGATGATAAAACAGCCAGAAAATATTGATTTTAATGATTTTTCGGGGTACATGAGAACCATCATCAAAAATATACAGCAATTCTATAAAGACAATAGCCACATGGTAAAGGCAATGATGATGGAAGCACTGGTTGACGGTGAAATTGTAGCCGAAGCCAAAAAAATGGACTTTAAAGACTACAAAGATGCAGCTGATTTTTTTGCCAATTTCAATGACGTTAAGATAGGAAGTAAAGATCCTTTGGAACTCCTTATATACTGGGGACTGATGGTAAAAGGTATTATTTTCCTTAACATGATCTACCCAGTGCCTTTCAACAATAAAGATGCTCTGACGGATTTAATGGTCGATTTATCGTTAACAATATGGGGTACCAAAAAACACCATAAAATAGAAAAAATCACCACGTGTAAAGTAAATCAAAATCACCTGATAAACCTGTGATGTTTGATAAATATGGAACAAAAAAATGAAAAAGAAACTCTCCCATAGAAATGTGGCATTATCTTAATTATAAAAGAGTCCGATGATCAAAACGTCCATAATGTTCTATCCTAGTATATGGAATTAAAAAATAAAATACAAACAGAGTTAATAGTGATTAAGAATCTCTGCTTGTTTCGTTGCTACATCAGTAACATTAGCATTGTATTTTAGTGCCTTTGAAGTTTCCTTCCACTTGTAAGGAATGATATAGCATCTTGTCTGTGTTTCGTTGCCATAAAAAATTCGCTGAGAGTCTGTATCCCACCCACAAGCATCCACAAGGCCGGTAAGATCTTTTATTGAATCTGGGATTGCTCTTGGATCCATTGTAGTACCTAAACACCAAATCTGTAAACTTTTTAATAATTCTTCTTTAATAATAGCCGTTCCCCTTGTACCTTTTGACCCACTTGTTTTTATATCAAGGATTTCAGGATTCATTAATTCATTTATCATACAATACAGGGGATTGCCAGCTAGCATCCATTTCTCTCTAGTGTCATACCAATCCACATCAGAAGATAGTTTTCTATTTCTGCCTATTTTAAGCATTTCAGCGATTACGACGTTTAAGAACGCTGTCAAATTCTCAGGAGCAAATATTTCTTCCTTAAAATCTCCTTTCATCCCGTATTCATTCCCAAACGTAATGAATTCCCATCGTTCCCAATATGCTTCATCCGTCTTGATCCTTGAATCAAATTTTGCTGGTGTGTTGGTGGTAAAAACATGTACTGCATTTAGTGTTGCAACGTATGGTTGAACGCCTTTTCGTTCTATGCCATGCTGCCTTCTACCGGTAAGTGTCTTGAAAGTCTCGGTATCTTTCAGCGTAAAGTATCCCATATCGTCGTGTAAGGTTAGCAATTTTCCTTCAAGTGATGCAATTTGGAATCTTTGATTGATCTTATCCAGACTAATATCACAAAATCCGTCGTGTCCTATCATACACTCCATTAATTCAACAAATGTTGTTTTCCCCGCATTCTTCTTTCCATAAATCAAATAGGCTCGCTTGTATGGCCCATGACCCATTGCTTGCATGAAACTCTGTGCCGGTATCTGGACTAGTTTATCGGGTGTATCTGTATACCCCTTTAACATGTCACATATTGTAGTGTTCGTGACCAAATTATCATATTTTACTGGAATCGTGTAGTTAAACCTGTATTTTGTTGGGTTGTGCTCGATGAGCTTGCACGATTGATTTTCGAGGTCGAATATTATAATTCCATTCTCGACTGGCAAAGCATTTTTGTAATCATTGAATGGGTAAGCTTTGGTACGGCTTTTGGTGCGAATCTGCGCCATGACATCCCTGATTTTCCGATATATATTGTTGGAGTTGACCCCTTTGTATATGTCGTTCAATGTTAAAATCACTCTGTCCACTACGGTTTCGATCTCAGTTCTATAACATCCATCTCTGTACACAAAAACAGTGTCCTTATACGTGATTATGTCATTATTTTCAAGTATCCAATCAGCGATTTTATCAGTATGTGGCTCAATTCTGACTTGTGCACTGGATTTGCTCACAAACCGCATTGTGTACATTCCATCATATTTTTGATCTATCTTCTGCTCTTTCTCTGCAATCTCTTTTTTATTCGCATATATTTTCTCCTTCAGCGGGCAATTCGAAAAATCACAAAACTTTTCCCCAAAAGTTTCCTTAACTGTCCTGCATGAAAAGTTGTAATCCTTTCCAAACATCGCCAAACCATTGTTTATTCTTAAATCAGCGTCTGATGCTGTGATACCCGGGAATGTGGCAAACAACTTTCCTAGGTGTGCCTTGGTTTCTTCTTTTGCAATCCCACATTTTTTGCACATCAGAACCACAGATATTCCAGCATAATATCTACCGTTTGTGATTCTAGATTCAAACAGCTTTCTGATACATGGAAATTGTGATATATCTATGCCTGAAAAATCGACATCATTAAAAGTGTATTCGTTTGCCTTTTTAGCTCGTTCAACTTCCACTTTTAGTGCATTAATAACCACATTTTCGAATTCAGTACCCTTGATCTCCCATAGTTCTACTTTTTCTGGGAATATCAATGGTAATTCATATGGTTCTGGTTTATGGTCTGGGATTTTGTCAATGCTAGTTTTATACAGACCTGGTGCTCTTGTAGTCCCAAATGTCCGTACCTGAGAACCTTTGCTTTCTACATTGAAGTTTATCTTACCCTGATCCATCCGAATATGATCAAGATCTACACCTGCCTTCTCTGCAAGTTCTGTAACTAAAGCTCTCCTTACTGTTTTGGAAACATCGATATCTGTTTTTTTGATTTCACCATAAAAACTTTTATCAAGGACGATGTTTCCATAAAATATGCTTACATGAACTCCCTTTCCACCAGAGAACCCCATGATAAAAGGAATGTCATTTTCTTTGCAAAATTTGCAGAGTTTTTCTATCCCATACTTCATCACATTCCAGTCTGAGGTATCGGGATCGATTAGGATCTCATTTCGAAGTATTCCGCGGGTATAAATCGGCTCTTTAATTTTGTGCCATACGCTTGGGTATGGAAGCCATCTGTATAGGTCTGAGTCCAGTTTTTCTGGTGTTTTGCCTTCTTTTGCCTTAATCAATATCTGCGCTTTTGGTTGCTCGCTCTGGAGAGTTTTTAGCCATTCGTGCTGAGCGTGGATTACTGCACTATAATCATTCGGATCAACTACAATGTTCATAGCGAACACCTAGACCCCGGACGCTTATCCTTTAAGATATTATACGCTCTGCGCAGATCACACATAGATTGAGATATCTGAGCTCTGATGCTAATAATTATAATTTCTAAAAAATAAAAAGAAGGAATCAGCATCCTCCCTTTTACATTGCATAATCTGGACACTTCACGCCAACAGCATTTATCGCTTTCATCGAACTTTCGCCATTCATTGTTAAAAATAACTGTACCATTTTTGCCTTTGAGCATCTTCGATCCTGTTAGGCAATTGACCATGATTGAACTCACATTCAGTTTCGAAATCATTCACATAGGGCATCGGCCCCCCAAGCTGTCCAACCCTCAAGATTATGCCGGCTGAATAATTCTATGTAAGGTGCATAACTCAAGTTTCAATAAGGTCATAAACTTCATTTGGTTTCTCACTATGTTTTTCGCCCCGTGGAGCTTCAAAATGAGTAGCGATATCATGTCTTTTTAATGGCATATTCCCTTTTATCGCAAAGAGAACTTGCTCAGTGCTCCCCCTAAAATAATTTCCCATACCGATGCTTGGTTTTACCCAAGTAAGACATGTTATATATCGGAATCCCCATGCTTCAATTAATTCGAATCCCTTTGGTAAACTCCTATTTGTGATCCATAAATACAAATGACAATTTTCATCTGCCAATCTCATTACAGGAGATTTTAATATTTCTTTAAATGGCATTGTTGCATAATCTGGTTTTGCTCTTCCAAGTTGATTATTATCGTTCTCATCTCCCCAATCCCAAGGTGGATCAATCACAATAGTTTGGAATAAACCATCGATCTCACTCATGGGTTTTCCATTCTTAACTTTTTCAATATTTTCTTTTACATGCTGATCCCTTTGCTCTTCTTTTTCTTTTCGTTTGATCGTGCTATACATTTGATTGACACTAACTTCGCCAGTCCTTGCTTTTTCTATTTCTTCTGGGGATGCTATTTCTAATATTTTTTCTACTCTTGATATGGTATCATGAGATACACCGGATAGCTTTGCAACTTCTTCCCGTGCATCTATCTTTGTACCACTGTCTAAAATAGGTTTTGCAGAATTCTGCGAAAGCTCTTTTATGGAGTTCATATCGCTTATGCCGTATACTTTTCCAGCATTCTTTTTATTGTCTAAACCTTTTTCTTGGAAAAAATGTTTTAATTTTACTCCTAATTCTGCCCTAGCAAAATGCGGTAAATTGCGCCTTCCAAGTTGATTTTGGATAATCCATATGCAAACATCATTCCGGGAATCAAAAGGTTTTTCGACAACGCTGAATTTGAGATCATGTTTTGTGCATATTGTGTAACGATTATGTCCGTCTATCAGGATTCCATTCCATGACACAAGTGAATCCCGACAGCCATCTGTCAGAATATTTTCTTCGAGAGTCTGATATTCGTTCAAAGACAATGGCGAAATTAAAGCCCGAAATTCATTATCAATAATAAGATTCAACCTGAAGCCCCCCAATAAATTTTTTAGATTCTAGCTCCCACTTTTGGTGAAGGCATTTTGGATATTTTGAATGCGAAAATTCGCATTCTTCAAGACATGAGTTCGAAAAAACAACTCTCGGCAAGTTTAACCTCTCCTTTTGAAAGTCTGAGCATTATGTTTTTTGCAAGCTCGCCATTCCATAATTCCATATTTGCAGGACTCACAGATTTGCTCCAATAGAACCTGGTCTCTGGGAGAATCTAGATCTAGCCCAAGTGGAAAAAGTCTATAAAATTTCAACCTGTTATTCATCTATGGCCACACCACCTGTCAAATCTCCTGAAAAAGCAGTGTTTTCAATAGTTTGCACTATTTTCATGTTGTGAATCGAGCATGCATCCTGAAACTCAAAACAATAAGAGCAATTGTTCAAGTAAAGTTCGATGAGTACTGTTTTTATAAAATTAAGTCTTAAATTATTAACCATACTAAGTTCTCCTCACACTGTTTTATGAGAACTGTAGCGAACCCTATGGTGTTAGAAACGGTAACCTAACTACGCAGAATGTCTCCAAATTGATTTTAGCTCTTGAGACAACCTGTATGGACAAGTTTTAAATCGTTAGACGAACCAATTTAGATTGAATTAACCGTCTGGAACGATTTTGTTCCTTTGCCTGAGACCGTGGGAACCGGTCTTGGGTTTTCTAGTTCTCCTTTTATATTATACTGTTCATCTCCATTTATTTTTCAGGATTCACGAGACAACCATTCTCAGCCTGACCAGATGTAATTCTGAGACTTTTATCTTCGGCCATTTTGATGTAAAGTGTGTCTCCCTTTTCAATATTCATGTTCCTTACCCAATTAGTTGGGATGGGAAGCAGGTACTAGTAGCCAACTTTTTGGACCTTTCGTTGTCCAAAATCGAAAAACATTTTGTTTATCATCAATGAACCATGGGTAAGAATATATAAAAATATTTCTGGTTATTAATAACCTATGTTACCAATTTTCAATTTGATAAATACAATTTTCATAGAATATACTTTGAACTATGTTTAAATAATATGCATACCTGCAATAATGTATGACAAAGACAAAAGGAGATCACCTTAAGCATAAAGAAGTGAAGTCTAGCATCCTGGAATTCATTTTGAAAAACAAAGGACCTGTCGCAGAACCAGCTATCCGAGAATATTTAAAGAGAAAACATGATGTAATAGATCAAAGTACTATCAATAAACACATGCATGATTTGAAAAATCTTTTATGTATTGAACTGATTCCACCTAAAAAGGGTCTGCGTAATCATTGGGATATAACAACACTTAAACATTTAAAAAACATTAGATTCTATTTTGAAGAACTTAAGTTAAATACGCGTGGAAAATCATTAGATATACTCCTTACAGAACGTCTTCTTACAGAGCATCCCCTTAAGAAAGATTCCATGCGTGCAAAAAAGTTTTTTGTCCAGCTATTCCTATCAGCCTCCTTCTTTGACATGTGCATAAAAACGGACGTTGAAATATTGTATGCCCGAGCTTCTGAACTTTACCGATTAGGAGAATTCTTTAATGAAGAGAAATATATCGAAAATTTGATTGCTGAAGAAGATAATTCTAAAAAACTGATTCATGAAGTCTACACTAAATGTATTAGACGGATTTCAAGAATTCCTAGTATTCGGCAGATTGTTGATGGTGCATCTATTGAAGATCTATTAAAATCAGACTTGGCTCAGAATTTCCCAGAACACCTTTTAAGCGTGAAAATATCAAAAGAAACCTTCAAAAAGATGTTAAAAGAGATACCATTATCAATGGAAGATAAATCATATGAAGAACAAACTTATAGAATTATAAAAGAGTTATCTATAAAAATATCACATAAAATAACCCCAATACTCAACGAAGATTTGAATAAAATATCAGAAGATATATTCCAAAAAATAATGGAAGGACTTCCAGAAATATTAAGCGACAAAATAATTAGAATAAAATATTACCACTACGTAAGAACTGGAGTAGTCTCAGATCTACTGTTCAAACACTGCTTTCAAAGAGATGGCATGGATGGTACCCCCACCCCCGAAGAAAGAGAATTTGTTCTCAAAATAAATGAATTAATTCCAATTTATAAAGAAAAAGACCCTATAAATGGACTCAAAGAATTAGATAAACTTTATAGTGATTATTTCGAAAAATGCCAGATAAAAATTGTTAGGCCATAATAATTGTAAAATAGTTGTTTTCAGTTCCGATCAGCGTCCCCTTTAAGCCTATAGACCAAGCAACGACAATTCCAGGCAATCCACGTTTTAAAGCTTCATTTGTCTTTGATCCAATCAGAATTTTATTATTGCACTTTAGGAGCCTGCTATGTTTTTCCTAATAATATCTTCTTTTAATACAAGAGATAGGCTTTCAATAGACGTGTATACTAACAAAATTTAGGTCTTTGTCTTTTGTATCGATACAGAGATTTTATAGCAAAATCTCTGGATTTCCGAAATGCTATTAGTAATATAGGAAACGTTGTTGATCTATGACTCATGGAGCTTTTGGAACTCTTTGAGCCTATGGGACTTATAGAGCATCTGTGGCTCATAAAACACTTGGAACTGAGTAACCAAAATAACAATTGTAAATAAAAACATCAGGGAAACAAATATTAACAAAGTACTCTAAACAAAACTGAAAACAGAAATAACGGTTTCCAAAAAGCTATTTTTTGATATCACAGTCTCACTTCGTACATTTCTAGAAAATTTTTTCATTTAATAGAAATATACTTTAAAATGGTGGATTTAGATGTTAACTTTCCTACATATTCTATTTTATTAATCCAATTATTTTAAAATAAAGAAACATCATACTAATGATTACTGTTCAGAAAGAAAGGTCTTTTCCTTTTTACTAACAGCATAGTTAAGTTTTGTTTCGATATTAATAGATATATTCATTAAAATGGATAAAAAGTCGATCAAAAGGAGTTCAAACGAATGAAAAAGACAGTTAGTATTTTGCTAGTAATCTGTTTTTTAATGTCCGTTACAACTGCAGCAGTAAGCGCAGAACCAGACCACGCCCACGATCAGGGGAGCCACGATCATCATGAAAGCCATGAACATTGATGGAATCACCATGGGAACCACGACAATCATGGAAGCCATGAACATTGGTGGAATCGCCATGGGGGCCATAAACACAAAGATGGAGACAATGGCCACCATTGAAACCACGATGATTGATCACTATAATCACGATGACTGTTGAATATGGGATATTTACCATACCCTTTTTTTCACTTTAAGAAACAGATTACAGAGTCAACAGTTATGCTAACAAGGTTATGTTTTAATCATTGCATTGATGCACAATTTTTGTGTTGAAATCTGTGTATTTTTAAATCTCATGGATAATATTCCTGGCACTGAATTTGAAACCGGACTGAACGGTCCACGCCATGTTGATGTGAAACCTAGTTTCTGTAACGGCATTACTTGTTCTTCTTGCCTTTCTTCCTGTTTTTCTTAGCTTCTTCCTTGGTGACCTCGCTGCTTGCAGCCAGAGCTTTTAGATCGGCGGCGGCCTTCGCTTCGGACTTTACGACGGCTTTATCCTTCGGCCCCCCGTCCTCATGTTCAAGTTCCTCCTTAGCCACAAACAAATCTTGCTTCTGCTGCTCACTGACGGTAGGGTAGGCCAAATTGAGGTTCTTCATCGTGTTGTAGAGCACGGTCACCACAGCCAGCCGGGTGAACCACTTATGATCGGCTGGCACGATGTACCAAGGAGCCCACTCAGTATTTGTATGATTGAACATATCTTCATAGGCCACCGTATAATCGTCCCAAAAAACCCGCTCTTTCATGTCGGCTGCGGAGAACTTCCAGTTATTCTCCGGCTCCAGCATCCGCTCCAGGAAACGTTCCTTCTGGGTCTCTTTAGACATGTACAGGAAGAACTTTACTACAATGATGCCGTTGTTAACCAGGTACTTCTCAAAATTGTTGATCTCCTCAAATCGCCGATTCCAAATATTCTTGTTCTTCAGCGAGGGAGGGAGCTTCTGGCCGGTAAGAAATTTGGGATGCACGCGCACGATAAGGACTTCTTCATAGTAAGAACGGTTGAAAATTCCAATTCTGCCACGAGAGGGCAGAACTTTGAAGCTCCGCCACAGATAATCGTGGTCCAGTTCCTCACCTGAGGGTATCTTGAAACTGTGGACATCGACTCCCTGTGGGTTGACGCCTGACATTACGTGCTTTATGGTGCTATCCTTGCCTGCTGCATCGAGGGCCTGAAGGATAATTAGCAGGGCATACTGGTCCTGGGCCCAGAGCTTATCTTGCATCTCAGCCAGCATCTGGATGCCTTCGGCCAGGGTCTCTTCGGCCTCTTCCTTTTTTATCCATTTACCGGTGAAGTCGGTATCGTAGTCCTTTTTCAGGTCGATCTTCTTACCTGGAGGAAACCCCAGGACGTCCAGCAATCCTTCTATTCTGTTTGCCATAGTTTGATTCCCTGTATTACTCCTTGTATTGAATATTCAAGACCTATCTTTAAATTTACAAAAAGATTATTCAGAAAACCGTATAAATATTTTGGCCTTGAGCTTTCATAAGCAGTTTCCTTGTACATAGATTTTGTCTTAAAACATATTGATTTTTCATTAGGTTCAAATAAGGAAAAAATAATGAATACTGTTGAAGACTCAAAAAAAAAATAGGGCAACACGGATAACCTTAAGGAATATCATTATTGCCCTGGAAAATTAGGTGACCAACCCATTTAACTTTTGCATGGAGAATCCAACTATCAAAATGAAGTTAACATCAATAAAATATTGTTTGTGTATTTAGTGAGATGATCAACCCGATACTTTTAAAGCTTATTTTCACTATCTGTTTAACTTACTCTGTTAACTATCTACATGATTTTTGTTCCTATTCAGAAGAAAAAGGCAAGGAATCGATCAGAATTTATAGGATTTTAGATACACTGCCTAACTTCTAGTTATATTTTCAAAATACCTTTTTAGATCCGATATTCTTGATAGAAAATATTAAATATAGTAAGATCTCTAGTGTACTACCGGTAAAATCTAATTAAGAAATATTAGTTTGTCATGCACTCACATGTCTATTCAAAAAAATATCCGAAAATAGGAATATCTGAAATCTATTCACCGAACTTATGGTTGTAGAATTTCCTGTGGTGATGACATTTTTTATCGATAACCATAGGCAGTTGTTAGTTTCAGGTTTCTTAAACGAAATACCAAGTGTCATGGAAGGAGTATCACTCCTACCCTTCCATCCACTATTTTTCAAATTAAAATAATCCTTTCTATATTTTAGTATATCATTGATTTGAACCAAATCTAAAGGATGAATTAAAATGTTGAAAAAATCATTTAGTATGAAAAAAATACTTGCCATTTTGTTGGCAGTTCTTTTTGTGACATCATTATCAGCTGTGACTGTCGAAGCATATGGCTGGGGTTATGGTCCTGGTTGTATGTGGGTGGGTGGTAACAACTGGCTTTGCCCTGCATTCTCTGGAATGTTCCCGGGAATGCCATATACCATT
>Ga0182027_10005917_pt1 | contig 18442 bp, 17 predicted proteins | sample 712E1DmetaG_FD_121300 | JGI IMG/M metagenome (GOLD analysis project Ga0182027, IMG submission 121300) | Permafrost microbial communities from Stordalen Mire, Sweden - 712E1D metaG (Illumina Assembly) | ecosystem: Environmental > Terrestrial > Soil > Wetlands > Permafrost | place: Sweden... | reverse complement strand
GACGCTTGAGCGGACCATCCGGATCGTGGCTCAAAATACGGGCCGCATTCTGTCGGAGCGGAAACTCTCCTCCGACCTCGGCGTTGCGATCAACACGGTTCGCAATCATACCGGCTTTCTCGAACAAGCCTATGTGATTTTTACCGCCAAGGCGCTCGCCGGCTCCGCGCATGCCCAGGCGCGCATCCCGGAGAAAGTATTTTTCCTCGATCCCGGATTGCGAAATTCATTAGTGGGCTATCAGATGAACGATCAGGGCAGGTTGCTCGAATCCGTCGTGTATGTGTCCCTGTGGGCGTTCTTGAAAAAGCACCGGCCCGCCGTCGAGTTGCTCTATTGGCGCCAGAAAGACTGGGAAGTCGATATCGTCCTTCGCCAGGAAAGGACCCTGATCGGCATCGAGGTGCACAAAACCGATGACGATGTTCAGGGCCTGGAGCAATTCTTGAAAGACAAACCGTCCGCCCGGGGAATTCTCGTGTCGGATACCCCGCGCCGGAGTCCGGGTGACCGTATCATCGTGATCCCTCCGCAGTTATTCCTTTTACTATAGAATACGAACCATTTAAGGCGCCAGACGAACTCTAGCACCACAGGTCACCCGGCCCAGGCCGAGGTATAATGCTCCGAGACGAGTTGTCTCATTTCCTGTGCTAGTGCCCGCCTGAGCACAAATCGCTAGATTCCTATGAAAAAATTCGATCAAGACATCGGTTGGAGCCAGACCAAGGCAATGAGTCTTTGTCAGTGTTCGCATCGTGAGAGATCGCACCGGCCGATCAGCCGCAAATGTTCTCTATGTGATTGCGAACACTTTAAGCCATCAGAAAAAGCTAGAAAGCCCGTGCGCTAAGGTGATTTCCAGTTGCAGGTTCAACTCATTTCAAGCTGGAACCCCTCCACGGATTGTGTCAGAATAGTGGCCGATGCCTACCTCTCAGCCTGAAGCCTTTTCCCGAATATTGATCGATAAGGCCCTCGAAGCAGCGCGCTGGAATCTGTTGGACCCCAAACAGGTCCGTTTCGAGCTAGACGGGAGGAATGGCCGCGCCGATTACGCGCTCTGCAATACGCATGGACCGCTGTGCGTTCTGGAAGCCAAGCGGGAAGACAAAGACCCCTACGAAGCCAAGGAGCAGGCGCGCGGCTATGCCGAAAATCTGCGAGCTCCTTTCGTCATCCTTTCCAATGGCCACGAGCACTGGTTCTGGAACTACGAGCGCGCGGACCAGCGCGACGCCTACCGCATCGAGCATCTGCCTTCGCCTGATGATCTTGAACGTCTCCGATTAAAGAATCTTCAGCCGCCCCGCCCGCTTATGACCGAGAAAGTGGGCCCCGGATACATTCAAGCTTTCAAGCCGGAGATCTCCCTACACGGCTATCAAGTCCGGGCCATTGATATGGTCTGCAGACAGTTTGACGATCAGGGGAAGCGCAAATTCCTTTTGGAAATGGCCACGGGAACGGGCAAGACCCTGCTTTGCGCCGCCCTCATCCGCCGGTTTCTTAAAACCCGCAACGCCGAACGGGTCCTATTCATTGTCGATCGCATCGAACTGGCCAAGCAAACGATGGAAGATTTCAGCGTCATCTTGCGGGAATATAGCCCTGTCATCTTCCGCACTGCGCGTCGCCACCCCGCCGAGCTCCTGGGTTCCTGCGTAGTCGTGGCCACCATTCAGTCGCTCATGACCGACCGCCGCTACCGGACCGAATTCACGCCGTTCCATTTTGATCTCGTCATCAACGACGAGGCGCACCGCTCCATCTATGGCGATGCCCGCGAATGCGTCCAATATTTCCAGGCCACGCGTGTCGGCCTGACGGCCACTCCCAAAGCGTACTTGAAGAATGTGGATTTGGCGCAACTGACTCAGGATGACCCCAAATCCCTGGAAGCTCGGCAACTTCGTGACACGTATCACTATTTCGGTTGCGAGCCGGGGGAACCGACCTTCCGCTACGACATCATCGACGCTTCCAAAGACCCGGAAGGGCCGTTTCTCTGCCTGCCGAAGATTATCGATTTACGCTCCGACATTACGACTCAGGCGCTGGCCGAAAAAGGGTGGGCCGTGCTTATCGACGAGCGCGAGGAGAGCTTCAAAATCAAAGATTTGGAGCGAAAAATATTTGTCCCTGAGCGCAACCGGGTCATGTGCGAGGCCTTTCTCAAGCATGCTCAGAAAGATCCTTCGGGACAAATTGGAAAATCCATCATTTTCGCGGTCAACCAAGACCACGCGACGGCCATCACCAAAATGTTGAATGAAATACAGCCGGGGTTGGCCGTCACCATCACCTCGCGTATCAAGGACGCCGCGGATATCGCCAAGGACTTCCGGGACGGCAAGCGCTCCGAGCGCGTCGCCCTATCGGTGGATATGCTTTCCACAGGCTACAACTGCAAGGACCTCTTGAACGTGGTCCTCATGCGCCCGATCTTTTCACCCACCGAATACATCCAGATCAAGGGACGCGGCACGCGCCGATATACCTTCCGCATCGGCAGCACGGAATACGAAAAGCAGCGCTACTTCCTGATCGACTTCTGCGCCGTAGCGGAATACTTTGAAGATAAATATGACTACTCGGCTGCTTTGCCGACGCCAGGCCCAGGAAGAAGACCCGCAGGCGGAGGTGGCGAAGGACCGACTACCGGGCCGGTTGGGCCTGGGACCCAGATCGGCGATGGACCGCCGCCTCCTGCGCCGCCACCGGTAGCGGAGATCCCGACTTGGCAAGGCCACGATGTGATCCTTTCTGAGGAAGTCCGCATCGTAGGCCCCGATGGCGAGAAGGTTGACGCCATGACGTTCCGGGGATCTTTTGAGCGGGACGTTTCCGCCTTTGCTAAAAAGGACCCACCATTCAAAGTAGCCGTGGAATCGGAAGACGATGACTCCATCGAATCCATTCTTCAGGAGCGCTTCTTCCATCAGCCCAAGATGTTTTACTCACCCGAAAAACTTGTGGCGTCCTATGGCGTTCCGGCGACTCCGTCCGCCTTCGTCTACAACGCTCTCGGCAAAAAGAACCTGCCCACCAAAGACGCCTTGGTCACGGACACGGTGGACTCGATTAGTTCGCGCTTCAACCTCCGCTACAGCGACCAGAAGTGGCTCCAGGCTACGGCCAATCTGGTCGCGGATGACTCTGGCGCGCTCAAGCGCTTTTTGCAGGGCGACATGACCTTGTTCGCCAACACTCAATTCAACCGGCTGGGCGGGCTGGAGGCGCTGACGCAATTTTCGGACCGCGATTCGGTCTTTGAGGCTCTCCGTCAGTCTAGTTTTGTGCGCCAATCAATCCCCACCTCACGAGGAGCCGTATGACCAACTTCTATTCTTCGGGGCTTAGGCAAAAAGTCGATCAGTTGATGAATATCCTGTTTTCGGGCGGGGTCAACAACCCGATGGATTCCATCGAACAGATTTCCTACCTGCTTTTCCTGCGCTTATTGAGCGAGAAAGATGAAACGCTGGCCAGCCTCGATAAAAAGTATAAGCGCATCTTCTCCGGCTCCTGGGCGAAACGCTCCTGGGGTAATTTTGTAACGCTCACGGGAGATGAGCTTTTCGACGCCGTGCGCGCCGCCATGGAGAGCCTGCACGAACTGCCGGATCTCTCGGCCACGGGCCGACTGCTTTTTGAACGGGCCACGCTCAAAATCTACGATCGCCCTACGCTGCGCGCCGTTATCCAGGCCATACACGCCCTGGATCTAAAGCCCCATGATGGCGAGGATCTCAAAGGGGATATGTACGAATACCTCTTGAGCCAAATCTCGATGTCCGGCACAAACGGACAGTTCCGCACCCCGCGACATATCATCAATATGATCGTCGAAATGGTAAGCCCCCAGCCTGGTGAGCGCATATGTGATCCCGCCTGCGGGACGGCGGGCTTCCTCATCGCGGCCTTTCAGCATATTCTGCGAACAAATACCTCGAAGGCAGATTTGGCGAAAGGTCATGTCTCAGGAGACCGTCTCAAACCCGCTGATTGGAAATTCCTCGAAGAGCGGGCTTTTACGGGCTTTGACAACGACGCCAACATGGTAAAAATCGCCATTTTGAACCTATACCTGCATCAACTCGAAAAAGCTGATATAGAGTTCTATAACCCGCTAACCACTGGTAAAGGGGGCGCCTACCCAGGCGTCGCGTACGACGTCATCCTGACCAATCCGCCATTTGCAGGGAGCATCCAGCAGGAGTCCATCCTGTCGGACCTAAACCACGGCCTCAACACCCGCGACACGGAGTTACTTTTCCTCAAATGGTTCATCGACCATTTGACGATAGATGGCCGCGCCGGAGTCATCGTCCCGAACGGTGTACTATTTGGCTCCACGAATGCTGCGACCAAGCTTAGACAAATGTTACTCAAAGAATGTGACCTCCAAGCTGTCATCTCTATGCCATCCGGGGTGTTCAAGCCCTATTCCGGCGTTGGGACAGCCATACTTATATTCAAGAAGGGAAAAAGCACTAAAAGCGTATGGTTTTATGATCTAACCGCAGATGGTTTCAGCCTAAGCGACACTCGTACGCCAATTGATGACAATGACATACCAGACCTTCTAGCCAAGTGGTCAACGCACGAACAGAGTAAGAACAGTTTCTCGGTACCCATGCATGAGATCGAAATAAAGAATTTCGAATTATTGCCAGCTCGCTATAGACAGCAACGAATCGAAACCGCTGACCATGCCCACCCAGACAAAATCATCGAAGAGGTTCTGGCGCTTGAAGAAGACATTGCTAAACGGGCAAAGCAATTGAAGGTAAAGCTTCAATCAAAATGATTAGCACAAAGAGCTCTCCTATAAGACTCGCCGAGCTTTTGACGCCCATTTCTCGTCGAGTACGGCTTGAACCCGACACAATTTATCGCTCTCTAGGAGTTAAGTGGTACGCCAAGGGATTATTCATAAAGGAGCCCGCCCTTGGTCGGGAAATTAAAGCCAAGCATCTATTTCTAATCAAAGATGGAGATTTCGTTTACAACCGCCTTTTTGCTTGGAAGGGATCTTTTGCTTTGGCGGATGCTCAACATGAAGGCTCTGTCGTCTCAGGTGAATTTCCCATCTTCCGCATCAATGTTCGTCGACTGGTGCCGAAATACCTGATGGCCTTTTTTTCCACCCCAATATTATGGGAATTCATTGCTCGCCAGAGTTCCGGCACCGCCGAGGTAAGCCGGCTGCGGTTCAAGGAAACAGAGTTTCTTCAGCTGGCTATCCCGTTGCCGCCTAAAGAAGAGCAAGAGAGAATCGTAATGCTGCTTGACGAAGCGAACGAATTACGGAAATCGCGAACATTAGCCGACTGTCACACTGCTGATCTCATACCTTCGATTTATCAGGAGATGTTCGGAAACAAAGAATGGCCCATACGAAACATGGCAGAACTTATCGAGGGATTCCGTTATGGGACATCGATCAAATCGACAGAAAAAGGATATCCGACATTGCGAATACCGAACGTTGTCCGCCAACAAGTCGATTTGACCGATTTAAAATATGTGTCTGTCTCGAAGGATGAGTTCGAAAGACTGAAATTGCGAGCCGGTGATCTTCTCTTCGTCAGAACCAACGGCAATCCAGATAATGTTGGCCGTTGCGCTGTTTTTGACAGAGCAGATCTCGGAGGACATCCTTGTGAAGGAGAAGATTTTATTTTCGCTTCATATTTGATCCGAGCGCGACCTAAGAGCAATATTGTTAGCCCCCAATTTGTCCAACAGTATCTCGTCACTTCCGCCGGTCGCGAATCGCTCCGATCCCGATCCCGCACGTCGGCCGGTCAATACAACATTAACGTGGCAGGCTTGAGCGATATCGCGATCCCTTTGCCACCCCTCAATCTTCAGCAAGAATTCGTCGCCCGCGCTGCTGAAGTTCGAGAAATGAATGCTAAACAAGTCACTTCAGGCCGCCGCCTCGACGACCTCTTCCGATCCCTACTCGACAAAGCCTTTAAAGGAGAATTGTGATGGCGCGCAACGAAAGGCCCCCCGAGCTATTAGAGCCCCTGAAATCTTGGGGTTTTCTCATCGCCACGTATTTGGGCTACTTTAGCGGGGCAGGGCGCGTTGTATATGTGGTCAGAACCCTCGCCATACCGAACCTATTGCCTCAAGCGCTTAAGCGTCTACTACTATCGTCGAACCATAATGCCGATTTTTGGATTTTGCTAGCTTTTACAGCCCCGATCTGCATATTTTTCATTTGGCTCATTGTTCGAGGTCTTTGGCGAGAGAACCCTGAAGAGCCGGATCCCCAAAAGGACACTCTGACCAAGGCGATCGAGACTGCTTTCACGATTACCGAGCGGAATCATCGTTGGCGCATAATCCGCAGTTTTGGATTACTATGGCTCCGAGAGTGGCTTCTCGACCGTATGGATATTCGTCTCTACGGCACATTTATGAAATCTTCCAATTGGCCACATGATCCTGACCGTAGCAATTATGTTGACCGCCTGACTTTTAAAAATGGAACTGGCATTGAAGTGCAATACGCCAGCGATTATTCGCGAATCCTGGCTCGAACGCATTCGGCAGATTCTGATACCTTCGGGGAAACAGAAAGTCGTTTGCCCACCGTCAGGGAGACGGAAATCCTGCTTTTCGCCTCCAATTACTTTCCATTTTGGTGGGCAGCGTTCTTAATAAAACGGCTGCTATGTTGTAGGACGGTGAATGAGCACATTCATCGAGGGTAATTAAATGCATATATTGGATGAAGGGAGTCTGACCAAGTAGTTATGAATGAGATAGCACAAGCCATTGTTCTTGTAGCCGGCATTGGGTTGCTTGTCTTTGCGTGCTCTTGGATTCAACGTGAGACCCCAACAGGAAAGATTTTTGTATTGTTGCTTTTTCCAACCGGCCTGATCTTGTCCGCCATGTGGTCACCTCGTGTCCGACATTTTGATTTAGGTAAAGATGGTGTGAAAATAGATTTGGATACTCAGAAGCAAGCGGCTGAAAAAGCAGTGGAGTCATATCCCGCTCTTGCAGAGCAAATCGTAAAGAGTCAGGGACCTAAAGCAACCCACACGGCCTTAGAGCTCATTCAAAATGCGAAGAGCGAGGAAGATCTTAAGAAAATTGTCCCGTACGAGATTCGTAGGAATGCCATTTACTTTTATGGGAAAGGTTTTGGAGAAGGCGGTTTCGGCCAAGGTGGATTTGGAGGCGGGGAACCACAACAAGTAATTTATCCTGTTTCAGTTGATTCGGGATCTCCTAAAGCAGAAAAACCGCTCTTGCTGCAGGCCGCACCGGATCACACTTACACTCGCCAAAAAGATTTTACGCGGCAGTAATAGAACTTGGAAGGATATCGATCTTGAAACTGGTGATGAGCCTATCAGACCACAGAGGCATTAGATGATTGGCGTCGAGCGTGTTTACGGATGTCCGTTTTGCGGAAGCGAAATGGAAATGAGCGGCGCATCCGAGCCGCTTGGAGCTCGCGCACCGAAGCCCTTGAATCAATGCTCTGTATGCGATAGGGTCGGCAAGCTGCCAACGGTGTTTTCTTGGAGTATGGGCGCCAAGACGCTGATTCGCGACAATTGGACTGACACTGAGCTTACTCAACTCAGGAAGGATGCGGTCCGCTTTGTGATGGAAGTCATAAATCCATTCCTCCGTAAAAGGGGTGGGCCAATTATTCAAATATCAGGAAAACCTGATCATCCCATGTTAATTAACAGTTTGGAAGCTGATATGAAGCCCCCGGAGGTGGCGAATTGGACGAAATGAATCGTGCGTAAAGTACGCTTTTGTTGTCAAAAGCGAGGGCGCCCGTTTGAGATTGAAGTATTCGAGCCTGGAGAAGCCGAGGAGACGCATCGTCCGGCTAGGCCGGTACGCTGCGAAAAGTGCGGCGGTGACGTAGAGCGCTGTTAGTCGGACGTCTGTGGTGCGGTCAATCCCGTTCCACGGCTTTTACGATAACGCGCCAAAGTTCTTCAAGGAAATCTTCCGGCTTAAATTTTTTCTTATCGCCAATTCCCCGAAGTAGGCTGAAATTCATAAGTTCGACGGCTATACTGCCTGTCTCTTTGTCCCAAACCATCTCAGCGGTCGCGTTGGTCGCGTTTTCACCACCACGTATCTCGCCAGGAACGCCATACAAACTAATGCCATGATCTGACCCAAAGCCACCGATCCACATGTCGATAGAATACCGGGTCTCCCCTTGAAGCAGAATGCGCAGGCACGTTTTCGCCCCGCGCTTGGAAACATGAGCGTCAAGGCCATCCGAACGTAAGGGTTGGCAGTGAGCGGATAGCCCTGACGCCAACATTTCAATGAGCCGCTCAGATTCGCTATAGGGATTAAATGCCAATGGCCGAATTCGCGGCCGATGCTCGTGCGATGCAATTTGGGATGATTGATGCAGTTCAACGCGGTTGCGACCGAGCTGTTTTGCCCTCAAAAGTGCCATATCTGCTTGATGGATCAAATCGGCCGCCGGAAGCGCACTTGCCGTTGCTGTTGCTCCAATGCTGATTGTGACTTGTAATCGATCGGCCCCAACGCGAAGCTGCTCAATGGACGATCGCATGCGCTCGGCGATCGCTCCGGCTTCAGATTGCTCATAATTTGGCAGGACCACGGTGATTTCTTCGCCTCCGAAACGGAAAATGTGCCCGCGCTCGCCAACTACACTTCTGATTTTGTCGGCAACTGCCTCCAATACGGCGTCCCCAATTTGGTGCCCATGAACATCATTAAACTTTTTGAAATGATCCACATCTAGCATGAGCAGAGCGATGGGTTGCTGCATGCTTATTGAATGATCCATGACTTTTTGCAGATTTTGGTCCAATACCTCTTTGCGGAATATTTTGAGCTTGGGATCAACGTCGCCCGATATTAATAGGGAAGTCTTGGACAAGGGATAGCCTTCTTAAGTGTCGCCATGTGGAATCCATGGAAATTGCCAATACTTCCAACATAACAGGAGCAACTTCCGCATGCGCTTTCCAAATGATCGGGGTGCGAGCAAAATGGACACGCCGGAATCTGAGGCTGTTGGTTGATCACATTCACAAATTGTAGTTCCTTAACACAATTATACTTTGAACAACAGAATCTTAGCCTTCACATTTTTTTAAGTCCTCTTTCCGTCGAGCCTTTCCATCATAAGGGTCGGCGGAAGGAGGCATAGCGGGCAGACGGAACAAAATCGTTGCCCCCTTGCGGGGCCCCACCATTTTGTTCCATCTGGGCGCGCCCGCTACTCCCTATCCGCCGAATGGCCGGCGGATGTCGCCCGGTCGCTCTGGCGACCGGGTTAAACCTCCTCCCGCCAACCCTTTACCCTCCCAGTGGCTCGCCGGAAGTCAGGCGAGACTACTTCACACGAGGAGACAATCACATGACAAACGAAGTTCTGCCGGTAAAAGAAGTTGCCGAAAAGATGATCGCTGTCTGTAAAAGTCTGGGATGGAAGACGGACAATCCTTCAGATGAATTCAGCCACGTGTACCTGAAGGCGAAAATGGATGAGTATCAGGCCTCATACGCATCACTGACGTACGGGCGATACCCCTACGAAGGGCGAATCACGGTCACGGCCTATTCGAACCATGATTCGGCCATCTACCGCTACGGGGAGAAGCATTTGAGCATCAGCGTCGCTGCCACGCGTTCAGTCGAACAGATCCTGAAAGATATTCATCGCCGGTTTGTCCCGACGTTTCTCGAGATTGCTCGTAAGGCTGAGGAAATTCAAAAGAAGCATGACGAGTACAAGCAACGACTGGACGCCTGCATGGGACGGTTAAAGGGAGAGCCGCTTGAAGAATTGGAAAAGCAGAACGGGAAGGTTCATCTCCACCTGGAGGAGATCTGGGGGGTCGTGCAGTACGGCGGCGACGATCAGGTCGGTTTGGACTTTCACAATGTTCCAGTTGCGAAAGCCGAACGCATCCTCGCGATTCTCCGGGAGAAAACGAGCTCATCGACAAAAGAATCCGCCTTATCGGATTCAGAAAGAAGGAATCACCATGAATAGAAAATATCTCACGCTCCATGAAGCGATCAGCGAAGGCCGGGCGGATTGGGCCAACGTTCAGATCCCAGACGACATGCTTCCTGCAGGGAGAAAGTGCATAAATCAGTTCTGCGGGAATCTCTTCTGCAGCCGGCATCATCCGATCCCATCGTTGGCCGAGGAACGCTGGTATTTCAAGCGCTTCTTGGGGATGAGTTGGATCTTTTTCCTTCCTCGAAATCATTGGCGTCGGTGGTGCTTGCTCGCCGCGTTCAAATCACACCGTGACGCGCAGGTTTACCTGAATACGCTATAGAAAGGGGTAAATCAGTTTCCTGCGCAAGGGCGTCTCTCTCTTAACCGAGCGAGGCGCCCTTTTTTTGTTCCTCCTTGTTCACTGAACAACGCATTACGTCAACCTCACTTCAATAAAGCGCGCTATCGAGCCTTCCATTCTAAGGGTTGGCGAAAGGAGGCACAGGGGACTGGCGAGCATAAACGGGGCCCCTGCCCCATTTATCCCTCGCCATGGCGCGTCCCCTGCTCCCTATCCGCCAGACGGCCGGCGGATGTCGCCCGCTCGCCTTCGGCGACCGGGTTAAACCTCCTTCCGCCAACCCTTTGCCTTTCAGATGGCTCGCCAGACGCTTGGCGAGACTATCAACTGAAGGAGAAGGACATGAATACTGACTTAATACGGGATTTACCACCGTCAATCCGTCCGATGGCGCGCCTGCAGAACCTGGGTGTGGAAGCGCTCAAGGACCCCGAGCTCCTGAGCCTGGCCTTGCGGTCACGGTCACTCAAAGCTCCCGAAGAACTCTTGGCGCATCACAATCTAAAGGAACTCCTGGCGATGCCGTGGGCGCGATTGATGTCTCTGCGGGGGACCGGTGAGGCCGGGGCGGCGGCGCTCTTAGCCACCGCGGAATTGGTCCGTCGCGCAAACAACCAGTCCGAGCCGGGGCGTCTGGTTCTTCAGTCCGTGAATGATGTGGCCGCTCAGGCCATCGAGATCCGCGATAAGAAGAAGGAGTACCTCCTCGCCTTCTTCCTCAACGCTCGTCATCAGTTGATCGCCAAGGAAGTGATCTCCATCGGAACACTGACGGCTTCGCTTGCCCATCCGCGTGAAATCTTCGCTCCTGCTATCGGCCAGGCGGCGGCCGGCGTGGTCCTTGTCCATAACCATCCCTCGGGTGATCCATCGCCGTCGGATGAGGATGTGCGGCTCACCAGGCGCATTTCACAGGCGGGGCAGATCATGGGGATAGAGCTCTTGGACCACCTGATCGTGGCGGAGAGCGGTAATTGTTTCAGCTTTAAATCCCAGGGGAGGCTCGCATGACTCCTCTGGCCTTTCAGGAGCTGCATAACGGTTGTCGGGATAAGGTGCTGGCCGGCATTCTGGGTTATGTGGGAAATCGGAGCGAGGCCGAAGAGGTTACGGCGTCGGCTTTTGCGACGGCGTTCCGGAAACGCAACAGCTTCCGGCGTGACGCTCTGTTCTTCACGTGGGTTTATCGGATCGCCCTGAATGAGGCTCATGCGTCCTTGCGCCGCAGACCGACTGTGTCCCTGGACGCCATGGAAGGACCGACACCGGAGGCCTTGGTTCAACCGGACCTGATGGACTCCGCGCTTGACCGTGCCAATTGCTGCCGCAAGCTGCGCATGGCGCTCAAATGCCTTCCATCAAAGTACCGGCAGGCGCTGGTCGATCATTTCGTCCGAGGGTACTCCGTAAAGCAGGCCGCCAAACTTCGGCGCATTCCGGTCGGGACCGTCCTCAGCCGCCTCTTCAATGGGAAGAAGCTCCTTCGGCGTGCCTGGGCGGTTGAACTTGGACAAGAGAAAGGACAATGGCATGGACACAAATAGACAGGACTGGTTGGACATGGCCGGCGTTCCTTCCTTGGCAGAGGAGCGTTGGCGCATTGTGGATGAAGGGGACCGGTGGGTCGTGTGGTTTGTTCCCCGGAATTAGCCGGAGCGGTGGCGGGAACTTGCGGCTTTCGACACCGAGCCGGAGGCCGTCGATTTCCTGAAAGCCCTTTAGGCGACTGGGCTGGTATTCTCGCTTCAGTCCCTATCGGTCTCTTGCGCTCGAATCGACGAGCGCTTTTACGAGAGTTCACTTCTCTTGACAGGGTTTAACCCTGAGGGAACGGCCTTGAACGTCGGGGAGACCCTGGGTATCCCTATCGTATGCGGCTTTTGATTGTCGAGGAAGATAAGGAATCTCGAATCTTTCTACAGCGGGGACTTTCGAAAGAAGGCTTCGCCGTGGATGTCGCGGAAAGCGGCCGCGCGGCAGTGAATGTTGCAGCCGACGATTCATTCGACGCGATGCTTCTTAACGCGCATCTGACCGACCTCTCCGGCCTTGCTCTGGTCGGTATCCTTCGGAAAGAGTGCGATCCCGCCGTAATCATCCTCTTCAGCCTGCAGGCGGAGGAGCCGGATAAGCTGGAATCGCTCTACGCCGGCGCGGATGATTTCCTGATTAAACCGACCTTGCGGGAGATGGCCGTGAAACTGCATATTCACCTTAAGCGCCCGCGGGCCTGGGAGATGGAGGCGCTCAATCCGACGGAGCTTGTCCTGGGTGATTTGCGCATGAACCTGCTCACGCGCCGCGTCGAATGCGCCGGGCGGGAGGTCCGCCTGACCCCGAAGGAATGCGATCTGCTCGAGTGTTTGATGCGTCGTCCCGGCCACGTGCTGTCCGTTGAAGTCCTTCTCCAGGAGTTATGGACCATTGAGTTTGAGGGCGAATCCAACGTTGTCGAGCGCCATATCTGCCGCTTGCGCGCGAAGTTAAGCGCTCTTTCTTCAAACCACCACATCGAAACCCTGCGAGGCCGGGGCTACCGCCTGGCTGCCTGAAACAGCTTCAATTCTAAAGTAATCCCGTAATCCATCAGCTTGCGGTATGCCTACCGTCAGCTTCGCGTCAGCAAAATATCCACTTCCCGTCAGCAAATCGTCAGGGTACGGTAATCCAACGGTAAGGTTCATTCGGTAATCTATACGGAAGGCCACTCGTTAATGGCAGCGGTTCGAGTGCCAGGCCGTTTCGTCATGGACTCACCTGGAGACCCTTGCCGATGCCCTTATGCCTCCAAACGCGTCTTCCCTGCGCCTGTCCACTCAGGCCAACCCCTCCTATCTTTTCCTGCCCGATAGGCCCATTTTTTAGTACTCCAACCCTTCGGCTTCCGTCGAGAAACCCAATTTTAGAACTTGGATTTTTCGCGGCGGCCGGGAATAGATTTCGATTTTTGTCTTTAACGCATAGGAGCCGATGATGCGTACACGCACTTTCATCCTGATTCTGACCCTGACCGCCGCCGGTCCTCTCTCTGCTTCCGACCCCGGAACCACGGCGGCGGACTTCTTGAATCTGGGGGCCGGTCCAAGAGCCATTGCGATGGCGGGCGCCCAAACGGGATTGGCCAACGATGCCTACGCCACCTATTACAACCCCGCCGGTCTGGCCGGGCTGCGCACGCAGGAAGCAGCGTTTGCTCAGACCCAGTACGTGCAGGGGATTTCGGAAGAAAATCTCGCCTACGCTCTGCCCCAGACCCGGTATGGCGCGTTTGGACTTCACCTCACCTATCTGAATTTAGGAAGCATCCCCAGAACGGATGCCGTCGGGCAATCTCTGGGAAGTGTGGGCGCCAGCGATATGGATCTTGGGCTCTCCTATAGTCGGGATCTCTACCACGATGAGCGCTATGGAACAGAGCTGTCCGTAGGAGCCACCGGGAAATGGATTCAGGAACGGCTCGACACCACGAAGGCCACCGCCTACGCGGGCGATTTGGGCCTCCTCTTTGCGCCCGGCATCAAATGGGGTGAATCCCTGAACGGCTGGAAGGCGGGCGTTGCCCTGCGCAATGTCGGAACCTCCATGACGTTTGACCAGGAATCCTTTACCTTGCCCCGCCAGCTTGCCGCCGGGTTTTCCTATACCGGTGGCTGGCGCGATGAATCCGTGACGCTGGCCGTGGATGGCCAACAGCCCAATGGCGGACCCCGAAACGTGGATGTCGGTCTTGAGATCTGGACCCTGCAAGCCTTTGTGCTGCGCGCCGGGTATACGACCCAGGGCGATTTAGGGAACGGTCTACGCATCGGAGCCGGCATACGCTTTAAGACCATTCAAGTGGATTACGCCTTCGCTTCGGAAGGCACGCTCGGAAATACGCAGCGGATAGGGCTCACGTTACGGTTTTCACCGCCCAAACCCAATCCCGTTCTCCTGGCACAGCATTCCTTTGAAAAGGGCATGCACGAGTTCAAGAAGGGCCGCTACAACGACTCGCTCACCGATTTCACCCAGACGTTGGAGTTGGACCCGTCACACCCGCAGGCTTTGGACATGATGAAACGGACCTATGAGAAACTCAATGAACCTTCGCCGCAATAGTCTGCTTCTGGCGCTTCTCTTATGCCCCGCTTGGCTCCATGCCGAGCCGGCGAGCGGAGGCAATGATGCCCTGACCAAGGCTCTTCACGGCGAGTCTGGCGTCAACCAAGCCGCCTCCGCTGATTACAGCGCCGCCTACGCGTTGGGCGAGGACGTTGCCGGAACGGAATCCAAGAGCACCAACTACGACTTTACGAGCGGTTACTTCAGTGGCTTTGCGAGTGGCTATACCGGCAATTTCAGCCTCCTGTCCGCCACGGTGGGAACGAGCAGGATTATGCAGGGCGGCTTCCAGGTGGGCGTACCATTGAACGCCTCTGTTCAACTGGTCTTTTCGAATCCACTTAATCCATCCACCATTGCCCAGGGGATTCAAGTCAATCTTTTGATGGATCATCTCGCCGATTCTCAAGACCAGATTGCGCCCTCGACTTACACCTATGCCGTGATGGGAACCACGGTGGTGATCGCCGCACAAAGTTCATGGCTGGGCAACACTTTCTATGACGTGGTGGCCAACGGAAATCTGCGGTCCATCGACGGTTTCGTGTTGGCGCAGCCCACGCATACCCAATTTATCACCGTGCTTGATCCGCACCAGGAAAATGTCGTCCTTCAGCCTATCCCTATGACGCCCGGCGCGGAGATTCCCGCAATCTCCGCCGCGCCATCGATTAATCTCGATATTCCGACAGGTTCCTTATCCGATTACGCCTACGTGCTCGTGAGTCAGGACCCGGTTCATGCGCCTCTTCTCGTAAACCCGGTCACCCTTCAACAAGCAACGCAAAAAGCACAAGCGTCCGGCGGCGCGTACCAATCACCGCTCGCCCTGCAGGAAATCGCGGCATTCAATGAGCAAGGGCAACCGCTCAGCCTGTCCAAGAGCATCACCTTCTCAGTCACAACAAGCGGCAGCGCCTCGCTTGTGACGAGCGGCGGCGTCCCGATACGGCCGGACACCCTTTCACTTTGGTCGCTCGATTCCGCTCATGCGCTCTGGGTCAAAATGCCGGACTCCCGCCCCAACGGCGGAAGCGTCATGGGGGCCGTCACGCAATTTTCGGTATATGCCCTGATGGGTAGCGCCGATGCAGACGCCTCGGATGTTCTTGTCTTCCCTGATCCTTGGCGGCCGCATGGCCCGAATGCCGGAGCCGGTCCAGGTCAAACCGGCACGGACTCCGGCGGCATCACCTTCTCAAACCTTCCTTCAGAGTGCGATATCAAGATTTACACGTTGAGCGGCTCTCTGGTGCGCGTGCTGCATCATTCCGATTTGTCCGGACCCGTCGCGCAGCAGGTCTGGGACGGAAACACCTCCGGCGGGGAACACGCGGCCAGCGGGGTTTACCTCTGGCGCGTCGAATCGTCCGTCGACAGTAAAAACGGGAAGTTGATGGTCATACGCTGATGGCCTTTTTAAAGGAGACTCGCATGAAGAAAATTCTGACGTTCCTCGCATTGGTCGGCCTCACCCATGGATATCTGTGGGCCATATCCTCGCAGATCACTTTTCAGGGGACGCTCAAGCAGGACGGCGTGCCCGTGAATGTCAACAAGAACATGCAGTTCAGCTTCGTCGATGCGAGCGGAGCCACGATTGCCGGCACCTCGCCCATCGCCCTTCCCAATGTGCAGGTCACCAACGGACTCTTTGCGGTGCAACTGCCGATCGACCCTACTATCAACTGGCAGGCTTATACACCGTACATTCAGGTGTCCGTCGAAGGACAGATCCTCAGTCCCAATCAGCCGCTCACCTCGAATCTGTATTCCATTGTCAGCCAGACGGTCGTCGACGGCGCGATTGGAACGGCCAAAATCGCCGCAGGAGCCGTGACGACCGCCCAGATCGCTCCGGGCGCCGTGACGACGGCTCAACTTAATCCGTCCGTACAAGGCATTACCGTTCCCTCCGGACTCATTGCGATGTTTGCGGGGCCATGCCCCTCTGGGTGGTCGCGCTTTTCAGCGCTCGATAACGCCTTTCCCATGGGCGGAGCCAATTACGGAGCCACCGGTGGGAGCGCCACGCACAGTCACACGCTTTCCACGCCATCGGATACATCCAACGGAGTTGTCTTTACCTCCGGCCAGGGCTCCGGAAGCGCCTGGCAGGATTGGGGCCGCGCGGACCATGTACATACGGTTTCAACGTCGTCCAATATCCCGCCTTTCCTCACAGTGATCTGGTGCCAAAAGCAATGAAACAACGCCGACTGATCGTCGCTTCTTTACTCGCCTGCGGTATGGCCGGCCGTGCGCACGCAGACATCCCGGTCTCTACCGAACTCGCGCAAGGGATTCAAGCCTATCAGGAGGAGCGTTTGAAGACGGCGCTGGGCCATTTCATTCATGCCTTAGAGGCCGATCCTTCCAACCACCAGGCCCAGACCTACGTGAAATTGATCGCCCAGAAACTTCAGGAAAGACAAATCCGCCGGGCACGTGAGGAGGAGGTCCTCATCCTGGCGGCCACCTCGAAACTGATGGAAGACCGCCACATGGATACGCGGAGTGTCGATCGGGACTTGCAACAGGCGGTCGTCACGCAAAAAGAACGCGAGGAGGCCGACCGGCATGCCAAATGCACGGAAGCGCAGATGGAAGCCCAGTTGGGGCGATTGTGTGTGGCCAACGATCTTGTTTTGCAGGTGATCGCGCAGGATTCGAGTAACCGGGAAGCCCAGAAGCTTTTAAGCGATTTGCAGAGTCAGATCCGGCGTACGCTGGATTCACGTAAAGACCTGGCACTCCCTGAACGTTTTGCGCTCGAAGGATTTTACGCCTACGGTCAGGCGGATTACACGTCGGCCGCGGCGGCATGGGCGCAAGCCCGGAGCGCCCTTGATCAGAGTTCCTCTACGGAGGCGGCTCATCAAGTGGCGCTCCTCCATTTTGACGCTTACGACCAGACCGCGCGCAAGCATGTCGAAGATGAACGACTGGCGCTCAAAGCCCGAACGCTCTTTACGGATGGGATGGAGTCGTTCGAGAAACACGACTTCGACAAGTCGCTTGAAAACTTCCGTCAGGTGGCCCTCCTCAACCCGGATTATCCGCAACTGGGCGCGTACCTGGTCCAGTCCGAGGCCGCAGTCGAACGTAAGCGCACCAGCGATATGAGCGACGCCAAACGCCAGGAAACGGCCCAAGCTTTCGCCAAGGGGATGGGGAGTCTGGAGCAGGGCAACTACGCCGATGCCAAGAAATCCTTTGAAGCGGTTTTGGCGCTCGATCCTGCGCACCCACAAGCCAGGCTCTATCTTCAGCAAATCGAAACCCAAAACCCGCGCAGCACCGATCCCGAAGCGGGCAAGCAGCATTACGAAGCCGGTCTGATCGCATTTGTTGCCGGTGAAGTGGAGCAGGCGATCCGGGAGTGGCATATCGCCTTGCGGTTCGATCCAGAGAATCCCAAGGTCATGGGCGCCATCAATCGGGCTCAACGGGAACTGAATTCGTCGAAAGAACTCCTCTAGGGGGGAAAGGCGGCACTATGAGGCTTTTTTCAAAATTGGCGCTGTTGGTTTCGGGCCTTCTCCTCGCTGCGATCGTGGCGTTTGGCGCGCTTGATTACTGGAATCAGGAACGGTTGATACGTCAGGAAGCGCAGGCCCATCAGCAGGAACTGCTTCAGAACCTGGCGATGATCGCGGAGGACGCCTACTACTCACAGGACGATTTGTTGCTTGCCGTCTACGCGCATTCCCTTCAGAAACGAAATCCCGAATTGATCAGCGCGAGCGTTGTGGACCCTCATGGGCGGATTCTTGCGCACTCGGAGCCCCATCAGATTGGAAAAACGTTCGACCCGGTGATGCCGTCCTATGCCGTCGTACTCAGTCAATCCGTCAAAGCCGGAAAGCGCTATCTCGGCACGGCGTCCATCATGTTTTCGCAGAAGGTTTTGGACGTCATGCTGCAAGCGCGCCTGACCGAACTCAAAAAGCGCATGGTGAGCCTCACTGTCCTGG
>Ga0182027_10005915_pt1 | contig 18444 bp, 17 predicted proteins | sample 712E1DmetaG_FD_121300 | JGI IMG/M metagenome (GOLD analysis project Ga0182027, IMG submission 121300) | Permafrost microbial communities from Stordalen Mire, Sweden - 712E1D metaG (Illumina Assembly) | ecosystem: Environmental > Terrestrial > Soil > Wetlands > Permafrost | place: Sweden... | reverse complement strand
GTCCGTGCACAGAACGTCCATGGCGCCGATGTTCTGGATGGAGTTGAGGCGCTTGACGATCACCTTCTTCTTGGACATCGCGATGGCGCCCTTGGACAGGCACACCGTCACGATCATGGGTAACATTTCCGGCGTCATTCCCACCGCCACGGCCAGAGCGAAGAAGAAAGCTTCGTTCCAGTTGTGGCGGGAAAAGCCGTTGATGAAGAACACCAACGGAACCATCACTATCATGAAACGAATCATGAGCCAGGTGAAGCGGCTGACCCCTTTATCGAAGCTGGTGCGAACCTGCTGCCCCACGATGGACTTGGCGATGCTGCCGAGATAGGTGGTGGCCCCGGTGCCAACCACGACCGCGGTCGCGGTTCCGCTCTCGACGCTGGTGCCAAGAAAACAAATGTTCTTGAGCTCGAGCGGCGAACCGCTGGCGGTCGCATCCCTGGCGTCGAACTTTTCAACCGGCATGGACTCGCCGGTCAAGCTGGCTTGAATGACGAACAGGTCCTTGCACGACAGCAGCCGAACGTCCGCGGGAATCATGTCGCCAGCGGCCAGCTTGACCACGTCCCCCACCACCAGCTCGGCCAGCGGAATCTCGCGCGGGCTGCCGTCGCGAATCGCGGTCGCGGTCACGCGGATCATGGCCTTGAGCTTGGCTGCCGCGGTGTCGGCCCGCGCCTCCTGGACGAAACGCAGGGCCACGCCCAGGACCACCATCAGCAGCATGACGATGGCCGCACGTAGGTCGCCGGTTGCCGCCGAAAGGATGGCCAGCAGGGACAGCAGGATGACCAGCGGGTTCAGGATCGCCATGAAGAGCAGGTCGCGCCAGCTATGCCCTTCCTCCTGGGCGATGGCGTTCTGGCCGTACTTCTCCAGTCGCGCCTCCGCCTCCTCCTGGGACAGCCCCGACGCGGACGTCTGGTTTGTGGAAAACAGCTTTTCGCTATCGGACGCCGACGCCTCCAGCAGGCGCGTCGCAATCCCCGCCGCCACGGCGGCCCGGCCGGGTTGTACGAAGCGCTTGGGTAGTATGGATGGGAGGGAGAATGGATTTCGCATGAGCCGCCTTGTTACGTGCGAATACGGCACCAAAGTTTCACAGATCTGTGACAACTTTGGATCTAACTTCCCGCCGCCGCTCCTACCCCGCTCGTCAGTATATCCATGGAGCTTTGGGCGCAACCTAATTCGTCGCGAGGCAGACACGCAGATCGCTTGGTGCCTCTTTGCGATACACTCCGACCCCGATCCATGATGTTCGACCACGATCACAGCGCGCACCACGGCCTTGCCGGTCATGGCGGCGCGGGGACCGAAAAGAACCAGGTAGCGCTGGTTTCGGTTCTGGCGGCCTTGCTCCTGACCGGGACCAAGGTCGCGGTGGGCCTATGGACCGGCAGCTTGGGAATTCTGGCGGAGGCCATGCATTCCGGTCTCGACCTGGCGGCCGCTCTCGTGACTCTTTGGGCGGTCAGGGTCAGCAGCCGTCCCGCGGATTCCGAGCATTCGTATGGCCACGGCAAGATCGAGAATCTGTCGGCCCTTTTTGAAACCCTGCTGCTGCTCGGCACTTGTGCCTGGATCATCCGAGAGGCCGTCGTGCGGCTGTTCTTTCGCGCCCAGGTCCACGTCGAGGCCAATCTCTGGTCGTTCCTGGTCGTTCTCCTCTCCATCGCCATCGACTACTCGCGCTCGCGTGCGCTCATGCGCGTAGCCAAGAAATACGAGAGCCAGGCCCTGGAGGCGGACGCCCTACACTTTGCCACCGACATTTGGTCGTCGGTGGTCGTTCTGCTCGGCCTGGTCGGCGTTCTGGTGGCGCACGAGCTGGGTATTCCGTGGTTGGCCAAGGCCGATGCGGTCGCCGCTCTCGGCGTTGCCGCCGTCGTCGTTCTGGTCAGCGTGCGGCTCGGCAAGAAAGCCATCGATGACCTGCTCGACACCGTGCCGGCCGACATGCCTGCTCGCATCGCCGCCGCCGCCCAGGTGGTGTCAGGCGTCTGCGAGGCCCGACAGGTTCGCGTTCGTCGCAGCGGACCCGAGATCTTCGTGGATCTTGTCCTGGTGGTGGATCGCACCGAGTCGCTGCAGCGCAGTCACGAAATCGCCTGTTTGGCCGAGGCGACCATCAAGAAGGACTTTCCACGGGCAGACATTGTCGTTCACGTTGAGCCGGCGGAAGGATCCGGTGAGGATCTGCTGACAGTCGCCCGTCGTGTGGCGGCGGCGCACGACGCTGCTGCGCACAACCTGCTTTTCTACGAGGACGAAGGGCATCTCGTCCTCGAGCTTCATCTGGAAATGAATGCGGACCTGCCCCTGTCCGAAGGACATCGCAAAGCCGGCGAGATAGACGAAGAGCTCCGTCGCACGATTCCGCGCCTCACGCGGGTCGTCACCCACATCGAGCCGGCGGGAGACGCACGCGCCACCGTCCTCGCCACGGCGGAGGAGACCGCCCACATCCTGGCGGCGCTGCAAGGCGCATCGGGGTTGGTGGAGCAAAAGATCGTACCTCAAGACATCGAAATCAGGCGTTGTGGGTCTGAATATTCTCTGTCGTTTCGCTGTTCCCTTCCCGGCGCGACCTCCGTCAAAATAGCCCACGATTTCACGGAGAAAATCGAGCGGTCGCTGCGCAGCCAGATACCGACCCTGGGTCGCGTGATGATCCGAACGGAGCCCACGAGCTAAATCATCCCCGGGTTGTCCTCGATGAAAACCGCGGCAGGCCCTTGCATCCTGCGGATTGTTTGGGGAAACTAGGCGCGACGACAGGTCGCCTGTCGATTTCGAGGTCCACGTACAAGTCGTAGCCCAAAGGAGTGTCCATGGTACGTATTGCAAGCGCGCTGATCGTCGGGTCCCTGTCCGCCTGTGTGTTTTTCGCGTGCGGCGACAAGAACGCAAAACCATCTCCCTACGCCACCAACGGCGGCACGACAGCTTCCGGGGTTGGCGGAGCTGGCAGCACGGGAGGCACCACCGGCGCGGGCGGGAACGCGGGCACTGGCGCAGGTGGAAGCGTGGGCACCGGCGGCACGACCAGCGCAGTGGGCGGGACGACTGGCGGAGGCGGCTCGGCCGCCGGAGGAACCACCAGTTCCACGGTGAGCTACGCCGCGACGATAGCGCCCTTGATGAAGGCGAACTGCGCGACGTCTGGTTGTCATGCTGGATCCGATCCGATTGCTGGTATCGCATTGGACACCTACGCCAACGTGAGCGCGAACGCAGCCGCTGCCAGCGACGCGATCCAAACTGGTTCCATGCCACCAGACGGCCCCCTTACGCCGGCTGAACAGAAGGCCTTCCAGGATTGGGTCACCGCGGGCGCACCCAACAACTAAGACGAAACAGTTCCAATTCCACCTTGTGCCGTGTATAGGATCCGCCGCCAGTCGGATTTATTGGGGTGCCCATGATGAATATCGCTCTCATTACTCTAGCGCTGACTCTTGCCGCGGAAGAACCCGCCGCCGACAATCCCGCCGCAGCTGACACCGCCGCTGCCTCCACGCCGAAGGCGAGCGAGGACGCGCAGCCAGTGGTGCGGGCACGCGCGCCAAAGGCGCCGGCCAAGATTTCCGAGGACGACATCGAAGTCTTGGATGAGGTCGTCGACCTGGAGGAACAAGCGGCGGCGGATCCGTCCGCTGCCTGGTATGGCAAGGGGTATCCAGAACGCATCCGCATCCTGGCCCTGCCGACGGGGCGTACGGTTCGCAAGGGTGGCTTCGACTTCGTCATCGACCACCGTTCTTCCTCGCCCATCTACAACAAGGATAGCGCTCACCCCTTCGCCGACATGTGGAACAACTTTCTGGGATTCGACTCGCCCCTTGCGGTTGGCCTCGGGCTTCGCTACGGGATTCTCGACGTTCTCGATGCGGGGCTCTACCGCGTCGGCGGTCCAGTGTTCGACACCTACGAGCTCGACGCACGATGGAGCGCGCTTCACCAGGAAGATATGGGCGTGGACTTGATGGTTCGTGGCGGACTCTCGTGGTTCTCGGTGCCGAACCACGCGGATGCGCTTTGGCCATTCGCCCAAGTTTTCGCCAGCCGCCTATTTTTCAACCGACTCCTTGCCACGGCTGGAGCCATGTACCATTCGAATTCAAGTCCGAGCACGCTCAGCGGACACAAGTACAGCGATGAAAAGCACAAGTGGTCGGTGGCCGGAGCCGCGGGGCTTGAATACCGCGTGGCAGCCTCGGTTTCGCTCGATGCTGAAATGGTTTCCTGCGCCTCTGGCTTCTGCTCGAAGAACCCGGCCTTTTCGGGCGGCGTGAAGTTCTTCACCAACCGTCACACCTTCGCTCTGGTTTGCGGCAATACGCAGTACCTCACCGCGGATGGGTACATCACCAATACCGACACGCAATGGAGCAAGCTCGTTATCGGCTTCAACATCACGAGGGAGTACTAGCCATGTCAGACTGCCGTTGTTCCCACGCCCGGTCAGCGTCGAAAAAGGATGAAGCTCTAGCGCAGCCGTAACGGCGCGGATTCTTCGCGACCCTGGCCGGCGTTGCCCTGGCCCTGGTGGCCTGGCCCAGGATGGCTCTGGGTGGAAAAAAATGGGTCGCCGTGCCCTTGGCGAAGGCGCCCAAGCTGCAGAAAGTCGGCGGATCCATGGTCACGCGGATTCGCGGCAAAGAGTTGCTGCTCGTGCGCGAGAGCGAAACGGTTGCGCACGCCTTCGAGGCCAAATGCCCCCACGAACAGTGCGACCTCAACTACGCCCCGGATTCGAAGAAGATCGAATGCCCCTGTCACGCGGGACTTTTCGATCTGACGGGCAAGGTGCTGGAAGGCCCTCCGCCGCGTGCCCTCGAGACCTATGAAACCATCGTCGACGGCGACCGCATCCTGCTTAGCGTGACCTAGGGCGTCCGCCTTCTACTTCCCAAACAGAACGGCGGCGGCCCGCGCGTCCGCCAGGGTTTCGAACGTCGCCGTCGGATCGCATTGCTTGAGCTCGGCTACGTCGTGGACTCCGGTGGCCACCGCGATGGAGTCCGCTCCGATGGCCTTGGCGGCGGCCACATCCTTGGGCGTGTCGCCGATGACCACGATGCGACAGTCTTCGATGGGGACGCCCAGCTGGTCCTCGCCCCGGCGCGCGCCCGCCATCAAAATGGGCGGCCGTTCGATTGAATCGTCGCCGAAACCGCCAAAGCTGAAACGATCGAAGATACCCACACAGCCCAGCTTGATCGCGGCGCCCCTGCGAATGTTGCCCGTTCCCAAGCCGAGCGCGACGTCTTTGCGGACATCGGCCATGTCCATGGCGCGCTCCATTCCGTCGTGAATGCGAATGCGAGTGCGGGCCACTTCGTCCGCCAGCACGTCGAGATAGAACAACAGCGTGGCTTCCATTTCGGTCTGCAGGTCGCTTTCGGTCGCGAACTTGCGGCCCATGGCGAGCAGCGCATTGCGAACGATGGCCTTGTCGGTCATGCCAGCGAAGGAAAAGGACAATACGTCCTTCGTGCCGTGGCGCAGCTCGAAGGCGCGCTCGACGGCGCGCCGGCCGGCGCCACAGGTTGTCACCAGAGTTCCGTCGACATCGAACAACAGGACGGTCGGTTTCACGGCCGCTAAGCTGCCGTTGGCTCGCTGAGAATGCAAGGGACAATGACTGTCCCGCCGTCGAATCAGGGATCAGCGAGAGAATCCCACCGTGAGCAAGGCGGCGATCGCCGCAAGGACAAAAATGGAAAGCACGAACAAAGGCTTGCGCAACTGGCTCCTCGACGGCACGGGACGTGCGTGTCCGGCCGGGCGAACAGACGTGCGCGTCGTGCGATGCTGCCAGGTGTGTGGTTGCTCGGCCGGTAGGCGCCGGGTCGCGGCAGTGCTCGGGGCAAGACGAGAACCGCCCGTCTCGCTAGGCGCTGCGGAAACCGTCGACGAGGAGTCGGTGCGATTGTAGAAGTCGTCGAATTGGTGGCGTCCCTCGATCGAGGCGAACGGACACAACGCCTGTCCCAATTCGTACACCGAGGGAAAGCGATCCTTCGGACGCACGCTCATGGCGGTTTCGATGATGGATTCGAACCCGGCCGGCAAGTCCGGGCGAAGCAGGTGCGGCAGGGCGTGCTCGCCATTCGAGACATTGCGAAGCAGGCGGTAGAGCGGCTGGCCCTGTTGCGGTGTTCGCTGGGTCACGCATTCGTACATCACGACGCCGAGTGAATACTGGTCGCTGAACGGGCTTACATTGCGAGCGCCTGCGGCCTGTTCGGGGGAAAGATACTGGGACGTCCCGATGATGTCCCCGGTTTGGGTCAGCCCACTGCTGGAAACGCCACCCACCTTCGAAATGCCGAAATCGAGCACGCGGGCGGTCTCGTTGCCCTTCCAGTCCGGGCACAGGAAGATATTGCTGGGCTTGAGGTCGCGATGAACGATGCCCGCCTCGTGTGCGGCGTGAACGCCTGCACACACCGCCAGCATGATGTCCGCGAGGCGCTCGACCGCCAGCCGGCCGCGGGTGATGACTGATGCTAGGGTTTCCCCATGCAAGAACTCCATGGCCATGTAGGGCGTTTCGCATTCCACATCGAAATCGAAAATGCCCACCACGTTGGGATGCACGAGCCGCGCAGCGGCCTGCGCTTCGATGGAAAACCGCTTCGCTGCTTTGCGTTTGCCTTTGAGGCTGCTGGCCAGGATCTTCAGCGCAACCGTCCGGTTCAGCCGCGCATCGTGCGCTTCGTAGACCGCGCCCATGCCGCCCTGGCCGACCAGCCTGACGACTTGGTACCGTCCAACCTTCCTGCCGGGCGCGAGCACCTCGCTCGGAATAGCTGCGGCATCGTCAATAGCGGGAACGATTCTTCCGTCCCCATCGGACGCACAGACCTCGCCGGACGCGAGGAAGCTTGCCGTCGCACGGCGCCCGCGCACCTCTTCCCTGGTGGCATCGTTTGATGTCCCCATACGATCCCGATCCGCTCGCGTATCGTCGGCCATCATGGGCTTCCGCACCTCGAAGCCAGGTACCCTATCGCCGAGCGGCAAATCGCGCCAGTCCAAACAATGCGCCGTGCTTAGACGCGCCGCTGCGCGGGTTTCCCTGTTCAGCAGTCGCTGAAGCCTCTTCGTGAATTCCTCACCAATGCGCGAACATGCGCCTAGCGAGAAGTCCTCGGGCCTGGTTCAGCCCAGCGGTCCTCGAATCATCGAGTCCGCCATTGCGAAGGAATGAACTATCGATCAGATTTTGGGGCGGCACGCGAGCCTGAGAACTCACGCAGGCCATGCCGGTTCTACCTCTGACAAGCCCAATCTCTCCGATCTTCCTCGCGGTTCCATCCTCGTGTAGCCCTTGTTCACTTACCGGGAGAAGCCATGCCGATTCCAGTCGACGTCGAAGCTCGATTTCAGAGTCCTCTCGGCGACCAGTTGCTCTTCCACCACATGGAGGCGGAAGAGGAGCTGGGGCGGCCGTTCAAGTACGACCTGACCCTGCTCAGCGAAAGCGGCGATTTGGTTCTGGCTGACCTGCTCGGCCAGCTCGTGACGGTCGAGCTTGACCTGCCGGACACGACAGCTACGCCGAACGATGGCATTCGCTACTTCAACGGCTACGTCACCCGCTTTTCACGCCAGGGGGCGCATCGCCAATTTCACGTCTATTCCGCCACGGTCCGTCCCTGGCTATGGCTTCTCGGCCAAACATCCAATTGCCGTATCTTCCAGGACAAGTCCATTCCGGACATCATCAAGGAGGTCTTCCGCGGCCACGGATTGACGGATTTCAAGGAATCCCTGACGGGCGACTATTCGCCCCGCGATTTCGTGGTTCAGTACCGCGAGACGGATTTCAACTTCGTCAGCCGCCTGATGGAACACGAGGGAATTTATTACTTCTTCACCCACGAATCTTCCAAGCACACGCTGGTCTTGGCCGATTCCTTTAGCGCACATGACAAAGTGAACGGCTATGAAAAGGTGCCGTACGTTCGTCCGGGCAGCGTGCAACAGGCCCTGCCGGATCACCTCGACGATTGGGGAATTTCGCAACAGATCGAGCCCGGAACAGTGACCCTGAACGACTTCAACTTCGAGACCCCCAAGCTGAATTTGCTGTCCAAACGATCCGTACCCAATCCACACGAAAAGGCCGACTTCGAAGACTACGACTACCCCGGGGACTATCTGAAGAGTAGCGACGGCGACATCTACGCCCGGCTTCGTCTTGAAGAGCTCAACGCTCGCTACGAGCGCATCAGCGGGACCGGCAACGCGCGAGGGATGTCCGTGGGCTCTCTCTTCGAACCCACGAATCTCCCCGTCGACTCCGACAACCGTGAATATCTGCTGACGTCTACCGCGATTACCGTCGAGGGACCGAACTACGAAACGCAAGGCGGCGGACATGACGGCGAGGTCTTTCGTTGCACGTTCGCCGCCATAGACAGCAAATGCCCTTTCCGAACCGAGCGCGCAACTCCGCGGCCGGCCACGCCCGGTCCCCAGACGGCGACCGTCGTAGGTCAAGCTGGCGAGGACATTTGGACCGACAAGTACGGGCGGGTGAAGGTTCAGTTTCACTGGGACCGCGAGGGAAAGAAAGACCAGAACAGCTCGTGCTGGGTTCGCGTGGCGCAGGTGTGGGCGGGTTCGCAGTGGGGCGCGATGCACATTCCACGCATCGGACAGGAAGTCATTGTCGATTTCCTGGAAGGCGACCCCGACAAGCCCATTGTCACAGGTCGGGTCTACAACGGCGCCAACATGCCGCCCTACGCGCTGCCGGACAACAAGACCCAATCGGGAATCAAGAGCCGGAGCAGCAAAGGCGGTACGCCGCAGAATTTCAACGAGATCCGCTTCGAGGATCTGAAAGGCAAGGAGGAGCTGCACATGCAGGCCGAGAAGGACATGTCGACGCTGGTGAAGAACAACCAGTCCTCATCCATTGGCGCCGACCGCAGCCTGAGCGTGGGCAACAACGAAACCGTGAGCATCGGCAGCAATCGGACGGAAAAAGTCGGCGCAGACGAATCCGTCACCATCGGCAGCAACCGGACGGAAAAAGTGGGAGCAAACGAGTCGGTTACCATCGGCGCCAATCAAAGCCTGAGCGTGGGCGCCAGTCGGACCAAGACGGTGGCCGCCAGCGAATCGGTCACCATCGGGGCAGCCTCGACCGAGACCATCGGTGCCGCCCGAGCCGTCACCATTGCCGCCGCTTACCAGCTCACCGTGGGCGGAGCCATCAACGAGACCGTGGGCGCGGCCAAGGCCGAAGAGATCGGCGGGGCGAAGTCGGTCAACGTAGGCGCGACCAGCTCGGAGAGTGTGGGCGGCAGCAAATCGGTTTCGGCGGGCGGAGCCATCAGCGCCAGCAGCGGCAAGAACATCGAGGTCTCGGCAAAAACCGACTTTGCCGCGCAGGCCGGCAAGAGAATCATGATGGAAGCCGCGGACGAGATCGCCATCAAGTGTGGCGACGCAACCATCGTCCTCAAGAAGAGCGGCGACATCACCATCAACGGCAAGAAGATCAACGTGAAGGCGAGCGGCGACCTCATCATGAAGGGGTCGAAGATCGCCAAGAACTGAGCGAAAGCTGGTGAGCCATGGCGCGATTGACGCGATTGAATCGATCGGTGAAGAGAGCTGAAACGTCGAAGCCAAGCCAGCCCGCGCTGGCCGCTCGCAAGATGGCGAAGGTGGTCGCGCTGTCGTCCGTGCGTCCGTCGCGGACGCCTGCGCGCGATCTGTCCGTGCTGGAATCGGCGCGCGTGGTGGCCATCGACAACGGAACGATCAGCGTCGAGGTGCCGCGGCTGGGTGCCACGCCCCTGCCCGCGCGCACGATCGTCCCTCACGCCGATCTCGCCCCGGACGACCAGGTGATCGTCGCGCGTCTCGGCGAGCGCGGGTCGGAGCTGGTCATCATCGGGCGCCTCGTCGATCCGCTGGCGCCTCCCCGTGACGTGCGCGTGAATGGCCGCAAGGTGTCCATCGAGGCCGATTCGGAGCTGATCCTCAAATGCGCCGCCGCCACCATTCGCATCGGGCGCGATGGCCTCATCGCCGTTCGGGGCGACCGCGTTACCACCCAAGCCCGCGGAGTGAACCGAATCCGCGGAGGCTCGGTCGAAATCAACTAACCTGCCGTGGCTGCGATGGCACGTTACCAAGGCAATCCTCCTCGCGCGGCGAGCGGGATCGTCGTTTCCGATGTCGTCGAGCTGCACGCGGGGGACGCAGCCTTCCTATGGCTGCTTCGTAGCAAGGCCGTGACGAGCCAGAAGTATCGGCTGCGCGACCTCGCGCGCGCCGACGAGCGCGTCGAGGCACACCTCGATGGCCTGGAGGTTTCGGGCAGCGAAGGCTGGGCGAAGCTCATCGACGATATGGGAGACGGCCAAGCCGGTGCCATCTTCGCCGGTGCGGTCTGGGCGATGCGTACCGGCGACGCCGGGCGATTCGGCGCCGCCGTGGATTCGGCGCAAGACAAGCGCGCCTGCCTCGACGCTCTGGTGTCGGCCTTCGGCTGGGCCTGGTCGGGCGGAACCGCCGACGACCGGCCCGACCTGGCGCCGAGGTTGGTTGGGCCGCCAAGATCCGCGGTGGATGCTGCTGGGCCGCCCCCGGCGTTTCTGTCGCCGCCCGAAACCTGGGCGCGTTTGCTACTGGCCGAAAGCAGTGCTGCGAGCCGGTTTGTTGCGGTGGGTGCGTTCGCCGTCTGTCGCGTCAGCCCCACCGACGACGAATTGGATCTCATGCTCCTCAAGGAATCGCACGCTCCCGCCATGGCGCGGGCGGCTCGCCTGGTGGGCGAGATCGGAATTGTCAGCGCCGCAAGAACGTTGGAGTACCTGCTGGTTCACGAGGTGCCTGAGGTTCGCGCAGCGGCGGCATGGTCGTTGTGCGTGCTGCAAGCGAAACACGAAGCCGCGATTCAGGTGCTCATGGCGGCGACCCAGAATGCCGAGGTTCGCCCCGACGTGCTGGCCGACGTGGTGGCAATGGCCGCCCGCCGGATGGCGGCTGAGGACCTGCACGGCTGGGTGCGAGAGCTGGCGCGGGCGGGCCACTCGCGAATGGCCCTAATCGCCGCAGCGGCCGCTGGTTTCACCGCGCTCATCGACGACATCCTTGCCCTCATGGCCGACGAGGAGAGCGCGCGCCTGGCCGGATTCGCCTTCACGCAGATCACGGGCGCCGATCTGGTCAAGCTCGACCTTGAACGTGATGACCAGAAGGACAAGACGCCCGAGTCCGAGGCAACGCCCGCCGACGCCGCGGCCGAGGACGACGAAGCGCCCTCGCCGGAAGAAGAAGAGGATAGCCACCTTCCCGATCCTGACCCAGCGCTGGTCGCGGGATGGTGGCGCGATCATCGCGGCGACTTCAGCCCCGCGGTCCGCTATCTCGCCGGCCGCCCAATTCTCGAAGCGGGCTTGCATCAGACCTTGATCGACGGGACGCAGCCGCAGCGCCGCGCCGCCGCCATCGAGCTCGCGTGCCTGACCCGCTGGCGGCCCGTCTACAACACTTCACAACCGGGGTTTGCGCAGGCGCGCGGTCTGCTGGGGTGGACATGAAGCTCACCAACGAAACACCGTTCGTCGCCGGCAACACCCTCGCCTTCCGTCAGGACGGCCGCGAGCTGTTGGTGGTCGTCGCCAAGGGAACCTTTCGCCTCGTGGATCCGGAGGCGCAAGAAGGTGAACCGCGGCTCGCCGAGAAACAAGCGCCGCTGGTGATGGCAGATGAATTCGGCAATGATCCGGCCAAAAGCGCCCCGCTCATCGAGAACGACTTCGCGCCGACCAAGCCCGAGTGCGACGTGCTCCTCGCCGGCTCTGCCTACGCGCCCCACGGCATCGCGCTCAAGACCATCGGCGTCGGTCTGCGCGTCGGCCCGGTGTCGAAATCCTTCCACGTGACCGGCCGTCGCTCGTGGCGTGCGGTGATCGGCAATCTGGCTGCCAGCGAGCCCGAGCCCACGCTCAAGCAGCCCATCAGCTACGACGTCGCCTTCGGCGGCACCGAGGTGGATCCCAAGAAACCGGACCGCATCGATACCTTTTTGGAAAATCCGGTCGGCCTTGGCTTTCGCAAGCGCCACATCGACCTGTGGGGCCTGCCCATGCCGGTGACCGAGGAAATCGCGGATCCCATCCGCGATCCGAAGAAACACTATCGACCGATGGCGTTCGGGCCGCTCGGTCGGAACTGGAAGCCGCGCATGGATTACGTGGGAACGTACGATCAGAAATGGATGGACGAGATCGCGCCCATGCTGCCGGCCGACTTCAACCCCCTGCACTTCCAGGCCGCGCCGCCCGACCAACGCATGCCCTACCCGCGCGGCGGCGAGCCCATCCGGCTGGTGAACCTGGTGCCGCCCACGCTCAGCCCCGACGCCCGCGTGCAGAATTCAGTCCCCAAGACGGCGGTCGCCATGGTCTTCGTCCCCAAGCGCGGCGAGCCCATCTGGGTCGACGCCAACCTCGACACCATCCTCCTTCAACCCGACGAAAACCGCTTCACCTGCTCCTGGCGGGCCAGCCACGCCACCATCCGCGATGCCTTCGAAATTGGCGAGGTGGTGGTCTGCCTGCGCGGCGTCGAATCGGAAAACCGCGTGCGCGCTCGACTCGGCGGCAAGCAGCACTACCACGGCCTGGGCGAGCTCGCGCGCGCTCGCAAGGGCGGCAAGTGAACCGTCCCGTCTCCATCGTCGCGGCGGGCATGGTCACCGCGGTCGGCAACAACGCGCCTGCCAGCAGCGCGGCCATGCGCGCCGGCGTGCGCGGCGTGGCGCAGGGAAAGCTTTGGGACTACAGCGCCGGCGACTACCTCGGCGTGGGAAGGCCCGTCCTGCATCAGTGGTGGGAGGGCCGCGACATGCTGGCCGAGCTGGTGGCGCCGGCGATCGAAGAGTGCCTGGCCGCCGCGGAGCAAATCGTGCGCTCGCCGGTGGCGACGATTCCCGTGGTTCTCATCGTCGCGCCGCCCGATCGGCCGTGCCGCTGGCCCGATCTCGAACAGCAAGTCCTGGCGGACGTTGCCCACAAGCTCGGCCGGCCGCTGCCCAAGGGATCGGCGCTCGTTGCCAGGGGACGGTCCGGGATTGCGCAAGCGCTGGAGTACGCGTCGACGCTCTTCGATACGCGCGAGCACGAAATGTGCGTCGTCGCCGGCGTTGAGAGCTTCCTCAAAGAGAGCATCGCCGACTACTATCAAATGAAAGAGAGCCGTCTCCTCACCGCGGCCAACAGCAACGGCTTCACCCTGGGCGAGGCCGGAGCCGCCGTGCTGGTCACGCTGCCTGCCTGGCACAAGCAACCCGAGCTGTGCATTCTGGGCATCGGGCAAGCCAACGATCCGAGCGGCGCCGGCGGCAACGAAAAGCACCCTGCCAAGGCCGACGGGCTGACCAAGGCCATCCGCCAGGCGCTCGCGGCGGCGCGGCTCCAGCACAGTGCCATCGATCTGCGCATCTCCGACGCCAACGGCGAGCACTGGAAGTTCAAGGAAGTGGCGTTCGCATCGGCGCGCATGGATCGGCCGCGTCCGGCCGGCTCGCCGCCCCACCGCTATGGCTTCCTCGACCACTGGCACCCAAGCGAGTTTATCGGCGACGTCGGCGCCGCCATCGGACCGGTCATGCTGGGCTGGGCCTTGCACGCCGGCCGCAAGCGCTACCTTCACGGCCCGCGCATCCTGATCCACGCTTCCGAGGACAACGGCGACCGCGCGGCCCTGGTCGCCGAGCTCAAGCCCAACGACAAAAAGGCAGGCCGATGAGCGCCAACGTATTTGCCAACGGCATGGAGGTGTCGGGAAAGGCGTCCGACAACAAGAGCATCGCCGCCATGCCCGACGTGTGCATGTCGCCCCCGTCGCCGCCCGCCGGCCCGGTGCCCATTCCCTATCCCAACACCGCCATGGCCAGCGACACCGCGGATGGCACCAAGACCATCACCATCGGCGGCAAAGAAGCGGGCATGAAGAACTCGTCGACCTACAGCAAGAGCACCGGCGACGAGCCCGCCACGCAGAGCTTCGGCGCCAACGTGGGCAGCCACAAGATCCAGGGCGCGATGAAATTCAGCGCCTGGTCCTCCGACGTCAAGCTCGAAGGCGCCAACGCCATCCGCATGGGCGACATGACCACGCACAACCACTCCAACCCGCAGGGCGTGTCGGGCCTCACCGCCAGCGTGGCGGGCGTGGCCGTCGAACCGCCGGTCAATTGCGAGGAGTTGGCGGCTGCTAACGACAAGGCGCGAGATGACATGGGAGAATCGGGAAAGAAGACGTACGAGAACGTCGCCAAGTCCAAGACCACGATCACGCATGCGGTCTACTCCCCGCCCAGCGGAGGGTCCATGGCTCTCAAGGCTTGTAGCCGGGTGATCGCCTCGGTCTTCGATGGCGGGTTCGTGAAAGGAAAGCAGACGCACGGCGAGGAAACCAAAACAGTCGTCTGCGGCAAAGAGTTCACGTACAGGAAATCTGGACGACCGCTGACGAGCCACACGGAGTCGCGTATTCTGGAGACGATTCACAGTCAATTCGGATCGAAGCCCGGAGGGTCGCTGCTCATGTCCATCAACTGGAACAAGACCGGAGATCCGGCCGACCCCGATCCCAATCCTTGCAGCGACTGCCAACGGCTTGTGTGCGCGGCGGCGAAGTGCATCGATATCAAGTTATGCATCGACGACAAACCAACCCCACCCGACTGTCCGAAAGAATGATGGAGGTCCCATGCAGCTCCCCGCATTCATCAAGAACTCTGGAATCCTCGAGTTGCCGCCCAGCTTCCCGTGGAAGGGAGATGGAATGCACTTTGGCCCGTCCCAAGGGACGAAGCTCAATGATGACTTGCAGAAGCTGACGGTTTCTGGGCTCACCGCCGTGGCCGTCGTGGTGGAAAAGTGGCTACTATCCCGCCTCAAGGTTTCCGCAAACATCGAGCCCTTCAGCAGTTACCTCGACGCCGTGATCGCCTGGACTGCGGACTGGCGCTACAAGAACGAGAGCGCTCTGGATAGTTTGATACCACCGAAGGACTCGGCCGCGCATCAGGCACTTCGCGATGGAATTTGGTCGTTACACCTCATGGTGGACGACATCTACTGGCGCAGTCCGCGCACCGCCGATCACTGTGTCACGGCGATGGTCGGCGTCGTCAAGCAGACGCTGCCGACAAAGCAAAAGAAGGCTTTCACCGATTGGCTGAACTGGGCTACTCAGCGTGCAATCGAATTGGCACCGAGGCCGGCTGGGACGCGGCCGCTGCGCAAGAACTTCGCTGACGATGAAGCTTACCACTTGGCCGGCCGCCCCTACGTGGGAGTGCCTCTGCCGCCCGAAGCGCTGGATCCCGAGGCGGGCTACAAGCCCGAGCAACGCGAGCAGCTCTTTTCCAAATTTCTTTCGGATCTCGACGTGAAGAAGAACCCTTTTCTCCGCTCGCCCGACGACATGAAGAAGCTCGGCTTTACGGGGACGCCCTATAAGCTGTGAGCGACGAGATCCGACCATGCCCCTTTCACCCTTGCCGCCCGTGCTTGCCGCCAACATCGCCGACGACCATCTGCTCTTCGCGTGGGACGAATGGAACGTACGCGCGTACTACGAGTTCGACGACGCACCAATTCTGAAGCGCCTCGCTGCGGTCAGCGGTCGAGGATCGATGGCGTTGACCCTCGCTGTCGGGGAATGGGTCTGCCAGCGTTTCGCGCGCGTGGGTGCCGATCCCGAACCTTGGTATTTTCTGGAGGCAGGCTGGACGGCCCAAATGAAGCCAGGTCGATGCACGTACACGGAGATCGTCGAGGACAACTGGCGAGGACCTTCTCGCGGCCCGCTGGCAATGGTGATCACGATCGCCAACGACGTTCTTTTCTGTCTCGACGAGGACGCGACAACCTCTGTCCGTGCCATGTGGATGACCAACCTGGCCCGCCACGTTCTGCCGAATCGCGATGCGTTCGACAGATGGCTGGCTGCCGTGCTCGATATGCTCGTCCAACACCATCCCAAGAATGGCTCGAAGAAGGAATCCCTGCCCGACGACGAATTCGAGCTGGGCCGTCCCGTGGCGCGCGAGCTGTTCGACACCACCAAGCCCTACGTTCGTGTGGACGAGCCCGCGCTCATCGCCCGTTTTCTCCAGTTGGTCGACCCGAGGAATCCCTTTCTCGCTGCCAATCAGTCGGAGGAATAGCTGGCGCGTAGTCCGGCCGCCCGCGGTCGACCATGGACATGAGGCAGCGGAAGAAGGGAACCAAGGGCATTCGCAAGGTGGGAACGGGAACCACGACCATCACCCACGCCACCTTCTCGGGCGGCGGCGTATCGGCCAGCTTGCGGGCGTGCAGCCGGGCGCTGGTGCAAAAGTTCGACGGCGGCTTCGTGAAAGGGAGAAATATCGGCCAAAAAGGCGGCTACACCACGGTGTGTGGAAAACCCTTCAAGTACAGAAAAGGCGGAATCCCCAAGAGTCGCCACACCGAGGCCAAGATCCTCGACACCCTTTTCAAAGCGGTCAGTCCCATGCCCGCCGGCGCCTCGCTCACCATGGCGATCAACTGGAATAACTCGGCAACGCCCGAGGATCCCTGCCCTGACTGCAAGAGAATGATTTGCGCCGCCACCGAGTGCATCGACATTAAGCTTTGTAAGGAAGGCAAACCCGTGGAACCCGACTGCAAATGAGAAAGGACGTCATGCGGACACCAGCGGCATACATCCAGGCATCCGGCGTATTGGACTCTCCACTCAAGTTTCCGTGGGAGGGGGAAGGCATGCACTTCGGACCGTCGCAGGGAACGAAGCTGCACGCTGCCCTGGGAAAGCTCACCACGCGTGGGATCTCGACGGTAGCGGCGCTGACGTTGGAGTGGGTCCTTTGGCGCTTTCACACCGCCATCGACCTCGAACGCTTCCTTCACTACGTCGACAGCACCCTGGCGTGGGAGATCGACCTGCGCTACCGCGACCCGAGCTCGCTCAAGGGCTCGATTCCCAAGGACACGCCCACCAACCAGGCACTGGGGGATGCGATCTGGATGGTGCGCCAGGTGACCGACGACGACTATTGGGAGTACCCGACGGTCAACACGCCGACCACCGCCTCGTTGGTCAGCATCACCAAGCAGGTTCTGCCCGCCAAGCCCAAGGCGGCATTCCTCGCCTGGCTCGAAGTCGCAATAGCGACGGCTGCCAAGCTCGACCCGGGGCCGCGCAAAAGCCGGCCAGTGATCGGCGACTTCGGCGGCGACCGCGACGAGTTGCGGGCCGCACTCCGGCCGTACTTTGGCCAGCCGCTGCCACGCGAGGCCCTCGATCCCGAGGCAGGTTACAAGGCAGCACAACGTGACGAGCTGCTGTCGCGTTTGCTCGCAGGGCTCGACGTGAAGAAGAACCCCTTTCTCCGCTCGCCCGACGACATGAAGAAGCTCGGTTTCACGGGCACGCCCTACAAGCTCTGACCAAGGAGACCGCCATGGCACTGCGCCCGCTTCAACCCGCCATCGCCGCCGGCATCACCGACGACAAGCTCGGCTACGCATGGGACGAATGGAACGTGTCCGAATACTATGCCTTCGTGGAAGACGACTTCGACGACCGCATCGCCACCATCAGCGGGCGCGGCGCCATGGCCCTGACCCTGACGGCGGGCGAATGGATCTGCCAGCGCTTCTCGCTGCTCGACCAAGATCCGGCGCCCCTGCAGTTCCTCGAAGCCGCCTGGGCCGAACAGATGCAGCCCGGCCTCGGCGCTTACACCGAAACCGACGACGACCAGTGGCGCGGCGTGGTCCGCGGGCCGCTCTCGCTGGTCATCACCATCGCCAACGACGCCCTCTTCTGCATGGAGGAAGACGACGATCCCGGCAATCGCGCCGCCTGGATGACCAACCTGGCCCGCCACGTGCTGCCGAGCCGAGATGCCTTCGACAAGTGGCTGGCCGCCGTGCTCGATTTGCTCGCCCAACACCATCCCAAGAAGGGCTCGAAGAAGGAATCGCTGCCCGACGACGAATTCGAGCTCGGCCGTCCCGTGGCGCGCGAGCTGTTCGACACCACCAAGCCCTTCGTTCGTGCGGACGAGCCGGCGCTCATCGCCCGTTTTCTCCAGTTGGTCGATCCAGGGAATCCCTTCCTCGACGCAAATCAGACAGAGGGAGGCGAAGTCGCGTAGTCCCGTCGGGCTCGCTCGACTGAGCCGCCCCGGCGCCATGGCTTCCCCAACCACTGGCACCCTAGCGCGATCGTCGGCGACGTGGGCGCCGCCATCGGTCCGGTCACGCCCGACGTCTATCGACGACAAAACAACTCCACCCAACTGTCCGAAGGAATGCGTGCTTGCCGCCAACATTGCCGACGACCGGCTGCTCTTCGCGCGGGACGGATGGAACGGGGGAATCCGGGTGATCGCCG
>Ga0182027_10005914_pt1 | contig 18447 bp, 11 predicted proteins | sample 712E1DmetaG_FD_121300 | JGI IMG/M metagenome (GOLD analysis project Ga0182027, IMG submission 121300) | Permafrost microbial communities from Stordalen Mire, Sweden - 712E1D metaG (Illumina Assembly) | ecosystem: Environmental > Terrestrial > Soil > Wetlands > Permafrost | place: Sweden... | reverse complement strand
GAGCAATGGCAAAAGGAACTCAACGAGAAATTCAACCTCGACGCCGTCATCATCCGTTCCGGCACAGTCAGCCAGCTTGAACGGCGCATCCCCGCCGGCGCGGGCAGCATCTTTAGCTACTACCCGTTCCAGGTCGTCAGCATTGATTTCGTGAAAGGCGACCGGAAGCGCGATAATTTCATCCAGCACTGTCCGGACTTCTTGATCGTGGACGAGGCGCACGGCGCGGCGTCAGCCGCCGGCATAACCAGCAACCAGCACCAGCGCCACGAACTTTTGAAAGACCTCGCGGCCTCGCCCACTCGCCACATGGTTTTTCTCACAGCCACGCCGCACAGCGGCGTTCCCGAAGCTTTTCGCTCCTTGCTCGCGTTGCTCCGACCTGAATTTGCCAATTACGAAATCACCGCGCTCACCGAACCGCAGCGCATCGAACTCGCCAGGCACTTCGTCCAGCGCACGCGCAAGGACATCGAGAAAGATTGGGAAGCCGAAAGTTGTTTCCCCAAGCGCGTCCCATCCGACGAGCATTACCGTCTTTCTGACGCCTACGACAACCTCTTCAAAAAGACCTACGAGTTTTGCACCGAACTCGTGCGCACCGGCCAGTCGCTGGACAAACGCCAGCAGCGCGTTCGCTATTGGGCCGCGCTTGCTTTGCTCCGCTGCGTCATGTCCAGTCCGGCGGCAGCTATCGCCGCGCTGGAGCGTCGCGACGGCGCATTGCCGCAGTCGGAAGATGAAGTGGATTTCAGCCAGAACATTTTTGAATCGTCTAACGAACAGACCGACGACAGCCAGCCCACGCCGCCGGTCGTATCGGCGGAACAGACCTTGCCGGAAACCGACCGCCGCAAACTCCGCGAACTCTCGCGCCTCGCCACTTCCATCGCCCTCACGCCGGACGACACCAAACTCGCCGGTTGCGCCAAGCTGGTTGCCGGACTTCTCCGCGAAGGCTTTTATCCCATCGTCTGGTGTCGCTACATCGCCACCGCTGATTATGTCGCCGAAGGATTACAACACGCCTTGAGCCGCGAGTTTGCCGATGTCCGCGTCGCGTCCATCACCGGGATGTTGAGCGACGACGAGCGCCGCGCCAAGGTTGCCGAACTCACGCAGGAAAAACGCCGCGTGCTGGTCGCCACCGATTGCTTGAGCGAAGGCATCAATTTGCAAAACGCTTTCAACGCCGCGCTTCACTACGACCTGCCGTGGAATCCCAACCGCCTTGAGCAGCGCGAAGGCCGCGTGGACCGTTTCGGCCAGACGTTGTCCAAGACCGTCAAAACCATCCGCTATTTCAGCCCGGACAACCCCGTTGATGGCGTCGTGATTCGCGTCCTGCTCAACAAGGCCCGCGAAATTCATCAGGCACTCGGCACGCACGTTCCCGTCCCCGAAGAAAGCGAGACGGTGACGCAGGCCGTGCTGAAGGCGCTGTTTTTCCGTGGCCGCACGCTGGATGAAGCCATCCCGCAGATGGAACTCGGCTTGGAAATTCCCGGAGTCGCCGCGTTGCACCGAAGCTGGGATCTCGACGTGGCGCGTGAAAAAGAAAACCGCACCCGTTTTGCCCAGCGCGCCTTGAAGCCCGACGAAGTGCGCCAGGAACTTTTAGCCACCGACGCCGTCCTGGGCGACCCCGATGCCGTCCGGCTATTTGTCTTGAGCGCAGCCCAGCGGCTTGGCGTGCAAATCGCGCCCGACCGCCGCCCGAACATTTTCCGCATCATCGTCAGCCCCGAAGCCCGCGCCAGTTTGCCCACCGCCATCGCCGCCGCGCTGCCAATCACCAAGACCGGCCATTGGTTCGTCAGTTTCATTTCGCCCACGCCGGAAGGCGCGGAATACTTGGGCCGCAATCACCGGTTCGTCGCCACGCTCGCGCAGTTCCTCATGGAGGAGGCGCTCACCAAAGGTGCGGCCGCCCGCGCTTCCCGTTGCGGGGTGATGCGCACCCGTGCCGTCTCCCGGTTGACCAATCTCTATTTGCTGCGGTTGCGTTTCCTCATCGAGCAGCCCGACCGCACACCGATGCTCGCCGAGGAAGTGCTGGTCATCGGCCACACCGGCACGGCGGACAAACCCGTTTGGCTGGCCGGTGACGAAGTCCTCACGCTCCTCGAAAAAGCCCAGGCCGACGCCAACATCGGCGACGCGGAGAAAAGCGAACTGGTTTCCGCCGCACTCGCGGGCTGGGACAAACTCGACTCCGCCATCAAGGAAAACATCATCGGTCGCGCCGAGGCGTTGACCGAAGCCCATCGTCGCATCCGTCAGGCCGTAAAAATGAAAGTCGGTGGCCTCACCGTCAAACCGCAGTTGCCCCCGGACTTGCTCGGCCTGCTCGTGCTTCAACCCCTGGTTAAATAGCGATGAAACCGCCAACTGATATTTCCCCCTTCATTTATGACCTGGCTGCAGAGCAGTTTGAAGCGCTCGTGACGGCATTATTGCAGGCTGATGGTTACGTGCTCACTGGAGAGATGATTTATCCTCACGGAATCGAGTTTTATGCAATGAAAGACGGAGTAAAGACCGGCGTGACCATAAAACACCGACGCTCACTTTCCCCAAAGGCTGTAGACGATTTTTCCGAGCAATCAATCTTTGATCCAAATTGGCCGCACAACCTTCTACTTGTAACTTCAGCGCCCGTCTCAGAGAAACTCTCCATTATTCTTCGGAACAAACTGATTAATTGTCATCTAGAAATTCTAGGATTTGAACAGCTTCAAAAGCTAATTTGTAAACACTCTGCAGTTGCTGACCAATTTCTGAATAAAGTGGCCGCCAGGCGACAACTTGAAAAGTTGAAACTCAGATTTTCCATAATTGTAGCTTTGATTTGCTCTGTGGTGCTATTTTGGACGCATGGCCTCCCATCCAAACCCTTGCAACCTTTAGATGATCGCATCAAGAACGTTGAGTCAGCTTTAGCTAGTATTCGTGGCTTGGAAGAAGCGTTGGGCAAGGTCAAAGAGGATATGGTCGTAGCTGAAAGCGCGACCCGAGAAATCAATAAGAAATATGCTGAGGCCAAAGAATTGCAAAAATTGACGGACGTGCAGCTTCAAATGTTAAAGGACACGCTTCAATCAGATAAATGGTGGAGAACAACAATGAACTACATCATTGGCTTCGTCTTAGGAGTCGCCTCGTCTTTCGTCGCGAGCATACTATACGCACGCTGGAAACAGAACCAGGCATTGCAATCGGGATCATAAATGTCCTCCTTCCCCTCCATCCGAATTGAAGGCGGCTTGCTCGGTCCAGAGTTGCTTGACTTGGTATGCACCGCCGACGTGCCCGGCCAGAAGGCCGCCGACTTCGGCCTTGAACCCAAGCGCAACCTCACCGATGAAATCGCCGCCGCCTTTGCCGATTCACGGGCACAATGGGGCATCTTCAAAAATCGGCTGGCTCGTTTGCCGGAGGACGACCTTGCCACCACCGAGACGCGCAAGCAATGGGTCGAGCCGTTCCTCTCCCTGATCGGCTACAACGCCCAGCCTACCCCGCGCGCCTTTGAAGTGGACGGCCAGACCTTTGCCGTCTCGCATCGCGCCGGTGAAGCCGAAGACGCGCCGCCCATTCACATCGTCGGCGCACGGCAGGAACTTGGCCGCGTGCCGCCCAGCGGACGCCCGCGCATGGCGCCGCACTCGCTCGTTCAGGAATATCTCAATCGCACCGAGCACGTCTGGGGCATCGTCACCAACGGCCTCACGCTCCGATTGCTCCGCGATTCCACGCTCGTTCGCCGGCAGGCTTACATCGAATTTGATCTTCAGGCGATTTTCGAGGAACAACGCTTCCACGATTTCGCTGCGCTCTATCGCTTGCTCCATCGCAGCCGCCTGCCACGCGGCATGGCGGATGCCAACGAATGTCTGCTGGAAAAATACTACGCGCAGACCATCGAACAGGGAGGGCGCGTGCGCGAACATTTGCGCGATGGCGTCGAGGAATGTCTCAAACTTTTAGGCAACGGCTTTCTCGCCCACAAGGGCAACGAGGAGCTCCGCCAGAAAATCAAATCCCAGCAACTCACGCCCGCGCAATTTTACCGCCAACTGTTCCGCATCGTTTACCGTTTCCTGTTCCTGCTCGTCTCGGAAGATCGTGGCCTCATCAGCCCGAATCAAATCTATCGCGACCATTACGGCATTGCGCGGTTGCGCCGGATGCTCGACGTGCAGGCCGCGTGGACGGATCACGCCGATCTTTGGTTGAGCCTGCGCACACTCTGGAAACTTTTCGGCGACGACAAACTCGCTAAAATTCTCGATCTCGCACCGCTCAACGGCGAATTATTTTCCACGCAGACGCTCGACGATTGCGCCTTGAGCAACCGCGACCTCCTCCACGCCTTCTGGTATCTCGCCTACTATCAGGAACGGGCGGGCGCACCGGCACGTCGCGTCAATTACTCCGCGCTCGATGTCGAGGAACTTGGCTCGGTTTATGAAAGCCTGCTCGAATTTCATCCCGACGTTGCCACTGATGCCGCCGCGAAGTTGCACTTCGATCTCATCTTCGGCTCGGAACGCAAAACCACCGGCTCATTCTACACGCCGCCGGAACTGGTGAACGAACTCATCGAAAGCGCGCTCATGCCCGTGGTTCGCCAGCGCCTTGCCGCCGCTGCCATTGCGGACAAACGCGACGGCGGCACGAAACACCAGCAGGCCGCGCTTCTCGCACTCAAGATCATTGATATTGCTTGCGGGTCGGGACACATGCTGCTTGCCGCTGCCCGGCGCGTCGGCAAGGAACTCGCCAAACTCCGCACCGGCGAGGACGAACCCGCCCCCGAGCGCGTCCGCGAATCCATCCGCGATGTCATCAGCCATTGCATCTACGGCGTGGACCGCAACCCTCTCGCCGTGGACCTTTGCCGCGTCGCGCTCTGGCTGGAAAGCCACACCGCCGGCAAGCCCCTCACGTTTCTCGACCACCGCATCCGCTGCGGCGACTCGCTCGTCGGCGTGTTCGATCTCGGCGTGCTGGCGAAGGGCATCCCGGACAAGGCGTTCGACCCGTGCGAAGGCGATGACAAATCCACTGCCCGCAACGCCACCAAGCAGAACCGCGAGGAACGGCGCGGCGCGCAGGATTTGTTTGCCCTCCGCGATTCCGGTGAAGCCGAGGCGCTCACCCGCCACAGCCGCGACGTGGACGCCATTCCCGACGACTCGCCGGAACTCATCCGCCGCAAAAAGGAACTATTCGAGGCCAGCCACCGCGACCCGGCCTGGCTGCGCCAGAAACAGGCGTGCGACCTCTGGACGGCGGCCTTCTTCCAAACGCTGACTGCCGATTCCGTTGTCATCACTTCCGCCGCGCTCGCCGACTGTCTCGCCGGCAGACCAATTGACGCCCGGCTTCATGGCCGTGCTGGGGTGCTTGCACTCGGTCAACCGTTCTTTCATTGGCCGCTGGAATTTCCAGAAGTTTTTGCTCAAGGCGGTTTCGACGTGATGCTCAGTAACCCTCCGTGGGAACGCATCAAGTTGCAGCAGCAGGAATTTTTTGCAGCACGCGACCCGAGGATTGCCACCGCAGTCAACAAGACTGCCCGATCCCAGCTCATCACAGAACTCATCCAGAAAAACCCAGCGTTGCACGCCGAATTTATCGCTGCCGTCCACGCCGCCGATTGCGTCAGTAAATTTCTCCGCCAGAGTGAACGCTTTCCACTTACTGCGACCGGCGACATTAACACCTACGCGGTCTTCGCTGAAACCATCCATCGGGTGCTCAGTCCAAGTGGACGGGCTGGCATTATCATTCCGACAGGAATCGCGACGAGCGACACATGTAAATCATTTTTCGCGCACCTTACTGAAACCAAAAATCTAGCTGGCCTCACGAGCTTTCAGGAAATTCGTGATTTTTTCCCGTCAACCGACAGTCGTGAACCATTCTGTTTGCTCACGCTGACCCGAGAGCCGCACACAGCGCCTCAGTTTGCTTTTTCCCTCAAGAAGGTAGAACAAGTCCGCGATTCACGTCGTCGTTTCACTTTGACCAGCGACGATTTCTTGCGACTCAACCCAAACACACGCACCTGTCCAATTTTCCGAACGAAAACTGACGCTGAACTGACAAAAAGCATTTACCGCCGAGCGCCAATAATTCTCGATGAAGCCACTGGCGAGAACCCCTGGAAGTTGAAGTTTCTCGCGATGTTTCACATGGCAAATGACAGCGACCTGTTCAAGACACAAGCAACACCTAATTGCCTGCCCTTGTTTGAAGCAAAATTGATACATCAATATGACCATCGGTTTGCCACATACGAAGGAGCAAGTGCGGCCAGTCTCAAATCAAACACTCTTCCACCAATTCCAACCGAGCAGAAATTAAATCAGAAGCTATACATAAAACCGCGTTACTGGATTTCCAGCGACGAAGTTGAAAAACGATTAGGTGAGTGGAAATATCCTTGGTTGTTGGCGTTTCGCAGTATTGCCCGTTCCACCGACGAGCGCACTTTGATTGCCGCCATCATTCCACGGTCTGCGGTTTCTGGAAAACTACCTCTTGCATTACCTTTCGTTGGAGAAGAGCCGTTGGCCTTTTGCTTTTTGGCAAATCTAAACAGTATTGTCCTTGATTTCATCACGCGCCAAAAAGTTGGCGGAACTGATTTGGCTTACCACTACATCAAGCAGCTTCCCGTTCTGCCGCCGAGTTTCTACCGGGCGGAGGACGTGGCGTATGTGGCGTCGCGGGTGTTGGAGTTGGTCTATACGGCGGACGACATGCAGCCGCTCGCGGACGCGCTCCGCGCCGCCGCGTCGCCCCTCGCCGCGACTGTCCCCCGCGCGCCGTATCGCTGGGACGAGACGCGGCGGGCGTTGCTGCGGTCGGAACTGGACGCCTGGTATGCCCGCGCCTACGGCCTGACGCGGGACGAATTGCGCTACATCCTCGACCCGGCGGACGTTCACGGCCCGGACTTCCCCGGCGAAACCTTCCGCGTGCTCAAGGAAAAGGAAACCGCAAAATTCGGCGAATACCGCACCCGCCGCCTCGTCCTGGAGGCGTGGGATAGGCTCGCATCCGTCCAGCCTGTTACAGTGACTCCAGCAGTGCTAGGCATTTTGGATTTGCCTCTGCCGAAAATTCCGGCCAGCAAGCGACTTCCAATGGACACACCTAACAAATATGTCGCTCAGTTCATCTTTTCGACGCTCAAACTCAACGCCGGACAAATGGACGCACGACTTATTGCAGAAGCATTCAGTCTTGTATCAAGCCGGAAGCTTTGCGAAGACCTCGCAAAAATTCAGTTCGACCGTCTCGGACGTGATTGGATAAAAACTTTCAACGAAAACACCCGTCCAGAATTATTTCGGGAAATTTTGTGTGAACTATACGATAAGGACATGATTGGTCTGGCTGACAGAGACAACAAACCGATGGCTTGGATAAAAATGAGCGACCCCGTGCCTCCAAATGAATGGGTGGAACTGGACGCGATTCTTTCAGCGCGGTTGGTTGCTAATGTGCCGGAGGATGTCCGTTACGAGAACCCTGTCTCAATGCCATCGAATACACAGCAAATCCTTGAGCGAGTCGCATGAGCATGGCCCAACAATTATCTTTGTTTGATCGCGACGCATCGGAACATATTCGCCCCGATGCTACGCGCGAACATCCGGTGGTGTGGGTGAAGGAGTTGATTCTGCTCAAGAAATTCGACCCGGCGGCGGAGAAAATTCAGCATATTAAACTTCATCGGGGCATCAACATCCTTTGGGCAAAACCAGAAAAGCGAACGAAGAAACCGATGCTCGGACAGCGCGGAACTGCCGGTCATGCAAGCGGGAAAACTTTATTCTGCCGTTTCATACGATATGTGCTCGGTGAAAAGAAATTTGCCACAAACTCGATTCAAGCCAAAGTCCGTGACCAATTTGAAAATGGGCATGTGGCTGCCGAAGTGATCGTGAACGGCAAACCGTGGCTTGTGTGCCTGCCATTTTCAGGACGGCACGGCGCATGGGCAACGGAAGGAGCGACAGCCCATGAGTTATTCAAGCCATCTCTGAATCATGGCAGTTACGATGTATTTTTGACCGCCATTTCCAGCGCTGCTTTTCGGTCGCTGAAAGTCAAAACATTTCCATCTACAGATTCCCGCATTGCGTGGCCGCATTTGCTTGAATGGCTCACACGCGACCAGGAATGTCGCTTTGCAAGGTTGGCGGAGTGGCGCGATCCGTTGAGCGAGTCGGAAGCGCCGGATTTGGTCGTTGAAGAGCGTCAGCACTTGATGCGCGCCATGCTGGACATTGTTTCTCCGAAGGAACAAGCATTGCTCGAAGAAAACTCGCGGCTCGTGCGCCAGCGGGATGACGCCAAGAAAAACGTTCCGCTATTACAACATCAATCCGCCGTGGATTACGGACGGCTCAAAGACCTTGTTCGGCATCTGCCGGCTCCCGACCAAATTGATGAACTGTTCGCGAACGCAGTGAAAGAGGATTTGCGTCAGCAGGAAGCGCGGGCACAAAAAGAATGCGAGCGGGTTGTTGGAGAACTGAAAATTCCGGCTTTGACGGAAAAACGGGACCGTTCGCTCGAACAACTGCGCAAAGCGAATGATGAGCTTGATGAGCGGACAAAGGGATTGCAAAAGGCCGAGAATGATCTGAAAACCAAGAAAGAAAATCCGAATGCAAAATTGGATTCGCTTCTCGGCAAATATCCAAGCAATGAACTCTATTGCAAAGTGCCGCTTTATATAGCGGTGCAAAAATGCCCGCTGCGCCAAGACCCAACCCTGAAATTCGACAAAGAGAGCGCCATGCTGCATTTCGACGACGACATTCCAAGTTTAGAACGGAATGTGGCCTTCTGGAAAGAACGCGTGGAAGAACAGACGAAACGCCGCGACCAGACCCAAACTCAATACCTCGCAGTTAATACGTCATTGAATGACGCGCTTGCGACAAAAAATCAAGCGCTGGAGAAATTGACCGCGACGCGGGGCGACTTGCATCACATTGAAACGCTTGCCACCAATGCCGCGCAAACAAAAAAGGATGCGGAGACATTGAATGCTTCCATTGCCGGATTGGACGCTAATATTAACAAGACATACCGGGAAGCAAACGACATCCGGCAAAAACGGGAAAGTGACATCCAGCGTTTTTCGACAACATTTGATTTATTCATCAAGGCACTTATAGGCGAGGAGATTGGCGGCGTCTGCGAATTCTCTGGACGCAACATTGCCTTGCGCGTTGAGAGCCGTGGCGACGTCACGAGCGCTGCCATCGAAACGATAAAACTTCTGGCATTTGATTTGGCCGCCGTCGCAAGCAGTGTGCAGGGAAACGGATTTCACCCTCGCTTTTTAGTGCATGATGGTCCGCGTGAGGCCGATATGTCCCCAAGGATATATGACCACTTATTCATTTTGGCCCGGCTCATTGAGGAAGCTTTTCCACACGGGACTGAACCGAATTTCCAATACATCATCACCACAACCACGCCGCCTCCCGAAGATATGCAGCTCGAAAGTAAGTGGCTACTCAAGCCGGTGCTGGATGCGTCGAGCGCATCGGGAAGACTCTTGAAAGTGGATCTTTGATTTCGCATGAGCATTTTCAACCTCCACTCCAATGTCCTCGCCGACTACCGCGACTTCGTCCGCTCGTTCTTCACCGTGGCCGACGACCGCGCCTGCTATCTCGTGCTGGAGGAGTGGGATAAATTAACTGTCTCTTGAACATTATAAATCGCTATGGGAAAATCCAAATCTAAATCACAATTCGCTGATTGGCCTAAGATTATTCAAGCAGTAAAAAGCCCTATCGGCTTGTTTGCACTCTTCTCTCTCGTTTTGTTAACAATCATCACCGAGCTTAGTTACAATACGACTGGGAATGCCCGTGTGACGCTTTTAGTTTTTGCCTTTCTTACATTCATCGTTTTGGTCCTAGCCATTACCTATCTACTTTCCAAACAAGTATCGCCCGCCAACTCGTCGAAGGAGGTTATCCCCTTAGCCAATCGGGATGAATACATTGAGAAGCAAATTGAGTTGTTGGCGGCAGCGAAGAATCAAGTTTGTTTTATCTTGAATAAGATTCACCGCGCCACGCCCGATCATTCGGACGCGATTCGTATAAATAATGCCATTGCAGACGCAGTAAGGCGAGGAGTTCAAATACGGTTAATTGTCGGCGCGTCTGAAGAATGTTTGCCAGCAGCCGTTGAATTATCACGAAATACGAATACAGAGGTGCGGTTCGACCCTTCTTTAGCATTTGCTGATGTGAATTATCTCAGCGCGGACGAATCCACTCTAGTAATCGGGATTCGGGAGGTTGTGGGCGATTCTTACGCTTATCGGGCATCAAAGGAGTGGTATCACATTCTGAGTAGCACAATGGTTTCAGCAATGAACTCGGTGTTCTTGCAGCGTTGGGATGCTCCGAGCACATCAACTTTAGAACAAATGCTTCGCCGTTGCATTCCTCGCAACGTGAGCAGCAATGGTCGGGAGAATGTCTCAAGACAGTTGGGATTGCCCTTGGCCAAGATCGATGAATACACCCAATGTGGCCCATTCATTGTCGTGCTAATGGGGCGTCCGGGTTCAGGGAAAACCACGGTTGCCAAGTCAGTCGTTTCGTCTTTATCCGACGCTGGAATTTCTGCGGTTCACTACTCGGACTTCGAGTGGTTTCGCGAGTTGTTTCAGAACGCGGTCAGCGACAAATTCGAGAGAACTGAGGATGGAGGCTTCTTCGTAACTGATAGATCACAATTTGCAAACGCGACTAACTTTCTTGCAGATTGTGTCAAGAAATCTGGAAAGGACGTATCAATTGTGATTCTGGAAATGGCGCGCGGGACGTATGCGGATGCATTGCGAGAACTGAAGAGCCGAGGTGTTTCCATTGACCTAACCGTATACATTGACGTGGATTACAGGACCGCTGTTCTCCGTAATTCTTGGAGGAAAGAAGTAGATGGTGGACATTATGTTTCCAAAAAGGAAATGGAAACCACATTCGCAAGGGATGACGTGGATCAAATTGAGCATGAACTTGGGGCTTTATTTTTTAGATTGCCAAATCCAGACACCCGACACGACGATCAAAAAGTCATGGCTGGCCAAGTCTTATCTCGGTTTCGCTCAGCGTTATCGTCAAAGTGGCAATCGCCCACCTCCAGATGAATCCATTTCCAAACAACAATGGCGAAACCTTCCGCGTGCTCAAGGAAAAGAAGACCGCCAAATTCGGCGAATACCGCACCCGCCGGCTGGTGCTGGAGGCGTGGTATAAATTGCCACCCACATGATTTATGCATGAGGCAACAATAGCTGAGTTTTGGTCGCGTCACGGGATAGCAACCCCTCGCGCCCCCTTTCTCGTCGAACCCGCAATTGTTGCCCTTGACTCTGCGCACCTAATTTTCGCGGCAGCATTTGGTAGTGCTCCAGAAACAAAAGAAACATCCGGAATGGTTCTTTGTGCTTTGGAAAATCTCTCGAACCGGCTCTATGAACAAGCAGCAGGTATGTTGGTATGCTTGGGAACGGGTTCAGCGGCGGCGGCGGAAACTGTCGCCAGGACGGTTATCGAAGGAGCATTCAACCTCCAATTCATTGTTTCCAAAGATCACGAAGCCAGACTGTTTGCCTTTTTCTATCAATATCTCAAGGAACATGACCGGAAACTCCACGACTGGCAGCAACTCGAAAGCGCCAAAACCCAAACGCCAGAGCAAATTGCGATCTCAAAAGCCATTGCTGAGCAAGTATCTGCCCACCAGGCAATGTCAGACTTTGTTAAAAGCCTTGGCAAAGGACTAGGCTTCGGACGAGTTGAGACTGTTATGCAACACTGGCCGAGCTCCCTTTACAAACGGTGCGAACAAATGGACAAGGCTGGCCATTATCTCACATCATACCATCGCTTGAGCGCATCTTCCCACATCAATGCTGAGGAGACTATCCGATGGTTGTTCGGGACTTATTACTCTGTGGTTAGACAAGATCCGCGGTTGCCTGAAAAGCTAAGCCTCGAAACTGTTTCTTATAGCGCGATGATGACCCGTATAGCTGTTGCTCATTATATCGAGGCGAACATTGTCACCTGTCGTGCCTTGAATACAAAATATGAAGAAGTCTCGCTTCAGAAAACGATGATCCAACTGGCGAAAAGCATTGATGAAATTGCATCAGCTGCTGGTTCAACGATTTAGAGACACAACGTCAATTTCATTTTATTCGATGAGAATTTTCAACCACGATTTTGTCAGATCGTTTTTCACCGTGGCTGATGACCTCGCCGCGACTGTCCCCCGCGCGCCGTTTCGCTGGGACGAGGCGCGGCGGGCGTTGCTGCGGGCGGAACTGGACGCCTGGTATGCCCGCGCCTACGGCCTGACGCGGGACGATTTGCGCTACATCCTCGACCCGGCGGACGTTCACGGCCCGGACTTCCCCGGCGAAACCTTCCGTGTGCTCAAGGAAAAGGAGACCGCCAAATTCGGCGAATACCGCACCCGCCGGCTGGTATTGGAGGCGTGGGATAAATTGCCGCCAAACTGATTTTATGGACTGCCCATTGTGCAAAAATCGAGAGGTTAAAAGCTATCCAAACGTTGAACGAAATTATTCGACTTTCGAGTGCAATAATTGCGGGAAATTTGCGATGACCGGGCCGGCTTTGTCTGCAATCGGTGAAAATGGATGGAAATTGGCAGCTTATGTATTGGAGCAAAACCGGCTTGGAACCACCCCAACATTCTATTCGTCGCAACAGACCCTTACCAAACCAACTTTGACCGGACACTCTTTTCAAGAAGATGCATCGGCGGGCAGTGTGGGTGTGGATACAGCCATTGAAACATTCCCGAAAACCGTGCCCGAACGATTGGATCGCGCTCTGATCAATTTGGCGGCGGTCACCAAACACCTGGGGCAACAGATCAAAATTGGTTCCGAAGGAGTCAATCCGTTGCTCTTCGCGCAAAATTCAGGTGAGGTGTTTTTCATTATTGAGCAGTTCGCACAAGAGGGCAACATCAAGGGCAAGACGACTTCCTTACCTACTGAAATTTCGCTTACCGCAAAAGGGCTTAACCGTGCCGCTGACCTGCAACGGGGACTTTTTGGTCCGCTGAATAAACAAGTTTTCGTCGCAATGTCCTTCGACAATTCGCTAGATGATGTATGGACAGACGGCTTGAAGCTGGGCATCGAGGATTGCGGCTACACGGCAATTCGCGTGGACAGAAAAGAACACAACGAGGATATCAACGACTTCATGATCGCTGAAATCAGAAAGAGCAAGTTCATGGTGGCGGATTTCACTGATCACAAACATGGCGTGTATTTTGAAGCAGGAATGATGATGGGGCTTGGACGACCAGTTATATTCACTTGCCGAGAGGATCAGTTAGGAAAGGCTCATTTCGACACGCGCCAATATAGCCACATTATCTGGAATACACCGGAGGAACTGCGGGAGAAACTCAAACGGCGCATCCAAGCCACTATCGCGCCATGACCCCGGAATCTGATGTCATTGAAGTTTGCAACCTTCTCAAAGAGCAGAAGAAACTTTTGGGGCGTATTCATCACGAGGCAACCGAGCCACCGGGCAAAGTGATGGCGATTGCTGACCTTGTGAATTTTCTATTATTCCATGCACTTAACATCCGTGAGTTGGCCAAGAGCGCTTTGATTCTCATAGAAAACCGCGAACCCTACGCCGTCGTTCTGCTGGCTCGCCCTGCACTGGAAAGCGCATTCAATATGGGAGCAGCCATGAACGACCCCAAGTTTGGCCCGCAGCGGGTTGCGTTTGAGTATGAGGACATCGCCCGCAAACTAGAGCTGCTCATCAAGAAAGATGCCTGGCCGCGCTCGCGCCGTCCGACACCAGAGCAGTGCCGAAATAAGGCCGACGAGATTCGGAAACAGTATAATGCACCGGCGCTCGCCGAAAAACGTGATCGCGACCGAATTGAAAAAATTGAGCGCATCGCCGAGGTTGCCGACCTGACACCGCTCTACGATGATGAATACCGGCAATTAAGCCTCACGGTGCATAGCAATCAGGCCGGCATCTTGAATGCGGGGTCAGGCTTCCTCGTCCGCAAAGGAATGTTGGCTATTTGCATTGCCGCCTTGCAGGCCAGCGCTTCGTTGTGCGATGCGTTTCGGTTGCGGGCAAACTACAACGACAAAATTCAAGAGCACGAAGCAAGGCTTGCGGACTTAATGCGACAACCCGATCATTTGCCTGACCCGCAGGACATTTTCGGGAAAGAGCCTGGCGCGAACGGCCACATTGGATTTACCGGCACAACATGAGCATTTTCAACCTTCATCCAGGCGTCGTGGGCAATTGAACTGAAAGTGATATGGAAGCATTTGAACATGTCGCAAGGGTGTTTTTGGAAACAAAGGGCTACGCTGTCTCGACCAATGTGAAATTTCCCGTCCGGCGGCGCACCAAAAAACGCGCTTACGAGGAATATCAGGAGCACGGCTATGAAATTGACTTGGTGGCCGCGCGTGCAGACGAGCTTCTGCTCGGTTCGGTGAAATCTTACTTCGGCTCGTTCGGCTTGAGCAGACAGTTCTTCCGCGAAATCGCCGACGAATCGAAGAAGAAATGGTGGGAGAGCAACAAAATGTTCAACGAACCAGAAGTGCAGGCGGGTATTTTATCGGGCGCTGCCCAACGATTCGACTACCCACAAGACAAAATTTTCCTCGGCCTCTTTGTCGGCAAATTCAAATCGGGAGACGAAGCGGACATTCGGGCTCATCTCGGGCAAATGCACTTTGGCGGAGGCCCGGTGCGGTTGTTTGATCTGCCAATGATCATGCGCGGTGTTTTGACCGAGGCCAAACACAAAACCTACCGCGACGATCCGGTCATCGTTGCTTTGAAGTGCCTCGATGAGCTTGGATGGATTGCGCCGGCTGTTCCCCAAGAGCATACTCCTGAAAACTAATGAGCATCTTCACCCTTCATTCCAGCGTCGTCGAGGACTACCGCGATTTTGTCCGCTCGTTTTTCACCGTGGCCGACGACCGTGCCCGCGAGTTCATTGACCATGAATTGTTGGACGAGGCGCGTCTCTGGCCCGAGGCGTTGCTTCAAGTCAGCCCGTCCTACGCCCGTGCAGCGTCCGTGGACGATCTGGCCACTCGCGGCGTCATCCTGCCGGAAACCGCGCAAATCTTCCGCAACGAACGCGGTGAGCCGTTCTTTCTCTACCAGCATCAGGTCGAGGCGATGGATCGCGCCGGTCGCCGCGAAAGTTACGTCGTCACCAGCGGCACGGGTTCAGGCAAGAGCCTCACCTATTTCCTGCCCATCATTGATGCGTTCCTGCGCAACCCCACCGCACCCGACCGCGTCGCCGCGCTCGTCGTGTATCCCATGAACGCGCTGGTGAATTCCCAACTTGAGGCGTTGAAGAAATTGAAACGCGGCTATGAACAGCGCACGGGCCGTCGTTTTCCCATCAGCTTCGCCAAATATACAGGCGACGTGAAGGGCGACGCCCGGCGCGAAGTGCAGACCCAACCGCCACAAATCCTGCTCACCAACTACGTCATGGCGGAATTGATGCTCGTCCGCCCGGATGACCAAAGTTTGCTGCCCACCGCCGGCCCGAATGGACTGCGTTACTTCGTCTTCGACGAATTGCACACCTATCGCGGTCGTCAGGGCGCGGATGTCGCCATGCTCATCCGCCGGCTCAAAGAACGCTCCGCCGCGCCGGATGTCGTGTGCGTTGGCACCAGCGCCACGATGGTCGCCAGCCGCGAGGCCACGCCACTCCAGCGGCGCGAAACTGTCGCGGCTTTCGCGTCACAAGTTTTTGGGCGGTCCATAACGGAAAATCAGGTCATTGAGGAAACGCTTGAACCGTTCACTTTGGGCGGCGCACCTTCACGCCAGGAATTGACGGCTTCACTCGCCGCGCCGATGCCCGCAGCGTTGCCAGAATTTCGCCGTCACCCGCTGGCTCGTTGGTCGGAAGGCGAGTTCGGCGTCGAGCCGGAGGAAGGCGGACGCTTGCGCCGTCGCTTGCCCCGCACGCTCACGGATGCCGCCGCCCATTTGACCGAAGCGACGGGCGCAACCACGGAAGTCAGCCGCGAACGATTGCGTGAATTACTGACGCAGGGCGGACAGTTGCGGCGCGACGACGGCGGAATGGCGTTCGCTTTCAAGCTGCACCAGTTTATCGGCCAAGGTCGCGCCGTGTATGCCACCCTTGAACCGGCGGTCACGCGGCAATTCTCACTTGAGGGGCAGGCGTTCGCCGGGCCGGGCCGCTTGTTCGTGCCGATCCGATTTTGCCGCCAGTGCGGGCAGGATTATTACCACGTCGTCCGTTCCCGCGATGGCTCGTCTTATCGCGCCCATCCTGTCGGCATGGACACCATCGAGGACGGCGCACAGGCCGGTTATCTCATGCTCGCGCCGCTCGAAAACGATTGGAGCGAGGATCGCATCCCTGACGAATGGCGTGACCGGAACGGACGGCTCAAACCGTCTTGGCGCGACCGCGTGCCGCAGGCTGTGTGGGTCAGCCCCAACGGTGACTTCTTCACTATGCCCCACGCCGGGGCCATCAAGCTGTGGTGGCAGCCCGCGCCATTTTCGCTCTGCCTCAATTGCGGCGAGTTCTATTCACGCCGCGAACTGGAGTTTGCAAAACTGGCGTCGCTATCCAGTGAAGCCCGCACGAGCGCGACCACCGTGCTTGCGACTTCATTGCTCCGCCGCTCCGCAGGCATGGAAGGCTCGCGGGACAAACTGCTCACATTTACGGACAATCGGCAGGACGCATCGCTGCAATCCGGTCATTTCAACGATTTCATCCACGTCTCGCTGCTCCGTTGCGCCTTGCACGCCGCCTTGCAACGCGACAACGAACTGACCTTTGACCGCGTCGCCGAGGCGGTCGTCGCAGCCAGCGGCCTGACCGTTCACAGCGTCGCCAAAAACCCGGAACTCGATCCCGTCTCACCCGCCGCCGATGACGTGATACGGGTGTTCGTTGAACTGACCGAGTATCGCATCTACGAAGATTTGCGGCGCGGCTGGCGCGTCGTGCAGCCGAATTTGGAAAATGTCGGCCTGCTCCGCGTTGGCTATCGCGGGCTGGAAACTTTATGCGCCGACAACGCCCGCTGGCAATTCCATCCGGCCATTGCTGCCCTTGCCGCGCCCGACCGCGACCGTCTCGTGCGGGCGTTTCTGGACCAGTTCCGACGCAAGCTCGCCATCGCCGCGCGCTGTTTGCAGGAAACCAACCAGCAACAAATCCGCCGCCGTTCGGAACAACACCTTAACGAGTTTTGGGGGCTGGACGAAACCGGCGCGGAGTTACGCACGGCCAATCGGTTTGTGCGCCAGGGGCAATCACAACGCCTTGCCGAGGGATTCAGCCTTGGCGAACGAAGCAAACTCGGCCGCTTTTTGTCCGGCGAACTTGCCCTCGACTCGGCAAACTACGACACGTTTCTCGACAGCCTCATGGCGCTCTTGGTCGGTCAGGGATTCCTCCGGCGCCTTGACCCGGTGGACGACCACCAGTTTTTTCAACTCGACGCCGGTTGCCTGCTCTGGCGTTTGGGCGATGGCAGCGCGCCGCCGCTTGATCCGCTTTATGCCCGGCGCACAGGCGCGGATGGCTATGTCGAAACCCCGCCGCCCGTGAATGTATTTTTCCAGCGCTTCTATCGTGACTCCGCCAATGCGCTCGCCGCGCTTGAAGCTCGCGAACACACCGCCCAAGTGGTCAAACCGGGCGAGCGCGAACGCCGCGAACGTCGCTTCCGTTGGGAAAACAGTGATACCACGAAGGAACGTGACGGCCTTCGTCGCCTGCCCTACCTCGTTTGTTCCCCGACGATGGAACTCGGCGTGGACATCGCCGACCTTGACCTCGTCCACATGCGCAATGTGCCGCCCACACCCGCCAACTATGCGCAGCGCAGTGGCCGCGCCGGACGCCAAGGTCAGCCGGGTTTGGTATTCACCTACTGTGGCTCGGTCAACAGCCATGACCAGTATTTCTTCCAGCGCCGCGCCGACATGGTGGCCGGCAGTGTGCGTCCGCCGCGCCTCGACATCGCTAACGAGGCGCTGGTGCGGGCGCATCTTCACGCGGTCTGGCTCGCCCAAGTGCGGCTGCCGCTGGGTGACAGCATTGAGCAGGTCATCAATACAGACGACGAACAACAACTACCGCTGAAGCCAGAAGCAGAAGCCGCGATTCAACTTTCCGAAGCGGCACAAAATGAAATGCGCGAACGCGCCCGGCGCATCCTACAGTTCGATCTCGCGGCGCTGGCCAACGCGGGCTGGTTCAGCGAGGCATGGTTGCAGGCCGTCATCGCCGAAGCCCCCGTGAATTTCAACCGCGCCT
>Ga0182027_10005912_pt1 | contig 18453 bp, 16 predicted proteins | sample 712E1DmetaG_FD_121300 | JGI IMG/M metagenome (GOLD analysis project Ga0182027, IMG submission 121300) | Permafrost microbial communities from Stordalen Mire, Sweden - 712E1D metaG (Illumina Assembly) | ecosystem: Environmental > Terrestrial > Soil > Wetlands > Permafrost | place: Sweden... | reverse complement strand
AATTGGCATAAAGTGTTCTGTGGAACCAGGACCGAAGATTTCATCTGTAGTTTTACCTCTAATTTCGTCAACAGTTTGTCTTCCCCAGGTCCTTAAAGCAGGTGGATTTACGTCGACTAAGCGGCCACATAAACCAGGTTCGATGCAGACTTCTGCCCTTCGTCTGGGGTCGCCGTTTTGCAGTTCATCGATAATTTTTTGCGCCATCTCGCTGAGATCCAAATCTTCAATACTTATCTCATTCTGTGCTACACGGGCCAATTTGAGCAAGTCATCTATCAGTTTCGACAAATATTCACTGGATTCCTGTATCTTGTGCAGGTATACTTTCCCTTCTTCATCCAGCTTTGTGCCGTAATCTTCCAGCAGGATGCCGCTGAATCCCGAAAGGCTCCGCAGCGGCGCCCTTAGATCATGCGAGACAGAATAGGAAAATGCTTCCAGTTCCTGGTTCACCGCTTGCAATTGCTCTTCCTGTCGTTTTAATTCTTCTTCTGCCATTTTGGAGGCCGTAATATCACGCACGACTTTAGAATAACCGGCAAGGTGTCCATTGGTGTCTTTGATTGGAGTAATGATCACGTCAGCCAGGAAGGTCGAACCATCTTTTCGTACCCTTGGCGCCTCTTCCTCAAATCGGCCTTCGGCTAAAGCCTTCTCCAGATCATGATTGGGCTTGCCAGCTTTCACATTCTCGAGAGTATAGAATCGCGAAAAATGCTTGCCGATTATCTCCTCCGCATCATAACCTTTGATATTTTTAGCACCTTCATTCCAACTCATGACGTTGCCCGAAGGATCAATCATGAAAATGGCGTAGTCCTTCACACTCGATACGAGAAGACGGAATTTCGCCTCGCTTTCGCGCAGGGCATTTTCCATTTGCTTATTCTCAGTTATATCCCGGATATTGCCGATTCGATACAAAGGCTGGCCAAAGCTATTTTTGACCAAAGCCATACGATTGGAAAGCCACCGATACTCACCGTTTTTGGTGCGTTGACGATAGTCCGCCGTCGCATAACCAGTTTCACCCAACAGTTTTATGGCATTTGTCAATATAGTAACATCCTCAGGATGAACCATATCCAGAGAGGCCTTGGTATCCTGCGCAATTAATTCGTCAGCGGTATAACCTGCTATTGTTTCCGCCGATGGGCTGATATATTCATAGCGTCCGGTTTTCAGGTCGAAGCGGTAAATTACATCGCGGGAATTTTCTAACACGGAGCGAAAACGTTCTTCACTTTTCGCGAGTGCTTCTTCCGATTTTTTGATTGTTGTAATGTCGGTTAGAATAATCACATGCCCGAGTATCAATTCTCCTACCGCCAATTTGGAATATGACATCAGGTAAATCTTTTCCTGGCCGGCCTGGTTCATCGTGACTTCGGTTTTGGGGGGAATCTCACCGGCGTTCAGCGAATGTAAAGTTACCGGGATATTATCTGCTCTCAGTATATTGAATTCATCCTTGAATCTCTTTCCTGCAACAAAATGCCCCACCATTTTCTGGGCTTCCATACTCGTATGCAGTATTATCCCTTTAGCATCGCAGACGATCAAACCTTCCGCCGATTGCGCCATGATTCCCTGCAACAACCGCGCTTCGGCAATAATTTCATCATCTCTTTTTTGCTGTGTCAGGTCGGTAATTACCGCACAAACCACGGGTAACTCGAAATCCAGCCTTGTGGTGGTAATATAACATGGCACGATTGTTCCGTCACCGGCGTAAAAATTGATCTCGGCTTGGGCATTCTGCTGTGAAAGTAAAGATTGGATGATGATGCCGCTTTCAGGCCCAACATAATCAGATAACGCAGTGCCCATTATCTGATTTAATTTCCGCTCTATTATTTGCCCAAAATAATGGTTGGCGTAGAGTATTGTCCCCTCTGCGGATAGTGTGATTGCGCCTTCCTTGATGTTTTCAATCGCAGTCCTGTAAAAGGTATCAGCACCTTCCAACGTGAAGGTCTTCTCCCCATCTTTGGTGTTAACCACCAACGCATCCACTTCACCGTTTCGAATTGCGTTAAGAGTTTCTTCAGCTTCTTCCAAACGCTGCCGAAGGTCGGCAATTTCCTGGCGCAGACCTGTGACTTCTCTTGCCAAATCCTGACGGCCAGAGGGATGGTTATCAATCATTTTTCAGCTCTTTTCGCTGCCGAATGCGTGGGGGGGGGGTAGTTGATTTTGATCTCAAATCTAAGCCTAACAGAATCCGGTCTTCCTGGGAAAGATCTCCGATTAATTTACGAAGGGGCAGCGGTAATTTCTTGACCAAGGTGGGCACGGCGATTATTTGATCGCCTTTTGCCAATTGCGGCTGTTGATAAATATCAATCACTTCCAACTCGCAATTTTCCATGTATGCGCTGCAAATCTTCTTAACATTTCGCAGGGCCGCCTGTGAACGAGGCGTCATCCCTGTGATGTAGAGTCTAAGGACGTATTTCTCATTGTCCCTTTTGGCAACGGCCTGTTCCATCGATTCGGTAGCTGAAAGCTTCTTAGTATCTTTTTTGGCCATATCAGTTCTCCTTATCTGAATAAAGGTTCAATCCGACCAGAACTCTTTCGGTGTTGGAGAGGTCACCGATTATTTTCCGAATGGGAACCGGTAGTTTACGCACCAGGGTAGGAATCGCCAGTATTTGATCGCCTTTGGCTAATTTGGGATTCTCAATCAGGTCAATGACTTCAATGGTATATTGGCCTTTGAGGTGCTCTTCGCAAATCTTCTTGAGGTTGGCAAAGGCCGCGATAGATTTGGGCGTTTGCCCGGCGACATACAGCCGGAGGTGCCATGTTTCCGGCTTGGAAGTTTTATCTTTGGGAGAAGAACTAAATCTTTTTTCGCTGTCCATCAAGGCCTCCCGAAGCAACCTGTTACGGCTTGGTTGATTCTAATCCCAGCATATTGAGCACTTTATTCTCGTTCGCGAAATCACCGATCATTGTTTTTTGTGGGCTTGGGGATGTTTTGACCAAAGTTGGTATGGCCACGATCTGATCACGCCTGGCCGCTTCCGGCGTTTCGAGCAAATCGATAACCTCAATATGGCACCGGTCCTTTAAATTTTGGCTGCAAATCCGATTCAGGTTTTTGTAAGCCAGGACACACCGGGGATTCCAATCCGTAACGTATAACTTCATCGTCCATTCCTGGATGCTGTCGGTATCATCATATATTGGGTGCGCTCTCGTACTACTCATGTTTCACTTCCTAATTTTCAATCCGCTTTGCGCTGTTTGGCAATACCGTTCTTTTCTTTATTGATCGATTGTTCTGCCTTTTCCTCCTGGGTAATAACTAATTCGCTTTCCTTCGTTTCAGAATCAAATTCAGCGCGCATGGCATCGATGCGGGCTTCCAAAGCGCGCCGTTTTTCCTTGATCGTTCGGCGTTTGCTCTCAATCTCTTGCTGATGAGTAACCGCGGTCGCTTTATCGGCGGCCATCTGAGCTATTCTGGCCGTTCCCATGAACGAACCGGCCGGGGTCGCATAAATATCTACAATTTCAATTCCTTTATTGCTCAGGACGAATTCGCGGACCTGGTTGGAATGCGCCATACCGCGTGATTTTATTACAACCAATGTGCGATTACGTTCCAAATTACCTTGAACATTGGAGAGATGGATCCAGGTATCAAAAGCGGAAGATAATCCAACTCCTGTCTCCTCCAGTTCGGCCCGGTTAGACATACTGGTGCAGAGGGCGGTAATCTCTCTGGACTTGAAGAAGTCAATAAGGCGCAGCACCATCTGTCTGGCTTCAATAAGAGTTCCCATGTTGGTAAAATCGGTGATAGCGTCGACGACTACAATTTGGGGCTGAAATTTTGTAATTGACCGCTCCATCGAAAGCAGATGTTTTTCCAATCCCTGCTCCGACACCCGTCTGGCATCAAAATGGAGCAACCCTTTTTTTATCCACGGTTCCAAATCAATCCCAATCGACTTCATGTTGCGCATTATCTGATCAGGCGATTCTTCAAATGCCAGATAGAGGCATCGTTTTCCCTGGCCGCAAGAGCGGTTAATCAGATGGGCGGATAAACTCGATTTACCGGTGCCGACCATGCCTGAAACCAAAATGGCGGAGCCCTTCATGTATCCTTTGCCGTCGAGCATTGCGTCAAGCCGCGGTACGCCCGTGGAGACCCTTTCATTCGAGGCGGGGTAATCCAGGCGCACTTCGGTTACCGGCAGGATGGAAATACCTTCCCGGTCAATGATAAATGGAAATTCATTTGTGCTGTGCGCTGTGCCGCGGTACTTTACAATCCGGATACGGCGGGTGGACAATTCCTGGTTAATCCGGCTATCCAGAAAAATAACACAATCGGAAACATATTCTTCCAGCTCGTGGCGGGTCAACGTCGTCTCGCCGCCCCGCTCGCCGGTAACAATTGTGGTCACACCCCTATCTTTAAGCCAGCGGAACAGGCGCCGCAGTTCGGAACGGATGATTCCGTCGTTGTTTAAACCGGCATATAGGACTTCGATAGTGTCCAAAACAACCCGTTTCGCTTTGATTGAATCGATGGCATTGCCGAGCCGGACAAAAAGTCCTTCCAGGTCATACTCTCCGGTCTCCTCAATTTCGCTGCGTTCGATTGCTACCTGGTCGATAAAGAGTTTTTTGGATGATATCAAGCTGTTAATGTCAAAACCAAGCGAGGCTACATTCGTGGCAAGTTCGCCCTCAGTTTCTTCGAAGCTCATGAATACTCCCGGCTCGTTAAATTCCAGAGCGCCGCGCACCAGAAATTCCATGCTGATTAATGTTTTACCGGAACCGGCGCTGCCATAAATTAGAGTCGGACGTCCTTGGGGTAAACCGCCGCCGGTAATCTCATCCAGTCCCTGGATTCCGGTTGGAGCTTTGAGCAATCTTGGAAGCTGGGGAACATTTTTAATCTTCGCCACTTATAACCTCCAAAACAATGAAGTAACAACATTATTCTTTTAGTTAAGTAACATAATAGTATTTTCGTAAGTATTCGTCAATGACGAATCAAATAACTAATAACCGGGGTGTCATTACGAATATGGCTAATGCTAAAACTTTAGAAAATCATCACAATATTTTGAAAAGGCACGGAACTTGTCACCATTTTTCGTTCTAATTTTATGTTTTTGTTACTTATTCCATGAGAATTTTATAACTTCTACATGCTTCGATTGTTAAACTTAAGTGTAAAAATCTATCGTACAGATTTTTGGAATCGAAATATGTTCCGAAGGAGAGGTAAAAATGAAAACACTTGGTGAATTGTTTCAATCAGCAGATTGGAAGAAAGAAAAACATGTTCCGGTCATCGACTGTCCGGACCAAGTAAAAGAAGCAGAAATGTTTATGGTAAAAGTTACCGTCGGCAAAGAGGCACCGCATCCTAATACCACTGAACACCACATAAGATGGATTAGCTTATATTTCCTGGCCGACGGAGAAAAATTCCCCTATGAAATAGGCCGTTTTGAATTCAATGCCCACGGAGAATCTGTTGACGGTCCGAATAAAGGTTCTGTTTACACCAACCCCGAGATTACAGCTACCATTAAAGTGAGCAAGTCCGGCATGATATATGCTTCCGCGTTGTGCAATATACACGGGCTATGGAGTTCCGAAAAAGCTTTGAAATTAGGACAGTAAATCAGTTTACCGGAAAACTTTCTCCGATCTAATTTCTGAAATAGTTTTTTACAGGAGAAGCGAAGTGCCGACAATCACGAAAAAACTCCGGCTCCAAGAAATTGTTCGTGGACCGGACAAAGTGCCTGTCAGATTAAATGTAAATGGTAGTTCCTATACGCTTGCAATTGAACCGCGGCGGACGCTGCTGGATGCTCTTCGATTTGACCTTCACCTGACCGGAAGCAAGAAAGCTTGCGGCATGGGGGAATGCGGTGCATGCACTGTCATGTTAGATGGCAAGGCGGTATATTCGTGTTTGACGCTGGCGATTGAATGCGAAGGACATAAAATTCTTACTATAGAGGGACTGTCGCAGGGGCAAAACCTCGACCCGATTCAAAAATCATTTATCGACGAGGAAGCCTCGCAGTGCGGTTTCTGCACTTCGGGCCAGATAATGTCTATTAAAGCACTACTCGACGATAATCCCGATCCCACCCCTGAAGAAATCCGGCGGGCGATGTCCGGGAATCTCTGCCGCTGCGGTGCTTATCCAAACATTTTTAAGGCCGCAACAAAAGCCGCGGCAGACTACCGAAAACAACGCCCTGCCAAAAAAAACGGGAATAAAAATGGCGAAACTGATTAAGTCTAAATTAAATTGGGAAGGAACAATTTTTGAGCGCGTGTCCGTGGTCGGAGACGAAGAACCGGCAGCTTGGCCAGCCGGCGAACAATTAAATTACGTCGGTAAAAGCTATCCCCGGGTTGATGGGTTCCAACGAGTGACAGGACTGGCAAAATACACATTTGATAATCAATTACCTGGAATGTTGTATGCCCGGGTGCTTCGTTCACCTTATCCGCACGCTCGCGTCAAGCAAATTGATGTCTCTAAAGCACAGGAATTCCCCGGTGTAAGAGCAGTTATTTCATCTCGGAATGATGGTGATGTATTCAGTAATGTCCTGCAATTTGCCGGGGATGAAGTGGCTGCCCTCGCGGCAGATAACAATGATATCGCAGAGGATGCAATTAGTCTCATCAAGGTTGAATACGAAATTCTTCCTTTTAACACTGATACCGAACCTCACCCGGTATCCGGAAAACCTCAGGACAGCCAAACAGCTGCTCCATTAGACGGTCATCCGAAAATTTACCGGCGTGGAAATATCCAAAAAGGGTTTCAAGAAGCAGATGTTATTGTGGAAGAAACATTTCGCACCCAGTCTGCCCTGCATAACTGTTTAGAAACACATGGCTCAGTCGCGTCCTGGAAGGGTGATGAACTTACCGTGTGGGAATCGACTCAATCAATTTATAATGTTCAAAGATACATGGCTGAATATTTTAAATTACCATTAAACAAAATACGTGTGATTTGTGAATACATGGGTGGCGGTTTTGGCAGTAAACAGTCTTCGGGGAAATGGTCGCTAATGGCAGCAGTGCTCGCCCGCGAAACCGGCAGGCCGGTTCAATTAATGTTAACCCGTGAAGAGGAGAATCTGGTAACCGGACACCGGGCACCGACAATTCAGAAATTGAAGTTGGGCGCTAAAAATGACGGGACGCTGACTGCAATCGATTTGATTGCCACGGTCAACGTTGGGGCAAACGGCTCCATGGCACGGGTAGTGGCAGGGCCGTGCCAGTCAATGTATAATTGTCCGAACGTTCAGACCGAGTTGCATTCAGTATTCACAAATACCGGTCCACACGGATCTTTTCGGGCGCCCGGGTATGTCGAAGGAGCCTTTCCGCTGGAATCGCTAATGGACGAGCTGGCTAAGCGACTGAAAATAGACCCGATGGACATCCGGATGAAGAATTACGCGTTGACTGACCCCGCGACGGGGCAGAAATTTTCTGCGAAACACCTCGACAAGTGCTATCAAAGAGGAGCCGAAATAATCGGCTGGAAGCAGCGACAAACACCTAATGATAAAAACCAGGTTTTACGTCATGGTTATGGCATGGCCAGTCAAACCTGGGGTGGGGGAGGCGGCCCGCCGGCTTTTGCCTGGGTCAGATTAAATTCTGATGGAACCGCTGAGGTCAATCCCGGCAGTCAGGACATTGGTACCGGGGTCAAAACTGTTTTTGCCCAGATTGCTGCCGAGGAACTTGGGCTGGAACTCGACAAAATAGTAGTGCATATCGGGGACACGGCACAGGGGCCGTTTGGCCCCGGCAGCGGCGGCAGCATGACTCTTGCATCAATCGGCCCGGCAGTTCGCCAGGCAGCCATCGATGCCCGCAGGCAACTTTATGAAGTGATCAGCGGTTACTTTGATGTTCCGGCCGATCAAATACAGATAAAACAGGGTCACGTCTATGTTCCCGGAGAGACGAAACCACACATTAGCCTGCAAAATACGCTGCGTCAATTAGGTGAGTTCACGATCATCGGCCGTGGCGCACGTGGGGCCAACCGGGATGGGATTGCAGTGCCGACTTTCGGTGCTCAATTCGCGGAAGTTGAGGTTAATACAATCACCGGCGAAGTAAAAGTGCAAAGGTTGGTTGCGGTACACGACGTCGGGCGGATAATGAATCATGCGGTGGCCAACGGCCAGGTGGCCGGTGGGGTGATCCAGGGTGTCGGCTATGCTCTAACGGAAGAAAGAATAATCGACCGGGCTACCGGCATAATTTTAAATCCGAACCTGGAAGATTACGCCCTGCCCACCGCCCTTGATGTTCCTGCTATCGATAGTAATTTTATCGATGATTCGGACAATGAGGCAAATAATACAGGAGCTAAGGGACTTGGTGAACCACCGATAATCCCCACTGCGCCGGCTATTGCTAACGCGATTGCGCAAGCTATCGGTGTCCGGTTTCTCTCGTTGCCCATCACGCGGGCAAAGATCGTTGAAGCACTGCAAACAACAGGAATCGCCGGTGGAGTATATCCATGAATAATTTCGAACATGCCGATGCGACGACAATCGCAGATGCTATTAGTCTCTTAGCATCGAATGGATCTTCCGTGCCTATCGCAGGCGGGACCGACCTGTTAACCCAGATCAAACTGGGATTGATCAAACCCGGCCGACTGGTAAATCTGAAGACAATTCCCTGTCTAGATTTGATTACAGTTGTTAATAATGGTTTAAACATCGGGGCACTCGCCAATTTGGATACCATCGCCAACAATAGTGTAGTGCGGGGGCAATATCCGGCACTAATCAAAGCGATTGAAGTAACAGCTTCGCCGCAACTCCGCAACTCCGGAACAGTCGGGGGTAACCTTGCACAAGGGCCCCGCTGCTGGTACTACCGCGGGCAATTCCAATGCTGGATGAAGGGAGGGGAACGCTGCTACGCCAGAAACGGCGAGAATAGTCACCATGCCATTTTCGGTAATGGCCGGTGTAATCAGGTGCATCCATCGGACTTGGCACCGGTATTAATTGCGCTCGGAGCAGAAATCAATATAGAAGGGATTCGTGGCCGACGTACGATTCCACTGTCAGATTTATTTCAAATACCCCATGAGGGCAGCTGGCAACTCACGATACTTGATCCGGGAGAGATCATCACCATGATACACCTGCCAACACCTGTCTCCGGCATCAGAAGCACCTATTTTAAAGCGATGGAACGGAAGGTGTGGTCATTTGCATTAGCCAGCGTTGCAGTACAACTTGTTATTGAAGACGGGGTGATTCGAAACCCGGTCATCGTACTGGGCGGCGTCGCTCCGAAACCGTGGCGACTACCTAAAAGCGAAGAGTCACTCCGTAATCAGACAATAAACCGGGAAGTAATAACCGCGGCCGCGGAGACGGCAGTGGAGGGAGCGCAGCCGCTTAACGCTAATCATTACAAAATCCCGCTTGTTAAGGGAATCTTGACTGAAGTTTTGTCCGATATTTTAGGACTAAACCAATGATTGTTATTAGGCATAATAATGAAGAAGAACGCAAATAAAATATGGGGGACGAAATCATGGAAACAACACCGGAAATCATGTTTAAAGGCATAATCCGGACAAGCTACATCGACAAATTAATTGAAAGAGGGATTGCTAAACTGGAACGGGTTTGCAGCTACATTATAAGCACGCGTGTTACGGTCGAGCAAACACAAACCCGTCACCGGACCGACAACCCTTACCGGATACTTATAGAAATCAGTATCCGCGACCGCCCGGATATCGTTGTCGAGCGGCTGTCAAATAAAATAAGAAAACCTGTCGACGATCCTGACCAGGTCAATAGCCGTCCTGTTCGTAAACGAAATGCACGAGAAGAGGCTTTGCCGGCGTTGATTGTCAGCACTTTTGACTCCGCACGGCGTGAACTGGAAAAGGTAGTTGAAAAACAACACGGCGCAGTGAAGGTGCATCCGCAACAACGGGCACAAGCCATGGTGGAAAAGATTTTCCCTGACCAACAGTATGGTTTCCTTCGGGCCTTGGATGGTCAATCTATTTATTTTAACCGAAACAGTGTGCTTCATGATCATTGGGAAAAGCTTAAAGTCGGCACCGCAGTTCGTTACACTCAAGAGATTGGTGACAAAGGTCTTCAAGCCAGTACCGTGGAACCTGTGGAGATACGCGGTGCCGCTGAAATGCACGGTTCGCTGCATGAGTCGGTCACCGAGCTGTAAGAACATCAACACAGGATAGGGAATCGATGTCCCCAGGCATATGCAATAAGTGTTTATTAGGTTGTAACGGAAAATTGAACGGCAAACCGAATCGCCGACAAACAAGCCCCCATTTTACTTCCATGCCGGTAATCCTGGGGGAGCAAGGTTTTGTTGATAGCTGGAGATATTAATGCCGAATAATTGATCATGTCTATTAACGATAATTTTAGTTTCCATCAGGAGTAAATTTTCGTGAACAGAAAGAAGGAGCCAGGTTCAATGAAACAGATGTTAGATCGTAAAAACATTGTCAATGAATACTTCAGATTGGTTGGCAAGGGCATGTTCAAAGAGGGATTGCGTTTCTTCGCTCCTGATTGTAAGACTCATAATCCTTTCGTAGTTGGGGGTATGGACACATTGACTGATGCGATGATCGCAGCTAGTAAAAACATAACTGCGCTAAGTTCGCAACCTGAGTTTTTCATAAAGCATTTACTTGTTGATGGAGATATGGTTGCGGTGCATACACAACTTTTAAACTCTAAGTCAAACCCGGGCGAGGGGGGATTGAGGCAGGTGCATCTTTTTCGTTTCGAGGCAGACAAGATCGTCGAATATTGGGACATAAGCCAACAAATATTGCCCTCTATGCCTAATGCGAGTGGAGCTTTCTAGAAAGATTTCATCGGGATGTTTGCCATTCCATGAGTACGTTTGTAAATAATAGTTTTACTATTCCTTCATTTCTGCTATAATCCTATCAATTTATTAAAACAATGATTCAGGTTTTTCTTTTCACAAAGAATAAAAAACACCCCTAGCAGGAAAGAGAACTTTGAAAAAACTATTTATCCTGTTTATCACATTGGTATTGTGTTTGTTCACGGCCGTCGCCTGTTCTGCTTCCGCGGTAAGTACCAGCTCGACTGCACCATCACAGACTACTCCCGCTCCTTCCGGTTGGACATATCAGGAAAATCCCGGTTACCCCTATGTTTCTTTCGAAGCAATTTGGGGAGCTTCACCCTCGGATGTATTCGCCGTGGGTGATAATGGTAACATCATTCATTATGACGGCAATGTTTGGAGCACGATGAACACCGGTACAATCATTAACCTTACCGGCGTTTGGGGCAGCTCTCCGTCTGACGTGTTTGCTGTTGGCCTATCAGGTACTATCTTGCATTATAACGGCAAGACGTGGGGCACCATGGTGAGTGCTGTACCCAATGTTTCATTTAACAAAGTTTGGGGGACATCCTCATCTGATGTTTTCGCGGTAGTCGGCGGAGGCTCCATTCAGCATTATGATGGTAAAAATTGGAGTGTAATGACAATTAATCTTCCGTCGAATATATTCGTTAATCTGGTTAATATCTGGGGCACCTCCTCATCTGATGTTTTCGCTGTTGGTGTTGGTGGTATGATACTGCATTACGACGGAAGTACCTGGAGCATCATGGACAGCGGAACAGCTAATGAATTATTAGGCATCTGGGGAACTTCGTCTTCCGATGTTTACGCTGTTGGCACCGGAGGGTTAGTCCTGCATTACGATGGTAACGACTGGAGCAGCATGACCAGCGGCACGACAAGTGAATTAATCAGCATTGGGGGAAGCTCCGCGTCCGATGTTTTTGCCGTCGGAGCAGTGGCAGGTCCTTTAGGTTATGCTTCTATCCTGCATTACAACGGCAGTACGTGGAGCGATATGACCGGTGATATCAATAATATGAACGGCGAGATAAATTACTATTTGCTTAACGGCGTCTGGGGCAGTTCACCATCGGACGTTTTCGCCGTCGGAAGGTGGGGTGCTGTCTTACACTACCCTGGTTATTAACAGCTAAATACTCATCTCCGGTTTGGAGGTTTTTAATGTCTAGCGAAAATAAACAGAGCTATGTAATTTGCCCGCTTTGTCATCAACCCACACCAGAAGGGAATACATTCTGTCAATACTGTTGGACAGAACTTGCTGCAGGCGAAAAGGTGGGCAGCGAAGCCGCTAAGGAATTTACCCAAAAAAAAGAAGCTGAAACTAAACGTAAAAAAACAACTAAAAGAGTGTTGTATATCGGGGTGCCGGCAATTCTGGTTTTAGTGATTGCTTTTCTATTTGTCTTCTATAACACCGAAGTGTTTGATAAACCTTCTCCGACACTAAACTCCAATTCGGCGGCCAATCAATGGAGCATGTTCCGGCATGATATGCTACGCTCCGGGAGTGCGGATTTGAACGCGCCGGCACTGCAGGGCAATATCCAATGGACATTTTCTACCGGCGGCGCAATCCAATCTTCTCCAGCCGTGGCGGGCAGCACGGTCTATTTTGGCTCGAGAGACGGTAAGATATATGCCGTGAACACGGCCACAGGCGCCGAACAATGGGAATACCAGACGGGAAGTTGGGTAGATTCGTCACCGGCTGTTGTTAATAATATCGTTTATGTTGGGTCAAACGATGGGAACCTTTATGCGCTCGATGCCGGTACTGGCCGGAAACTATGGGTTTTCCAGACGTCCGACCCGATTATATCATCGCCGGCAGTGGCCGGCGGTGTAGTTTATTTTGGTAGTGACGACGACCGAATCTATGCGTTAAATGCAATGACCGGGAAAAAGCTTTGGGTGTCTAAAACAGGCGGACAGGTCACGTCATCACCCTTAGTGGCTAATGGTGTAGTTTACGTCGGCTCATCTGACGGTTACTTATATTCCTTCAATACAACGGATGGCAGGCTCAGAATTCGCTTCCCACGTTCTGAAATCATCTCCTCCCCTGCCGTCGACGGTAAAAATGTTTATTTTACTTGCTCCGATGGATTTTTATTTGCGATTAACGGTGGGACTCACAGCTGGCCGGCAGAGTATTTTATCCTCAATATTTGGACACAAGCAGCAGTGTGGGGATTCGCACCCTACCCGCCGTCAATTACCGGCGTTACCGTGCAGCAGCAAATAGGCACGATGAACGTTTCGTCGCCTGCTATCGCGAACAATACTCTGTATGTCGGCGTTGATTTTTACATGGCAGCCACCAATCTCCAGGGAAAAACGCTCTGGATGTTTAAAGCCGGCGACGAAATTGCTTCTTCCCCGGCAATTTCAGGCAATGCTGTGTATGTCGGCAGCTATGACGGAAAAATTTATGCTGTTGACGCGACCACCGGGAAACAACTCTGGAACGTAAGCACCGGAGATAAAATCGGTTCGTCTCCCGCCTTGGCTGATGGCTTACTCTACATAGGTTCCTACGACGGCAAACTATATGCGATCAAATAGGAACTATAAATGGGTTAATATCGCCTTCCTAAAGTCCAAGGTTTACTAAAACAGATTGGATTAAAATAACTCAATTTTAAACGGGTAATCAAATATAAAAGCAAAATGGGATTGTATCGTTAAACCTATGCCGAAAAAAAACATCGGGATCTTTGCCATTCCATGAGTACGTTCGTCTAAAGTGATTTTCCCAGGGCAATTTCAGTGATTTCTTGGCAAAGGGCTGCTTTACCTTCCATGTACGCCTGTCGATTATTATTATGCGTCTCCGCTAAAAACCACTTTAATTTGCTTAATTTTTCAGCGTACTCATTACTAGACTTGAGAAAATCACGGAATGCGGTTTCTTTCTTTAGTTCAACACTATTCGAAGGACAAACGTAAAGATGGTGTTTGGGGATAGGCTTCTTTGTGTTTGCATTCAAAAGCTCAAAGGCTTCTCGGTCTGGTATGCCCAAGTTGCCTTGATGCCAATAGGCACGTTCAGCTAACAGAGTTTTTATCTTTTCAAAGTCTCGTGGCTCAATAACTAATATTAAATCGATGATTGGTTTAGCAACCATGCCTGGAATTGAGGTACTCCCTACATGTTCAATTCTTAGACATGATTGGGATACATTAATTCCCAGATATTCTTTAATATCCTTGAACCAAGCAGCCCAGAGGGGATTATATTTCTCGACCAGCATAACGGTCATATTGTCCTTATGTGGCATAATTAATTAAACACCCATAATTATTTTAGTTTATGAGCTAATAACGGCATCGCTGTTCTATTGTAGGTATAGCTACGAAGAGGGAAAAGATTATGCCTTATCAATAGATTAAAACTTGGCAAGTACCTTGGTTTATAGTGTGGAGAAGGGTAGACCATCTCTATACGACAAACACGGGTTTGTATTTTCCTGAGATGCTAATTACAAGAATCTCTTAGAGCGAATCAGACATGTAAAATTTGAACATGAACTCTTAATTCCTCTTCGGTAATCCGACTTTCCGATACGCTTCATCCGGTAGGACTAGTGCTGGTAGTTGAGGCAGGTCCAGAAAACGTTCCCGAATACCTCGCGTTATCGTTGACTTCCCAAGTTCCTTGAATGTTTCCGGATGAGGATAACGTCCCTTGCCATTCCATTTGCAAATCGGCTCCGGCCATTCCACTAGCAGAAAAATTACCATTCGAGTCGACGTTCCCGTTCAAAGCCCCCGAATAAGTCCCAAGAAAACTACCTGTAAATACGCCCTGAGCATCAACTGTTGCAGTGAATGTCCCATTCACAACTGCGCCGGGTGCCGTTCCTGAAAATGTGCCACTCAGCGTTCCCTGGAAGCCCTTATATGGTAAGACTGTCGTTTTTGAAGCCGCTGGTGTGGGAACCGAATTGTTGGTAGAAGCTGGATTTGATTTTGTCGAGGAACAGGATGTTAGAATCAACGAAACTAATATTAAAGAACAAGCAATCAATAAATATAATTTATTTTTCATATTTTCCCTCAAGATTTATTCTTTTTTCCAACCACAACCCATTCTTTAATAATTGGCTCAGATTAAATTCAACCACAAATTTGCCTAATTTTAAACTGTCTAAACTTTATTAGTCAAGCGAGGCACAATAGAATTCGAGAGCTCTAAAAAATGATTTCTTTTTGGAGATGACTCTCCGAAGACTTTCCGAAGCTAGCTGAGGAGCCACTTCTTGGGACCTCTGGCTATACCGCCATCGAAAACATCGGGATGTCTAATTCGTGGTATTGTCACCTTGAAATTGCTGGAATTGTTGCCGGTTCCCTAAAAATGCCCATCGCCAAATTCTTCCCAGCTACACTTGCGGGAGCCAGCACCAAAGACATCTCGCTCGCTTTTATGGCAGGGATTTTGTCATCTATCCCTTTTGTAAAATAGGCGGTGTTGTCTGGTACTGTCAAAATCGTTTCCTCATGTTTGTTCGTTCGGTCTTATGCTCAGTGGCGATAATACGAGTTTAGCAAAATCAAAGGAAACAAGACAAAATTCACTGGATCAGGATTTTAGCATTCACATTTGCTTACTCGATACTCGTCAGCTTCAGCCTTCCATTGCCCATTTAAAAATATCATATGAATTCAAATGTTATGAAATTGTTATTTATTTCGTTGGTATTTTATGGTTTCTTAATCCTTTGCATGTCAATATATTTAGAGGAAAAACGTTACGGATGCAATAAATTAAGGAGGTTATTAATGGCACAAGACAATTGGAACGTCAATCAAAATCCCTGGCCCATTCGCCCCACCCGGGAAATGGAGGAAATGCGTCGGCGTTTTGAAGAGGATATAGTCCGGCCGGCGATGCATGCCGTCTGGGCACGTATTCCGGAGGAAATTAAGGGCTGGTCGCCGGCTGTGGATGTTTTTGAGCGCGGCGATAATTTAGAAATTAGAGTCGATCTCGCCGGAGTTAAGCAAGAGGATGTAGACGTCTCGGTTTCCAATGATACGCTGCACATTAAGGGAGAAAGAAAACCGGAAGCAGGCGTCAAAGACCAGGAATATTCCAGAAATGAAATTTCTTACGGCAACTTCTACCGCGCGATTCCGTTACCGGCTAATATTGATATCAAGAATATCGCAGCAACCTACGAAGACGGCATCCTCTCAATCAAGCTCCAACGAGCGGCCGGAGCCAAAGCCAAGAAGGTCAATGTCGAATTTAAAAAACCCAAAGAATAATTTTCTTTATTGCCGTTAAAAATATGTATTTTCTTCCGGGGAACACAGGATTTTCCGGTGTGCATTATCATCAGCAGCAGTATGGAAAGTTGCGGATGATAATGCGACCGGGGAAGGATAAATTATGCCCGGCATAACTACACCGCGGGTTGCATTCAACCGTGTCAGGCGGTTTCAGCATGTGGTCAACGTTTTGGCAAAATATGGTTTTGGCGAAGCGATGAGCCAGGTGCATGTTTGGGAGTGCGTTCACGTTGAGCGGGGGATATTGAAACGGGAATGTAAAATCCCGGAAGTCAACATTGCGCAAAGAATCCGGCTGGCGATCGAGGAATTGGGCCCTACATTTATCAAGCTTGGACAATTGCTCAGTACTCGTCCCGATCTGATCCCGCCGGATATTATCACCGAGCTGAAGAAACTTCAGGCCTCGGTGAATTTTATTCCTGCGGCTGCGATAAGAGGTATCGTAGAATCAGAGTTAGGGCGGCCCATCGCGGAAGTTTTTGACAGCTTCGATGATAATCCGATTGCCGCAGCATCCCTGGCCCAGGTTCACCGCGCGGTCTACAAAGGAAAACAGGTGGTGCTTAAAGTACAACGCCCGAACATCGCCGAGAGCACAGCAGCGGATATAGATATTATGCGCAATTTGGCTGCGCTGGCCGAGCGCTATTCCCCAACACTCTACTTGATTAACGCTGTCGGACTGGTCGAAGAATTTGACCGGCAGATGAAAAAAGAGCTCGATTTTAAAGAGGAAGCTTTTAATATGCGCCGTTTCGCCCAGAATTTCGCGGATGATGACACTATACACATCCCGGAAGTTTATATTGAATTAAGTACCAGGCGCATGATTGTTATGGAATTTCTGGACGGTATTAATATCTCAAATACTCAGAAACTGGCCGATGAGGGCTATAACCTGAAGTTAATTGCCAAACGAGGCGCCATTCTTGGTTTCAAGTCGACATTCCAGTTCGGATTTTTTCATGCCGACCCCCATCCCGGCAATGTTATTGTATTACCGGATAATGTTATCGGCCTGGTGGATTACGGCATGATGGCCACCTTGTCACTCCGCGACCGGGAAAGATTGGCAAAACTGGTGTATTTTATCTCGATTCGCGATGAAAAACGTGTGGCCAGGGCATTAAACGAGTTGATGGAATCGGAGGATACGATTCCCGCCGAAGATTTGGAGCCCCAGATGTCCGCAATCATCAATGAATACGGTGACGTTTCGGCTGGCGAACTTCGGCTGGCCGGGATGCTTTTTGCCATGATGCGGGCCATCATGACACATGGCGGAAGGCTCCGGCCCCAATTACTTTGGGTTACAAAAAGTATTGCCATCCAGGAGGAAATTGCTGCCTCGCTTCATGCCGATTTCAATTTGATGGAACTGGGTAAACCTTTTGCCCAGAATATTTTGAACCAGAAGTTCAATCCGTTCAGTCAACCCTTTGGACTTTATTATTGGTTAAACGATGTTCTGGACACCGCCAGAGACTTGCCCTATGATATCGGTATCGTTCTCCGAGAGTTCAGAAAAGGGCGGTTCAGGATTGAGTTCGAACATATCGGGCTGGAACCAATACGTTTAACAATGGAACGAATTGCGAACCGCACATCACTCACGATTATTATCGCGGCATTGCTTATCTCATCTTCAATGATCGTTCTGTCAAAGGTACCCCCTTTTATCGGGAGCATACCTTTGCTGGGGTTTATCGGTTACATCGCAGCCATCGTGCTCAGCTTGTTGTTGATAATTGCAGTTATACGTCGTAAATAGGTCTCAGAAGCTAAGCACATTTTGACGTTCGAAAAAACATAGCAACTATTCGCCAGGGGTAAGAGGTCGTGGAAGCACCCGGCCCATTTATGCTTATTATAGATTGGCTCCACTACATTAGCCTCAAAAATCTAGAGTAATAAAGCAAAAACAAAAAGCAAATTTAGTGATTACTTCCTGAGATCATATTTCCAGCTGAAATAGGAATTTCTTGCACATGATGGAATAAGTGTCGTGTTGATACGGTTCCTTCAGCATAGAGTTTAATCTGTTTGATATTCGGACATGCTTTGTATGTAATCCTAAATTTGTATTTAATAGTTTTTCCAGGGAAAAGCACATATCCAAGGTCTTGTTCATTAATGGTTATCGCTTCAAATTCAAGGTCATCAACTCTATTTATT
>Ga0182027_10005911_pt1 | contig 18454 bp, 16 predicted proteins | sample 712E1DmetaG_FD_121300 | JGI IMG/M metagenome (GOLD analysis project Ga0182027, IMG submission 121300) | Permafrost microbial communities from Stordalen Mire, Sweden - 712E1D metaG (Illumina Assembly) | ecosystem: Environmental > Terrestrial > Soil > Wetlands > Permafrost | place: Sweden... | reverse complement strand
ATTTTTTCCAGATGGGCATTGGTCAGGATTTTCGCCGGCAGATACGAGCCGACACCGGTGATGGAACAGGTGCGGCCTTGAAAATTAAACTTGGCGCGGGGGTTTTTAAATTTGGAGATCATGTGGAAGCGGGAACGGAAATCCCCGCGGCGGCCAGCTTTTCATTGGCGCTTGCAATTTCGCGGGCGATGATTTCGTTGACGTGATGCTTAACGGCATCCGTCGTCACGCGCAGCGCGCTCGCGACGGCGCGTTCGCGCGCCGAACCGTGCGCCTTGAACACCATGCCGTTGAAACCGAGCAGCGGCGCGCCACCATAGACCTCCGGATCCATGCGTCGGCGGATGGCTTGAAAGGCGTTTTTCACGAGATAGGCGCCGATTTGTCGTTTGGGGTTGCGCACCAATTCGCGTTTGAGCATCGAAAACATCGCCACGGCCAGGCTTTCACACGTCTTCAAAACAATGTTGCCGACAAAGCCGTCGCACACAACCACGTCCACGCGATCCTTGAACAAATCATGCCCTTCGATATTGCCGATGAAATTCACGTCCAACCGCTGGCAGAGCTTGAAGGCTTCGAGCGTCAATTCATTGCCCTTGGAATCTTCCGTGCCGATGCTGAGAATGCCCACGCGCGGTTTATGGCGTCCCAGCACTTCCCGCGAATAAACACTGCCCATCACGGCAAATTGGGCAAGGTGCAGCGGTTTGCATTCGATGTTCGCGCCGGCGTCGAGGAGCACAAATTCATTTTCCTGCCGCGGAATGATTGTGGCAATGCAGCCGCGATCCACGCCGGCGATGCGGCCCAGTTTGAAAGTGGCCGCCGCAAAAATGCCGCCGGTGTTGCCGAGGGAAATGACCGCGTCGGCCTGGCCGTCATGGACGAGTTCGGCGCCACGACCAATGGAACTGTCGCGCTTTTTGCGAAGCGCGGCGGCGGGCTTGTCGTTCATGGTCACGTATTCGCTGGCATGAACGATTTGCACGCGCAGATCATGGCAACCGGTCGAGATCAGCGCGGACTCGATCTCCGCCTGATCGCCGACCAGGAAAAGTGTGGAGATTTTTTGGTCGGCCTCCAGCGCACGCCGGACGCCTTCGACGACGACCGCACACCCGTGGTCACCGCCCATGACATCTACCGCAATTCGCATAGATGAAATAACGCGGAATTTCCGCGGTCCAGGGCAAAATCAAGTGCCCGCCGTGATGGTCAACACCTGGCGGCCTTTGTAATAGCCGCAGGCCGGGCAAACCCGGTGGGGCACGTACGGCGCGGCGCATTGCGGGCACGTGCTGAGTTGCGGCAGTTTCAACACACTGTTGTAAGCGCGGCGCATGCGCTGCCGGCTGTGGGACGGTTTGCGTTTTGGAACACCCATAAATTCAAATTTAAAGTTTTAATTTGTCTAATTCAGCCCACACGGACGGGATCGCTTCATCCTTGCCGCCGGTATGGTGGGCCTTGCCGGTTGTCATTTTTTCCAATCCGCGACAGTCCGTTTTGCACAACGGATGTTGCGGAAGTTCCAGCAGCATATCTTCCCGCACATACGGCGTCAAGTCCGCGCAATCATTGACGACCGGCACCCCGTCCTCGCCTTCGAGCGGCAAAAGGCACGTCCACGGATTCAATTCCAGTTCGCGCTCGAACGGTTTCAAACAGCGGACACACCGGCACTCCAGCGGGAGCCGCAACGAGCCGCGAAGCAACAAGCTGTCATCCAGCAGTTGAACCTCGATCTCATGCCGCAACGGGCGCGTGGCGCGAATCATTTCGTCGTGCGTGTCCAGGTCCAGTTCGGCCACCGGCAGTTCGCCGCGCAAACTCACGTCGTGCTCCTCCAGATGACGCAGATTGACGACCAGCGGCATGATTCAACTCCTTTTTGTCCCGGCGAATTTTTTCGTCAGGGCGTTTTGCACGTGCGCGGGCACAAACGCGCTCACGTCGCCGCCCAGCCGCGCGATTTCCTTCACGAGGCGCGAGCTGAGAAACGTGTAGGTGTCCTTGGGCATCATGAAAATCGTTTCGACGCGCTCATCCAGCCTGCGGTTCATCAGGGCGAGTTGAAACTCAAATTCAAAATCCGACACCGCGCGCAGTCCGCGCACAATGGCCTGCGCCTTTCGGCTCGCGACATATTTGACGAGCAGGCCGTCAAACGCGTCCGCTTCGACGTTCGGCAAATGTTTCATGGCCTTTTTTACGAGCGCGAACCGTTCGTCGAGCGTGAATAGCGGCCGCTTGTCATCATTTTTGGCAACGGCCACGATAACGCGGTCGAATAGTTTGGCGGCGCGCTGAATCACGTCCAGATGGCCGTTGGTCACGGGATCAAAACTGCCGGGATATATCGCTGTGCGCATCAAAATCACTGTAGCATTGGCGCCGGATTTGACGAGGAAGAAAACGGCTCCGCCAGGTCATTGTGCCGGTGGCGTTTGCCACGGCGCTTCGTAAATCCGCACGGCATCGCGAATGCCCTTGACCGTGACCGGGAGCATTTCGATGCAGGTCAAGGCCAGTGCCGGGTCTTCGCGCAGCAAATGGTTGTGGGTTGTACCGCTGATGATGATGCGGCCGCTGCCGGAAACGCTTTCCAGCCGGCTGGCAAGGTTTACTTCGCGCCCGAAAACGGTGTAATTCAAAATGTGCGCGTCCGAGCCCATCAATCCGACGGTCGCCAGGCCGGTATTGATGCCGGTGCCAAGCTGCAATGCGCGCAAGGGCGGCTTGGGCGGCAACCCGGCGGAAAGGCGCGCGCGGTTTTCGGTTTCCCGCGCGTTGTTCTGCGCCGATCGTTTTTCGTTCAAATCGCGGATGGCGCGCTGCGCGTCAATCGCGGCCCAAACGCAATCCGAGGCGTGTTTTTCGTTTGGCGTGGGCGCGCCCCAAAACGCCATGACGCAGTCGCCGATGTATTTGTCGAGCGTGCCACCGTGCTTTTTTACCGCGTCAGCGACGGTGGTGAGGTAAAGGTTCACTGTTTCGAGCGTCTCCTGCGCGGATTCTTCAATGCACGCTTCCGCCACATCGGCTTCGAGCTGGTGTTCGCGGATGAAATCCGCCACGCGCTGCTGCATTTCGTCGGTCAACGTGGTGAATCCACGCACATCGGCAAAAAATATGGTCACTTCGCGCCGCACGCCGACAAGGGAAAGCTTTTCCGCGCCCAGCAATTCATTCATCACATCCGGCGAAACGATTTTGGAGAAAACGGACCGGACGCGGCGCTGTTCCCGCTCCTCAAAAACCACGCGATAGGTGATCAAGCTCAAGTGCTCGACCAGCATCGCGCCCGCGGGAAACACCAACGGGAGCCAGTAACGAAATTCCACGAAGGCATAAAATCCGGCAGTGACATAAGCCAAAAGCATCAGCAAAACCGCCGCCGAAGCCACAAATGCCCGCATTTGCCAGGTGAGAAACGCCGTCAACATCCCCAGAAAAATAATCAACGCCATTTCCGTTGGCAGCGATGCGTGGCGAATGAATTGGCCGGTGATGACGGAGTTGGCGACATTCCAATATTTGCTGGCCAGCAGCGTATCCTTTTCCAGCGGCGTCGCGCCGTGGTCGGTCAGATCATTGCCATGTGCCGCCGAACCGACGACCACAAGCTTGCCCCGAAAATCATCACGCAACCCGTTCGTCTGGCCGAGCAGGCGCTGATGGTCCTGTGAAAGCACATTTTCAATGGGCGCACGCGTGAGGTGCGGGTCATCCTTCGTCAACCGCCAATCAATGTAAAAAAAACCATCGGCGTCCACTGGCATCACACGCTCGACATTATTAGTCCCGCGCAAGGTAATGCGCTCGTGGGGCAAATCCACATCAGCGCGGTCCAGATCCAGCTTCAACTCCTGCGCGGCAAGGACGATGCCCATGTGCCAGACGCGTTCATCGGTAAACGGGCTGGCTTTTGTGGGTTGTCCCGCCAAAGCCTTCCTGCTTTTGATGTCCATTTCGCCATTCCCATCAAGCGGGATCTCGAGCGTCTGTCCGGTTTCCAACGGAAGAATGATCCGGTCCTTTTCGATCAGGATGTCACTCAAACTCAAACCATTTTTTTGCGCCGCGTTTTCTATGAGTGGATGCCAGCGGCGGACAACGCGGAAGGCCTTCACCCGGCGCAAGACGCCATCGGAGTCTTTTTCAGTCGAGATATCGCCAAGGGCGAAGGCGTTGGTCAAAAATAAATCGGGTGGAACAAGGCCGGGCTCGACGGCGAGAATCACATTTCCAGCACGGTGCATTTGCAGCGCAAGGAAATCATCGGATTCGATCAGGCTGCCATCGGCCATTTGTACGGGCGGGTGGTCGCGGCGCAATTCGCCAAACAGCACGTCGAACGCGAGGGTTTTGGCGCCCTGAACGGACAATTCTTCGACGAGCCGTCCATAAACCTGCCGCGGCCAATAGAGGCCGTAGCGATATCCGAGTTTGCCGCTCTTGACAGTGATGAGACTGGATTCCTCGATGGAAATAAAAGCGAGGTTGGTGGCGGCGGGCGCGGGAAAATGCAAAGCCGCCCGCGCACGCAAATCATAGGTCATGCGCTCCAGCCGTTCAAAAATATCCAGCCGCAGGAGCCGGACACCGCAAACGAACGTGAGGACCAAAACGGCCAGAATGACCGGCGTGCGTTTGAAAGGTTTGAACTTCACTGCGGTCAATTAAACAAAAAACCAGAGCAACTCAAGGTTGCTCTGGTCTCGCTATAAACAAATCAAGGCTATGGCCAACCGGTGTCAGACAAACCATCACCACCACCCAAGGTGGCTTTTAATGATACAAGTAATAATAATAGGGGTAATACGGGGTATATCCCGTGGTCGGCGAAATGGGGAGTTCGGTTTTGTCAAATGTGAAGTTGAGATCTCCATAATACAATGTGCGCAGCGCATCGAATATTTGACCGAACTCATGACTCATACCGGGTGGCAATGGGGTGATCTTGCCAGTTTTAGGATCAAACTGGGTGCCCTCATCCACAACCACGGTTTCCGGCTTGCCATCCGAGCCGAGGATGGTAAGCACCACGGAATTTCTAAACGCAACACACCGAGCTTTGTCGTTAACAAAGAACAGCGTGCCGCGAACGCCGGCTGTGCCGTTGGGGATTTTAATGATGTATTGGGACGCGCCAGAAAGTTTTTTGACGCCGTTGTAGATGCCACCCTGGCGCAAATCGAGTTCCGTGTCGCTAACGGTGTCCACTCCCGTATCTGAAACCGTCAGCTTGTCAATGGCCAGCACGGTGTCGCCCATCAAACGAACAGCGTTTTGTTCCGCAATCGGTTTGTAAGAGACATAGTCGCGCACGGGTTCATCCGATGCCAGAGAGAGTCGGTCCGGCACTGACACAAGGACCTGGTTTGCCAATCCGATGACCTGAGGCATGAGTATTTTCTTGCCCAATATGATGTCCACGGTAGCGTCGTGCCCGGTCTGGATGACGGCACCCGCCGCGAGAATTTTGCCTACCACCAGCGGATGCCAGACACCATCTCCCAACGAGTATCTTGCCTCGCCCGCAATGCGAACCACGGTGACCACGCCCGGGTGGGTTGATTCCGCGCACGCGCCACCGGCCAACGTCAAGATTAAGCCGCAAATCGCCGCAGAGACGAACGTTTGAATGTGTTTCATAAAAATACTTTGTTTCATAAGTAGTTCCCAATTTTTCTGCTAAACACAAGTATAAAGACAAGCCGGCAAATGTCAACCCATAATTTGTTGCACAATTTGTTGCTTTTTGCGCTCAAAAACCGGCCGGCAAAATGCCCTGGCCGGAGGCGTTTTCGACCAGTTTGCGTTCAGCGATATCCAAGTAGGAGCGGGCGATGCCGTTCCCGTGCGATTCAAGCCGCAGGGACCGTTCCAGCCACGGCCGGGCGGCGGCGTAATTTCCGGCTTGAACGTAATGCCAGCCGATATTTGCCGCAGTGTAATAGCCGTTGGGGTCGAGCGCGTCAGCACGGTTAAAATATGGCCCAGCCTCATCGTGCCGTTCCAGCCAGTCAAGACACATGCCGTAACGCAAATAATTGTAGCCGTCATGCGGATCGAGCTTTATGCCGCGCGCATACCACTGCATTGCCGTTTTTGCCAGGGCTTCATAATTTTGTCCGCCGTCGAAGCTTTGAACCCGATAGGCTTCGCCGATGTTGTAGGCCGTTTCAAAATTCATCGGCTCGACGTCAAACGCCTTCTTCCAAGCCTCCGCGCGTGCGGGCGAAAAATTAGGCAATGGTTCCGCCTGCGCCAGCCAGGCAGCTTCGCGCTCGCGACGCCAGCCCTGGCAGATCAAATACGCAACGCCTGAGATCAGCGCCAACGTTGCAAGCATTTTGACGGGCAGGCGTACACCCAGCCAGTGGCGTTCCGTCGCGAATCGCAGGTTGCTGCTCAATAATGCCAGCAACGTCACACCGAGAATTGCATTGGCTGGAATGTGCAGATTGAAATCCACCAACGAATGCACCGCCAGCGCCAGCAGTCCGGTGGACGCGCCGAGAAAAAAAGCGAAACGATTGCTCATGCCACGGCCAAAATCATTTTCCGACGGGCGGACATATTTCCACGTTTTTCGCAAACCCGCACCAAAGGCCGCCATGCCGGCGAGCACGATGATCCCGCCCGTCGCGCCCCAATCAGCCAGCAGGTTCAAGTAATCATTGTGCGCGCGGTCGGGATTCATCTCGACATTTTCCGGACGATATTCCCGGAAGCGATAGTCGTAATGTGCCGGCCCGACGCCCCACCAAAAATGATCCCGCCACATCTGCTCCGCAGCCGTCCAGATTTCGAGGCGTACCGCAAGGTTAAGTTCCGCGGATTGCCCGGAGGTTCCCACGCGGCGCATGTAACTGAGCGTCTTCGACAAATAATTGGTGACGAAAACCGTTCCCCCCACAGCCAAAACGACTAAAAGCAAAAACGCTGGCAACCGGTGATTGCGATGAAAAACCAATGTTCCCAAAAGCACCAATAACGCCACGATCACTGCCACCCAGCCGCCGCGCGAAAATGTCACAACCAGCCCCGCCAGCATGACCAGGGTGGAATAACCGAGCAAAATCCGGACGACCGGTTTTATTCGCCCCACCAAAACGTAAGCCGTCGCCAGCGGCAGAAGCATTCCCAGAAAGCCCGCGAAATTGTTCGGTGAAATGTAAGTGCCCGAGGCCCGTCCCAGATATGGCGATACATAAACCCAGACCCGATTCGAGTGCGTCAAAAATTGACAGACGGCAAAGCACGAAATCCCCATTGCCAGAAAAATCAGCGTGAAGCTGATGATATGCACCGATTCCTGCCGGTATAAATTGTTGACAATGGCAAAAAACAGGAACGCATACATCAACACCTGAATTATTTCCAGCCGCGCGACGTATTCGATGTCCGCCGTGAGATAACGCCCAATGGCCAGGGCCGCAAACGCCAGCACCGCCCAACCCAGCGGCGGCCAGAACAATCTTGGTTTCGGGCTGATCCACAATCGCAGCGCCCACACGAGCATGACCGCGACCGTCAATCCCTGAATAACGACAAATTCCAGCGCGTCCACCGCACCCATGGCCAGCGGGCCAAAAACCAAGATGCCGAGCACCAAGGCTAAAATGCTCCGCTCGCACCAACGATCCAAGGTTTCCCGATTCATCAGGTTTTTAATATGCGCGAATGGTTCCTTCGTGACTTAACGGCAGAAACAAATTATTGCCGGTGTATATCAATTCAATGGCGCTGTGTTGCGGGCCGCTCAAATAACCCGCCAGGCCGGTCGTCGTGCTGCTTTGGGAGGAGACGTAAATGTTGCCACCATAAACCGTTGCCGCAAGCTGACTGCCGTCAGCGGAGGAGGCGATGGCCGACCAAGAGACGGTGGGCGCTCCTGCGGGTTGCATCCAGGTTGCGCCCGATACGGAGGAGACAAAAATGTTGCCTGTCGCTCCGGATCCGCCCGTAGTGACCGCCAGTCGCGAACCGTCGGACGAGGAAGCGGCGGCGGTTAATTGGCCGGTAACGGGCGAAGTCTGCGGAACCCAAGTGGCGCCTGAATCCGTGGAAATATAAATCTGGCCGCCGCTGGCGGTCGCTACCAGCCTGCTTCCATCTGCTGAAGATGCCACGGCGGTCCAAACTGTGCTGCCGCTGACACGTGGTGTCCATAAAGTGCCGTTGGTGGAGGTGTAAATCTGGCCGCCACTTGCCACGGCCACGAGCTTGGTGCCGTCTGCCGAGGAGGCAACGGAAGTCCAAAGGAGACCGTTTGGCCCCTGCGCGGTCCAACTGGAGCCGGAGCTGGAGGAAATGTAAATCTGCCCGCCGCGAACCGCCGCGACGAGTTTGGTTCCATCGGCGGAAGAAGCAACGGAAGACCAGTTCATGGATGAAGAAAGGGGCGAAGAAGTATGCGACGCCCAGGTTGCCCCGGAATCGGTTGAAGTGTAAATGGCTCCGGGGTGGCTGGCGGTGTAGATGGTATAACCGACGGTCGCCACGAGTTTGGTTCCATTGGCAGAAGAGGCGACGGAAGACCAATAACGGCTGCCGCTGCCGTTGACTCCGCTTTGCTGTGTCCAGGTCGCGCCGGAATCGGTAGAAGTCCAAATGTATGCGCCGTTGACGGCCGCCACCAATTTGGTTCCGTCGGCGGAGGAGGCGATGGCCGACCAATTGAGGGCGGAAGAAGCGCCAGCGTTCCAGCTTTGGAAGACCGCGGCGGAAAGATTTCCGGCGGCGATCATTTGATAGGCATTTTGCGCGATGATCCATCCTCCCGCGCCCACACCGGCGACCTTATACACATCTCCGATGTTGGGCAACGAAGGGAGTGTGATCGTCACCGGCGCCACGCCATTGTTGCAGAGGTAACCGACATTGGGCTGGGCCTGGGCGTTGGCCGACACCGTCACCCAGAAGAACGCGCCCGGCACGTTGGTCAGCCCGTAGCCGGATCCGGTGAAGTTGATGGCGGAAACGGTGCCGGCGAAATGCAAGCTGGGACTGCTTTGCAACGCCACGTTCGCGGACAGCTGCGCGTCGGGCAGCAAGCCGGTGAGACTGGTGGCTGGCACATTGGAAAGGCCGGAGCCATTACCGGTGATGATGCCGATCAGGCTGGTACCCGGCACATTGAGCAGGCCGTAGCCGTTGCCGGTGAAATTCATTGCGGTCACGTTGCCGGAAAAAACCACATTATTGGTAAGCACCGCAACATTTGGGGAAAGCAGCGAGTTGGGAATCGTCCCAGCCAGATTCGTTGCCGGCAACGGCGCGGTCAATACCACCGCGTTTGAAGCATTGAGGGCGTTCAGGGCGTTGAGGGACTGGATGGCGTAGGGAGCGGAAGTCAACGTCTGGCGCGGCGAAAGCACGGTGTAGGCATTGGTGTTGCCGTTGGTGCGCACGCCGATTTCCAGCGAACGCATGCTGCCGTCAAAAACGCTTGCGCCAAAATTCAACGTCACAGTGAACAAGCCGTTCGTAACGCCCACCGGGGCGTTCGTCAGCGGTCCGGCGACCACGGAATTATTCGTATTGTAAATCTGAAACCGGAAATCGTAAGCCCCGGTAGCTGGCACGTTGTTGCTATCCAACTGGCCTTGATAAGTGAACGCCGTTGTCTGGGCACGCACTGCCAGCGCCACGAACAAAAACGCCGTCACCGGCCAAAAATTGAACTTCATGCGCATGAGTTTAGCATAACCTCCCATCTCAACAAGTCGCAATGACTCCGCTGGACAAAGTTGCTTTTGCGATTAGCCTTGAAGGATTATGACCGATCCGCGTTACCGGAAACTGGCAAAACAGCTCGTGAATTATTCCACGCAGGTCAAGAAGGGCGACCGCGTGCTGCTAGACATGATTGACGTGCCCGACGAATTTTCGGTTGAACTCATGCGCGCCGTCCGCGCCGCTGGCGGCACGCCGTTCATCGAAGTCCGCCACACGCGCGTCACGCGTGAAATCCTGCGTGAAACCAGCGGAAAACACGCCGCGCTGCTCCGCGACCTGGAGTTGTTCCGTATGAAAAAAATGCAGGCGTATATTGCGATTCGCGGCAGTTTGAACGCGAGCGAAAGCGCCGATGTGCCGGGCGCCTGCCTGGCGCTGCACTCCCGTATCACACGACCGGTGCTGGATTACCGCGTCAACAAAACGCGCTGGTGCGTGCTCCGCTGGCCGACGCCGAGCATGGCGCAGGCGGCGGGCATGAGCACCGAGGCGTTTGAAGATTTGTATTTTGACGTTTGCACGATGGATTACGCGAAAATGGCGCGCGCGATGATTCCGCTCGAACGCCGCATGAAACGCGCCGACCGCGTCCAGCTCAAAAGCCCCGGCACCGACCTCGCCTTCAGCATCAAGGGCATCGGCGCCAAAATGTGCCGGGGCGACCGCAACATTCCCGACGGCGAAGTGTTTTCCTGTCCGGTGAAAAATTCCGTGAACGGCGTGATCCAGTTCAACACGCCGACGCTTTATGCCGGCACGAAATTTGAAAACGTCCGGCTGGAATTCAAGGACGGCAGGGTGATTAACGCGACGGCGAACAACATCAAGCGGCTTAATGAAATTCTGGACACCGACGCCGGCGCACGTTACGTGGGCGAATTTTCGCTCGGGTTCAACCCCTTCATCCTGAATCCGATGTGCGACATTTTGTTCGACGAAAAGATCGCCGGCTCGCTGCACTTTACCCCCGGCCAGGCCTACGAGGAATGCGACAACGGCAACCGCTCGGCAGTGCATTGGGACATGGTGCTGATTCAGCGGCCCGAATGGGGTGGCGGTGAAGTATGGTTTGACGGCGAATTGATCCGTAAAAACGGGCTGTTTGTGCCGAAGGATTTGAAACCGCTGAATCCGGCTAATTTGAAGTGAGATTTGAAGTAAGTTGCGCTTGACCGGATTGGTAATTGGACGCAGCCTGAGAATATCATGAAGACCATACTGATTTGGTGTGCGTTGAGCATTTTAATCTATTGCCCCCATCAAACCCACGCCGCTCCCGCCGCCACCAATCAGCCTGCTGGCCTCCGCCTGATTGTTGAATTACAGGACGGTTCAAAAATCATCGGCAAGAACGGCGATGACAATTTTCAATTCCGTTCGGCGGTCCTGGGCGAGATGAAACTGCCGCTCGAACGCATCCGCTCCATCACCTGCCAGCAAAAAACCAATTCGGTGCAATTGGCCACTGTCAACGGAGACACCCTGACCGTGCAATTTGTCACCAAGGTTGTCCGGATGGAAACCGCATTCGGGGGTGTCAAACTACCGGTGAATTTAATCCGGCACCTGACGGTTTCGCCGGCGGGAAAACCGGGCCAACCGCGGGAGGGCTTGGTGGCACTGTGGCCGGGGGAAGGCAATGCCAATGACATTCTGGGCATCAACAACGGGATGTTGGTAGATGGTGTTGGTTTTGCGGCGGGTGAAGTAGGCCAAGCCTTCTCGTTTGACGGAACGAGTGGCTACGTTTCAATCCCAGACTCGCCTACGCTGGACACCTTTGTCTCGGGGATCACGGTTGAGGCTTGGATCAAGGTCAACCAGTTGACCGCCAATTCGGATTGGAAGGGGATCGTCACCAAGGGCCATTCATCCTGGCGATTGCAAGCCACATCCAGGGCTAATACAGTAACCTTTAGCATAACAGGAATTAGTTCCAACCAAGACTTGAAAGGCAGTCGAAACGTCAACGATGGCCAGTGGCATCATGTGGCGGGTGTTTACGATGGGACCAACATGTTTGTCTATGTGGACGGCGCGTTGGATGTATCGCAGCCGGCCATGGGTACAATTTCGCAGAACAGCGCTCCGGTGTGCATAGGAGTAAACGCTCAAGGAGCATACGGGTATCCAATGTACTTCTTCAACGGGTTGGTGGACGAGGTTGCCATTTACAACCGTGGGCTGACAGCTTCAGAAATCCAAGCCGATTATGAAGCCGGTAAAGACAGTGACTAATTGATGTTCGCAAGTGACTGTTTTGCCAATAAAAAAATGGCGGTCTGCCGGACAGCAAACCGCCATCGCAAAAATGGGAGCCGCTTACGACGTTTCCTTGAGCAGCAGCAGGAATTGTTTCATCGCCGGCGACAGCACCTTGTTCTTTTTGTAAAGCGCGGCAATCGGGCGGTAAAAATCACCGTCCTCAATCTGCACGGCCGCGAGTGTTTGCTTGGCCACCTCCTGCAGGACCGTGCCGTACGGCACGATGGAAATGCCCGCTTCAATTTCCACTGCGCGTTTCACCGTTTCAATGTTGTCGAATTCCATGGCGAGTTTCGGGTCCACGCCGTGTTCCTTCATGATTTTGTCCAGCGCCTTCCGCGTGGGAATGTCCGGCTCGAAACCGATGAATTTCTGTCCGGCGAGCGTTTTGAGCCGGATGGATTTCTGTTTGGCAAACGGATGCTGCGGATGGCAGATCAGGACCAGGGGATCCTTGCGCAAGGGAACAATTTCGAGCTTGGCGTCCCGGGTCGGATATGCCACCAGCCCCATGTCCACGACATTGCTGAGCACGTCTTCATAGACCTGATTGGCGCGGCGGTATTCAACATGGACATTCACCGTCGGATAACTCTTCAGAAACTTTTTGAGGTACGGCGGCAGATCATGCAGGCCGATGCTGTAAATGGTCGCCACGCGGATCGTGCCGGAAATGATGTCCTTCAATTCCTGCAACTTGCTGTGCAGCGATTCGTAGGTCTGGATGATTTGTTTGCTGAAATCGTACAGCATCTGGCCTTCGCGCGTGAGGCGGAAGCGCTTTTTGCTGCGTTCGATGAGCAATGATTTGAACGTGCGCTCGAGTGAACTGATTTGCTGGCTCACCGCGGATTGCGTCACGCCGTTGATTTGGGCGGCCTTGGTGAAGCTTTCGGTTTCAGCCAGGTCGCAGTAAACTTTGAGACTTTCAATTTGCATAAGGAGAGTTAACCATATACTTGCACTTTAGTCAACAGCCAGTGTGCCCGCCAAAACTTGCTTCACTTTCAGCAGCAAATCGCGGCTGGTAAACGGTTTTTGCAAATACGGCGTGCCGGTCTGCTTGTCCGCCGACAACACGTAACCGCTGGTGGATATGATCCGCGTGTCCGGGGCGAGCCGCCGGACGCGCTCGATCAACTCGCGCCCGCCCATCGTCGGCATGACCAAATCCGTGATGATCAAATCCACTTGCACATCGCCCTGCGAAAGGATGGCCAGCGCCTTTTGGCCGCTGTTCGCCGTCAGCACGCAATAACCGTATTCGGACAAAACCGTTTCGGCCATCGTCAGCAGCATGTTTTCGTCGTCCACCATCAAAACCGTTTCCATGCCGTGCAAATCGTCCTCTGGGACGGAGCCGGGGTCTTCACAAACGCGGATGGATTGCTTCTCCGCCGGCAAATAAATCCGCGCCGAGGTGCCCACGCCCGGCTGGCTCGATACCGCCACGCTGCCTCCATGATTCGTCACCAAGCCATACACCAACGCCAGTCCCAGCCCGCGATGACTTTTGTCTTTCGTCGTGAAAAACGGCTCGAAAATCCGCGGCAACACGTCCGGCTCAATGCCAGCGCCATCGTCCGTGACTTCCACCGAGACATAGTTGCCCGCCTCCAGGCGCACATTGCAGTCTTGCGTCGGCTCGCTCAAATTCATGTTGCGCGTCTGGATGACGATTTGCCCGTCGCGGTCGGTTCCCACCGCTTCGACCGCGTTCTCCATGATTTTCGTCAGCGCCTGCTGTACTTTCGCCTCATCGAATCGCACCACAAACAATTCCCGTTCCAACTGCATTTTCCAGGCGATTTTGTTGCCTTGCGCGGCGCGAAAAAAATCCACGCAGTGGTTCACCATCGTATTCAAATTCCCTTGGGGCGCGCGGTGCGTTTCCTTCTCCTGACGGCTGAACACGGTGAGTTCGTTGGCAATTTCCGCCGCGTGCGCCGCCGATTTTTCCACCTCCATCAGCGAATGCCGCCAGGGATGTCCCGCCTCGGCCTTGTCCAGCAGAAACGACGTGTGGCCGAGAATGCTCGTCAGCGCGTTGTTGAAATCCAGCGACACCGACCGCGCCAGTTGCAACGCGCAATCCAGTTTCTGCTTGAGCTGCAAACCATTCGCGTCCAACACGGCTTTGGCTTCAACCGGCACGGACGCCTTGGCTGGAACCTCCGGCGCGGGCGTGGGTGCCGGCGCTGCCACCGGCTCAATGGCGGGCAATAATTGCAAAACGAACCGTTGTTGACCCTCCGAATTGAAAGCGCAAATCGCCGCTCTGAATTTCATCGTTACGCCGTGTGCAACGCGAAATTTCAAATCCGCCGTCGCGGTGGGCGCTCGCTGCCACCGCGCGAAAAACCCCTCCGGCATTCCACCGTTTTCCGGCGACCAAATCATCAACAACTGCGGCATTTCGCCGGCCAATGTCTCGCCAAACACTTTCAGCGCCGCCGGGTTCGCGTGCATCACCACGCAGTTCGCGTTCAGCAGCAACGCCGGCCAGGCCGCGCCCTCCAAACCGGATACAACTTCAGGTTTCATTCAAACCAGCAAAATATTGTGACCGCATTTATTTTGAGAAATTTCAAGGAATGACAAATGCCAATGGCAGAAGTTCCCGCACCGGGAATTCCTTGATGTTGTTCAACGCGCGGCTGTCCGCGACCAGCACTGTGGCGTCCGGCGCGTATTCCGCCAGCAACTGCCGGCACGCGCCGCACGGCATCGGCCCGCTGGGCGCGCGCGCCACCACCGCCACCGCGACAAATTTTTTATTTCCGCTCGTCAGCGCATTGAACAGCGCCACGCGCTCGGCGCAACACGTCAAACCGTAACTCGCGCTTTCCACGTTCGCGCCGGTAATGATTTCGCCATTTTTTGCCAGCAGCGCCGCGCCCACCTTGAATTTGGAATAGGGCGCCACCGCGCGCTCCCGCGCCCTGGCCGCCGCCCGTACCAACCGCTGTTTGTCAATTTTAACCATATAACCCGCCGAAACATTTGAGCCATTTAGCCGCCAAAGTCCCCACTTGCCCGGCCGTTTTCAACACTTCGGCGTGCGACAAATTCTCCCGGCTGACGCCTGCCGCGAGATTGGTTATGCACGAAATCGCCGCCACATTCAAGCCACATTGCCGCGCCACGATGGCTTCCGGCACGGTGCTCATGCCCACCGCATCCGCCCCCAGCCGCGCAAATGCGCGAATCTCCGCCGGCGTTTCGTAGCTCGGCCCGCTCACCGCCAGATAGACGCCGCGTTGCAGCCTCAAGTTGCAAGTTTTTCCGGCCCGGAACAATAGCGCGCTCAACCTCGCGTCATAAACCTGCGTGAGGTCAACAAAATGCGGCGCTCCGCGCAATGGATTTGCGCCCATGAAATTGATGTGATCGGTCAACACCATGAAGTCGCCGGGCCGGAATTTTTTGTTGATGCCGCCCGCCGCGTTCGTGAGCAGCAAATCGCGGATGCCGAACGCCGCCAGCGCGCGCACCGCGAACGTGACCTGTTCCATCGAATGGCCTTCGTAAAAATGCGCCCGCCCGCTCAGAACCATCACCGGCGTTTTGCCCAGATGGCCGAAATACAATTCGCCCGCGTGGCCGCTCACGCCGGGTTTGGGAAACCCCGGAATTTTGGCGTAGGAAACTTTTTTGTCCACGCGCAGTTCGCTGAGGACATGGTGAAATCCGCTGCCGAGCACGATGGCGAGCGCCGGGCGCAGCGGCGAAACTTTTTTGAGCCGCGCAGCGGCGGTTTGGGGACTGGCTTCTATTTTCATTTTTTACTGTGATTGAGTTTTCCAAAAAAGCGCCGCAGGCGCGACATCTTTGTAGAACCAGATTTCAAAAACGATCAAACTTCGGCAGGAGCGGATTTGATGGAAAATTTGATGGAAAACCATTGACGGCTTTGGATCACGGGTGTAGAAACACCTTGACTTATGAATTTGGGCCTGCCGGTTAAGGTGACTGTTCTGCTGCCAATCTCGCGTCGCCAATCTCGCGTCGCCAATCTCGCGTCGCCAATCTCGCGTCGCCAACTTGCCGGGCGATAGCGGCTCGACGGGTTTCATTTTTGGCGAAGTCAAGCCGCTTCTCCGCGCGCTCTTTTCAAATCCTTGTCGGACCCGGTGGAAATCGCCGGGCCGTGAATGATCATGGAAAACCTGGGCTGGCAAACCAATGACCCGCTAACTTCGACGGGTTTTGAGACCGATTGGTTTGTGATCCGCCAGGCGGGTCAGAAAGCGCCGGCGTTGCCTTGGGCCATGGAGAAACTCTGTCGCACTTACTGGTATCCCCTCTACGCCTACGTCCGGCGCAAAGGTTACGACACCCATGACGCCGAAGACCTGACCCAGGCATTTTTCACCCACCTCCTGGAGCGACCCTGGCTGCGCGGCGTCCATCCGTCCAAAGGCAAGTTCCGCGCCTTCCTGCTCGCCTCGATAAACCATTTCCTGGCCAACGAATGGCGGCGGGCACAAACCCGGAAGCGCGGCGTCGGCATCCGAACCTTTTCCATCAACGCCGCTGACGCCGAAGACTGCTACCGGCTGGAACCGTCGCACGACGAAAGTCCGGATAAAATCTTCGACCACCATTGGGCGATGAATGTGCTGCATCAGGCGCGAACCCGGCTGCAGCATGAATGTTTCATCACGGGCAAAGCCGATCTGTTTGAGGCGATGAAGGAGATGCTCGATGGCGGCAAGAACCCGAAAACTTACGGCAAGCTGGCCGCCAAGCTCGGCATGACCGCCCCCGCCGTGAAAAAGGCGGCGCAACGGCTGCGCCAAAGGTATCAGGACCTGATCCGGGCGGAAATCAGCGAGACGGTTTCCAGTCCTGCCGAGGTGGAGGAAGAACTCGGCCACCTGTTTGCCGCCCTGCTCAGTTAACCTCGTTCGGTCGGGTGCGTTCGGTGTCCACCCTTTAGGGTGTTTGTTTACCGGGTATTTGTTCACTTGCCGGTTTGGTGTCCATCCTTCAGGATGCATCGCGCCGCAGCACACGCTAAAGCGTGGACACCGAACGCCCGCTCGCGCAGAACCGTTGACACTGGGCGCTGGGTGTCCACCCTTCAGGGTGTCCAAAACAACAAGCCAAACCTATGGGCCGACCGACGTATTTGTGGCGACAGCTCAACGCAAAACAGCGCGAAAACCTCATGATCTGGCGCAAACGGCAGAGCCTGCCGTGGCATCGTCCGCCGCACCGCGCCAGTGAGAAAACCCGTTACCACGTCACCGCCGCCTGCTTCGATCACCGGCATTTCATCGGCCACAACCCGGAGCGGATGCAATCATTCTGTGAAACGTTGCTAGCCGTGTTCGACCGGCAAGGCGCGCACATCCACGCCTGGTGCGTCCTGCCCAACCACTACCACGCGCTCATCGAAACCACCGACATCCTCGGCGTGCTGGCCGAACTCGGCCGAATGCACGGACGCCTGTCGTTCGTGTGGAACGGCGAGGAAAACGCCCGCGGACGCCAGGTCTGGTGCGGCGCGGCGGAGCGCTTTATGCGCAACGACGCGCATTTCTGGGCGACGATGAATTACGTCCATCACAACCCGGTGTATCACGGTTACGCGGCGCACTGGCAGGACTGGGCGTTTTCCAGCGCCCAGGAATATCTGGCGCAGATGGGCCGGGAGTTTGCCGGGCGGACTTGGCGCGAGTATCCGATTCTGGATTACGGGAAAGGCTGGGACGACGCGGCTTTATGAACGCACGCTTCCGCGTGTCCGTTCGGTGTCGGGGCGTTCGGTGTCCACCCTTCAGGGTGCTCGGGTCGCAGCACACGCTAAAGCGTGGACACCCAACGCCCTGTATGGTGTCCAGCCTTCAGGCTGAACGTCCCCACTCACACGCTAAAGCATGGACACCAAACAATGGTTGGGTGTTCCGCTTCAGGGTGTTTGTTTGGTGTTTACCCTTCAGGGTGTTCGGCTTGGTTTCCCCTTCAGGGTGCTGGTTTGCCCGGACCGTGGATCACCTGCGAAACCGTGCCCTGAAAAATACTTTCAGATTCTTTGTCACCATTTCGCAAATTCCGGTTTGTGTATGGTAGTGAACCGAACCCGACAATTGAGAAACAACGCAAAATACGGGAAAACACTTGAAAATCGCTGCGGTCCTGACCGGAAAACCGGGCACGGCCGCGCTCAAAACCAGTAAGAAAGAACAGTTATGAAACCGAGAACCTCAGACCAGAACGTATTTGAACCATCAAGTTTGGTGTCCAGCCTTCAGGCTGACCGCCCCCGCCCGCACGCTAAAGCGTGGACACCAAACGCCCTGTTCGGTGTCCACCCTTCAGGGTGTTTGCCTGGTGTTCCCCCTTCAGGGTGTCCGCGTTTGGTTCTGTTCCTGAGCCTTGCCTGCCTTCTGCTCGGCACAATCTCAGTGGCCCAAGCCGCCATCACCGT